>Ga0302325_10021096_pt1 | contig 13646 bp, 11 predicted proteins | sample Palsa_T0_2_FD_201948 | JGI IMG/M metagenome (GOLD analysis project Ga0302325, IMG submission 201948) | Peat permafrost microbial communities from Stordalen Mire near Abisko, Sweden - Palsa_T0_2 | ecosystem: Environmental > Terrestrial > Soil > Palsa > Peat permafrost | place: Sweden: Abisko... | reverse complement strand
CGCTGGCGAGCACCGGGCGCGGTGCCTCCGGCCAGCCGTCGGCAGCACGCAGGCCGGCCAGCGCCGCCCCGGCCGAGGCGACGGCGGACTGCAGGTCAGGGGCGGCCGGGCCGACAACCACCGGGCCTGGGCCGAACCGGCCGGTGAAATGCCTGGCCGCCTCCATCGGATCGGGGGCGCCGCCGACGATCAGGACCAGCCGGCTGCCGTGCACGCCCGCCAGCAAGTCCAGCCGGGCCCGCCGGGCGAGAATGCGGAACTCGTCGATGAGCCCCTCGGCCTCGGTGCCCCCCGGCGCCGCGACGCTCTCGCCGGCCGTCCCGACGATCACCGAGACCGGGCTGAAGGACCAGTTCAGCGCCGACGCCCAGGACTGGACGCTCTCGTCGACCTCGCCGCGGACTAGCGACTCGACCACGAGCGCCTCAAGCCGGGCGTCCCAGGCGCCGCGTGCCTCGGCCGTGCGCGCATAGACCTGGGCCGTGCCGAACGCGATCTCGCGCGTGTACCGGAGCACGGCCTCGCGCAGCTCGGCCTCGCCGCCCGGCGCGGCCAGCTCGTCGACCTGCGATTCCACCACGTCGACGATGACCCGGACCATCTCCACGGCCTGCTGCAGCGTCACCGCCCTGGCCAGCTCCCGCGGCGCGGTACCGAAGACCTCGCCGGCCACCGCGGGGCGGGTGCGCTCCGGGTGCTTGATCCAGTCCAGGAAGGCCGCTACGCCCGCCTGCGCGACCAGGCCCAGCCAGGACCGGTTCTCCGCGGACATGCCGCGGAACCAGGGCAGCCGCCGGTCCATCGAGAGCATGGCGGCCGTGCCGAGCGCGCCCATCGCGGCGTCCAGCCGCTCGATGGTGTCGTCGCGCACGCGGCCGCGCCGCCGGGCGGGCGGGCCGTTGCTGGTGGCCTTCACGGGCATGCCCCTCAGCGTGCCATGCGCGGCCGGGTGCCGCTGACGGCGCACTGCCCGGCAGCCTCGGCGCCGCCGGACGGATCGGCGGCCGGCTGGGCGGGCTCCGGCTGGTCAGTGGCCAGCATCGCCCGGATGAAGGCAGGCCGCCGCCGGGCGGTGACGAGGCCCGCAACGGCCAGCAGCAGCGCCGCGACGGCCGTCGTCGCGCCGACCCCGATGTGGTCCGCGACCGGTCCCTGCACCAGGGCGCCGACCGGGTAGGCGACGCCGAGCGCCACGAGGAAGAAGCCCAGGACACGGCCCCGGTAGGCCGCCGGTGCCCGGAGCTGGACCACGGTCTGCAGCCCGGACAGCGCGCCCATGTACACCAGGCCGACCGCGAACAGCGCGGCTGCCGCCAGCCACAGCGTCCCGGCCGCGCCGTAGCCGATCAGCGCGGCCGGGAGCAGCGCGAGACTCCAGCCCAGCGCCGGGCCGCGGCCAATGCGGACGGCCAGCGGCGCGAGGCACAGCGCCCCGGCAACCGCGCCGGCGCCCTGGGCCGTGGTGAGCACCGCCGTGGTCGCCGCGACTGCGGCTGCCCGGTGCGGGCCGCTGCCGTGCGACAGGCTCAGCGCGACCGCGGGCACCAGCGCGATGAAGGGAGCGGCCAGGAACGCGACAGCCCCGATCGCGATGGTCGCGGCCCGGCAGGATGGCTCCGCGAGGACGGCTCGCAGGCCGTCCCTGATCGAGCTGAGCAGCGGCCCGTGGCTGCCCGGCGGCGGTCCGAGGCGGATGAACAGCAGCGCGATGACGACGGCCAGGAAGCTGGCGGCGTTCGCGACGAAGCTCGCGGCGAAGCCGAAGGCGGCGATGGCTGCGCCGGCCAGTGCCGGGCCGGCGATGCGGCCGGCGTTCCACTGCGCCGAGTTGAGCGAGCTGGCAGCGAGGAACTCGGACCGCGGCACCAGGTCGGGCAGGATCGCCTGGACGAACGGGCCGATCAGCGCGGCAACCGCGCCCTGCAGGGTCACCAGGGCCAGCAGCGCGTACGGGCTGTCCTGGCCGACGGCGACCAGGGTGGCGATGGCAGCCGCGATCAGTCCGGCCGTGAGATTCCCGGCCGCGATCACCGGCCGCCGCGGCAGCCGGTCGGCGAGCGCGCCGCCGAGCGGCGACAGCAGCCCGATCGGCAGGAACGCCCCCGCTGCCACCAGCACGGCCCAGCTGGCCGAGCCGGTCCTGGAGATGACCAGCGCGCCGACGGCGACCGTCTGCATCCAGCTGCCGACGTTCGAGATCAGGCTGGCCGTCCACAGCACCGCGAAGCTGTGGTGCCTGAGGGGGCTGAGGGCAGCCGCCGCGCTGACTCCCATCAGGCGAGCCTGGCGCGGACGGCAGTGATCACGGCGCCCACGATAGGGGATCTGCGCTCCGCCGGGGCAGCAGGCCCGGCGGCTAGAGGATGACCGGACCGCTGCCGCCGACCAGGGCGGTTATCTCCAGCCGGCAGCCGAGTCCGCGCAGATAGACGGCGACATCGTCGAGCGCCGCCGAGCGGAGGCCGTCCGTCTCCAGCCGCCACAGCTCGCGGGCCGTCATGCCAGTCCGGTCGGCCACGTCGGCGAGGCTGAGCCCGCGCCGACGGCGCAGGCCGGTGAGGGTGCTTGCCGCTGCCAGCACGGCTGACCGGCGCTGCACCGCGCCTTCAGAGCCAGGAAAGAATCGTTCCAGGAACGAGGCCACATCAGCGAATGCCACCGCAGGGCTCGCGGCGTCGCCGGCCGGCCAGCCGTTGTCGCGCAGCTCGTCCAGCAGCTCCCCGGCCAGCTGGATGGCGCGAGGCCGGTACTGGATGACCGACTCCTGGCCCTCCAGGACGGCGAGCAGGGTGACGGTGTCCGCGGGCTCGATGGCCAGCAGGATCCGGATCTCGGTGCCGAACGGATCCGCTTGCAGCTCGAGCAGCCCGGCCGCGGCCCCGTCCGGGTCGCCCGTGCCAGCGTCACGCGTGCCGCCGGCGCCGCGGAGCAGGCTGCGGCGGAGTGCGCGGGCGCTGGCGACGATGGCGGCCAGCTCGGTCCCGGCCGCGGTGAGCTCGTCCTGAGCGTCCGCCAGGCCGGCCTTGGCCGCTGCGGTCTCGCCTGACCGCTGGCCGGGGACGGTGATGATCGCCAGCTGAATGTCCCTGCCCGCGGCGCTGGCGGTATAGCGGCCCGCGGCAGCGGCCGCCCTGATCCGGAGGGTCTCCGCCGCGATCTCCCCGCTGCGCAGCCGGTCCCGCAGCTCGCGCTCGCGGCTGGCGTCCTCCTCAGCGGCCGAGGCCACCTGGGCCCGCAGCACTTCCAGGCCGGACCGGACGCTCTGCGCGGCATCATCGACGGCGGCCAGCGGGTCACCGGAATCTGCCGGTCCTGCGAGGCCTAAATCGGTGACTAACGCCAGCTGGGCCGGATCGGCGGCGTCCAGCACGGCGGTGAGCGCTGCGCCCGTCTCAGCAGCGGTCACCGCCTCCGGCGAGCCCGGCTGGGATGCGCAGAGTCCGGCGAGCCAGTCGCTCAGCTCTGCGCTCATCCGCAGCCGGTAACTCATCGCGCTACAGTGCCTCGCTCACGGGAAGGTCAAGCCGATACCTGGCGATGGCCTGGGCAACTGCCTCCGGCTTGACCTCGCCGAGCCGGGCCAGCTCAGCGAGGACCGCGACGGTGACCGACTCGGCATCCACGTGGAAGAACCGGCGCGCGGCTGCCCTCGTGTCAGAGAAGCCCCAGCCGTCAGTGCCGAGCGAGGTGAACGGCGCCTGCACCCACCGGGCGATCTGGTCGGGAACGGCGCGGATCCAGTCGCTGACCGCGACCACCGGTCCGGGATGTCCCTCCAGGGCCCTGGTCACATACGGCACCTGGTGCTCAGCCTCCGGCTGCAGCATGTTCCATTCCTCGCACGTCAGCGCCTCGCGCCGCAGCTCGGTCCAGGAGGTCGCCGACCAGACGGCGGCCCGGACTCCCCAGTCCTCGGCGAGCAGGCGCTGCGCGCCCAGAGCCCACCGCAGCCCGACGCCGGACGCCATGATCTGAGCCTGCGGGCGCTCACCGGTCGTGGACGCGTCCGTGGCCGCGCCGCCGGTCTCGGCTGCCAGTTCCGGCGGGCCTTCGTACCGGTACAGGCCGCGCAGGATCGCGCGCTCCAGTGCCTCCTCGCCGCCCTCGTAGTCGGCCGGCGCAGCGGGCTGGACGTAGGGCTCGTTGTAGACAGTCAGGTAGTAGAAGATGTCCTCGCCGTCCGGGTGCTCGTCGGTCGAGCCGTACATCCGGCGCAGCGCGTCCTTGACGATGTAGGCCAGTTCGTAGGCCCAGGCTGCGTCGTAGGCAACGCAGGCCGGGCTGACCGACGACAGCAGGACCGAGTGGCCGTCGTTGTGCTGCAGGCCCTCGCCGGTGAGCGTGGTGCGCCCGGCGGTCGCGCCGAGCAGGAACCCGCGGCCCAGCTGGTCGCCCATCGCCCACATCTGGTCGCCGGTCCGCTGGAAGCCGAACATCGAGTAGAAGATGTACACCGGGATCATCGGCGTGCCGTGGGTGGCATACGAGGTGCCCGCCGCGGTCGTTGACGCCATCGCGCCGGCCTCGCTGATGCCCTCGTGCAGAATCTGGCCGCGCTCGGACTCCTTGTAGGACAGCAGCAGGTTGCGGTCGACGGCCTCGTAGGTCTGGCCGTGCGGGTCGTAGATCTTCGCGGTGGGGAACAGGGAGTCCATGCCGAACGTGCGCGCCTCGTCCGGGATGATCGGCGCGAACCTGTCGCCGATGCCGGGGTCCTTCATCAGGTCCTTGAGCAGCCGGACGAACGCCATCGTGGTGGCGACTGCCTGCTTGCCCGAGCCGCGCCGCAGCTCCTCGTAGACCTTGTCGCCGGGCAGCGCCAGCGGCTTGCCCCGTACTACCCGCTTCGGCAGGTACCCGCCGAGCGCCGCTCGCCGCTCGCGCATGTACTGGATCTCGTCTGACTTCTCGCCCGGGTGGTAATACGGCGGAAGCTCGGCTTCCAGGGCGGCGTCCGGGATCTCCAGGTAGAGCCGGTCGCGGAACTCCTTGAGCTCGGCCACCGTCAGCTTCTTCATCTGGTGGGTGGCGTTCCTGGCCTCGAAGTCAGGTCCGAGTGTCCAGCCCTTGATCGTGTGCGCCAGGATCACGGTCGGCTGGCCGACGTGCTCGGTCGCCGCCTTGAACGCTGCATACACCTTGCGGTAGTCGTGGCCGCCGCGGGACAGGTTGCGGATCTCGTCGTCGGACAGGTGCTCGACCATTGCGCGCAGCCGCGGGTCGCCGCCGAAGAAGTTCTCCCTGGTGTAGGCGCCGGACTCGACCGAGTAGGTCTGGAACTGGCCGTCTGGCGTCGTGTTCATCTTGTTGACCAGGACACCGTCGGTGTCCTTGGCCAGCAGCGGGTCCCAGTCGCGGCCCCAGATGACCTTGATCACGTTCCAGCCCGCACCGCGGAAGGAGGCCTCGAGCTCCTGAATGATCTTGCCGTTGCCCCGGACCGGGCCGTCCAGCCGCTGCAGGTTGCAGTTGATCACGAAGGTCAGGTTGTCGAGTTCCTCCCTGGCAGCCAGGCCGATGGCGCCGCGTACCTCCGGCTCGTCGGTCTCGCCGTCGCCGAGGAACGCCCAGACGTGGGACCGGCTGGTGTCCTTCAGCTGGCGGGCCAGCAGGTACCTGTTGAACCGCGCCTGGTGCACCGCATTGATCGCCGAGAGTCCCATCGAGACGGTCGGGAACTCCCAGAAGTCCGGCATCAGCCGCGGGTGCGGGTAGGACGGCAGGCCGCCGCCGGGGTGTGAGAGCTCCTGCCGGAAGCCGTTGAGCTGGTGCTCGGTCAGCCGGCCCTCGAGGAAGGCGCGGGCGTAGATGCCCGGCGCGGCGTGCCCCTGGAAGAACACCTGGTCGCCGGACTCGCCGTGGTCCTTGCCGCGGAAGAAATGGTTGAAGCCGACCTCGTACAGGCTCGCCGCCGAGGCGTAGGTCGCGATGTGACCGCCGACGCCGAGGCCGGGCCGGTTGGCGCGGCTGACCATGATCGCCGCATTCCACCGGATATAGGCGCGGATGCGGCGCTCGACGTACTCATCACCGGGGAACCACGGCTCGCGCTCAGGCGGGATGGTGTTGATGAAGTCGGTGCTGCGCAGGCCGGGAACGCCGACCTGCTGCTCGCGGGCGCGCTCCAGCAGCCGCAGCATGACGTAACGGGCGCGGGCCCGGCCATGGGTCCGGACGACGTCATCGAAGGACTCCACCCACTCCCTGGTCTCATCCGGATCGATGTCCGGGAGCTGGGTGGGCAGCCCGTCGCTGATGATGGAGAAGCGCTGGCGTCCGGAGGCCACGAGTGATTCCTCACATTCCGCGGGCGGGCAGGCTAGCCGCCGGGTCTCGGTCCTTGTGGGGGGCCGGGCTCGGCCGGGCGGCGCTGCGCGCCACGTCCTAGGCGGCGCGGCCAGCGTCGGCCGCGCCCAAGTCGGGTTGTCCTGGTCCAATCCTCGTACGCGTTGCCGGGAAACGCATCTCTACTGGCAGGTAACCAGTCCGGCGAGCGCGCAGGCCGCCGGGTCTCGCCCGGCATCGCATAAGGCACGTAATGCCAGATAACAGCGTACCTAAGGCGCGCCGGCCCCTCGTCCAGGGCCTGCTGGGCACGGGATTTCGCACTGAGCACTAATTGTGACTTGCGCACCGCGCCGACCCAGTGTGAACTGTGCGATCAAGAGCAGCGACAACGCTGCGGCTGTGTTAGCACCAGGCCGGCTGGGCATGTGCCGAGTTTGAGTGGGTTGACGCAGCCGAGCGGAAAGGACCAGGAGGACTTCAGTGAGCGCGACCGCGGGCCAGGCGCAAGACCAGCGTGACCTGGCCGACCGGCTTGGCATCAAGCCAGGCCACGTGGTTCAGGAGATCGGCTACGACGACGACGTGGACGAGTCGCTGCGCGACTCGGTTGCCGCGCTGGAAGGCGCCGAGCTTGTCGACGAGGATTACGACGACGTCGTAGACGGCGTGCTGCTGTGGTGGCGGGACGGTGACGGTGACCTTACTGAGGCGCTGATCGACGCACTCACCCCGCTAGCAGACGGCGGCTACATTGTGCTGCTCACGCCCAAAACGGGGCGGGACGGACACGTGGAGCCCAGTGAGATCGGCGAGGCCGCGCCAGCTGCGGGGCTCTCCCAGACCTCGACGGTCAGCGCCGGGCGCAACTGGTCCGCGAGCAGGCTGGTATCCCCGAAAACCCGCCGTTGAGTTAGCTCCCCGCCGGCTCGTCCGGCCCAGTGCCGTGATGGCACACTGAGTTCACCTAGGGCACGAGGCTGCGCTTGCAGGCGAGCCGCCTCTGCGCCCGTTCCCTCGCATCCCGCGCTGAGAGGATCAACCATGGCGGTGGAAGTCGGCGACCAGGCCCCGGACTTCGAGCTCGCGGACCAGCACGGCACGCCAGTCAGGCTGTCCAGCTTCCGCGGCAGCAAGAACGTCGTGCTGGTCTTCTACCCGCTCGCGTTCAGCGGTGTCTGCAGCGGTGAGCTGTGCGCAATCCGCGACGAGTTTCCCGAAGTGACCAGGGACGACGTCGAGCTACTGACTGTCTCGGTGGATTCCAAGTTCGTCCTGAAGACATGGGCCGACCGCGAACATTTCAATTTCACAATGCTCGCTGACTTCTGGCCGCACGGCGAGGTTGCCAGGGCCTACGGTGTCTTCGATGACAAGATGGGCGTCGCCATTCGGGGCACGTTCATCATCGACAAGGCCGGCGTCGTGCGGTGGAAGGTCGTAAACCCTATCCCGCAGGCACGAGACATCGCCGACTACCAGAAGGCCCTCGCGGAACTGGACTAGCGGCACGGCTGGTCCGCCAACCGCAGTGCTTCCTGGCAGCCCGGCAGAATCGGGACAGGCTGGATGCCCTGTTATCGGTGCGGTGCCCGGCAGGTAGATCCTGACCGGGGAGAGAGCTCCTGGCGGCGCGGCGTGCGCGGTGGCCGTCAGGTCCTGATCTGCCCCGACTGCCAGGTCGCAGTCGACTGGGCGGCTGAGCTGGACCAGTGCCAGGTCTGCGGAAGCGCTCATCTGGTGCGGCGGCTGGGCGAGGTCGAGTGCCGCGACTGTGGTGCGGTCGGCCAGCCGTCCGACGCCGCAGTCACCGACGGCAGCAGCGCCGAGACCGAGGCGGCCGGCCTGGCCGATGAAGTCGAGCGGGCGCTCGCGAAAGTGCTGGGCCCGAGCAGGCAGCGGCCCCCGTACGCCATGTCGTGACGGACGCCGCGCTGGTCGGCCGGCTGCTCGATGAGTACCACGAGCGGTCAGCCGCGCCGGCCGGCATCCTGCTGACCGCGGGCTCGGTGCACGAGGCCAGCGTCACCTACCAGCTCACGCTGCCGGACGGGTCGCGGCAGCTCATCCGCGCGTTCCGGGCGGACGAGCCGGTGCCCGTGCACGGCCGCGGCCTGCTGCCGGAAACGACGGCGGACTGGCTGCTCGGCCGCGCTCGCACGCTTGCCTGCCTCGCGGCCGCGGATTACCCGGCACCGCGCCCGGTCCGCACCAGGACGGGCGAACTCGTAGGCGTCGAGGCTGCGTGGCTGAGCTGGGGAATATCGCGCGTTCCCGGCAATGCAATCCGGCCTGCGCTGTCGCAGCTTCGCGCGCTTGGCGCGACGCTCGGGTCTTTGCATATGGTCGCGGCGCAGGCGGGGCCGGACGGCTGCGCCGGCCTCGCTTCGCATCATCCGCTGGTGGCGGTCCCGGCCGCGCGTGCGCGGCTGCAGGCCGTGGCGGGACGGGTGCCCGCGGGCTGGCAGCCGCTGTACCGCGCGATCGCGCAGACCATCGACGCGGTGCAGATCGCGGCCGGCAACGTTGCCGAGACGCTGGTGCACGGCGACGCGTGGGCGCGCACCGCGGTGCAATCGCCGGGCGATGAAAAGGTCACGCTGATCGACTGGGAGACCGGCGGGCGCGGACTGGCCGTCCTCGACCTCGGCAACTGCCTGCTTGAGTGTCATCTCGACGCGACAGTGCCTGATCCGGCGGTCTCGCTGATCGCGCCGGATGAGGACCGGATCGCGGCGGTGGCGGGCGGCTACGCCACCATGCGCGAGCTGTCGGGCGCCGAGCGCGCGCTGCTCCCGGCCGCAGCCGCGTTCGCGGCGGCTGTCGCGGGTGCTGTTCACCTTGAGCTGGCGCTGCTGGAGGACGTTCGCGGTCCGGTGATGGATGCGCGGCTGGCGCGGCTGCGGAACCGGATGGAGGCCGCGGCGCCGGTGGCGGCCCTGGCACTGCCGCATCTGGGCGGCTGATCGGGTCCGGATGCTCGGCGGCGACGGCACGCACACGGGGTTGCGGGGGAGCGGTACGCTGGGGCGCGGTCGTCAGGCGGCCGCGAGCACGGGCGCATAGCTCAGCGGTAGAGCGCTCGCCTTACAAGCGAGAAGTCCTTGGTTCGAACCCAAGTGCGCCCACCAGGTCAGGGGCCTAGTCCCCATGATCGAGACCTCGCAGGGGAGCCAAACGGGGAGGGCCAATGGACTCAGCCATGATTGTCAGGGAACCGGTTGCAGTGAGCGGGATCTGCGTTGCAGGGGGGCCGTATGGCCAATGAGCGGGTGGTATCGGGCTCCGCTGACGCCAATGCTGTTTACCCGCTGGGCAGTCAGCTTACCGCTGGGCAGTCAGCGTGTTGAGAAAGATCGGCTTTTACGCCAGGCGGCGGAGCTGGCAGCTGCGAATGCCGCCCTCGTCGACCGGGCCTCGCTGCCGTTGGGGGCAGCAGCCATCGATCTCGGCTGCGGACCGTGGGGCATCGTGGACCTCCTCGCCGATCGTGTCGGCTCCCAAGGGCGGATTGTCGGCCTGGACGCTGACCCGAGCCTTGTGGCCATGGCGAGAGAGCTGGTAGCCGACCGGGCTCTGGCCAACGTGGAGATTCTTCTCGGTGATGCCCGGCACACCGGGCTTGATAGCGGCTCGTTCGATATGGTTCACGCCCGCACTCTGCTGATCAACGTGCCCGAGCCCGAGCAGGTCGTGCATGAGATGGTTCGGCTGGCAAAGCCGGGCGGCTGGGTACTGAGTTTCGAGCCGGACTGCGAACCCTCCATCTGCTACCCACCCGATTCCGCCTACCAGCGCTTGCTGGAGATCTTTCCCCAGATGTTCACTCGCAACGGCGCGGACTGGAGGATCGGCCGCCGTGTGGCCGAGCTATACCGGCGCGCTGGCCTGGTCGACGTGCAAGTCGAGGTCCGATCGGATATTTATCCCAAAGGTCACACTAGGCGCACTATCCGCGTGGACTTGATCCGGAGCATGCGCCAATACGTAGTCGAACTCGGGCTCGCACGCGAGCACGAGCTAGACCAGCTATTCGCCGCGGCGCTCGAGCATCTCGATGACCCGCACACCATCGTCATGCCCAGCCTCAACTTCCTGGTATCCGGCCGTAAGCGGTAAAGGAGCAATGGCAGGCGCGCGGTGGATCGGGTACGAACGCATCACATCCGCGTCGGCTCCCCGTCCTCCTGATAGGCGCCGATGACCTTGCCGTGGAAGATCACCGTCAAGGGTGCCCGCCAGGGCATCACGTGTCAGTGTCGCGCAGTTAAGGGTCAGGCTCGGTTGTCTAGGACGTGCTGGCTGCCGGTGTGTTGAGCCAGTAGATGCCGAAGCCGGTGCGGGGAAGACCGAGACGTGCACGAACTCTGGCCACAGCGAACCGAGCAGGCCAAGGACCACATCACCGATCCGCTCGATCACCTGCCACCGGGCGTCCCCGCGGAAGGCCAGCTGCAGCTCGCCGGCCGGCCCCGGATCACGCTTGGCCGGTGTCAATGTGCTGCACGGGTCTCATGAGTTCTCCTTGGTGTTCGCGGCGAAGGGCCAGCGGAGCCCGACGCCGACGTGGCCGGATGATGCCGGCGCCGATGAAGCTGAGCGCGGCAGTGGTGATCCACTCCTCGGGCGTGGCCTTAGCCCAGTGGCCGCTGTCGGCGTAGGCGGCCAGGGCGCGCTTGAGCACGAGCGCCACCAGGGCAGTGAGGCCCAGCGTGAGTGCGCGGCGGGCAGCCGCGTGGCTGGCCAGCCTTCGAAAGAGCATGGCCACGATCAGGGCTGCGCTGATGACGCATCCGCAGACGGCGCTGATGGCGGCCGGCTGCGTGCGCCAGGTTGCGGAGCACGATATAGGTCACAGCGCCGAGACCTCACAGCGGTAAGGTCGCCCCCTAACGTGGGGCGGCACTGTGCTCGTTGTCGGACTGCTTGAGCTTGCTAGCCCGCAGGGGCAGGTGGCCGCTGGCCGCAACCGGCTGGCACCCGCTTAAGGCAGCGGCTCGGTAATCTGCAGGACGTTGCCCTCGGGGTCCACTCCGTCACAATGTCGCCGGCCACGGAAGTTCCACTGCGTGTCAGCCGGATCGAGCCGGCCGCCGAGCGCGGCCATCACCGGTCGCAGGATTTCGATGTCCTGTACCTGGAACGCGAGCTTGATCGGCGTCTCCTCCCGGCGCGACGGCGGGAACTCCTCGGGGAATGCCGACGCGATCGTGTCGGGGATGACGACGAGCGACAAGACCCACGCAGCGGACTCCAGAACGCTGTAGTCCTCCGCGGTCTCGGCTGGCTCCAGCCCGAAGCACTCGCGATAGAACGATCGCATCGAGTCCAGGTGCCGGACATAGATGACGGCGCAGGCCTGCACGGACCGGAGCCTAGCCGATGACCGCCGTTGGCTGGCATGACCGGACCTAGCTGCCAGTGTTTCCATCGGAATCTGAGCCTTGTCGCACGGCCCGGATAGTGCCCGGAGTGCTTGCTCCTGGCCCTGGCGGCCAGCTAGGAGGGCCACCGGGCTGGTCTCGGCTGCGACCGGCTGGCCGCCAGGCTCACCGACCGGACCGCTTCCGTTGCTGCGGCGGCTTACGGGGGCTTACGGCGCGAGTTTGAGCCCGAACAGGTTCCGCCAGCTGGCGACGAGGAGGACGAAGCCCGCCGCCGACAGGATCAGCAACGGCCAGTGGATCACCCTGGGCAACTTCGCGGCGGCGCCGATGAAGTTGATCGAGGCCGAAGCATGCGCTGGCGCTATCACCCGGCGCCTGGCCGTCGAGCAGCTACCTGAGGCAGGCATAACGGCATCCCCCGGGATGCGGAGACCTGGGTCACGGCGACTGCCAGGGACACGCGCAGAGCCGCCTTGGCCTAGGCCATGTACATTGCATGACCGACGAGGTTTGCGCCGCCGTCGGGAAGGTCCCCGCCCGGGTGTGGACCCGGCCTATGACGGTGACAGGCAGGTCCGCGATGGCGCGTGGGTCGCCGAGCTCACCGGCCTGCTCGACCTGGCCTCCTGGCCGAAAGGCATGCGGGTCATCGTCCGCAAGGAACGCCCCCAACCCCGGCGCGCAACTGCGGTTCACCGATATCGGCGGGCACCGGTTCACCTGCTTCGCCACCTCGGCCCCGACCGGGCAGCCCGGCTGCTCGCCGAGATCGGCGACGCCCGCGGACGTTTCCCACCCGCGACTCCCTGACCTGCCTGGCCGGCGTCGCACCTCCACCCGGCAATCGGGCAAGGTCAAGACCGTCACCTTCCGCTGGGGAGCCGACAAACAGCTGGGCGACGCCCTGTGCGACTTCGCCGGCGACTCCGCCACGCCAGCCCCTGGGCCGCCGACATCTACGCCAAGGCCATCGCCGAGGCTGCGACCACCCCCACGCCGTCCGCATCCTGGCCCGAGCCTGGGCGCATATCATCTGGCGCTGCTGGCAGGACAGCCTCCCCTACAACCCGCCGCCCACAACAGCCTCCAGGCACTCCTCAGCCAAGACCGGCCAGTCGCTGCCTGACCCTGGGGAGGACACGGGGCGACTCATGCGGGTGCGTAGCTGCCAGGCTGCTTCCGAGCGGCTCAGGCCTGGCGTCTTGGCCACTTGAGGCAGGCGGACACGACCTGCAGCTGTGGCGGCCGGCGCTCTTGGTTGCCGGCGTATGCTCTAGGTAGTGCTTGCTCGGGCAGCCCGAACGAGTTCCCGATCGGTCTAGACCTCACGCCCGTCCCGACATCGCCTCGCTGCGTTCCCTGCAGGAGGCGATAACGATGGCCGTATCCACGGTCACAGCACATGATGACGGCGCTGGGCTTGTTGCCACGACCGACGGCCGCCGCAGTGACGACCTGGAAGTCCCGAGGCCGCTCCGGCTGCTTCTCACAGCTGGCTGGAACCTGACCGAATCCGTGGGGCTGCCCGTCGGCGCCTACCTGATTGCCGCCGCGCTCGACGGCCGCGACGCCGGCCTGGTCGCGGGCCTGGTGGCCATCTGGCTCACCGCGCTCATCCGCAAGATCGCGACCGGATCCGTGCCGAGCCTGCTGACGATTTCCGCGCTGGTGCTGACAGTGCAGACCGGGCTGGTGCTGGTCACCGGCGAGCTCTGGCTGTTCCTGCTGCAGTTCCCGCTGGCGAACCTGTGCATGTGCATCCTGTTTGCCCGCACGGCACGCGGCCCGAACCCGATAGTCGCCCGGCTGGCAGCTGAGGTAGTCGCGCTGCGGCAGCCGGCCGCTCATCACCTGGGCGTGCACCGCTTCTTCCAGGGGGCGACGTGGCTGTGGGCAGGCATCTTCCTGCTCCTGACGATCGCTATGGCGGCGCTTATGGTGACCGAGCCGACGGGCACGTTCCTGATGCTCTCG
>Ga0302325_10021094_pt1 | contig 13647 bp, 13 predicted proteins | sample Palsa_T0_2_FD_201948 | JGI IMG/M metagenome (GOLD analysis project Ga0302325, IMG submission 201948) | Peat permafrost microbial communities from Stordalen Mire near Abisko, Sweden - Palsa_T0_2 | ecosystem: Environmental > Terrestrial > Soil > Palsa > Peat permafrost | place: Sweden: Abisko... | reverse complement strand
AGCGGAATGGTTTGTCCGAGCCCATTGGACATTAACCCCAGCAACGTACGCAATCGTTTGCCCAGGCGCACGTCCTGAAAATAAGCTCCGTCCAGTTCTGAATCAACCCAGGCCTTGTGCTCCCAGCCCAGACAATTGACTTTGTTAGGTGTGGATGTTTTAGATCGCATCCACATTGTTTCACAAATCCGTCTTAAAAGTACAAGTACCAAGCACTTACAAAACATCAGCTTACAAACTCACTCTCGCGAGTCCTGAACGCAAAAGTCCGATGCAGATGTGGGTAATTGAAAGCTCCGCGTGACGCTTACAAAAGGGTTCCTCATAATCGCATATTTGCATATTATGGATTGCCATTCTGCCCTATGGGGTAGGTTTGCCAAGGGAGTCGGCCCGATCATGCCGCCGATCGTCGCATGGAAACGGCATTCCGTCCATAAAATAGGTGATTACGAGAAACTTTGGTAGTGCCTTAATTTCAAACTTAAAATTGTAACGGCACTCTATGAGCGCCGTTTTCGGCGGTCACAGACCGCCGCTACAGCCAAATTAAGGCACTCCCGACATTTTGCATGATTTGACAGACGCATGAAGTTGTGCAATTATTGTGGTCGCGTAAATCGCTTCGCTCCACGCGGTGGGGCGGGGTGGTTTGTTGTTCTTTGACAATTGAATCGGATTGGTGGTTTGTCCGTGGTCAGTGGCCAATGGTCAGTTGATTAGCGGAGCGCATGGTCCATGCCCTGGCGTCATTGGATGCGGCGGGTTGCGTATTGCGTGTTGCGTGCGGGCAAGTGTGTCGGGAATGCCCAAATTGTGCGGATGTGTGCGGATGTGTGCGGATGTGTGCGGATAAGTGCGGATAAGTGCGGATAAGTGCGGGTTTTGGGAAAATTAAAAAAAGTTCCAAGCGCCAAGATCCAAGCTCCAAAATGGTAAAGAAGGCAAAAACCGCTTAACGCCGCGTATTGCCGTATAATATCCATCTGGCCGCAGCCGAACAAGCTCGCAGAAAAAACTATAAAGCGTGTCCATTGAGGGCGTGTTTGTTTGCAGGCGGTTGGTTGATAATAGTTTAAGGTGGGTTGACCAGTCATGTCCCTGCTTTGACCTCCTTTGACCTGGGCAGTCCATGCCCAGACCTGGGTTGGCTGTGGACGTTGCAGGGGCGATGACAGGGGATTGCAGCAGCCATGCTCTACCAAATACGACATCGGGCCACAGGCCCGACGCTACAGCAGCTTGGGCGTCCGGGGGATTTGCGGCGGAGCAATGCTCCGCGCTCCGGGGTTTGAGCGACACGCGCTCAAGTTGCGGCCCCGGGCTGGGAAAATTAGTTTTGGCAATAAACGCGGAGTGCCGTTACAAGAAAGGAGTCATGGCAGAGCAGGAAGCGAACGCATCGCCCGCGCGCCAGCATCACGAGCAAATGCTCAAGCTGGTGGCGAAGGGATTTTTCAACGAACTGGTGAATTACGGGGTGAACGAGGCGGAGGTGTTGAAGGTGGCGGGCCATTTGCTGGACAATGTGTTGCACAAAAGCGGGCCAGCGAACAAGACGGTGGAGTTTTACAACAAGCTGTTCACGATCCCGGACGTGAAGGACGAATGGGCGTCGGCCAAGCGGCTGACGGTGCACGGTTTGAGCATCACGCCGATGGAGGCGAAGATGGTTCCGCAAGTGGCGGCGTGGCTGCGGGCCCCGGCGGTGCGGGAGAATTTTTACCCGAAGTTTCCGGAGACGGAGTCGGAGTTGAAGGGTTATTTTCAATCGCCGGGGCGCGAATATTTTTCCATCTGGCACGAGGAAAAACTGGCGGGGATCATGGGGGCGGACCATATTGACTCGGAATCAGGCCGGGTGGAAATGCGCAAGCTGGTGGGGGAAGCGGCGATGCACGGCAAAGGCATCGGGAAGCGGGCGACGTTTTTGTTTTTGTATTATGTGTTTGTGGTGCGGAAATTCCGAAAAGTGTACTTGCACTCGCTGGACATCAATATCCGCAACTTGAACCTGAACGGGAAGTTCGGCTTCGAGCTGGAAGGGGTGTTCCTGGAGGAAGTGATGGTGGGGGGCAAGATGCGGGACGTGGTGCGGATGGCGCTGGCGGGGCCGATCTGGCTGGAGTTGTTTTCCTGATTGCGCACCCTAAATGAAACCACAATCGTGCAGCAGTTGGGCGTCATTGGCGCCATTGGCGCTGGTCACGCTGCTGGCGCTGCTGGCGCCGGGATGCGTCACTAAGGAGATGGCGGCGCGGAGGATTGTCAAGGCGCCGAACCAGCAATACACGCCGGACCAGCCGGAAAAACTGACCGAGTTCTGGAATTATTTCAAAGATGGAAAGAACAGCCCGTTTGTTTATCTGAAAGTCGAGGTCGGACCGCCGAAGGCGACGCTGGCGATGGTGGAATTGCCGCCGGCGGATTACCACGTGAAGTTTATCAGCGGCATCCGGACGAACTGGGAGGGGAAAAAGTTTTTGACGATGAAGTACCGGCCGGAAACGAACGGCAATTTCAAGCCGTTGAAGGAACCGGCGACGATCGTGATTCTGCACGGTTACATGATGTTCAAGGAGACCATGGCGCCGTGGGCATCCGAACTGGCGCAGGCGGGGTATCGCGTAGTGCTGGTGGATTTGCGCGGGCACGGGCAATCAACCGGGGACACGGTGAGTTACGGCAAATACGAAACGAAGGACCTGATGCGGATGCTGGATTACCTGAAGGCGATGAAACTGTGCGATGAGAAGGTCGGGGTGCTGGGGCTTTCCTACGGAGCGACGGTGGCATTGCATTGGGCGGCGGCGGACCCGCGGGTGCAGGCGGTGGTGGCGATTGCGCCGTATAATAATCCGGAAGACGCGGCGCAACGGCTGGCGAAGGAAGTGAAGATACCGATTTCGACGAACGCGTTGCGCGGGGCCATGGCGATTGCGGGGCAGCGGCTGGGTTTGAAGTGGTCGAATTGGTCGGGCGTGGCGGCAATGCGGAAGCTGAAGGAGCCGGTGCTGCTGATTGGCGGCGGGCATGACCGGATTTGCCTGCCGGCGGACATTGAGGCATTGAAAAAGGCCGCCCCGGCGGGAACGAAGGTGATTATGATACCGGACGTGAATCATTTCGTGTTGGGGTTTTTGCTGCATTTATTGGCCGACCCGGTGAAGGACTGGTTTCATCAACAATTGGAACCGGGGGCGGATGCGCAGGCGGTCGTAACACATTCGTAACCGGACAGTCGGGAAACTGGCACTCAAAAAAATTTCAAAAACAGCAAATACCCGTTGACAGAACGGCGGAAAAAAGGAAGATATGTTCCCCAACCGAGCTTCTTCGGGGGTATCCACTCCAGACTCCAATTAGCGCGGGACTGTGCATGTGTGCAAATGTGTCGTACTGAAACTGAAAACTGAAATAATGAAATCAAACAATAACGAAAACCGAAACCGGCTGGCGCTGAAATTATTGGTGCTGGGCGGCGTGTTCGCGGTGGCGGCGGCGGCGTTCGGGGCGGGGGTTTATTCCAAATCGCTCCGGGAAATTGACGGCCGCATGCAGGATTCGATGGTGCTGGACCGGCTGGTGGAAGCCAGCAAGTTCAACCAGTTAATCCAGAAGCTCAACAGCGGGAGGACGGCCGAGGCGCGGCAATTCCTGAAAATCACGCTGGCCGACGACCTCCGGGAGGCGAAGAAGCTGGCAGCAACGGCGAACCCGACAGCGGTGGAGCAGGTCAAATTCACGATGACGGATATCGCCCGGCAGGAGAAGGCGCACCCGGAATATTATGCCATAGAGGAACTCCCGCATGTTTCCGGAACCATGCAGATAGCGCGGCACGACGTGAAGCGCTGACCGTCCGGGGTTGATTACTGTCAGTTGCGAGCGTGAGTTCGCGGCAGCGGCTTGGCAAAAGCCGGAGGAACGCGTGTCTTCGCACTTGAGCAATCAATTTCCGCGAGGGGCGGGGCGGTGGCAACTGTCGGCAATGCAGTTTTGGCGAGCGTGGCCTGCTGAATAACGGGATGCGGCCAAACCGGCAGGCGCAGCGTGAAGGTTGAGCCCGAGCCCAATTGACTGTGGCATTGCACTGAGCCGGACATGGCCTCGGCGAGTTTCTTGACGATGGAGAGGCCGAGACCGGTCGAGGATTCGCCGCCGGTGGGCCGCGCGGTCAGCCGCGTGTATTGCCGGAACATTTTTTTGAGGTCTTCGACACTGATACCCGGACCTTCGTCACGCACCGCGACGAGGACTTTTCCGTCTTCGGGCATCGTGTGAATGTGGACGGTGGTATTAGGCGGGGAGTACTTGATGGCGTTGGAGACGAGGTTGTCAAGAATTTGCACTGTGGCGGCACGGTCGGCTTTGGCCCACAAGCCTTCGCAAAGGCCCACGCGGAGGACGATCTGTTTGCGGGTGGCGGAATCGAGGTTATGTGCAACGGTTTCCTCGACCATGGCGCGCAAATCGCATTGGACAAGTTGCGACATGAACCTGCCCTGTTCAATGGCGTTGGCATCGAGCAGGTTGGTGATCAAATCGTGCATGCGTTTGGCGGCTTGAACGATATTATTGCCGAGCCTGACGGACTGGGCGGGGTCTTTGGCGATGCTCAATAACTCGGCGCTGCCAATGACCACGGTGAGCGGGTTTTTCAAGTCGTGCGCGGCCATGCCGAGGAACTCGTTTTTTTCCTGGTTGAGTTGTTTGAGCTGGTCGTTGGAACTGGCGAGTTCTCTGAGGGCATTCTGCATGTTGGCGGTGGCACGGGCGCGGCTGCTTTCAAAAATGACGCCGAGAATGAACATGAAAAGGATCAGGCCGAGGTAACCGGTGGCGGAGACCAGGGTGTTCCACTTCGGATCATAGGTGGTGGGCAATTTGATCCCGCGAAGGTCCAACCCGACCAGGATGGCCGCGACCGCAAAGGACAACACCGCCCAGCGTCCGGCGGGTTTCAGACCCACGAGCAGCAGGGCGCAGAGCGGCACGCTGACCAGCCAGGCGATGGCATGGCCCGCCAGGCCGCCTTCGATGGCGCACAAGGTTGAAAAGCCGAGCAGCAGTATCAAACACAGGAAATTGCCGGCCAGTTCCACAGATTTTCTCCAGCGCAATAGAAACGGCGCAGTCGCAAAGCAGCAACTGCACACGAGAACGACCCCGGCGCCGCCCCGATGGTGGATGAGAAAGTAGGCGACGGCGTAAATGGCCCCAAATATCGCACCCAGCCAGCCGAAACGGGTGACGAGCCGGGCATGCCGGGCCCGCTCGGGGTCCGACGCGAATTCCGCCGGGATGGAGCGATCCACCAGCCGGACGAAAGTTTGGCTCAGAAGTGTGTAGCAATGGTCAAGAAAACGGACATCCGACAACGGAAAATTGCCGTGTCTAACTGATCGGTCTGAGATTAGCGGGCCTTTCTGTTCGTTAGACACCATTGGCTCTCAAATAAGCTCAAAATGTGCCAAATTTCGGCAAAATGAGCTGTTCTACAATGCAATGTGCGGGTGAACACGGTCATTCCCGACCACGTCCAACCTATTGAGAGTCGCAAGAAAGATGTTAAGTTTAGTAGAGGGCCGAAATGAGCAAGCGGCCCGGAAAGGCAGTTATGAAAAAGATAGTGGCTTTAGTGGTTGCGGTGGTTTTCGGGCTGGCAGTGTCGGCCAACGCTCAAATATTTGGAGTGGCCTTTGGCCGGCCGGGAATTTCCGTTGGTGTAGGTGTGCCATTGTATGCGCCGGGTGTGGTTTATGGCGGCGCGCCTTATTATCCGTACAACTATCCTTACTATAACTACGGTTATTATCCTTATGGCTACTCGCCATACGTGAGTTGGGGTGGGTGGGGCTGGGGCGGCTGGCACGGGGGTTACTATGGTGGCCGGCACGATGGGGGCTATTACGGCGGCTGGCACGGTGGCGGCGGCTGGCGTGGCGGTGGTGGTGGCGGGTTTCACGGTGGTGGAGGCCATGGCGGCGGCCATCGTTAAACATATTTAGATTTAGATTAGATTGGCAAACGCAGACCTGGGAAGCGGGCCTGCGTTTTTTACTTCTTGCTCGCCGTGAAGCAGGTGATTTGTTAAACCAAGGCTGATGAAATGGCAGTTGGTCTTAACATGCGGTGTGATCGGTTTCTGTGAGATGTTCGCATTGCGGGCGCAGACCAACATTTATTCTTTCACGGCGAACGATGGAAAGTTCTATCACCAGATTAAAATCACTCGTGTGGATCAGGATGGCGTGCTTTATACTTACACGCAAAGCGCCGGGGGCGGGCGGTTGAAATTTTCGCAGTTGCCCGAAGATATCGCCGACGACATAAAGGCGCTTAAGCCGCGCGAAAAGACTTTTGCGGACAGTCTTCCCGCGGTTTCCGCAAAATCCAGCGTTGCCGAGGCGGCCAGTTCCAACCGCGCAGGCAACGGCGAGAAAAGCGATTCGGCCACGCTTGCACTTACAAACAACACCGCCCGCGCGATGTTCAGTTTCTCCCGCAAGGTTTCGACCAACGACATCCAATATCTCATCGCCATCACCTATTACGGCACGAATTATCTCGGCCTGGGCGACGCCGATTCGCTCACCTTCGACGCCGATGGGGCCCTGGTTACTTATTCGCCGGTTCCGGGCACGCACCGCGTTGAAGCGAGCGACAATCAGATGAGCGAGAGCCAGATTTACAGCTCGTCGTTGCGGGATCTGCAAAAAATTTGCGAAGCGCGGGCGCTGGGAGTCGCCCTGTCCGGCCCGCTGGGAAATGACAACTTTGCCGTGCCACCGGCGACCATCCTCAAGAATTTTGGCCATTATTGTCTCACCAACGCTTCGGCGGGGAGCGTGATCACCCACACGGCGGCTGCTTCCAATTCCACCATCACGGCGATCAAATTCCAGCCCCCGACGCAGCCTTCCGCCGGTCAACCGGCCGAAATTCTGGATGCCACCGCCCGGACGATTGACGACGACCCCTTCACCACGCAATGGGCGTGGAAGGTCACGCTCCACGCGCCACCCACACCGCCAAAAGATTTCCTGCTCGAATTCCAGTTTCTTGACGCCGACGGCTATGTCCTGGCCCACGAGATTGAATATCCTGTGAAGTTGAGCGCCGGCGAAACCAACACCCTTACGGGGCAGACCGCCATCAAGACCGCGCTTTCCAGCCGCATCAAGACCTGCAAGGTTGTGATGAAGTAACGAGCATCCGGCGCGCCGGATCGACCCAAGATTGAAAGCGTTTGGAGATAAACCCCTTGCGTTACAGAGTTGTAACTCGCTTTTTACTTGCGCGAGGGTATGATACGCGGACGTTTTATGGGCAGCGCCGCCAAAAAATACGGTCCGGAACACTTCATCAACCGCGAGTTGAGCTGGCTGGAGTTCAATCAGCGCGTGCTGGACGAGGCGTTGGATCCCAAAAATCCGCTGCTGGAGCGGGTCAAGTTCTGGAGCATTTCCAATTCGAACCTCGACGAGTTTTTTGAAGTCCGCGTGGCGGGCTTGAAGCAGCAGATGGAGAGCGAAGTCGTCGAGCGAAGTGTGGACGGTTTGACGGCCACGGAGACGTTTCGCGCCGTCACGCGCCGCGTGCGCCGGATGGTCGAGAGCCAATCCGCCTGCTGGCAGAAGGAATTGCGCCCCGCCCTCGCGCAAAACAGCATTCATTTTTTTGATTTCAACGAGCTGGATGAGGCGGACCTGGCATGGGTCGAGGAGTATTACCAGGCGCAAGTGCAGCCGGTGCTGACGCCGCTGGCGCTGGATCCCGCGCATCCGTTTCCGCAACTGCTCAACAAATCGCTCAACCTGATTGTGCGGGTGGAAATGACGCAGGCCGGTGAACTGCTCCGGCACCTGGCGGTGGTGCCGGTGCCGCGGGTGCTGCCCCGGCTGGTGCGGCTGCCGCGCGAGAACGGCCGGCAGGATTACATTTTTCTCGGCAACCTCATCGGCCATTATCTGGCGGACTTGTTCCCCGGGACAAAAATCCTGGGTTACTGGAATTTCCGCGTCACGCGCAACAGCGAGCTGTACATTGACGAGGAGGAGGGCCTGAATCTCCTCAAGGCGGTGGAGCATGAACTGCACAACCGGCGCAAAGGCGCGGCGGTGCGGCTGGAGGTGGAAAAAAACTGCCCGGAGGATCTGCGCGGGGCCCTGCTGGGAACGCTCCACTTGACCGAAGAGGATTTGTACATCATCGAAGGGCCGCTGAACCCGACGCGTTTGATGGCGATTTACGAAGGCGATCACTCGCCCGAGTTGCGGGACCCGCCGTTCGTCGCGCCGATCGCCGCCGCGCTCAAGGAGCAGCCGGATCTTTTTGCGGCAATCCGCGAGCATGATATTCTGCTTCATCATCCGTACGAAACTTTTGACAGCGTGGTGAAGCTGCTGGAGCAGGCCGCCGCGGACCCCAAGGTACTGGCCATCAAACAAACCCTCTATCGCACGGGCGGCGATCCGCGCATCGTGGGCGCGTTGATGATGGCGGTGGAAAACGGCAAGCAGGTGACCGTGGTCGTGGAGTTGCGGGCGCGGTTTGACGAGGCTAAAAACATCGAGTGGGCGCGGAAACTCGAGGAGGCGGGAGTTCATGTTGTGTACGGCCTGGTCGGCTATAAAATCCACGCCAAAATGTGCCTCGTGGTGCGGCGCGATGATGATCGCATCCGGCGCTACGTGCATCTCGGCACGGGAAATTACAATCCCACCACCGCGCGGCTTTACACCGATGTGGGCCTGATGAGCTGCCGCTCCACCCTGGGCGAGGACGCGACGAACCTGTTCAACCTGCTGACAGGAATTTCGCAATTCCAGGGCACGCGCCGGTTGCTCGTGGCGCCGTTTGAATTGCACGACCGGATGATGGCGCTTATCCAGCGCGAGGGGGCCAACGCGAGGCGCGGCCTGCCGGCGCGCATCATCGCCAAAATGAACGCGCTGGTGGACCGGGAAATCATCGAGGCGCTTTACGATGCGTCCCAGGCGGGGGTGAAGATTGAGCTGATTGTGCGCGGCATCTGCTGTCTGCGTCCGCAGATGCCGGGCGTGAGCGAGAACATCACCGTGCGCAGCGTCGTGGACCGTTTTCTGGAGCACAGCCGGATATTTTATTTCGAGAACGCCTGCCAGCCGGAGATTTTTGTGGGCAGCGCGGATTGGATGCCGCGGAATTTTTACCGGCGGATCGAGGTCGTGTTTCCCATCGAGGACGGCAATTTGCGCGAACGGGTGACTGGCGAATTGCTCGCGCTGCCGCTGGCCGACAACGTCAAAGCGCGCGCCATGCGGACGGATGGAACGTATGAGCGCGTTTCGTTGAAGCGGGGCGAAACCGCGCGCCGCAGTCAATCCGAATTCATCAGCCGCGCGCTGCCGGAGAAAGCGCCTCGCAAAGGCGGCACCAAGACCAAATACGCGAAGGTCAAGCTGGCCTCGCGGCCCGTTGCGTTGAAGAAGTAACATTCCTTCATCTCCTTCTCGCTATTTTCCCGCGAAACTTTCCGCCAGCGCCACGGCCTTAAGCATAGCCTTGGCTTTGTTCACCGTTTCATCGAACTCAGCCTCGGGCGTGGAATCATTCACCCAGCCGCCGCCGGCCTGGATGTAGGCCTTGCCATCCTTGAGCAGCGCGGTGCGGATGGTGATGCAGCAATCCAAATTGCCGTTGAAAGAAAAATAGCCGACGCAGCCGCCGTAAGGCCCGCGGCGGGTCTGTTCGAGTTCGGAAATAATCTGCATGGCCCGCACTTTGGGCGCTCCGCTCAATGTGCCCGCCGGAAAAGTCGCGCGCATCAAATCATAGGGCGTCTTGTCCGCCGCGAGCCGGCCTTCCACCTGCGATACAATGTGCATCACATGGCTGTAGCGCTCGATGATCATCAGGTCTTTCACCTGCACCGTGCCGTAATCGCAGACGCGGCCCAGGTCGTTGCGCGCGAGGTCCACGAGCATGACGTGTTCGGCGCGCTCTTTGGGGTCGGCGAGCAAATCGGTTTCATTTTTCAAATCCTGTTCCGCCGTCTTGCCGCGCGGGCGGGTGCCGGCGATGGGGCGGATTTCCACCTTGTGGTCTTCGCAGCGAACATGGATTTCCGGCGACGCGCCGACGAGCGAGAAGCCCTCCAGCTCCAGCAGGAACATGTAGGGCGAGGGATTGATGGAACGCGCGGCGCGGTAGATGTCCAGCGGCGCGGCCTTCACCGGTGTGGAAAAACGCTGCGAACCGACGACCTGGATGACATCGCCGCTCGTGATGTATTCCTTGGCCTTTCGGACGTTGGCCATGAACTGCTCGCGCGGCACGTTGGACTCAAAGGGCACGGACGGCACTTCCGTAGGAATGGTGACGGGTTGATGGAGGCTCGGCTGTTCGAGCAGGGAAACGAGCCGCTCGATTTCGCCGACCGCGTCTTCGTAGGCCGTCGCGGGGTCAGCGCCGTTTTCCATAATGGCGTTGACGAGAATCGTGATGGTCTGGGCCACGCGGTCAAAAATCAGCAGCTCGTCGGCGATGAGAAAATACATCACCGGCGTTTTCAGATCGTCCTGTGCCGGGCGCGGCACCACCGGCTCAACGTCGTGAATGAATTCGTAACCGATGAACCCCACCGCCCCGCCGGTGAAACGCGGCAGCGACGGCATCGGCACGGGCCGGTACTTTTTCATGACGCGCTCGACCACTTCGAGGCCGTCGCGAACTATCTCCGGGGTTGTCTCGCACGAGACGGCGAGTTCCTCGACTTTGCCGTGGGTCTTGAGGACGCCCGCGACGAAAAACGAAGTATCCATTCCATCGGGTTTTTGCTCGTGCGAAACGAGGAATTGTTGCGTCACTTTGCCGTTCTCGATCAGTTCCACGCGGTTGCCATCCTGGCGGATGACGGCGCGGGGATTGCAGCCGACGAAGGAATAGCGGCCCAGATGCTCGCCGCCTTCGACGGACTCAAAGAGGAACGATTCGCCCTGCCCGCGAATTTTGTGGTACGCGGAGAGCGGCGTTTCAAAATCGGCAAGGATGCGGCGCGTGACGGGGATGAGATTCCCCTGCGCCGCCAGCTTCACAAATGACTCAAGTGTTGGTGAATACATAACCTATGGTCGGCCAGTTTAGCCCAAACTCCGGCGTAAACGCCAGAGAGAAAGCAGCGTGTAAAAGATCACCGCCGCCGCGTAGGCAAGGATGCCCCAGCCGATGGCCGAAGCCGGCGCGCTGTCCGCACTCAGGCAAACCAGGGCTCCGCCGACGGCCGCCGTCAGCAACGTCTGGGCGAACAGGCAGGCCAGGTACAGCAAAAAGCCGGTTTCCTGGAATCGGTCGCGGTGCCAGGCGCGGTAATCTTCCTCGCCGAAAGCGCGCATCAGCCACGCGTTTTGAAAATTACGCGCCGCCACCAGCACGCTGGCGGTGGCAATGATGATGGCCGGCAGCGGCCAGATGCTGACGGCGATGCAAAAAGCGACGTTCAGCGGAATGCCCCATTTCCAACCGAGTTTTTTCGCGACGGGATTGGCCTCCAGCAATAAATTCGGCGTCGCCACCCAGGTGCTCAAAAAATCCATGCCCCGGGCGAAGAGGAGCAGGGCCAGGAAAATAAAGTAAGGCCCGCTGCCGAATGGGACGAAATCAGCCATCACTTTTTGCCGTAGATTTTCTCCGGCGTCTCCAATTGCGGCTCGGTGACCTTGAAGTTTTTCCCGGCGTCCTCCACCGAACGGAAAAAGCAGGACTTGTAACCCTCGTGGCACGCCGCGCCGGTCTGTTCCACCTGGATCAGCAGCGTGTCGCCGTCGCAATCGAACGAGATGTCCTTCACCGCCTGCGTGTGCCCGCTGCTCTCGCCCTTCATCCAGAATTTCTGGCGCGACCGGCTCCAGAAATGCGTCTTGCCGGTGGCGATGGTGGATTCGAGCGACGCGCGGTTCATCCACGCCATCATCAGCACCCGCCCGGTGGATTGCTCCTGGACGATGGCCGGGATGAGGCCGTCCGAGTTGAATTTCAGTTTGTCGTAAAAGCTCATGGTCTGTTGGTCCATTTCACCACCGAGAATACCAGATTTCGGGCCGATTGCGAACAGGAAGTTTCGGGCGCCGCTGGCGGGCTAATTCTTCGGCAGGAACGTAAAAGCCACCGCCGCGAGGATGCAGACAAAGGCCGCGAAATGGTTCCAGCGGAATTTGTCGCCGAAATAAAAATACGCAAACACGGCAAAAACCGTGAGCGTGACAATTTCCTGGATGATCTTGAGCTGGAACGGCGTGTAAACCGCGTTGCCCCAGCGGTTGGCCGGCACCTGAAAACAATATTCAAAAAACGCGATTCCCCAGCTCACGAGGATCACGAGAAACAGCGGCTTGTTTTTGAATTTCAAATGCCCATACCACGCCACCGTCATGAACAGGTTGGAACAGGTCAGCATGACCACGGGCAGCCAGCGGGATTGGAAAAGCGAGGTCATAGACAATTTTTGGATTCCGTCAAGCGCTTGCTATATCCACGAGCAGTTGTTTAACACTGACAAGGGCTTTTGCAGCGCTAAAGTTTTTCTGTCGGTGTGAAGGGCAAACCTCGTTCGCCGTTATAAAGCCTTTTCAAGCGTTTATCTTTGGAACTGCTCTTGCGCCTGATAATTTCGGGGGCAACCCGATTGCCCATTTCGCGGCGAAATCGCCGTCCCTTTAGCCAGTCTTCATAGCTGATTGAGCCTTCAATCGGGATGCAAGGGACTTTTGATTTTGAGTTCATCGGCGACTTCTTTCACCAGCTTTACACACTCGGGAAGATTACGATATTCCGGCAGATTTGCAAGCCGCCGGACTTGATTCTGATTGTCCATGTTTCAAAGCCGAACAGGAATTTTCTTATCCGCCAAAAACCGTTTTGCATCTCCCACGGTATATTCGCCGTAATGAAAAATGCTCGCGGCCAGCACGGCGTCGGCTTTGCCTTCCAGCAATACCGCCGCCATGTGTTCGAGGCTCCCGGCGCCGCCGCTGGCGACGACGGGGACGCCCACGGATTCCGCGACGCGCCGCGTGATGACCAGATCGAACCCGGCTTTGGTGCCGTCGGCGTCAATGCTGTTCAACACAATTTCTCCCGCGCCGAGTGAGACGGCGCGCTTTGCCCAATCCACCGCTTCGAGGCCCGCGGGTTTGCGGCCGCCATGGCTGAAGACTTCCCAGCGTTCTGGTGAAACTTTTTTCGCGTCAATCGAAACCACAATGCATTGGCTGCCGAATTTTTCCGCCCCGGCGCGAATGAGGTCCGGCGTGGCGAGCGCGGAGGAATTGATGCTGATTTTGTCCGCGCCGGCACGGAGCATGGCATACATGTCCTCCACTGAGCGAATGCCGCCGCCGACAGTCAGCGGCATGAAGCACTGGTCGGCGGCGCGTTCGATGACGTTGATCATGGAGGCGCGGCCGTGGGCGCTGGCGGTGATGTCGAAGAACACCATTTCATCCGCGCCCTGTTCGTTGTAACGCAACGCGAGTTCCACAGGATCGCCCACGTTGCGCAATTCGCCCGCCTCGGCCTTGCCGAATTGGACGCCGCGCGTCACATGGCCGTCATGGACATCGAGACAGGGAATAACACGTCTAGCCAGCATGGAGGATATTCAAC
>Ga0302325_10021093_pt1 | contig 13647 bp, 13 predicted proteins | sample Palsa_T0_2_FD_201948 | JGI IMG/M metagenome (GOLD analysis project Ga0302325, IMG submission 201948) | Peat permafrost microbial communities from Stordalen Mire near Abisko, Sweden - Palsa_T0_2 | ecosystem: Environmental > Terrestrial > Soil > Palsa > Peat permafrost | place: Sweden: Abisko... | reverse complement strand
TTGAAATCTTGCGGGCCTGGGGGCTGACAGCCGCCGCGGAATACGGCCTGCACGTCGCTGCCGACCTTTTGCGCACGGTGACGTTCGGCACTAGCACCGTTATTACCGCAGTGCCTCAGGGACTCGGCGCCGCCTGGAGCACCTATGTCGTCGGCAACGCCGCCAACATCTATTTCCGCGACGCCGGCTGGAGCGGACGCTCGCCTAAGGACATCGTGCAGGACATACTGGCGGGCGCGGAGAAGCAGAAGACCAGCATTCTTGGACCGATCCGGGATCAGCTAAAGTCGAAGTTCGGGCGATAAGCATCTTTCACTGCTAGTGGTTCGATTCAAACATTCGCATCCCTCTTCGGAGCCGCCGTGTGCGAATGTTTGAATCAAAGAACCACTAGAAAATTTAAAGTGCTAGTGGAGCTTTGGATTTGACATTCGCGTCGCGAGAGAGCGGCATTGGGATAGCGAATGTCAAATCCGCTCCACTAGGTAGCAGGAGAGTGTGAGGCATGATCGGCAAGCTCAATCACGTTGCAATTGCGGTAAGGGATCTCGGCAAGGCATCGGCAGTTTACCGCGACACTTTGGGTGCGGTCGTTTCGGCCGCCGTGCCGCAGCCGGACCACGGTGTCACCACAGTTTTCATTACGCTCCCAAACACCAAGATCGAACTGCTTGAGCCGCTCGGCGACAGTTCGCCGATCGCCAAGTTCCTTGAGCGCAATCCGGACGGCGGGATGCACCACATCTGTTACGAAGTCGACGATATCCGCGCTGCGCGCGATGCCCTGAGGGCAGCCGGCGCGCGGGTTCTTGGCGATGGAGAGCCGAAGACCGGGGCGCACGGCAAGCCGGTGCTGTTTCTGCACCCGAAGGATTTCTCCGGCACGCTCGTGGAACTGGAGCAGTCCTGATGCCGGTCACCACCGCGATCGCGATTTTCTTCTTGATCTGGTGGATCGTGCTGTTTGCTGTGTTGCCTTGGGGCGTACACCGCCAGGACGAGGAAGGTGAGGTTGCCCCCGGCACCGACCCGGGCGCGCCAGCGCTGCCTGACCTGCGGCGCAAGCTGGCGTGGACGACGCTGGTGTCGGTGGTGGTCTTCGCCGGCTGCTACGTCGTCTACGTCGAGCGGCTGGTCACACTGGAAGGGTTGCTGACGCCGTTCGGATTGCACATGACGACTGCTGGTGAAGACTATAGCGTCAATAAATAAAGCGATTTCAACAAGCTGGCGACGTGGATTAAAGCTTTGAGCGTGCCCGCCGCAGTAAGTTGGCGTTTTCGACCCTTACAAAGGCAAAAGAAAAAGCAGGGCAAGTGCCCTGCTTGAAAATCCTCGTCCGAACCCTGATCGACGCGGGACTCTGAGATGATCCACGCTTCCATCCGCTTTCGCGGAGTGCGTTGCGCGTTCGGGGCATCCTCCCAAGACTTGGACCGCTATCCCGATCTTCCCGCGGTTAAAAACGCGTGGCCTCGAGAGTGCGCTGGCATTGTTAGTTGATCTTCACTTCGATGTCACGACAATACGGGCGCCGGGAGCAAATAAATACCGTTTTTAGCTCCCAATTTAAGCTCCCAATATTTGCTGCATTGCGAAGGAAAATCCCGGAGCTTGTTTTTCGGGCGCCGTTGCGGCTTCACTGCGCCTGCTTCAACACGAATCCTCAAGAGAATTCATGCGCCTCTCCCGGTTCTTTCTGCCCAACCTGCGCGAGACCCCCAAGGAAGCTGAAATCGCTTCCCACCGGCTGATGCTGCGCGCCGGAATGATCCGCCAGGAAGCGGCGGGGATTTATGCCTTCCTGCCGCTCGGTTTGCGGGTCCTTCACAAGATCTGCCAGATCGTCCGCGAGGAACAGAATCGAGCCGGCGCGATCGAACTCTTGATGCCGACCATCCAGTCGGCCGAGCTTTGGCGCGAAAGCGGCCGTTATGAGGCCTACGGCAAGGAGATGCTGCGCATCAAGGATCGCCACGATCGCGAGATGCTCTACGGCCCGACCAATGAGGAAATGATCACGGCGATCTTTCGCAGCTACGTGCGCTCATACAAGGATCTGCCGCTCAATCTCTATCACATCCAGTGGAAGTTCCGGGATGAGGTGCGGCCCCGTTTCGGCCTGATGCGCGGGCGCGAGTTCCTGATGAAGGACGCCTATTCGTTCGACGTCGATTTTGCGGGGGCCAAGCACGCCTATAACCGGATGTTCGTTGCCTATCTGCGCACTTTTGCGCGAATGGGGCTCCGTTCGATCCCGATGGTGGCGGAGAGCGGACCGATCGGCGGCAATCTTTCCCATGAATTCATCATCCTTGCGGACACCGGCGAAAGCGAGGTGTTCTGCCATAAGGACTATCTCGACTTCGAAGTTCCCGGAGCGGATGTGGATTTCACCCACGTCGGCCGCTTGCAGTCGATCGTGGACAAGTGGACTTCGCTCTATGCTGCTACGTCGGAAAAGCACGATGCGGGCGCATTCAACGCGCTGCCGGCGGACAAACAGGTCTCGGCCCGCGGCATCGAGGTCGGCCATATCTTCTACTTCGGCACCAAATATTCCGAGCCGATGAAGGCGGTTGTGACACTCTCCGACGGTACCGAGCAGGCGGTCCACATGGGTTCCTACGGTATCGGCCCGAGCCGGCTGGTCGCGGCCATTATCGAAGCCTTCCATGACGACGCCGGCATCAAATGGCCGGAACCGGTGGCCCCGTTCAAAGCCATGATCCTCAACCTGAAGCAGGGTGGCGCCGATACCGATCCTGCTTGCGAGAAGCTCTACGCCGCGCTTGAGGCCAAAGGTGTCGACACGCTGTACCACGACCTCGACGAGCGGCCGGGCTCGAAATTCGCCAGCGCCGACCTGATTGGCGTGCCCTGGCAGATCCTGGTTGGCCCTCGCGGTCTCGCTGAGGGCAAAGTCGAGGTCAAACGCCGTTCCGACGGTTCCCGGGAGTTGATGTCGCCTGCCGATGCGGTGGTCCGCCTGACCACATGAGCCTGTGCGCTACAGCGTCCGACTTCGGTTTCTAGGCTTGAAAGCGCCAGAATCGTGTGAAACTCCGGGTGATCGCGGGGACCAGACCTGAATGGCCGATTCGACCGGCACCCATCCGTTTGCACCTTTCGAATGGATGCTTTCGCTGCGCTATCTGCGGGCGCGGCGAAAGGAGGGATTCATTTCGGTTATCGCCGGCTTTTCCTTCCTCGGGATTGTACTCGGCGTTGCCACCTTGATCATCGTCATGGCGGTGATGAACGGCTTTCGTCAGGAATTGCTGACCAAGATTTTGGGGCTGAACGGCCACCTTTTGATCCAGCCGCTGGAGTCGCCGCTGACGGATTGGGAAGCGGTCGCCGACCGTGTCTCAAAGATCCCCGGGGTTCGTTTGGCTGCACCGATTGTGGAAGGTCAGGCGTTGGCCTCTTCGCCGTTTAATGCTTCGGGCGTGCTGGTGCGCGGTATCCGCGCCGAAGATCTGGCCAAGCTCACGTCGATTGCCAAAAACATCAAGCAGGGCACGCTCGACGGCTTCGATCAGGCGCAAGGGCTCGCCATCGGCTCGCGGCTTGCGGAACAGCTTTCGGTGCGGGCAGGGGACAACCTGACGCTGGTTGCGCCGCGGGGCGCGGTCACGCCCATGGGTACGACGCCGCGGATCAAGTCATACAAGATCGCCGCGGTATTCGAGATCGGCATGTCGGAATACGACGCTGCCTTCGTGTTCATGCCACTGCCCGAGGCACAGGCCTATTTCAATCGCAACAACGACGTTACCGCGATCGAGGTCTATACCGACAATCCGGATCACATCGACGACTTCCGCAAGCTCGTCACCAACGCTGCCGCGCGCCCGATCTACATGATCGACTGGCGCCAGCGTAACGCGACGTTCTTCAACGCGCTTGAAGTCGAGCGCAACGTGATGTTCCTGATCCTGACGTTGATCGTGCTGGTCGCAGCCCTCAACATCGTTTCCGGTCTCATCATGCTGGTGAAGGACAAGGGCAGCGACATTGCCATCCTGCGCACCATGGGGGCATCGCAAGGCTCGATCATGCGCGTCTTTCTCATCACCGGCGCATCGATCGGTGTGGTCGGCACGCTGGTCGGTTTCATGCTCGGCATGTTGATCTGCCTCAACATCGAGTCGATCCGGCATTTTCTGTCCTGGCTCACCAACACGGAGCTGTTTTCGCCCGAGCTTTATTTCCTGTCGAAGCTGCCGGCCGATATGGATCTGCGCGAAACAACGGCCGTTGTCGTGATGGCGTTAGGGCTTTCGCTGCTCGCCACGCTCTACCCGTCCTGGCGGGCGGCGCGGCTCGATCCCGTTGAAGCGCTTCGCTACGAGTGACCGGCGCGATGGACGACACCACCGCCATAAGCGAGGCCACGACGTCCACCCCCGACGCAGAAGAGCATCCGCTGATTTTCCTGCACGGTATCAGCCGGCACTTCCGCCAGGGTGAGTTAACGCTCGATATTCTCAAAGGCGCCGAACTGGCGGTGTGGAGCGGGGAATCGGTGGCGCTGGTTGCGCCCTCCGGAACGGGCAAATCGACGCTGCTGCACATTGCCGGCCTGCTCGAACATCCCGACTCCGGCGAGGTTTATATCGATGGAGCGCCGACCTCGAATTTGAGCGATGCCGCCCGCACCCGGATCCGACGCAACGATATCGGTTTCGTCTACCAGTTTCACCATCTGCTGCCGGAGTTCTCGGCACTCGAGAACGTCATGCTGCCGCAAATGGTGCGGGGCCTGTCGCGACGGGAATCAAGCGCCCGCGCCGCTGAATTGCTCAGTTATCTTGGGCTGAAGGATCGGCTCACGCACCGCCCGGCGGAAATGTCCGGCGGCGAACAACAACGCGTCGCCATCGCCCGCGCGGTCGCCAATGCACCGCGCATCCTTATGGCCGACGAACCGACCGGTAATCTCGACGTGCGTACCGCCGAACATGTGTTCGCTGCACTTCGTCAGTTGGCACGGGCGTCTGGCCTCGCCGCCGTCATTGCCACCCACAATCTCGACATTGCCGCGCAAATGGATCGCCGCGTCACGATCCACGACGGTTTGATTGTCGAACTGCCCTAAGCTGCGATCAGGACTTTGAAGACGACTTGAGCTTGCGCACTACATGAGGGTGCGGGCCGGACGGCGGGGTGTATTGAGTGTTGACACGGCAGTCACCACCGTTGCCGCGGGCGCTTTGCATGCATTGCTCGAAGCTGACGAAGCCGCAGTTGCGGCCGCCACCGCCGCCGTCGCCGCCGATATATTCGCACCACGGATAGTTTTGCGCTTGCGCTGGCACACCAAGGAATTGAGCGGCAGCGAGCAATCCCAAACCGATCAGAAAATACTTCATGGCTGTCTCTCCCAGACCAACGTTCCGCGACAAGACTAACGCCGAAACCGGCGTCATATTCGTCTGGCCTGAGAACACGTGCCCGTGAAGAGATTTGAGGCCGCCTGGAGGCGGCCTCAAGGTTCATTCCCGCTCAGTAGCAGGGGCGGCACCAGCAACGATATGGGCCGCAAACCCGTGTGTATCCGGGGCCGCAATAGGGACCAAAGCCCCGACAAGCCGCCTGGGTAACGACCGGCGTTGCGTTCTTTAACGCGTGAACGCTGGCTGCGCCTGAGTTCTGTGTCTGCGCGCTCGCCGATAGCGCCATCGATCCCAGCACCAAAAGGGCTGCCGACATCGTCAATGCAAGCTTTCTCATAGACCCTCCTCCGTGATTGAACTTGGGGCTCAACTGCCCGGCGCCTCTATTTACGGCGAGTCGATGGGTTTGGTTCACTGCGCGTTGGTTGTAAGAGGTGGAAAACCACGGGGAAAGAGTGCTTGCGGTGCAGAGTTGCTGCTGGATATTCGAGCTGATGCCCGACTCTGGCAAAATCGTTCGCTACAGCCTGGAAATCCTGGCCATAGCCGTTCCGCTAGCTGGCATGACTTACTTTCTGTTCGATCCGGACGCTTTCAACGCGTTCCTGGACTGGCTTTTGAAGACTCTCTGAACCGCCCTGCAATCAGGCCCGAATAGGGCTTGCACCCGGGCCGGGCGCGTCTTATTCGGGGTCATGGCCAAAGCCCCGCGCATCCGAGTCATTTTCAAACCGAAGCGAATAGCCGAAGGCGATTGGCAGATTGAGGCCCACTGTCCCGGGGAGGAAATTCGCTACATCAAGGGACTTACGAGCAAAGCCGACTTTGACGAATGGATGCAGGGGAGTCGCCGCATCGACTGGCTTAGATCGCAAGGCTACGCGAAATAGCCAGAACCCCCAACGCCTGAGGGACTTCAGTCAAGGCTTTGCTACGGAAGGGCAGGCGGCTCGCTGGGTTGCAAACGGATCCGGTCCGTGGCCTTACACGCAGCGTCCAAGGCAAAGAGGCCGCAAACTGCGCCCCGGTCATGACCGCAGGCATTCGACGACCCGCTGATACAGAACAGCAACGATAATTATACCGATCGCGACCGGCATCCAATTCTGAAAATGGATACCCCAAAGCGGACACTCCGTGGCTAGCCAATGATCCATTGAGCGCGATCCGGGCAGGAAAAATCACAGTTCCATTTTGTAAGTCTATGAGTAAAGTGGCCTGGAAATATCTTTTTTATATCTTTCCGGGGACCGCATGGGCCAATGGCTCGTAGGCGAATTTACTCCATTTGGGGTCCACTCGCATTTACAAAATTGGATGCTGATTGCCGCAGCTATCGTCGCAATCGCTGCCTTAAATGCTTGGTTGAAGACGCGGCGCTAGCCTGAAAAGGGCTGCCGCTATCCATCGGCAAATAACCCCGGCCGCCACGATTGAAAGAGATGCACGGCCCTTGCTTGGGTCGTGGGGTCCCTTTGAATAAGGCAAAGCCGACGGGGTTGCGGGCCCCTTAAAAGGAGACATATTCACCCCCATGGATGAGAAGCAGAATCCCGCTCTGAGAGCGTCAACCACCGGATATTCTTTCCGGATCGAGCGTAATGGTGTGGCCGAGATTTGGGATGTGGCGATTGATAATCGCAAGGATGCCGAAGCAAGCTTCGCAAAGAGTTCGATGCGGACATTCAAATACTGTCTGCCGGTGAATTGACTAAGGCCCATGTCGCCCAACGCGGCTTGGAGCCCGGGCAAGCCAAGAAATCATGAAGCCTCCTGAGCGCGGCGTTTAGGGACTTAGGACAGTCGCTTTGTTCGCTTAGGACGCTGCATTAACTTTGATCATTATTCCGGACAGCACCCCCACTACCTTAGCTTGACTCCAGAACAGAACACGAACTATGTTCTCTTTATGTTCACGATAAGAAGGGAGAACAGTCATGGTGAAGTCGGTCGTTGAAGAGGCTGTAGCGCTGGCGTCGATTACGCTCTTTTTGGCCATGGTGGCCGTTTGGACGCAGGTGCTCGGCGTATTGTAAGTCCATTGCCGTCCGCGGGTGGAACCTCAAATTTCCGTGCACGGCAAAGTTTCCTGTGTGCCTCCTGTGGGCCGTGCACTGCGGCGGTGGACAGCGCCGCTCGCCATCGCCCATCCTCACCGCCCAAAGAATCGTTGAATGCGGTCGTTGACCGCATTCATTGACCGCGAGCGCTGAGCCCTATGGCAGCCAAGCTTGGCCGATTCGAACTCGGCTTCGTTCATCTACATGTCCACTCGTCTTACTCGCTGCTCGAAGGCGCGTTGACGATTGCGCGGCTTGCGGAGCTTGCCAAAAAGGACCGCCAGCCGGCTTTGGCGCTTACCGACACCGACAACATGTTCGGGGCGCTGGAATTCTCCGAGAAGATCGCCGGTTACGGCATCCAGCCGATCGTCGGTTGCGCGCTTGGGATCGATTTTGGCGATCAGGAGGTGCGTCCGGGTGCCATGGCCGATGCGTGGCCGCGCATCGTACTGCTGGCCTGCCGCGAAGACGGCTACCGCAGCCTTATGCGGCTTTGCTCGCGCGCCTATCTTGAGACGGCGCAACCGGAGCGGCCGCGCATCAAGCTCGATTGGCTCAACGGCGAGACCGGCGGTCTGATTGCGCTGACCGGGGGAATCGGCGGACCGCTCGATGTTGCGATCGCCGGCGGGCAGAACGCGCTTGCATTGTCGCGTTGTGACGAATTGCAAAAACTTTTCGGTGACCGGCTCTATATCGAATTGCAGCGCCACGGCATGCCGGGCGAGCGCGACGTCGAGCCGGCTTTGATCGAGCTGGGCTATAGCCGATCGATTCCGCTGGTTGCGACTAACGAGCCGTTCTTTGCGACGCGCGAAGATTACGAGGCCCACGACGCGCTGCTCTGTATTGCCGAAGGCCGATTGATCGCAGACGGCGAGCGGCGGCAGCTCACGCCGGAATATCGTTTCAAGACCCGCGCCGAAATGGCGGAATTGTTCGCTGATCTGCCGGAAGCTCTTGCCGCGACGATCGAGATTGCCCAGCGCTGCACCTTCCGTCCGAAAACCAAAGGCCCGATCCTGCCGCGGTTTACCGTTGGCGACACAACCGAGCCGGTGGACGAGGCCGCCGAATTGCGGCGTCAGGCGCGCGCCGGGCTGGAGCGCCGGGTTGCCGTCCACGGCGTCGCGCCGGGGCAGACCGTGGAGGATTACCAGCAACGGCTCGACTATGAGCTCGGCGTCATCGAACGCATGAAATACCCGGGCTACTTCCTGATCGTTGCCGACTTCATCCAGTGGGCCAAGGCGCAAGGTATTCCAGTAGGGCCGGGCCGCGGCTCCGGCGCCGGTTCGCTTGTGGCCTATGCGCTGACTATCACCGACCTTGATCCGATCCGCTTCGGGTTGATCTTCGAGCGCTTCCTCAATCCCGAACGCATCTCGATGCCGGACTTCGACGTCGACTTCTGTCAGGAGCGCCGCGACGAAGTGATCCGCTATGTGCAGCAGCGTTACGGTCACGACCGGGTCGCGCAAATTATCACTTTCGGCACCTTGCAGGCGCGCGGTGTGTTGCGCGATGTCGGCCGCGTATTGCAGATGCCGTACGGCCAGGTGGACAAACTCTGCAAACTTGTGCCGCAGAATCCGGCGGCGCCGATTTCGTTGAAAAACGCGATCGATAGCGAGCCCCGGCTGCAAGCCGAGCGCGATCGCGACGTCGTCGTCGGGCGCGCGTTCGATATCGCGCAGAAGCTCGAAGGCCTCACCCGTCACGCGTCGACGCACGCGGCGGGCATCGTGATCAGCGACAGGCCGCTGGTCGAACTCGTGCCGCTCTATCGCGATCCGAAATCGGATATGCCGGTCACCCAGTTCAATATGAAATGGGTCGAGGCAGCGGGCCTGGTGAAGTTCGACTTCCTCGGTCTCAAGACGCTGACCGTGCTTGATACCGCTGTGCGGCTGCTGCGCCGGCGCGACATCAATATCGATCTGCTGCGCATCCCGCTTGATGATGCCAAGACCTACGAGATGCTGGCCCGCGGCGAAACGGTAGGCATCTTCCAGGTGGAAAGTCAGGGCATGCGCCGGGCGCTGGTCGACATGCGCCCGGACCGCTTCGAGGACCTGATCGTGCTGGTCGCGCTGTATCGGCCGGGCCCGATGGCGAACATTCCGACCTATTGCGCCCGCAAGCTCGGCCGCGAGAAGACCGATTATCTGCATCCGAAGCTTGAACCAATTCTGGAACCGACTTTCGGGATCATCACCTACCAGGAGCAGGTGCAGCAGATCGCCCGCGATCTCGCCGGTTACAGCCTCGGCAAGGCCGACATTCTGCGCCGCGCCATGGGCAAGAAAGACAAAAAGGAAATGGCGTCGCAGCGCGGCGATTTCATCTCGGGCGCGGTCGAGCGAGGCATTGGGCAGGGCGATGCCGAAGTGATTTTCGAAGCCTGCGCTAAATTCGCCGAATACGGGTTCAATAAATCGCACTCGGCCCCATATGCACTGCTGACCTATCAGACCGCGTATTTGAAGGCCAATTATCCGGTCGAGTTCCTGGCGGCGTCGATGACGCTGGAAACGGGCAACACCGACAAGCTGGCTGAATTTCGCGCCGAGGCCGAACGGCTTTCGATCAAGGTCGAGCCGCCGTCGGTCAACCGATCCTGCGTCGAGTTCGATGTCGAGGGCAATACGATCTATTACGCGCTTGCGGCGCTGCGCGGGGTCGGCCGACAGGCGGTCGAAAGCATTATTACCGCGCGCGGCGACAAGCCGTTCACCGATCTTGCCGACTTTGCGCGCCGCATCAACCCGCGCGCCGTCAACAAGCGGGTATTGGAAAGCCTTGCCGCTTCGGGCGCGTTCGAGGCGATCGAGCCGAACCGAGCGCGCGCCTATGCGGGCGTCGATACCGTGCTGGGCGCGGCGCAGCGCGCACATGAGAACGCGAGTGTCGGGCAGAACGAGTTATTCGCGGGTCCGGCGACCAAAGAACCGTTGATGCTGCCGGTTGTCGAGACGTGGTTGCCGGCCGACCGCTTGCAAAAGGAATACGACGCTATCGGCTTTTTCCTGACCGGCCATCCGCTTGACGATTATACGGCGGCGCTGAAACGCCTTCGCGTGCTGTCGTGGGTGGAATTCTCCAAGGCGGTTAAGGCAGGCACTGGCGGCGGACGTGTTGCCGGGACCGTGGTGTCGCGCACCGAGCGGCGCACCAAAAGCGGCAGCAAGATGGGCATCATCGGCTTGTCCGATCCGAGCGGGCACTATGAGGCGGTGCTGTTCGCCGAAGGGCTCGCGCAATACCGCGACTTGCTGGAGCCCGGCACCGCAGTGCTGATGTTCCTTACCGGCGAAGTTCAAGCCGAAGAGGTGAGGGCACGCATCCAGTCGGTCGAGCCGCTCGATGACGCCGCGGCCAAAACCCAGAAGGGCCTGCGCGTGTTCTTGCGCGACCAAGCGCCGATCGATGGTCTGGTCCGCCGGCTCGAACGCGGCGGCGCGACGCGCAACGGTTCCGATCAGGGCGACGGCGAAGTCAGCATGGTTCTGCTGCTCGGCAATGGCAGCGAGGTCGAGGTCAAACTGCCGGGACGCTTCAAGGTCTCGCCGCAGATCGCAGGAGCGATGAAAGCCGTGCCCGGCGTAGTGACGGTGGAAGCGGTTTAGTCCAAAGTCGCAGGCGTGACCCAGTCTTCAGCCAAGCGTCCATTACGCGCGATCATCGTCGGCGCCGGTATCGGCGGCCTTGCAGCTGCCATTGCGCTGCGCCAGCGCGGCTTTGAAGTCGAAATCTTCGAGCGATCCGCCAAACTGGAAGAAGCTGGCGCCGGATTACAGATCGGTCCGAACGGGGTGAAGGTGTTGCGCGCGCTCGGCCTCGAAGACGAGTTGATGCGCAATGCGTTTGAGCCGTTGAGCATCATGTCCGTCACCTGGGATGAAGGGCGGCTGCGTTTTCGCCAGCCGCTCAAAGCGATGACGCGGGAAAAATATGGCGCGCCGTATTTGTCGGCTCACCGCATCGACCTGCACAATATGCTCCGCGGGGCGATCGGCGACACGCCGCTTACTCTCGGGGCAAATTGCGTTGGCGCAGATACTGTCAACGGAACGGCAGTAGCGCGCTTTGCCGGCGGAGCAACGGCGGAAGGCGATATCGTGATCGGCGCCGACGGCATACGCTCGGCGATCCGCGCGCAATATTTCGGTGACGGCCATCCGCTCTTTACCGAAATGATGGCGTGGCGCGCGATCGTGCCGATGGACTGCGTTCCGACCCGGATCGGGCCGGGCGGCGAAGTGGCGGTCCCGCACGGCGAATATTTCGGCTGGATCGGGCCGAACGGCCACGTCATCTGCTACCCGATCGGCGCCAAAGGCGACAAACTCAACATTTTTGGCGGCCACGTCACCGACCAATGGGTCGAGGAATCGTGGTCGGTACCGTCGAGCCGAGAAGAACTGATTGCAGCGAAGACGGGGTGGAATGAGGCGCTGCTGGAAATGTTCCGCCACGTCGAGCATGTCTACAAATGGGGAATCTACGACCGCGATCCGCTGCCGCAATGGACACGCGGGCGCGTCACGCTGCTCGGCGATGCCGCGCACCCGACCATGCCCACGCTGGCGCAGGGCGCCAATATGGCCATCGAGGACGGCTACGTGCTGGCGCGGCTTCTTGCGCGCCACACCGGCGACGTCGAGACAGCTTTGCTGGCCTACCCCGTCGAGCGTAAACCACGCACCGACTGGGTGACGTTGAAATCGCGCGAACAATTCGCGAATAACCGAAAGGACTCGCCGCCGCCGTTCGTCGACCGCACCTGGCTGTTTGTCAACGACGTGGTGAACGGGCAGGAAGCGTTGCAGCCGGTGTGACGACGTCGACCGAGCGCTAATCCACCTTCATGTCGGCGAACCTGACTACCTTTGCCCATTTCTCCGTTTCATCGGCAATGAACGCGCCGAATTGCGGCGTGGTCATCGGCTTCGGTACGACACCGATAGCAACCAATTTCGACGTCACATCGGCCTCGTTGGTGCAGGTGATGATCGCATCGGCCAGTTTGGCGATAACGTCTTTGCTCGTCCCTGTCGGCGCACAGATGCCGTACCAGCCGGCGGCTTCGTAACCGGGAACGAATTCGGCAACGGTGGGGACATCGGGCAGCGCACCAGAACGCATGGCGGTCGTGACAGCGATGCAGCGCAGCCTGCCGTCTTTGACAAATTCCATCTCGCTCGCGATCGACGCGAAGGAAAGCGGTATCTGGCCGCCGAGCAGGTCCGCATTGAAATTGCCCTTGTACGGCACATGCACCAGATCAGCGCCGGTCATCATCCTGAATAATTCGGCGGCGGCGTGGGGCCCGGTGCCAACACCTTGGGTGGCGAAATTGACCTGACCCGGATGGGCTTTGGAATAGGCAATGAGTTCGGGAACCGTCTTGGGCGGAAAAGACGGATTAGAGACGATGACGAATGGTGTGGCGCCGATACGGGCGACGGGCGCGAAGTCTTTGGTGAAATCGAAATTGAGCCTGGTGTAGAGCGTGGCGTTGATCGCGTTGGTCGACACCGCCATCAGCAGTGTATAGCCGTCCGGTGCCGCATGGGCGACCACTTCAGTGCCGATGTTGCTGCCGGCGCCGGGCCGGTCATCGACGATAAATTGCTGGCCGACGCGCCGCGACAGGGCGTCGGCGATAAGCCGCGCGATGATGTCCGGCGACGCTCCGGCAGGATAACCGGTGACGATGTGGACCGGCCGATCGGGGTAGGATTCGGCCCAGGATCGGCCGGCAAATGCGGGTAAAGCGATGCCCAGAGCCGCAAGATTAAGGAAGTCCCGGCGCGCGACGGGCATGGTGCCTCCCCAAAACGTCTGTTTTTATCGGGATGAGGCTACACAGCGCCGCGAGCCGGCGGAAGTGGCGAAATCTCAAGTTCAGGTTGCCTCAAGCCGCCCGATGCCTATATAAGGCGCGCAATCTCACACGCGGACCTTGGCCTTACAGCCGTCCGGTGTCCGGCCAATAAGGGTCGGGCTCTCGGTCCGCGGCGGATCAACCGGAGAATACATAATGGCGTTGCCAGACTTCAGCATGCGCCAGCTTTTAGAAGCTGGCGTGCACTTCGGCCATCAGGCCCATCGTTGGAATCCGAAGATGTCCGAGTACATCTTCGGCACCCGTAACAACATCCACATTGTCGATCTGA
>Ga0302325_10021092_pt1 | contig 13647 bp, 10 predicted proteins | sample Palsa_T0_2_FD_201948 | JGI IMG/M metagenome (GOLD analysis project Ga0302325, IMG submission 201948) | Peat permafrost microbial communities from Stordalen Mire near Abisko, Sweden - Palsa_T0_2 | ecosystem: Environmental > Terrestrial > Soil > Palsa > Peat permafrost | place: Sweden: Abisko... | reverse complement strand
GTCGGCGAATGAAGACATTATCTTTTCCAGTTGATTTTATTCGAAATCGTGTAAAACTTGATTTGGGCCTTTCGGCGCCACCGCCCAGGAATGAGGAAAGATTGGCCGGTCAAGGGGCGGGCAATTCTGCCCGCAGCCGGCTGTTAGCCGGCTCTGGCCGCCTGACAGGCGGCTGCGGCCATGATTGGCCGCCCCACGCTGCAAAGGTTATCGCTACACGTACCAGGGCACATTGACCACGATGATGCGCTCATTCCCCTTGAAATACAGCATGGTTTTCAATGCAGTCCCGCGCTGATTGTGGAGCAGGTGATAATACCAGCGCCGCTCCACAATCTCGGGTATCACCACAGCCACCTGACGGTCCGGGTTCTTCTGCGCCAGGTCCAGGATGTAATCCACGATGGGGGTGATCACAAATCGGTACGGCGATGAGATCACCACCAGCTTGGGCGGCGCCATGCCCATCCGCAAGACCGGATCTTCGACAAAAGCGCACCATTCCTGGCGCAGGTATCCGGTGCGCTCGCCGGAATCGATATGCAGGACTACGATATCCGGCGATATGGTCAGCGCGAAGGTGAGCGCGCGATTGACGATTTTGCTCCAATGGTCCAGCGGCATCACTACCAGCGGGGGTTTAAAGCTGCGCATCTCCAGCGGCGACTGGCTTCCGATGGCCATTCCCACTTTGTGGTATTGGCGGCGCACGGCGATCATGATGGCCAGCAACGTGGGGATGAGCAGCAGGGTTATCCAGGCGCCTTCCAGAAACTTGGCCACCAATACGACGATGACGGTAATCCCGGTGGCGATGGCGCCCAGTCCATTCACGAACATGCTGTGCCGCGAGCCGCGTCCGCCGGTGCGCCGCCAGTGGAACACCATGCCGGTTTGCGAGAGCGTGAACGCCAGAAACGCGCCCACTGCGTAGAGCGGTATCAGGCGGTCGGTGACGCCGCCGAACAAGGTCAGCAACACCGCGGAGAGAACGGCCAGCACGTACACGCCTTGCGAATAGACCAGCCGCCGGCCGCGCGAGCCGAACGAGCGCGGCAGAAAAGAGTCGTGCGAGATCACCTTGCACAAGCGCGGGAAGTCCGCAAACGCGGTGTTGGCCGACAGCGCCAGCACCAGCAGGATGGAGGCGATAGTGACGTAGTAGAACCATCCCTTTCCCGCCACCGCCGCCACCAGCATGGAGAGCACGCTTTGATATCCGGGCGCGCCGGGGTCCGTGGCGGCAATGCCGTAGGCGCGCACCAGGTAGGCGATGCCGGCCAGCATGACGATGAGCAACGCGATGATTATGGTTAAAGTGGTGCGCGCGTTTTTAGGGGTGGGCTCGCGGAACGCTTTCACGCCGTTGCTGACCGCTTCCACCCCAGTCATGGCGGTGCAACCGCTGGCGAATGCCTTGAGAAACAGCCACACGCTTACCGCGGCTACCGCGCTTGACACAGTAGGCGGCGCCACCACGGGCGCGGGATGCCCACCACCCAACAGAGTTTTGACGAGTCCGATGCCGATGGCCGCCAGCAACGTGCCCACAAACAGGTAGGTCGGGATCAAGAATACCACGCCGGTCTCGCGGACCCCGCGCAGATTGATCACGGTGATCAACCCGAGAATGACCAGGCACATCGGGAGAGTGTGCGACTGCAGCCCGGGAGCGGCAGACACCAGCGCGCCGACTCCCGCCGAGATGCCCACCGCGACAGTCAAGATGTAGTCGATCATGAGGGCCGCGGCGGCCAACAAGCCGGGAAAGACACCCAGGTTGGCGCGCGCTACCGTGTAAGAGCCGCCGCCGCCCGGATAGGTCTCGATCGTTTGCCGGTAGGAGAAGTAGACGATGGTGAGCAGGACGATAATACTGGCACTGATGGGAACGATGTAGGCAACTCCGGCGGCTCCCAGCGGAAGCAGCAGCGTCAGCGCAGCCTCCGGGCCGTACGCGGCGGAACTCAGCGCATCCAGGCCGAAGATAGGAATCCCGGCGATGGGTCCGATTTTTTCAGCCCGCTCGTCGCTTGTCGCTAGCGGAGATCCAAAAAGAAAATCGAGGATTGGCATACGGGTCGGTCCTCTATGATGGCACGATTATGAAGGAACGGTCCGGCGCAACGTTTCCAGCCGCGCGTGCAGTGCCGACAGTTCCTCGCCGCCGAGTCTCTCGGCGCATCCGGCAGCCACCCGCACGCCGCGTTCGATGAGCAGGCGGCGATATCCCGGGTCCGGCGTGGTCACGGCGATGTCGCCGAGCGCGCGCAGCAGACGCAGGCTGACCGCCACATCCGATTTCGCATATAGCCGGATTTGCTCGAACGCGGACTCCAGCAAACGGTCGAAGCCGATCCAGGGGATGAAGACGCGGGGCGTGCCCGGCGGATCGTAAAGCACGGCTTCCGGCGGCTCGCGCGAGGCGCAGCGGATCATGATGCGGCTCAACTGGTCCACGCAGCTAATGGCGGTACTGGGATCGTTCACCGCCGGCGAAATGGCTTTGAGCGCGATATCCACGATCTGCAGCACACCGAATTCGACATCCTGCTGCAAGGTGCGCGTGGGGCCGAAGTCGAACGCGCCGCGCAATTCGCCGCACGCTTCCGGCGTGAGGCGGTCGCTCTTGGAGACCATCAGCAGAGGCACTCCCTCCGGAACGAAGTGGCCGACGCGCCGCAACACGCCGATCTTCACGCGGTAGGATTTCGCCAGCGCGACCAGGCGCTTCTGGTCGATGAAGCGGATGTATCCGGAGACTTCGCTCGAGACCGCGGTCTCCCAATTGGGTGCAGCGCCACCGGGATCGCCGAGGCGATCGGGCCGGTGCGGCCATGGCATCGTTTCGTCGATCACCGCCACGGTGTCGGCCGCGATCTTATCTACGATATGGTTCACGCTGATGGCGCGCGAGATGTGGTGGATGAAGAACAACAGCCATCCCACGCAGGCGATGGCCAGCAGCATGGCCCCCAGCACGGTGAAGACCGGCGCGAAAGGATGTGGCAGCGAGCGTGCCGTAGGAAGCGCCGCCATGCAATACAGAAAGGTGCCCAGGAAGATGCCCAGCGTCCACTGCGTGACGCGGTCCTGCACGAAGCTGACGATGATGCGCGGCGAGAACTGCATGGAGGCCAGCGTCAGAGTCATCAGCATGATGGCGAAGACGATGGAGACCACGGTCATGATGGAGGCGGCGATGCCCGCCAGGATGATCTGCGCAACCTGCGGATCGGCGCGGGAGGGGAACAGCACTGGCGGCGTCCAGCCGCTCAGCACGGGCACGGCTTCTTCCAGCCACGACAACAGCGCGCCCAGGCAACCGAGCGCCAGGGCGATGGTGAGGGGGCGCACCAGGAATCCGCCGCGCAGGTTGTACATCGCCCGGCGGAGCTGTAATGTCAGGCGTATGGTCAAGTTCTATTGAGTCTCGCACATCGGCGAGCTTCGCTCGCATAGCCGGGCTACGCCCGGCGCTGGAGTTTGGACATTCTGCGACCTGACGTGGCGCACGCTCTCAGCGTGCCGCGACCGCACTTTGCGGTCGCCGCGGGCGTAGCCCGGCTACCCCGCGAGCATTGCTCGCGGGAAACGCGGGGCTAAAGCCCCGCGCGGGATAAAATCCCGCCCTCCACGTGCTGTCGTGAATACGAAAGGTATCGCTAAACTCCAATCCGCGAGCTTCGCTCGCGGGAAGAGCCGGCTGACAGCCGGCTGCGGGCAGAATTGCCCGCCCCACGCTGCAAGTGGGTTAAATGCATGGCGAGACTGGCAACCTTACCGGGTTGGTGATTCCTGGCTGCCCAGCCACTGCACGGCGTGCTGCACCAATTCACGGGCGTTCTTCAGGGATAACTTCTCCTTGATGTGTGCGTAATAAGACTCCACGGTTTTCACGCTTATATGCAACTCTTCCGCGATCTGCCGGGTGCTGTGGCCTTGCCCGATCAGCCGGAAAACCTCCAACTCGCGGTCTGTGAGTTCATCCACACTCGATTGCCTGGGAACAGGGGAACCCTTGACAAATTGCTGCACCATCTTCTGCGCCATGCGGTCGCTTACGTACACTTCGCCGCCCAGGATCTGGCGTATGGCGATCAACACGCGCTCCGTGGCTTCCTGCTTCATGATGTAGCCGTTGGCGCCCGCACGCAGCGCCCGCTCCGCGTAAAGAGACTCATCGTGCATGGAGAGGATCAACACCGGCAGCTTGGGGTCTCTGGCGCGGATGGTCTTGAGCAAATCGATTCCATCCGGCCCGTTGAGAGACACGTCGACGATCAGAATATCCGGCTTGGAGCGATCGATCGAATGGAGCACGGTGCGCGCATCCTCCGCTTCCCCGCACACCGTCAGGTCGGGTTCCCGATTAATGAGTTGCGAAAGACCCTGGCGCACGATGGGATGGTCGTCCACCACGAAGACCCTGACCTTCCGGGATAATGGCCCCAGTGGTTGGCTGGTCATACGGAAGTCTCTGTGACTGCACCGATCGACTGCAGCGCGCAGGTGACTACGGTTCCGCCTTGGGCACATCGTTGCACCTGCAGCGCGGCACCGATTATTTTCGCGCGATAGTTCATAATGCGCAATCCCATCCCCTGACTGTTGCGGACATCTTCGGGGAGTCCCCGGCCATCGTCCCGGACGCTCAGCGATACGCCATCGTCACCGCTGCATAGACGAATGAGAATGTGCCGCGCATGACCATGCTTGACCGCGTTATTCACCGCTTCCTGCGCGATGCGGTATAAGTGGTTGGCAACTGTCTCGTCGTGTATCGATACGGGACGATCGCATTCAAAACGGCAGGAGAGGCCAAAGAGATCCTCCACTTCCGAAGCGTAGTGTTCCAGCGCCGACATCAGCCCGCGAACATCCGCCACCACCGGCAGCAGTCCGCGCGACAGTTCGCGGGTCTTGTGAATGGCTTCGTTTACCAGCCGGACGATCTTGCGGGCGTCCGGGGCCTCGGCCAGCGATTTGTCGGCGAGCTTCTCCGCCAGCACCTTGCTCATAAAGGCGATGCCGGTAAGGTGCTGGCCCAGGCCGTCGTGCAGATCCTGTCCAATGCGGCGTTCCTCCCTGGCGCTGATCTCCAGGATGGCCTTCTCCAGCCGCTTGGACTCGGTGATGTCGATGCCGGTCAGGATCGCGTTCCGCACTTTGCCGTTGACGTCGTGCAGAATGGTGCCCGACCACCCGATCAAACGCGGTTCACCGTCGCCGGTCAACCAGCGCCCTTCGAAATCCTTGGAAATCTGCCCGGTACGCAATTGCTGAAATGCGTTTTGGAAGCGCTCGCGATCCTCGCCGGCGGGAAACAGGTCTGCGCCCCGTTTGCCTTTCACCTCGTCGAATGGCCGGCCCGTAGTGCGCTCGCACGCCCGGTTAAATTGCACGACGCGCCCTTCCGGGTCCAGCACCAGGATCAGCGTGCCGACGGTATTGAGAATCGCCGAGACGAAATTGCGCTCCTGCTGCAACGCTTCCTCTGCCTGTTTCAACTCCGTGATGTCGAAGGCGACGCCGTGCACGAAGCAGGGCTGGCCGTCGGGCCGGCGCAGCATCTTGGCTTCGCAGTGAAACCAGACTACGTGGCCGTCGCGGGCGATCACCCGGTAGACGGATCGCAGCGGCTTCCCGGTAAGAAACATCTCGGCGGCTTCTTCGCTCCACCGCAGATTATCTTCGGGATGAATCTGGCGGTACCAGCGGATGGGATCTTCCAGCCATTCGGCTTGCGAGTAACCCAGGGTCGCTTCGATATGCGGACTGACATACGCTTCGCTGATTCCGCGGTCGAGGTTGGCCATGAACACCACCGCGGGAACCTGTTCCACCAGGCTGCGGTAGCGGGCCTGATCGTCGGGCAGCGGCCACGCGCCCGCGGAACCGCCGTCGGCAGGCGAGTCCGGACCCGCGGGCGCATTTCGAAGAAAGACACTGGCCAGTTCCTCGAGTACGGCCTGCGCCTCACGGACCGGCCCGTCTAAAACGCTATTCATTACAGCCGCCGGCTCCGCCAAACCGGCTCCTTGTTGAGCGACTCCTGGATGAAACGGCGCAGTACGTGCATCGCTCTGCCATACGTCATGACCGCGCTGGAAGAAAGCAGCGAACCCGGCGGCTGGTTCATGAACGGCATAAATTTGTCCGGGAACCCCGGCATAGTGCACCCGATGCAGATGCCGCCGACGTTGGGACAACCACCGATGCCTCCCATCCAGCCCCGCTTCCCCACGTTGCATTGCACCACCGGACCCCAACATCCCAGCTTCACGATGCATAAGCGGGATCCGTACTCGTCGGCAAACTCACCCTGCTCGTAGTAACCGCCGCGATCGCATCCCTCGTGCAAAGTCTGCCCAAAGAGCCAGGTTGGGCGGAGCGCTTCATCCAGGGGAATCATGGGCGCATGACCAGCCGCCTGGCGGAGCAGGTAAAGCAGCGTTTCCATGAAATTGTCGGGATGCGCCGGACATCCGGGGATGCACACGATCGGAATTCCGGCCCGCGACTTCCAATCCCATCCCAGATAGTCCGGCAGGCCCATGCACCCGGTGGGATTGCCTTCCATGGCATGCATGCCGCCGTATGTGGCGCAGGTTCCCGCCGCGACGATGGCCCAGGCATGCGGCGCCAGGCGATCGATCCAGTCGCAAGTCAAGATCGGCTGGCCGGTATTTGCGTCGGTGCCGAGAGTAGCCCAGTAGCCTTCTTCCTTGTTCTTCTCGTTCGGAATGGAACCTTCCATCACCAGGATGAACGGCGACCCTCTGCCGGCGGCGGCTTCGTAAAACGGCCGCAGGAACTCGTCGCCGTTGGCAAATGCCAGCAGGGGATTGTGGAGGTTCACTTTCGGAATCCAAGGCAGCCCGCCGCGCACGACATCTTCGATACTGGGCTGGGTCGCGGCCGTCATGGCGATGGATTCTCCATCGCAGCCCAGACCGGCGGTGATCCACAGGACATCGATTTCCGCGATGGGTTCCGCGTTCGGCATGGCATCGTATTTTACACGATTGGAGGGGTGCCTGGGTGTATGTCACATTCCGGGTTAATTGTGGGGCGGCCAATCCTGGCCGCAGCCGCCTGTTAGGCGGCCAGAGCCGGCTGAAAGCCGGCCGCGGGCAAAATTGCCCGCCCCACGGTGAAACAGGTATGCCTCCCAGCCAATTGTGATACCGTCGAGTCATGCAAAATCCTAATGGTATTTCCCGCAGGAGCTTGCTGGGGGCGTCGGCCCTCACTTTGCTGCAGACGCGCGGAGCGCGGGCGGCGTCGGGCGACCGGTTGAAGGCCGGACTGGTTGGTTGCGGCGGACGCGGAACGCAGGCCGTAGTGGACCTGCTCACTGGTAACGAGCACGTGGAACTGGTGTCCATGGCGGATGTCTTCGAAGATCACTTGGAACAGTCGCTGGGCCGCTTGCGCGATCCCAAGTTCCTCGGCAAGTACGCCGGTATCACCGTGGAGCGCAATGGCAAACCCCAGGAGATGAAAGCCGAGGATCTGGTGGCATCCATACAGCCGCGCATTCGCGTGGAGCCGGACCGTCATTTCACGGGATTTGAAGCCTACCAGAAGCTGCTGGCTTCGGACATCGACATCGTGATGCTGTGCACGCCGCCGGGATACCGGCCGATGCACTTCGAGGCGGCCGTCAACGCCGGCAAGCACGTGTTCACGGAAAAGCCCATCGCCACTGATCCGGTGGGCGCGCGGCGCTTCATCGCCGCCGGAAAACTGGCCGCCGAGCGCAAGTTGACGGTGGTCTCCGGAGCGCAGCGGCACGCGCACCGCGAATATGTGGAAACCGTGCAGAAGATCCAGGACGGCGCCATCGGCGACGTCACCGCGTTGTATGCTTATTACCTTAGCGGGCCGGTCTTTCACGCCGAACGGCGCGAAGCGAAATGGGGCGATATGGAATGGCAGCTTCGCAACTGGTACTCGTTCATCTGGATCTGCGGCGACCAGATCGTGGAGCAGCATTTCCACAACATCGATTTCATGAACTGGGTGATGGGCGGGCATCCGGTGAAGGTGGTGGCGTCGGGCGGGGCGGCCTGGCGGCCGCGCGAGGAACTCTACGGCAACATCTACGATCACATGAGCTCGGATTTCACTTATGCCAACGGCGTGCACCTCAGCAGTCACTGCCGGCAGTATCCCAAGGGCGTCTACAACAATGTGAGCGACTCGATCGTGGGCGCCAAGGGGCGCAGCAATGGCATGGATTTGGGCGCCAAGGGCATCAATCCCTACGTGCAGGAACATATCAATATGATCAAAAGCATCCGGGGCGACGGGCCGTATTTAAACGTGTCGCTGCCGATAGCGGAGAGTACGCTGACGGCGATCATGGCCCGCGAGTCGGCTTATTCAGGCCAGGAAATCACCTGGGACCAGATCGTGAATTCGCAGTTGGATCTGCTGCCGAAGGCGTTCGGGTACGACGTGAAGATGGAGCCGGCGCCGTTGCCGGTACCGGGCACGTACAAATTCGTCTAGAATGAGGATGTGAACGCGTTGACGCCTATCTTCTGGCAGAATACGCTGCCGCTCATGGCGACCATCGTGGTTACTGTGTTTGGCGCGAGTTTGGCAGGATGGGCATCCAACAAGAACCTGGCGCAGCGCGTGGACGATTTGCGGGACAGCATGAACCACCGTTTCGACGAGGCCAACGGGAATGTCAACTACCGTTTCGACGAAGTTGACCGCCGCTTCGACGAGGTTGACCGCCGCTTCGGCGAAGTCAACCGCCGGCTGGAACGCATCGAACAGAAACTCGATAACCACGAAGGCCGCCTGGTTACTTTGGAGGAGCGGACTTCCATAGTGCGCCGTTAGCCGGTCGTGTTCACACTTCCAGACCGACGGAGCGCATCAGCTCCAACGCATTGCTCTTCTCCACCACGCCATTTTGCAAGCGGTAGTCGAAGGTCATGCGGCCGTTCTGGAACTGATCCTCGAAGTGTACATTCGCGGCGCGCAGGGCGAGAGCTTCGGCGACGTGCGCCAGGGCCAGGTCGTGAGTGGTAACCAGGCCCATGGCGCCGCGCTCCACCAGGCCGCGCACGATGGCTTCCGCGCCAATCCGCCGGTCGTGTGAGTTGGTGCCATGCAACAACTCATCCAACAGGAAGAGCACGGTCAGCGGGCCGGCTGTCAATTCCATGATCTGATGCAGCCGCTGGATCTCGGCATAGAATCGCGACGTGCCGCCCTGGAGCGAATCCGAAATGCGAATGGACGCGCCCAGCGCCAGCGGCGACAGCCGCAGCCGCCGGGCGCGCACGGGCGCTCCCGCTTGCGCCAGGACCACGTTGACGCCCACGGTGCGCAGCAGCGTGCTCTTGCCCGACATGTTCGAGCCGCTGACGATGAGCACGCGCAGATCGCCGCCCAACCGGACGCTGTTCGGCACCACGCGCGCGGCATCGAGCAGCGGATGCGCCAGTTCCGCGCCATCGAAGCAGGCCGCCTCCGATGCGAATTCCGGGAAGACGTCAGCCGGATGCTCCCAAGCATACGCCGCTAATGCGCACAGCGCTTCCATCTCGCCGACGGCAGCCAGCCAGCGGCGCAGTGCGGTCCCCGAAACGCGCCGCCAGGCTTCGATGGCGAAGGCCAGTTGCTCGGTCCAAAGCATGAGGGGACCCAGGATCTTCATGGCCGGGTTGTCGCGCGAGTCCAGCATTTCGATGAACCGGCTCAGGCTGGCGATGCGCGTCGAGGGCGGCTGGCCTTGCACGTTTAGCGCGGTGCGCAGCGCTGCCAGCCGCGCGGAGGCGAAGCTCTCGCGCTCCAGGCGGGCGAGTACCTGCGCCAACAGGGCGAGATCCTGCGCGGGCTGCTCCACGGCTTCTACCACGCGCCCCACCACGCGGCGATAGCGGGCGATGAAGATGGCCACCACCGCGAGCATGGCAAAGAACGGATCGCGCCAGCCAAGCGCAGCCCACAACACGCCGCTGGCCGCCACCAGGCAGGGAATGATAAATGCGGCGATGCGCGCGGACCGCGATTCCAGCAGCGGCGGCTCTTCGCCCCACGCCGCCAAGGCTTCCGGATGCACGCCCGTGCGCACATCCTCTCCCAACACGGCCAGATCTTCGCGCAGATCCAGCATCGGCCCCAGTTCCGTAACGGCGGCATGCCGCATGCGCACGACTTCCGGGTCGGCGGGAGCGAGCAGCCAGTGCGCCAGCGTCTCCTCGCCCATGCGTGTGCGAGCCGTACACAGGAGCTCGAATAAAGACGCCTTGCCGAACAGATCCAGATCCTCGGCGTAGGGGTGCGCCTTATCCAGGAACCGCTCGCCTGTTTCGCCGGCGCCGGCCCACTGCCCGTCCATCCGGGCGAGCGCCTTTTCATAGTGCTCGACGGCCCGCTGGCCGGCCCGGCGGGCGCGTAGCACGCGTTCATGTGCCACGATCAGGCAGACGAATACCGCCGCGGGCAGCGCCAGCCAGAACGGACTGACTGCGTCGCGTCCCCAGGCCAGCCACGCCACCACGCCCGCGGAGACGAAGACCAACAGCCGCAGGTTGCCGATGGTGCGGTGACGCCGGTCGTGCTGCGCGACCGCTGCGCGGCGCGCTTCCAATCGCTCGGAATAGGCATGGCGTGGGTCGCTGTTCATGCTGTCGGATCAGATGCGGTGAAACGCCTTCAGAATTTCACGCATGGAATATTGCAGCGCAATGGGCCGCCCATGCGGGCAGCTCATCGGACAATCCGTCGCCGCCAGCGCCCGCAGCAGCCACTCCATCTTGGCGTGATCCAGCCGCGTGTTGATCTTGATGGCCGCCTGGCAGGCGATGGACGCCGCGATCGAGCGCCGCACATCGTCCAGCGACAGGCCGCGCAACTCCGTCTCCGCAGTCTCCAGGATTTCGCCCAGCACCTTCTCCAGATCGGCCGGCCCCACCGCCGCCGGAGCCGCCTTCACCGCGATCGTGCGATTGCCGAACGGCTCGCTCTCGAACCCCAGCGCATTCAATTCATCGGCGATCCGCGCATACTCGATCTGCTGCCCCGGAGTCAGTTGCAGGATCAGCGGCATCAGCAAGCGCTGCGTCTCCACGTTGCCCGCCGCGCGCTGCTTCAGCACCCGCTCGAACAGGATGCGCTCGTGCGCCACGTGTTGGTCTATGATCCACAGGCCATCGCGTCCGGCGGCGATGATGAAGCTCTCGTGGATCTGCCCGAGCGGACGCAAATCAGACAGCGCGCCCAGCGACGCATCCGAAACCGGCAGCGCATCCATGGGGAACACGCCGTGGGTATTGGGCACCCGCAACCGCGTCGCAGCCGCGGGTGGCTCGTCCGCCACGGCGATGCCGGCGCCCCCGAAATCGAGCCGCGGCGCGGGTCCCGCCGCGGGCCGCAACGCAAACGCGGGCAGCGATTGCTCAGCCTCCGGCGCGGGCGGGACCGACTCCGCGGGCGCGGCTTCGTTCTCCAGCATCTGTGAAAATTCGGAGTACGGCATGCGCGCCCCCGGCTGCGCGCTGGCCGCGGGCGAAAATGCAGGCGCGGGCCGCGTCTCGATCAGCCGCTCGCGAATCGCGTCCCGCACGAAATCGTGTACGAACGATTGGTGCCGGAAGCGCACCTCGGTTTTCGACGGATGCACATTCACGTCCACCTCATCGCAATCGCACTCCAGAAATAGCAGCGCGAAGGGAAAGGCGGCGGCGGGCATCAAGTTGTAATATGCCGACGAAATCGCGTGCAGCAGCAGCCGGTCGCGGATCAGCCGCTGGTTCACGAAAATGAAAATCGAATTGCGATTGCCCTTCTGCACCTGCGGGCGCGAGACGAAGCCCGACAACCGGAACGTCTTGCTGGAGGGCTCCTCGGGTTCCCGGCGGAATTCCGCGATGGCCTCCGACGGCGGCACGTACGGCGGCGGCAGCACAAGCTGCTTTTCGCGCGTGCCCAGCTCCACCAGTTCCTCCAGCGTCTGGCTGCCGAACACCTGGAAGACGCGTTCGCGCATGGTGCCCACCGGCGTTACCGCCAGCAACTCGTTGGCGCCGCTGGTCAGCCGGAACGTTTTCTCCGGATGCGCCAGGCTGTAATGCGTCACCAGCGACGCGATGTGCGCCAGTTCGGTTTGTTCCGAGCGCAGAAATTTCTTGCGCGCCGGCACATTGAAAAACAGGTCGCGCACCGTGACGGATGTGCCCCGCGCTTGCGCCACTTCGTCGCAATGCAGCATCTTGCCGCCGGCGATCTCCACGCGCGTGCCGGTGGTCTCGTCGTCGGATCGCGTCTCGAGCAGCAGCCGCGACACCGACGCGATGGACGGCAGCGCCTCGCCGCGAAATCCCAGCGTGGCGATAGAAAGCAGATCCTTCACGTCGCGCAGCTTGCTGGTGGCGTGCCGCTCGAAAGCCAGCAGCGCATCGTCGCGCAGCATGCCGCAGCCATCGTCCGACACGCGGATCAGCCGCCGTCCGCCGCTCTCGATCTCCACGCGCAGCACGGTCGAACCGGCGTCCAGCGCGTTCTCGAGCAGTTCTTTCACCACGGAGGCTGGCCGCTCCACCACCTCTCCCGCCGCGATCTTGTTAGCTACCTGATCGGGAAGAACGCGGATGCGGCCCATAAGTTACGGAACCAATATACCAGGGACCGAAATTTTGCGTGAGCGAGGGTAGGGGTTTAGGGGTTCCCCCCAATGCCACATAGTTTAGAGCTGTCGATGGGTCTGCATAAATAGTGGGGCAGGCCCCTGGCCTGCGCGGGTCCCCTGGACCCGCTTGCCGCCCGGAAATTGAGTTCTGCAAGAAGGAAGATGGCGGCCTGGGAGGCCACCGCAGGCCAAGGGCCTGCCCCACTATTTATGCAGAATGTTATCTTTGCGAATCGCCTGTCACGGCGGGCGCAGCCCGCTTGGCGGTCACCGATGCTGCCGGAATCGGGACTGACGCAGCATTCAAGTATCCTCGAACCGCGCGCGCCGCAACCGTCGCACGTAAGCCGCCGCATCCTTCACATCCGCCCGGTCACTCCACATGCCGAATGCCGGATGCTTGCGGAGGCTGCCTTTCCTTCTTTTCCCGGCGACCGGCGTCACGCGCCATTTCGCTTTCATATCCACTCTCCAATAATACGCAATAATAGAGGTCCGCCCCATGAACGCGCCCCTGATCCTCCGCCTGGTAGGTCTGCGCTACAAGCTGCTGTGGGCGCAAACCCGCACGCGCAACGGCCGCATCGCGCTGTTCCTCACGGGCTACCTGTTCGCTCTCCTCATCCTGCTGCTGATGACCGCCGGAGGCCTCGGCGCCGCCATGCTGGCCGTGCGCTCGGGCAAGGCCGAAGCCATGGCGCAGGCTGTGCTCGGCGGGCTGTTTTTGCAGGCCTTCATCGCATCCGTTATCACCGGGTTCGGCATCAATACCGCCTTCACCGACGCCGCTTTGCGCCGCTATGCGCTCAGCGCCCGCGACCGGTTGGCCGCCCGCCACCTGACCGGCATCCTGGAGCCGGTCTGGATTTTCGTGCTAGGCCTGTATCTGGGTCTTGCCACCGGCCTGTACGTATTTGGCGCGGGCAACTTCTGGCTGGGCGTGTTGGCGGTGCTTCTGCTGCTCGTCGCGGATTACCTTCTGGCGCGCG
>Ga0302325_10021091_pt1 | contig 13648 bp, 12 predicted proteins | sample Palsa_T0_2_FD_201948 | JGI IMG/M metagenome (GOLD analysis project Ga0302325, IMG submission 201948) | Peat permafrost microbial communities from Stordalen Mire near Abisko, Sweden - Palsa_T0_2 | ecosystem: Environmental > Terrestrial > Soil > Palsa > Peat permafrost | place: Sweden: Abisko... | reverse complement strand
CGACGAAAAAAGCGCCTTGCGGGCCTCTTCAGACATTTTGCTCGACAAAGCTTCAGTACCCAGACCGACATCCACCCACCCGGCACGCAGCGTCGCCGCGCGAACGCCGAAACGGGCCTCTTCCTTGGCGATCACCTGAAACATCTTGTCCACGGCGGCTTTCGGAACGGACGACAACCCCCCACGCAGATCGACGCGATCGAGTTGTTCGGTTGTCACCCCGATCATTGCGCCCCCATTCTTGCGCACGTGCGGCAATGCTGCGTGAACGAAATTGAAACATGCCTGAACATCCGCCTGCAGAACCCTGTTGAATTCCTCGGGCGGAATACGACTCAAGTAGTTTATGGTGATCGCAGGGCCTGCCGCGTAGACCGCTGTGTGGATGCGTCCGAACCGTTCCGCAACCGCCGTCAGCGTATTTGCGCACTGGGCGCTGTCGCAAAGATCGAGCTTCCATGCCTGCGCCCTCACGCCGAGCGCCTGCAATCTGTCGACGACAGCTGCTGCCGCCGCGTCCTTGCTAAAGTAAAGAACGGCGACGTCGCTGCCCTGGCGCGCCAACGCTTCGCAGGCGGCGCTGCCCAGCCCACCCGATCCTCCGGCGACGACAGCGACGCCTTCGGGAAACTGACGTTCCGTATCAGTCACATGGTTTGTCGATGCGGACATGCGGTCCCCCTCAAACGGCTTGTTCGAGCGTAACAAAAATATCCCCGCCCTCGACCGTTACTTCATAGGTCTTGAGCGGAACAGTGCACGGCATCGAGAGAAATGCGCCTGTCCGGATATCGAAGCGTCCGCCATGCCAGGTGCATTCTATGACATGGCCGTCGAGTTCGCCGTCGTCGCTCAGCGAGGCGGTGCTATGGGTGCAGACATCGCTTGTGGCATAGTATCTTTCGTCTACCAGATATATCGCGAGCGCGCCTTCGCCCTCGACTTCATATTTCGAAGGTTGTCCCGGCTTGATTTCGGAGGCGGCACAGATACGTACGCGTTTGCTCATTTCTGACCTGGGAATTGTAGCGATTTCCGTGTCCATGTGTTCTGCGCTCAGCGGGCCGCCTGTTCAACGGCACCGATTGGATTGATGAATTCGGGCTGCGGAATCGCGCCCCAGAAATCCATGTCTTCGGGCTGGGTGGACATCAGGCGCGGCTCGCGTGCGCCGATCTCTGGAAATTCTTCCATCCCGTAGCTGTATTCCCACATCAACTTATCGGGATCGAGAACATAAAGGCAGACACTGTCCGAAGGTGGATGCCGCCCCGGACCAAACACGATTTTCGTATTCGTTTTTTGCGACCGCCAGAACAGACGGCCGACATCGTCGACCGTCGTTACCATGAAGTTCACGTGGTGATGTGCGGGCTTGCCGTCGCGCGATTGTCCAAGGGCGAAGGAATGATGGAACGGGTTGGGCCAGCAGCGCATCAAAGTAACGTAATCGCCCACATAGTCCGATACGCGGAAATTCATTTCACGCGTCACGAAATCCACCGACTCTTTTAGATTGGGTGTGCTCAGCACCACATGTCCCAGGCGCTGAATGTCTGCGAGCCGTTTCTGGAACGGCTTGATGGTCTGACGGATCTTGGCGAAATATTCGAATTCCGCACCCGTCGTAGGCTCGCGCAAGCGAAAAGCGCGGCCAAGGCCAAGCCGTTCCGTTTCCGTTTTTTCGACCATGCCGGGGTTGAGGCCGATACGCACAAAATGTTCAAAGGCGGCGTCCAGATTCTGCTCGTCTTCGAGTTGCCAGCCCACGCGCTTAAAGCCCGGTGCGGCGTTGCGATAAAGAACGACATCGTGATGGCCAGCGCTGCAGCGAAAGAAGGCTTCGCCCGCATCCGACGTTCCCTCCCGATCGAGCCCCATGACGCCATCGAGAAAATCGCCGGTACGCTCCACATCCGTCACGTTGATCGCGACATAGCCCAGCTTCTTGTAGCGAAACGACGCAGTCATGACGTTCCTCCTGTCGTAGCGACCCGCCACGACCAGATTTATTTGTGCGGAAACCGCAACAATTTCTTGACTTGATCTAACGTTCGATCAATTCTTCTGTCAAGGGGCGGTTGGCGAAATTCGACTGACACGCCCCGGTTTGACGCGGGGATGGGACTGCTGTTCCGAAAAAGCCGCGTATAGGACGGAGGAAAACCGGATGAACGCGCCATTTCTGGGACGAAGCGGCCTGGTGGAAGTCGACCGCGAGCGGCAGACCTTTCGGGTCAACCGGGCGGCCTATCGCAGTCCCGAGGTATTCGCGCGCGAGCGCGAAATGATTTTCGACCGCTGCTGGCTCTATCTCGGTTTCGAGTCCGAAATCGAGAACCCGGGAGATTACGTTCGCCGGCACATCGCCGGACGCGAAATAATCTTCGTGCGTTCGCGCAAGGCGGGCCCCCAAGCTTTCTACAATACCTGCACACATCGTGGCGTAACGATATGCCGGGAACGTTCCGGCTCGAACAAGGTATTCACCTGCCCCTATCATGGCTGGGTCTTCAACACGGAAGGCCGGCTGGTCGATCAGGGCGTCGCGGGCGGCTATCCGCAAGACTTCAACATTGACGGGCGCTACAATTTGATGGCCGTGCCACGGCTGGAGAACTATCGCGGCTTCTATTTCATCAATTTCAACAAAAACGCAGTGAGCCTGGAAACCTACCTGTCCGGCGCGAAAGACATTCTCGATCTCATCATGGATCAGACGGAAGTCGGGCATATGCTGATCGGCCAACCGCATGAATACGTCATCGACGCGAATTATAAGTATCTCGCGGAAAACAGCTATGATGGTTACCACGCGCCGGAGACGCACCGGACCTACTTCGAATTCCTCGCTGACCGCTTGCGCGCCTCAGGCGGCGACTCCGCCGTGTCAGCAATGATGGGAAACTACCAGGACGGTGGACGCGGCGCGGGGCTGGGGATGGGGCATGGCTATTTCGAAGCCTGGGTTCCCAACGGCAAGCCGGTTGCATCATGGATTCCGCCTTGGGGACCGGAAGCTAAGGCGGAGATCGACCGAATCCGCGACCACATCACTCAGAAATACGGGCCGGAACGCGCCAAGCGAATCTGCGATCATCAGAAAAACCTGATTATATTCCCCAATCTCGTCGTGAACGACCACGTTTCGATCACAATACGCATGTTCCAGCCTGAATCGGTCAACACCATGCGTGTTACAGCATGGGCGGTCGGCCCCAAGGACGAAATTCCGCTGCTGCGAAAAATCCGACTCGATAATTTTCTCACCTTCCTCGGACCGGCGGGTTTCGCCACCCCCGACGACAACGAAATGCTCGAACTCGCGCAGCGCGGCGTGGAGAGTACGCCGGTACAATGGTCGGATATTTCGCGTGGCATGAGCGCCGACGGCGACATTCTGACGAGCGCAGGCCCGTGGACGGATGAAAACCAGATGCGGGCTTATTGGGCCCAGTGGGACCGCGTCATGGGCGGTGCTGAAACACTGGAGGTTGCATGAGCGCGATTCCACGCCAGGTGGCCGCCGCAGCGGTCAGGCGCGACGAAGTAGAAGATTTTCTTTACTACGAAAACGACCTGCTTGATCGCTGGGAATTGGGCGAGTGGCATGGGTTGTTCGACAAGAACGGGATGTACCATATCGTAACGCCGGGGCTGAAAAACGCAGATACCGCGTCGCCGGACGATACGCTGTTTCTGGTTTCCGACGACATGGACCGGCTGGCGCAACGCATCGACCGGCTTTCAAAAGCGTCGGCGCATGTCGAATTTCCGCGCTCAACGACCAGTCGCCACATCAGCAATGTGCGTGTGGAAAAAGCCGAAGGCGAAGAGATCGTCGTACGCGCGCGATTTATCATTTATCGCACGAAGTTCGACGACACGGTCAGATTCTTCGGACACCAGATTTACAGGCTCGTTCGCTTCGAAAATGCGTTTCGCATTCGCGACAAGCGATGCATGCTCGACTTCGACACACTCTCGCAACAGGGCAAGGTCACGATTATTCTATAGGCCGCGCAAAATACCACGCACCCATACTCAGCCGGATATGCGGATCGTGATTTTGCCGAAATGAGAGGACTTTCCCATAGCAGCGATTGCATCCCCGGCATCTTCGAATGCGACCACCCGGTCGATGACAGGACGCAACTCATGCAAGGCAACCGCGCGCGTCATCGCCTCGAAAGCAGAGCGGGAACCCGTCAAAATTCCCCTGATTTTCGCGGCCTTGGGCACGAAATGCTGCAGCGGGAGTGCCGCCGCCAACCCTGTCAGAAGACCGATTTGCGCCACGCGGCCGCCGAACTTCAACGCCGTGAGAGCCTGGGCGAGCGTAGAGGCGCCTCCCACTTCGACGACCAGATCCACGCCCTTGCCGTCCGTGAGTTTGCGGATCGCTGCCCCCCATTCGGGTTCGGCTTTGTAGTTTACGAGAATATCCGCGCCCAGCTTTTTCGCACGCGCCAGCTTCTCGTCGCTGCTCGAAACGAGCGCAACACGGGCGCCGGCGGCCTTGGCGAACTGCAACGCAAAAAGCGACACCCCGCCGGTGCCCTCGATCAAAACAACATCTCCCGGCCTGACCCGGCCAAATTCGACGACGGCGGACCAGGCGGTGACTCCGGCGCAGGGCAAGCTCGCCGCTTCCTCATCGGAAAGATGCTCGGGCACCAGCACGGCGTCTTCCGCTTTCAGCACCATATATTCGCGCAGCACACCGTCGGTGTCGCCGCCCAGCGACCGCTGCGTGCTGGTCTCGCAGGGTGGTCCGGAGGCCCAACCGGGGGCGAAGATCGGGCAAACGCGTTGACCGAGCTTGAACGCGCGCGCATCCGGCGCGGTTTCGATCACAGTGCCCACGCCGTCGGAAAGAGGGATGACCGGCAGCTTGCCCCGATGACGCCCCGTGACGACCGCAAGATCGCGAAAATTCACGCTTGCAGCACGAAGCTTGATCAGAATTTCTCCGGACCCCGGGCTCGGTTGCGGAATTTCGACTTGATGAAGTCCCTCGAATCCGTGAGCCTGCAACTCTATCGCGCGCATGCCATTTCCTCTACCTGCGCCTTTGCCGACCGAACATGGCGGCCTTCTCGCAGCTGGATAGATAGTTACTATGGCTAACGATATGCAAGCGAATATCCTGCGGCACGCCCTGGTCCTTTTCGCGGAACAAGGCTACGAAGGCGTTTCCGTTCGAAATATCGCCTCGGCAGCGGGCATAACACTGCCGCTCATCTATCATTATTTTCCCGACAAGCAGGCCGTCTACGATGCGGCGGTACACGACGCGTTCGCCTATATGACCGAACGCATGATCGGAGCAGTGCGGGTCGATCTTCTGGGCGAGGCAAAGCTGCGCGCGTTTCTCGAACAGCTGGTCGAGCTTCAGGCGGCGGGCGCACCCGAAGTGCGGCTGGTCGACCGCGAATTGATGGAGGCGCGGCCCGAGACGATGGCGAAACTCGGCGCCGACCTGTTCCAGCGGCCGCACGACGCACTGGCCCAGATCATCCGGGAGCTCGCGCCGCACGCACCGGCGCAGGAGGTGGCCGAGCATATCATCGCGGCCACCTATGGCGCGGTGAAGCTCCGCGCGATTCGCATACATGTAAAGGGTGTCGAGCGGTTGGCCGAAGTGCCGGGCATCGTGGACAGCCTCGTCGCCTTTACGTTGGCGGCATTGCGCGACATGGACCGGGCCGATTGCGCACCGCCAAAGATCACTTCGTCAACAGCGAGACCGCAAGCTTCTTGAGGTCTGTGCAGGTGTCGGCCAGTAAGGCTGCGTCCACGACTGGCCGCGCCGCGACCAGATCCGCAATGGGCTTTTTGAAACGGGGCTGATTCACGGAAACCGCGCCGACCAGCCGTCCCTCGCGCAATTGGAAAGCGACAAAAGCGGAATCCTCGGGGCGACCGCGGGTGATTTCCGCGTCGCCGCTGCTTTCGCCCGTGATCTGGATGTTGAGATCATATTGATCGGACCAGACCCAAGGCTGTTCATCATAGGTCGCATCGAGACCCAGCATCGCCTGCGCAGCAATGCGGGCATGATCGACGGCATGCCGCCAATGCTCGGCGCGGACATGGCGCCCATTGCGAAGGGATTCGAAGCGCGCGACGTCACCGGCAGCGTGGATATCGGGGTGGTTTGTTCTCGTGTATCGATCAACGAGGATGCCATCGTCCACAGTCAGACCAGCTGTCCGGGCAAGCTCCACTGCAGGCTCCGCACCCACGCCGGCAATAATAGCTTCAACATCAAGGCGTTCGCCGCTTTCAAGTTCTATCGTTGTCGCCTTTCCCCTCGCAGTGATGCCGGAAATGCGGGTCCCACAAATCACACGTACGCCTTTTTCGCGATGATACTGCGCGATGAATTCAGAAACACTGTACGAAACTGAGCGCGCCATAACACGGTCAGCCAGTTCGACGACAGTGACGTTGCAGCCGAGCGCGGCGGCGCTCGCGGCGACTTCGAGGCCGATGACGCCGGCGCCGACGATTGCGACCGGCGTCGCGGGCCGCAGGATGGCGCGCAACGCGGCGCAGTCGTCCAGAGACCGCAAGTAGAAAAGGGGCGCGTCCGATTGCTCAAAAAGATGCAGCCGACGCGCGCGGGCACCGGTCGCGAGCAACAATTTGTCGTAAGCGATGGCTACGCCGGACTGCAATGTTACGCGATGCGCCGACGCGTCGATCGCGACGGCGGCATCGCCGAGAACGAGGTCGATATTTCTCCCGGAGTACCAGGATGCGTCGCGAAAAAAAACCTTCGCAGCGGCTTCAGGCGTAGTAAGAGCTGCTTTTGAGAGCGGCGGACGGTCATAGGGCCTGTGAGGTTCGTCGCCCACTATTGTGATTGCGCCGGTAAACCCAGCTTCGCGCAGCGCTGCAGCGGCCGTATCGCCGGCCAGTCCGGCGCCGATGATTGCAATGCGGTTCACTGCGCTCACAAATTCCTCATTGCCGGTTACGCCACCGCACCGATTTCCTGCAACCGCGCAGTTTCGGACTCTTCAAACCCCCAATCCTGCAATGCGTCGCGCGTGTCCTGACCGGGAACCGGCGGCGCGTTGCGAATGCTACCGGGCGTGCGGCTGAAGCGGGGCGCCGGCGCGGGCTGCATCACGTCACCTACGGCATAGGTGTTGCGGGCGCGATTGTGCGGATGATCGGCTGCCTCTTCCAGAGATAAGACAGGCGTTACGCAGGCGTCGACATCTTCGAAAATTGCGGTCCATTCCGCTCGGCTTTTTGTCCTGAATATTTCGGCGAGCTTCTCCTTCATTTCAGGCCACCGCCGCGCATCCATCTGTTTGCCGAAGATGGCCATGTCCAGCCCCGCTCCCTTCGACAATGCGGCGTAAAATTGCGGTTCGATAGCGCCCACCGCCATGTAACCGCCATCCGAGGTTTCATAAACCTCGTAGAAATGCGAGCCTGTATCGCCGAGGTTCGTGCCGCGTTCATCGCGCCAATGGCCCATCGCACGCATGGCAAGAATGCCGCTCAACTGCAATGCCGCGCCTTCGACCATCGCAGCGTCGACCACCTGGCCGCGACCGGATGAGCGCGCCTCGACCAGCGCACACATGAGCCCGAAGGCGAGGAACAGGCCGCCTCCGCCCATATCGCCCACAAGATTGAGCGGCGGCAGCGGCTTCTCGCCCTTTCGTCCGATCAGATGCAGCGCGCCCGAGAGCGCGATGTAGTTGATGTCGTGACCCGCCCGTTGCGCGAGAGGACCCGTTTGTCCCCAGCCCGTCATGCGGCCATAGATCAATTTCGAATTGCGCGCGTGGCAATCCTGTGGTCCGAGCCCCATGCGCTCGGTTACGCCGGGACGAAATCCCTCAATGAAAATATCCGCGCGTTCGACGAGCCTGAGAACAACCTCAACCGCATCGGCGGACTTGAGATCCATTGCGATCGACCGGCGCCCGCGATTCAGGATGTCTTTCGCGGCATCGATGGCGACAGCTGCGCCGCCGCCGGATTTGCGGTCGATGCGAACCACGTCGGCACCCATATCCGCAAGCAGCATGCCGCAGAACGGTGCGGGCCCCAGACCCGCCAGTTCTATGACGCGAACGCCTTGCAACGGTCCCATGGTAATCTACCCTGCGCCTAGATCGTCCGCGCAATGGACAGACGCATGATTTCGGAGGTTCCTCCGAATATGCGCGTGATGCGCGCCGCCGTATAAAGTTTCGAGATGGGGTATTCGTCCATGTAGCCGGCGCCACCGTGCAACTGAACGCATTGGTCCACGACCCGGCCCTGCATCTCCGTGATCCACAGCTTTGCAATCGCCGAGCGCGTATTGTCGAGAATCCCGCGAGCGGCCAACAGCAGGGATTCGTTGAGATAGGCGCGCCCCACGGCAAGTTCCGCCTTCGCCGTCGCCAGCGTGAATTGCGTATTTTGGAATTCGAATACTTTCTTCCCAAACGCTTCGCGCTGCTTCACGAAATCGACCGTAAGATCGTAGGCAAGTTGGGCTTCGGCGAGCGAGCGCGCCGCGATGACCAAACGTTCGCGCGGCAGTTCCGACATCAAGATCGGAAAGCCGTGGCCTTCCTGCCCCAAGAGGCACGCGACGGAAATGCGCATATCGTCGAAGAACAGTTCGACATTATCGCCCGCTTTCATACCCATTTTTTTGAGGTTTCGCCCGCGCCTCAGACCCGGGCGGTCCATCTCCACAAGCAGAAGCGAAATGCCTTTGCCGCCCTTTGTCGGATCGGTCTTGACCGCGACGACGGCAAGATCGGCAACCTGGCCGCCAGAGATATAAACCTTCGAACCGCGCACGACATAGTCGTCGCCGTCACGGATCGCTGTCGTGCGGATGGCCGCGAGATCGCTGCCGGTATTGGGCTCGGTCATCGCAACTGTGGTGACGGCTTCGCCGCTCACGATTTTCGGCAGCCAGTGCCGCTTCTGTTCTTCCGTACCAAAATTCAGGATATGGAAAGCAGGCAGATCGGACTGCAGGCCGACACCGACACTGGCGCCGCCGATTGCGCGCCCCAATTCCTCGGCAATAATTACATGGTGAAGAAAATCGCCGCCAGGCCCGCCGTATTCTTCCGGCAATCCAGCGCCAAGAATGCCCGCCTTTCCCGCTTTGTACCAAAATTCGCGATCGGGAACGCGATGTTCTTCCCATTCCTCAACATAGGGTGTGAGTTCCCTGGCGAGGAAATTCCGTACCGTATGCCGGAATATCTCGTGCCCCTCGGAGAATGGCGTTGCGATATCGCTCATCGCGACCTCACTGGCCTTTGAAATTCGGAGGGCGGCGCTCGAAGAAAGCTTTCAGGCCGTCTTTGACATCGGCCGTGTGCAATGCCTGGCCGCCATAGAGCTCGGCTTCGAGCCTTCCCTGCTCCATCATGGAATTGTCGAAGGAGGCATACATGAGCTTTTTGATGAGCCCGTAACCCAGTGTCGGACCCTTGCATAGGCGCTCTACCAGCTTCGTCGTCTCTTCCTGAAGCTTCGCCTCCGGTACGACAAAATTGATGAGGCCGAGACGCTGCGCTTCCGGCGCATAGATACGCTCGCCCAGCAGCGCCATTTCGAGCGATTTGCGCAGGCCGATTTGCCGCGGAAGAAAATAGGTGAGCAATCCGTCATTACTGCCGCCATGCAGGATGTGCGCGGCCCAGTAGAAGGATGTGTCCGCCGCGATGATCAGATCGCAGGCCGCGACGAGCCCCACAGCGGCGCCGGCCACGCCGCCCTGCACGCTGGCCACGACCGGCTTGTTGAGCCGCTGCATCACGCGCACCATATGGACATAGCGCAAAATGGGGCCTTCGCCTTCGCGCGCGCGTTCGGTATCGGTCAGCTTGTCGAAGTCGACGATCGTTTCGAGATCGCCGCCCGCCATAAAATGCTTGCCATTGCCTTTCAGGAGAACGCAGCGCACTTCGGGTTTGCGCTCGACGCCGTAGAGAAAGTCCCGCATCAGATCGTTCTGATCGGGATGCATCGCATTGGCCTTTTCGGGTCGGTTGAAAGTGATGGTCGCGAGCGGACCATCGATCTCGAAAATGGGGTGGTTTTCAAAAGGCGGTTTTGCAGACATGTTTCCTCGCACTTTTTTTGGTCTAACTCATCGAACCGTCAGACGATTCCGCGTCCCACCAGTCCATGCCCCGCCGCCGTGGCGGGGTCTTTGAACCCGTAAGGGTCATAGCGGCCATTGAGGAACACTTCGATCTGGGCGCTCCCCGTCTCGACGATTCCGTCCGGTCCGCGCAACTTGATGCGCGCGATGTGCTCGACACCGAATAATTTGCGGGGCTGGGTTTCGCCGTAGAGCGTGTGTTCTGTCGGCTGGTGGGAGAAATCGAACTCGTCCCACTCCATCACGGGGTCAGCAGAGCCGTGATAGGTGTGAATATTGCCGCCGTCTTTCCAACTGCCAACATGATATCCGATCGGCAGGATCACGTAGGGCGGCGCGGTCACCTCGAACTCCATCTGCCAGCGGCGGCCGGCAACGTCGTCGATGTCGAGCACGCCCGATGTTACGGATCGCGTGTCAGGCGCAAATTCGAGCCTGTGGCGCGCGCCAGCAAGCGGCAGGCGCGGCTGATCCCAGCCGGTATCGATCGCGCCCTCGAACGGAATCCCGAACGCGTCGTTCATTTCAATCTGACGACCCAGTTCGTCTTCGTGCAGATGAAAATGGCCCGTGCGGCTTTCCGTCGCGAAGAATACAGAAAATCTTAACGCGCGCTTGATTTTCGGCTGCTCCGGCGGCGGCAGCCAGCGGGCCGAGGGCGCGAGTGGCGGTCGCGGCTCGTAAAGACCCCAGGAATGATCGCGGACGGCGCCCCAGGGGCCGCGCGTCACATTGTGCCGCTCGCCATTCAAGGCGATCCAACCTTCCGCCTCGCCTACCTGATTGTAGCGCGTCTGATCCGTCGTACGTCGCCCGCGCGACATCGCCGTATGATGAGACGATAGATGCGCAGGCGCGAGACCCAACCAGTGCAAGTCGAAGGTGAGTCCTGAGGGGTTTTCTCCGAGACTCAATCGAATGTCACGAAACGGTTCGACAAACTCGTAGCGCAACGGACCGATATGTGTGTCGCAGTTCTTTCGCCATTCGCGGCTCAGCCGGAGCGTGCGCTCCACGCCGCGGACGCTGATCCCCGCATGGGCGCCCAACATATCCGAATTCGGATTGATCCGCATGCCCGTCATCAGATAGAGGCCGAGTTCGACGTCGAACACGCCGAAATAATAACCCTCGTCCCACGCTGCGTCCGTGGCAGGGATATAGCTGAACGGATAAGGCGCCTGATGGACCGGATAGTCGTCATAACGTGTGAGTTGCATTAGCCTGCCCTTGGCCCGATAATTCGCATGCTTACTAGTTTCCAACCTCGCGCAAGATGAGCTAGATTGCAAGCATGGTAATGGTGTCGTCTCGTCATTTTGGTTCTGGAGACTTGTCGTGCTGACGCCCGAACAGGAGGTTAGTCCGATCTATCTGCGCACGGTGCGCCAGACGTTACGGGAGATTATCCTTCCCGAGGTGTCGTCGCCCGCCGGGCGTAACGCCGTCAATCTCTCCGATTTCATTCTCGTGCGCATGATTGCGGCGCTGGAGGAATTGCCTACCACCCGTACCGCGTATGAGAAGGACTATCTTCAATTGGTGGATGAAGCTGCGCGGCTTTGTGGCTCCGCGCGTCCGGAACCGGCGGATGCGCCTTTGTGGTCGCTGGCGAAGCATCTGCAGACGTCGGTGCCCGCACTTTTCGCCGCGCTTGATAGCCCGAGTTCGCCGGCCGCCCACGAGGCTGCACGTCTCCTCACCGCCATCGCAAAAAGCGACGCTGCTTTCCGCAAAGACTACGAAGCCGCCTACAAACGCGCTGAGGCCAAGTCGGAACCCCTGCCGCAGGCCCTGCTCGTCACTGGCGAGGCGGTCCAGGGCTATCTCGACCAGCGATTTCGCGGCCAGGCAATTCGCGTGCGGTCCTGTCATCAGATCCCAGGCGGCCGCTCGAAGCTGACCGTTCTGTTGTCCGTGGAGCCGAATGCACGGCTTCCGGAAGAAATAGTGCTTCGCATCGATGCGCCGGGATCGGCGATCAATACCACCGTCCGCGACGAATTTCCCGTCATCGACACCATGTTTCGTGCCGGCATTGCCGCCCCCGAACCGCTTTGGGTCGAAGCGGATTCCGGTCCACTGGGCGCGCCGTTTCTGGCAATGCGGCGAATGCCCGGCTCTGCAGCTGGCGACCTTTGGGGCGCAGAAAAAGTCTCGCCAGCGATCGGCCTCGCACTGGCCGAGGCACTGGCCGGTGTCCATTTGGCCAAAGTGGACGCCATTTGGTCAGATGCGGCCCCAGCGGCACGGCAAGCCGTCGAGGGAATGATCGACTCGTTCGAACAGAGCTGGCGCGTTGGCAACAGCACGCCGTCGCTGGCGATGGAGGGCGCCTTTGGCTGGTTGAAACGTCATCTCTCCTGCATAGAAGGCCCGACCGTCGCCGTACACGGCGACGCCCATTTCGCAAATCTCCTTGCAGTGGACGACAAGCTCGTATGCCTGCTGGATTGGGAGTTCGCCCATCCGGGCCACCCTGCGGACGATCTCGCCTATTGCCGCGGCTATGTCGAAACCATCATGCCATGGACCGAATTCATCGCCCACTACCGCGACCATGGCGGCGCGGCGGTGACAGAAGATCAGTTGCAGTTTTTCGCCGTCTGGGGACATCTGCGAAACATCACCTACGGCGCCAACATGTTGAGGGATATCGCCGCAGGCGACATCCGTGGAATTCAAAATCTCGCAATCGCCATCAATACGCGCGCCAAGCTGGAAGCGCTTCTGTCAAGAAGTGTCGCCACGGCGCTGGCGCGCGATATCGAAGATACCAGGCTTTAACAACCAGGCGCGTCCACACCAGGAGGAACAATGCCCATCGAATTGTCGGATAAGGCCCGCCAGCTCACCCTAGAGGTTGAACAATTCATGCACCGCCACGTCATACCGGCCGAACCTGTCTTCCACGAGCAGATGTCGAAAGCGGAGAGCCGTTGGACCTACATGCCGGTGATGCGCGAATTGCGGGCGAAAGCGAAAGCCGCCGGACTGTGGATGTTTCCCCTGCCCATTGAGCTGGGCGGCCGTGGCCTCAATCTCGTCGAATATGCGCCGATCTGCGAATTGATCAACATGTCGCCCATCGGCACGGAAGTATTCCATTGCTATTCGGGCACGATTTCGAACGCCCTGGTTCTCGATCAATTCGGCAGTCTCGAGATCAAGGAGCGTTACCTCAGACCACTTGTCGCCGGCGATACGCGCTCCTGCATCAGCATTACCGAAAGAGAGATTCCCTCCTCGGATCCCACCGATCTGAAGCTGCCCATCGTCCGCAGTGGGAACGAACTTGTAATCAACGGCCGCAAGGCCTGGGCTACAGGCGCGCTCATGAAGGAATGCGATGCGATCCTTGTGCTCGGATGCACCAACGCGGAAGCGCCGCGGCATGCGCGCCATTCCCTCGTCATCGTGCCGCGGTCCTCGCCCGGCCTTTCTTTCGGACGCATCGATACGATCCTCGGATTCGACCATGCGCCGTTCGGGCATGTC
>Ga0302325_10021090_pt1 | contig 13648 bp, 12 predicted proteins | sample Palsa_T0_2_FD_201948 | JGI IMG/M metagenome (GOLD analysis project Ga0302325, IMG submission 201948) | Peat permafrost microbial communities from Stordalen Mire near Abisko, Sweden - Palsa_T0_2 | ecosystem: Environmental > Terrestrial > Soil > Palsa > Peat permafrost | place: Sweden: Abisko... | reverse complement strand
AATCCCCGGTGACGTTCTGGGCGTAGGGCGTGAGGCGCTGGGCGTGGAACGCCTGCAGCTGCGCTCGCGTCGGGATCGTGTGGTTCGCGGAGTGGTTATCGGCCCGCGGCTCCCATGCTGAGCGGTGCACCAGCTTGGCCGCGGCCCGGTCAGAGCGCGGCCAATGCCCGCCAGACTGCACGAGTCCGGCGCGTGCGCCTGGCGCGAGCGTGAGCGCGAGCGCGACGGTGAGCAGGGCGGCGGCGGCAGGCCGCGCGCTGGCGGCGAGAGCACCGGCGGCGATCCGGGTCCTGAGGATGTTGTGCACGGCCGGGCTCCTTGATGCGAGGTAGAGGATGGACCGGGAGCACAGAGTCTGAACCGGACCGTCGGTCATACCTAGCCACCCAAAGGTGGGTTCTCACTCACCCTCCAACACGCACGCAGAACCACACCAACGGCCACCCGACCGCCAAGCCGCACGCCCAAGCCCGATCCGCCGTGGGCGTCCCAGCGCGAACGACCCGAGACGCCTCCTCGTCGTCCGAACCGCGCATCTCAGAGCTGCTGATCTGGGCGAGAACGGGCGCTCGCATCGAATGCCTGCGCCGTCGAAACCACGCGAAAGGGGCAGCCGAGCGGCCTCGACCTCGCGACGTGAATGCAGCAGTTGCCGGCCCGGCGCAGGTCGGCCTAGGTGCCCGATCGCAGGAGCGAAATGTTCCGCGATGGGCCGGCCGAGCGTTCTGGAGCTCCACATCGGCAGCACATGGAATCGCTGGGCGTCCTCCGCTCGAGCTCTCGAGCTCCGCGACGACCGCCCTCGCCGTTTTCTTGTCCGATCGCGTGATATCGAACTCCCAAGCTGGCCATTAGCGAAGCGCAGGCTCAGGTGCGAGACCATCCCCTGCTCCAATTCGGCTGACGCCAGTTCGCTCCGAGGTGCCCGCGCCAGCGCCTCGTCGCTGGGTTTCATCTTCCAGCCGTACTTGGTCTTTGCCAGCGCGACTTCGGTCGCGCTGACACCGACATAGCCCACCCGGCCAAAATCAGGAAGACTGGACACACCCTTGTTGCCGTCTCGGGTTCCGAGCGCCGCGGCGGCCGACCCAACGAGTCTCGCCACCTCACGCCCCGCCGCCCCAGCCACCGTCTTCTTCATGTACCCCGTCGGATTCACAAGCGCGCCAGCGATCTCTGGCGCACCCAGAGCCACCGCTCCATTGTGAGCCATTCAGCATCCCCTAAGTCCGCCCTCAGGTTCGTCGCGGACCCCCAGAAAACCGGCTGGCGTGCGACAAGGTGGCGATTAGCATATCGGCGAACGTGAGCCGTCGGGAGTCGTGCCCTGCGAGGTCGACACCCAGGGGCTCAGGAGCTCGTCCTACTCGACCAGGTCATAGAACACGTTGAGCCACCGCTCGAACGCTTCGGCTCCCACGCCCCACTCATAGATCGTGGGCGGCCCGCTCCGGTCAGCACTCACACCTCAGGACGATAGCTCCGACCGGTGACGATCGATCGCCGGTCGCCGAGACGGACACCGGACCCGTGGCCGCCGAACCGACCACGAACGTCGCAGCATCGGTTGGGCAGTTGCGAGCAGGGCCGCGCCGGAGCCGTGGACGACGGCGAGACCGGCACGCCGTCACGACGGACGAACGCGACCCGGCCGGTCACACCCGAGAAGACGATCTCGTCGGCCAGCACGGATCGGTCATAAGACGCCACCGGGACGCTTGTTGATCTTTACCAAACCCTTATGTAAGCTATCTGGGACGGCGCTCACATGGTGGGCTCGCGGGCGGCCACGGTCGCCATAGTCGCGCTGTCTCAACCGAGGGGGTTTACATGAAAGGAATATCGGGCATGCGTGACACTCCGCTGATCGATGCAGGAATCCTGGGGCTGCTGATCGGCGGCGGTGGCTATGCCATCGCGGCAGGCGGCGGCGGCACGGTCAATGCCTGCGTCCACAGTGCCAACGGCGATCTCGACATCACCCCGTGAGCGCACAACGGCCCGCCTGCGGCCATCCGACTGTTGCACTTCTGAGCGAGGCGCAGACCTCGGTGCTCACGCGAGAGGTCGCCGCTTCGAGTCCAGCCGTGCTCATCACGCCGTGAGCTCTTACGGGTTGCGCGTCGTTGGTAGCAATGGTGGGACGGGGGAGATCCCGCTCGACGGCGAGTTCGTCGTCGGACGCTCCGAGGCGGGAGTCGGCAACCTCCAGCAGGACGGCCAGCTCTCTCGCCGCCATGCTCGGTTCTACTGCGGCGACGGTGGCTCGATCCTCGTCGTCGAGGACCTGCAGTCGACCAACGGCACGTTCGTGAACGATCATCGGATCTCCGAACCCCACGTTCTGCGACCGGGTGATCGTGTCAGGCTCGGAACCACGACGCTCGAGGTCACGAGTCCGGACGCCGACGAGGGGCGGACCGTCCTCAGCCCGAGATCTCCGGCGAGGCCCGCGGACTGGCCGGACCTGCAGGCCTCGCAGAAGCCCTGGGCGTCGGCGGATCCCCCGGCCTCGCCGAACCTGGCGCCGTCCCTGGATCCGCTGACTCCGCCGAGCCCCGCGGGCTGGCCCGCTCCGGTCGGGAACGTCGGTCAGCCCGTCGCCCAGGGCACCGCCCACCAGCAGGTCCAGATGAGCGAGCGACTACGGGCTCGGATGCAGAAGGCGGCGGCTCCGTTGATGGAGCCCGGCGAGACCGTGGTCTATGGCGTCGTCAACCTGACCCTGCCCGTCTGGGCATTTGCGGCTTTCGTCGGGCTGTTGATCCTTCCCTACGCGATCACCAAGTCGAGCATGGCGGTGGTCACCGACCGAAACGTCTACGTAATCAAGACCGGGCTCACGGGCAAGGGCCAGAAGGTCCTGCTCAAGGCACCCCTCGGATCGATGCCAGCCAGTCTCGGCGGCAGCATGTGCCCGGGCCGCTACCTGATGGTGGGCGACCAGCGGCTGTGGCTGGCATTGAACCGCAAGATCAGGACCCATGCCGAGGCGATCGCCGACGCCGCCTCCACCGGCGCGCCACCACGCGCGTAGTCGGTCGTTGTGCCCAACGAGCTCGGCAAGGATCGCGATCGAGTCAGCTCACCGATCCTGTAGTGGCCCATCAGCGGAGGAGCGCGCACCAGTGCGTGGCCTGCAGAGAACCATCCCGACCGGCGCGGATGCCTCCACTCGCCGGCCGATCCCGATCGTCTGAGGCGAAGAGGAGCTCACCGAATGCGTCGAACAATTGTTCTTACCGTTGGCATCGCGATTGCCCTGGGTGGCTGCGGCGGCAGCGGTGGCGGCAGCGGCAGCGGGGGCTCGTCGATCCCCAAGGGCTTCGGCGGCGCCGTCGGTTCGACCAAGCCCGGAGCACAACTGAGTATTGGACAGACCGCGCACGTCACCTTCGCGCCGATGCACACGGACACAGACGTCAACGACCCGCTGCGCGTCCAGATCGACGTGACCGTCGTGAGCATCCGCAACGGCGCGATCAGCGACCTCGGCGGGTTCGACTTGAACGCGCAGCAGAAGACCTCGGTCCCCTACTACCTGACCAGCAAGGTCACGAATAACGGGGCGCCGTTCCCGACCCAGTTCTCGGAACCCGACATCGTCGCACTCGACGCTCACGGCAACACACAGAGCAGCACAGGTCTCCTCTTTGGCAACCTCAAGCAGTGCCCGCAGGTGGCGGCGCCGAAAGTCTGGAGGTCGGGCCAGAGCACCACCTCCTGCGATGTCTACCTGATGCCTCAGGGCAGCGCGATCGTCTCGGCGCAGTACAACGGGACCCCTGCGTACGCGGCCAGCCCGGTCACCTGGAAGTAACCGGGCCGATGGTTGTGCCGACGCTCGGTGGCCGGCCCGGTTGCCGGTCACCGAGCGGTGATCGCTAGGGACAGAGCAGCCTGACGATCGTCTTCGCGCCCGAGCGATTCGGGGGAGGCACACGATGAGCGAGCGTGTCGACGGCAACGCCCTCGCGGGTGATCTGCGCACTTGCGTCCAGGCGGAACTGACCACAGCGACGGGACGCTCTCGGGAGAGCGCGACGGTCTCGACGCTGGGCGAGCCCGTTGTGTATCTCAGCGCTCCCAGTCCCGTCGCCCGTTGTCACAATGCGCACTGTCATCTTTCGTGGTCCATCGCTTCCGCGAGCCGCCACAGGTCCACTGGTCCGGCTACGAGGTCATCGACCGGATATCGCTGCAATGTTCGGCGGGAGCGTCAGCGAGGAGCATCGCGCTCATGTGACGGACTGACGGGTGGAAGTGATGGGCGGCCCGGCCGCCTACACCGAGCGCCACGGAGGCCATGAGCACATGCTCGCCCGCCATCATGACCTCGGGATCACTGGGGAGCAGCGGTTGGCGGTCGGGACGCTGCTCAGCCGAGCAGCCGACGACGTTGGACTCCCGGGCGACCCCGAGTTCTGCGCCGCGATCATGGGCTACCCGGAATGAGGCACGCGGTTGGCGGTGCACAACCGAGTCCTATGGCGACGTTTCGCGCGTCCGGATCGGGCCCTCTATGCGTCCTATCGACCGGATGGGCCATGGCCGCGCGGCGTATGACCCGTCGTTGATGGTGGCGCCCAGGGACGCTTCTCTGGCCGCGCGAGCCGCACAAGCTCGACTCCCTCTTCGTCACTCCGCTCGATCCGATGCCGGGCAGCAGGACGCGCCGTCGCCACATAACCTTGTCCGGCCCGGCCGACTGCCTTCAATCTTTCCGGCACGTACTTCCGGATCCCTGTCCTAGCTCTCCGTCACCCGTTCGCACGACTGGGCCACCGCGCGCACGTCCTCCACAAACTGTTGGAAATCTATCGTGTACGCCCACTTCTCGTCACCGCTGTCGCACGATATCTCTACCGCTTCCTCTACGCGGCCCAGGTAGATCTCACCGATGTCGAAGCCTCGTAGCGCGAAGCGGAGACCATGGGACTGTCGATACGCATACATGGCATCCAAGGTTTCGTGGTCATCGCCGTCGATCTCGGCGTAAAACCGCCGGATCCTGTGAGCAAGTGACCCGCCAGCCAGTGTAGGAATCGGCCACCTGTCGTTCACCACGTCAGCCGCATGTGTGAGCACCCTAGTGACGGACTCATTGGGCGCCCAACCCTGCCGCCCGCGCGCCTTCAGCGCATCCAAGATCGCTCACACCCGTGCCCTCCCCTTCCAATGGGAAGCCGAGCCCCCGACCCGTGCCCGCCGGTGAGGCCGATAGCAATCCTCCAAGAAACGAGCCTGCGCGACAAACGCGCCGCGGGCCCCCCAACTCGCCACTGAAGAACCGGTGGGGTCCTCACACCCATCGGACCTCAGCACAGGCTGCGCCCCCGTGGACGATTTGTAACACTGGCCCGTTACTGGACAGCGAACGGGCTGAGCTTCAAGCTCTCTCCTCAATTCGTAAGCTTCCCACCATCGTCCGCGGCCGTTGGATGGAGATATGCGCGAGGGACATGCACGTCGAAGGCCGCACACGTCGTCCGGTCTACACAGCCGATCTACACAGACAGACATGTCACGCACAGAAGCATGTGTCACCCCTACCATCTAGACCTCGGATTCCGCTCCGCCGCGCGAGCGCCTCAACGCCCAGTCACGCGGACAGAAGGCAGCGGCAACCTAACGCCGAACCATGCCTAAGTCAAGAGCGGCCCTCTCAATTTACGCGACCATCCGCCGACCTAAACCGGTCCGCCCAATATCAGGAATAAGGCGTGACGTATTGAGTTAGCGGGTGCGGCTCGCTCTGGGGTTACCGGCTGTCGCCGTTGAGGGCGACCTCGTACTTGATTGCCCATGTTTAGCGGTGTCTGCTCAAACTTCCGAAGAGCAACCAAACCCTACCGCTGTTGACAACCCCTTCCAAGCCTCTGCAGCCGCAGCGAATCCAAATTGACGCGATATTGACTCGAGCCGTCCCAGTCCCCACTGGGGGACATGCTATGTGCTCAAGTGATCGACATCGTGGCCGCGCCGCGCCGCGCACTGGTTGGCATTCAGTACTTTCGGGTGCCAAGTTCCAGCGGCAAGTCCTTGATCTTAAGGCCGGAGACATTGTCTTTTCGCCACAAGGCTACGTCCATTGGATCGCGAACCCGGGAAACGAACCGCTTCACATGATCCTCACCAAGGCAGCCTGCACGTCCGGATCTCCCCGGACTCCGCGCCCATCGTGACAGCAAGCACGCTCCGCGTGTGCACGTCCAGACCAGCCAGCTGCGAACCTGTGCCATGGTCGGCCTCCTATGCGGTTGTGGACCGGCCGCGCGGGTCGCATCCGCAGCGGCCAGAACATCCCCCACGACCGCGTGGGGGGACCAACCAGACTTACCAGCCCGGTCGGACGTCGGCCTCCATATGGTCTGAATCTCGGGGAACAACTGCACTATGCTCCGTTTGGTTGCCTTGGTGGTCTCAATCGGACTCGCGGACTCAATGAACCCGAGCACGATCGCCCCGGCGCTCTATCTCGCCGCAGGCGAGCGGCCTCGTAGAGACTTGATGCAGTTCACCCTCGGAGTGTTCGCGGTCTACTTTGCGGGTGGTGCCGTCGTCGCGCTCGGACCGGGTCTCGCACTGCTCTCGCTCGTGCCGCATCCCGGACCCACGGCGCGATACATCATCGAGACCATCGCCGGAGTGGTCATGTTGATCTCCGCCGGCCTTCTCTGGCGCGGTCGCGAGCGCCTCGCCCACCACGAGCTTCCCGCCCCGGCGACGGAAGGCAAATCGAGCCTGGTTTTGGGCGCGACGATTACCGCCGTCGAGCTTCCCACCGCGTTCCCGTATTTCGCGGCGATCGCGGCGATCGCCGGATCGGGATTCGGTCCGGGACGTCAGCTGATCCTGCTGATGCTCTACAACGTCTGCTTCGTGCTGCCGCTGATCGCGATCATCGTGACCCTCACGGTCGCCGGAGACCAGGCAGAACGCATTCTCGCAAGGACCCGGGATCTACTGCAGAAGCATTGGCCGGCGCTGCTCGCCGGCCTTGCGCTGCTCGCCGGCGCGTTCGTGACCCTGCTCGGCGCCACGGGATTGGCCAGCGGTGGGCACAGCTCCGTCGCACGCATCTCGAGGCGAGTTCGGCGCATCCTTAGCCACTGAGCCATGGCGCGGGCTCCCCGGCCCCGGAGCGCGAGCGCTGTACGGTTGCGTTCCGGGCGCCTGCTGCGGCGTGAGGCCGAAAACGTCTGCGGTGAATCGGGTCAGCGGCACGGACCGCCGCGACGAGCGTCCGGGAGTGGCACCAGGCCCCCTCGATGAAGATCGGGCCGTCTGCGTGGCGCTCACAGGTAGTCGCGGCCTATGAGGTCGCGCATCGCCAGCCAGCCCAGGATCGCGGGGAGGTAAGTGCCAACGAGCTGATTGATGATGCCGTCGCGACGGCAACGTCCTTATCCATTCCGATCGCGATCAGCGCGCCGGAGAGTCCGACCGTCGAGACCGCGGCTCCTGCTCCCGCTATTGGGATAATGAATCCTAGGGCGCTGACTCCGATGCTGAGCGAGAGCAGCGTCCAGGTCGAAGCGGTTCCTCCACCCGCTTTGAGGCAGGCGACAGGCACAGGCAGTAGAGGATCGCTGTTTGGGTACTGCGGCTGCAGCGTCTTGGAAGTCGGACGTCTCGTCGCCAATGGAGCTGCACCGGACAACAGGTTGTCTGGAGCGTCCGAGATCTCGGCAGGACATCTGGTCGGACGCCTGCATTCCAGAACTGCCGTCCGACGGTATCGCGTGCCGTCAGAACGAGCCAGCGAGCCTGCGGATTGTGGCTACGAGCGCGGCGGCGGCGGCGCTTAGCGGTCGCTCCGCGGAGATCGCCGCCGACGTGACGACGATCGGCGCGTCCTCGATTGGCACAACCACGACATCCGAGGCTACGGCGGCGAACAAGGGCGGTAGGAGCGTGATCGCGAGCTTCTTCGCCGCGAAGTCGAGGAGAGTTGCGATGTCATTGATCTCGTAACTCACCTCACGCTGCACCTCGGCGGCGGAAAACGCGGAATCGGCGACCGTCCTCGTTCCCCACGTCTGCGGTCCATCCGCGAAGACTTCGTCTCTGAGGTCGACCATGCGCACCTTCTCATCGGCGGCGAGAGGATGCTCGGGCGCGCAGATCAGGGGGAGCGGCTCTCGCGAGAGCGGACGTAGTGTCAGGCCCTCAGCATCTGCCTCAGGGACCTGAAGCACGGCGACGTCGAGGGCACCGGTACGCAGCTGCTCGGCTGCGTCCTTCGAGCCTGAGGCGACCCGGACCACGACGTCCACAATGGGATGTTCGTTGGGGAATGCCACGAGTGTCTCGGCGAGACTTAGTGTCAGTCGCTGTCCGCGGCGCTCCTGCATCGCGCCGAGACGCACGGTTCCTCGGGCCCCGCCACGGATCTCATCGATGACGTGCATCGCGTTCTCCGCGGCGGCCAGGATCCCGCGGGCTTCGGCCAGGAGCGCCGTGCCGGCATCGGTGAGCCCGACGGGTTTGCGGGAGCGGTCGATCAGCTGCACGCCGAGCTCCGATTCGAGGTTCTGGATCGTCGCAGACACCGCAGACTGAGCTACGTATAAGCGATCGGCCGCCCGGCTGAAGTTCTGCTCCTCGGCGACTGCCACGAACACTCGCAGCTGGCGAAGTTCCATGCTGATTAAGGCTACGCCATCGGTATCGCACGGCAGTTGGCTGCGGTCTGGGCACGCGATCTGGCGCCACGATGATCGCCATCGGAAGATTGAATTGCGTGCCGCTGGGAGATGGCTAACTTGCACGGCACCGCTTCCCGAAAGCACACAAGACACCCTCGACGTCCACCTGGCTCACCAAATGGTGCACCCCGGGTGCTCGCTGGGGAGCAGTGAAGGAGGCAGTAACACCATGTCTACTCTTACGACTGATCAAGACCGGCAGGTATCTGTCGCGGCAGCAGCCATGCTGGGCGCTCGGGGTCGAGTGCCGCGTCGTGCCGCGCTGCCGCTGCTGGGCGTCGTCTATGCCGTGCTGATGCTCGGCGGCACGTCGCCGATCCCGCTGTATACGTTGTGGGCCCCGAAGCTTGGTTTCGGAGCGCGTGACTGCAACGGCTACGGCGGGCTTGCGCGATCTCGATGACAGTGCCGGTGGCAGTCGGTCCGGACGCATGGCCACGCTGGTCAACATGGGCGGGCTCGGTCTGGGAGCGATCGTTGCAGGCGTGTTTGCCCAGTTCGTCACGGACCCGACGCGCACGGTCTTCTGGGCCTATTTGCTGCTGATGGTTCCGACGGTAGCGGCTGTCTGGCTGCTTCCCGAGGGGGTCGCACAACCCCACCGACCGCGGCTTCAACTGCGTCGCCCTCTGTGGCCGGCCCCGGTCGATCGCGCGCGTTTCGCCCGGGCAGCGAGCCTGGTGTTCGTGGGGTTCTCGATTACCGGTCACCCACGAGATCGCGTCGCCCGAGCGCCGAGCCGGGCTTCTCAACCGCGCGGCGCTACGTGCGCTCGGCTACACGCGCGAGACGCCCGACCCGCCCGGCGCCCAGATCCAGCGCGACAGCAGCGGCGAGCCGACCGGCCTGTTCATCGCCACACCGAACCCCGCGCTGCTCTACGGCGCGATCGCCGGCGCACCCAAACTCAGCCGCGATGCGCAGCTCAATTCGACCCGGCAGTTCATGCGCGAGCTCAACCGCCTCGGAATCACAAGCGCCGTCGACGCCGGTGGCGGGGGCCAACAGTCAGTAAGTACCTCGACGTGTTCGAAGCGATCGACCGAGAGGTTCCGTTCGCTGGCCTGCACTGGTTCCTAGACCACTGCGAGACCATCAGCCAGCCCAACATCGAGCGTGTCGCCAGGCTCGGAGGCGGGATCGCGGTACAGGACCGGATGGCGTTTGGTGGCGAGGCCTTCGTCGCTCGCTACGGACAGGCGGCCGCCGACGCCACTCCGCCCGTGCGGGCAACGCTTGCCGCGGGAGTGCCGGTCGGCGCCGGCACCGACGCCACGACGGTGTGGTCGTACAAACCCTGGGTCTCGCTCTACTCGTTGGTGACCGGACGTACCGTCGGCGGGCACGAGCTGGATCTATTCCGCGGTGGCCGGGCGACCGCGCGGGTCGCCCGGCCGGTGCGGGTGCTACTTCACGATCCGGATCGTGCGGAACATCCCGAGCTGGTAATGCAGACGCCCGTCCTCGGCGTTCATCGCGCAGGCGATCACGTAGACGCCCGGTGGCTGGGTGATGGTCTCCTGCTGCAGTGCGCCGTGGGAAAGCGGCCCGGCGAACATGCCCGAGACACCAGTCCCGAACTTGCCCGTGGCCTGCTTTGCCTTGCCGGCCAGCAGCAGGGCCTCCGCTTTCTTGGCGTCGGCGACGCTCTTGACCTTGGCGTAGAGGACCATGTGGATCAGGTAGCCGTCGTTCTCGAACCGGACCAGCTCGCCGTCGCGCAGGGTGCTCGCGCCGCGGTAGCCGAAGTCGATCGCGGTGACCGTCCCGCCAGGCTTGGGCAGGCTGGCTGGGCTGGCCGCCTGGGTGACGGTGAACGGGGTGAACCCGTTGCCGTTGTTGACCGCGATGTACGTACCCGGCTGCAACACCACCTGGTCGCTGGTCGGGCTCCCCTCGTTCGTGTAGCCATCGAACACGATCGAGGCGTACGGGTCGATCGCATCCAGCGGGCCGTTGCCGTTGGAGGACACGATCTTGCCGAGCTGGCTGGGCGTCACTCCCGGCTTCAGCAGGACCAGCCCGGGCGAGTCGTTCTGCTCGCCGGTGACGGTGGACACGATGTTCACTGCGCCGGACACCTTCGAGCCGCCGACGATGACGGTGTTCTTGGTCACCTTGAGCGTCAGCGTCGGCAGCGAGCCCGCCGCGACCGACGACGCCGTCATCAGCACCAGCCCCGACGCGAGCGCCGCGACGCTGAGCGCGGCGGCCAAGAGTACGGGTCGTTTCATGTAAGCCTCCTTAGGCCGGTATTGCGCCCGAATCGGCGCAGGTCGCCGTGGGACGTGGGTATCGGTACCGACCACCGCACTACCGGCCCCAGGCGCGAGAAGCTCGGAGTCTAAACCGCGCAATTAACCGAAGCTATACGTAGTTCCACGTATATTCGCGCGTGGTCCGCGAGATGGAGCTGCTCAGCGCAAAGGATTTGCGCGCCATCCTGGGGGTGGCGCGCGAACTCGGAACGGTCAGTGATGTCGACTGCTTCCGCTCGAGCCTGTTGACGACGCTCAAGCGGCTCGTGTCATACGACATCGCGTCGTGGAACCTCGTTTCGCCGGCGAGCCGGGAAGCTCAGATCAGCGCCGTCGATCCGGCCGACTGCCGCGAGGACAACGACGAGGAGATCCTCGGCGCCTATCTGCACCAGAACCCCCTGGTCGCAGCGACCGCCACCGGGAAGGTGCGGAAGTTCTCGGACTTCATCAGCCTCCGCCAGCTCCACCGGCTCGAGCTCTACGACGCCGTGTACCGCCGGCTCGGAGCCGAGCATCAGATCGCGTTCGTGCTCCCGGCGCCGGGCGCCAGCGTGATCGGAGTGGCGCTCAACCGCACCCGGCCGGACTTCTCCGAGCGTGATCGGAGCATCTTGGAAGCGGCCCTGCCGGTCGTGATCCAGGCCTATGAGCGCGCGGCCACGCTGGCCCTGATGCACGGGCAGCTGTCCGCACTTGAGCACGCTGCGGACGCGTCCGATCAGGCAATCATCGTGCTGCATCCCAGCGGCGGGATCCAGTTCGCGACCGAGGCAGCGCAGGCGATGCTGCGCCAGTTCCTCAGCCCAGACCGTCCTGGCGTTCTGCCCGAGCCGCTCGCCGCCTGGAGCGAGGCGCAGCGCCGGCGGGCGGGCGCAGGCGCGCTCCCGGTGGTTGAGCCGCTCGAGTTCCCGACCGGAACCGCTCGACTGATTCTCGGGAGGGTGACCGGTTTCGACGCGATCCTGTTCGAGCCATCCGGGGCGCTCGGCGCAATGAACCGGCGGGACGGCGGGCTGACCAAGCGTGAGATCGAGGTGCTGACGCTCGTCGCGCGGGGCCTGACCAATATGCAGATCGCGCTCGAACTCCAGCTCAGTGAGCGCACTGTGGCCAAGCACCTCGAGCACGTCTACGCCAAGCTCGGTGTGGCCAGCCGGACCGCCGCGGTGGCGTGGGCTCGCGGCCCGCGTGCGCTCACCGCGGTGTGAACGGACGGCTCGCCGAAAGCGCTCGCGCCCCCGCCGCAGAGGCGGCGGAGGCGCGGAGGGCGTCCTGGGGGAGGGGAGAGGAGCGGTTAGGCGGCGGAGCGCACCTGGGCGGTCTCCAGCGCGACGCCGAGCACCTCGTCGATCGTCATCGCCATGTGGAAGTTCATCGCCTCGCGAACTTCCTCAGGCACATCGTCGAGATCGCCGCGGTTGCGCTCGGGCAGGACCACGTCGGTCAGCCCGGCGGCGTGTGCCGCCAGCACCTTCTGCTTGAGGCCGCCGATCGGCAGCACTCGGCCTTGGAGCGTCACCTCGCCGGTCATCCCGACGGTATGACGCACGGGCCGACCGCTGAGCAGCGACGCAAGCGCGGTCACCATCGTGACCCCGGCACTCGGGCCGTCCTTCGGGATTGCCCCGGCCGGCACGTGGACATGGAACGAGCGGTCCTCGAACACCGAGGGATCGATGTCGAGCTCCGAGGCGTGCCCGCGGACGTAGGAGAGCGCGATCTGGGCCGACTCCTTCATCACGTCGCCGAGCTGGCCGGTCAGTGTCAGACCCGGCTTGCCCTGCATCGCGGTGGCCTCGATGAACAGCACGTCGCCGCCGGCGCCGGTGACCGCCAGACCGGTTGCCACTCCGGGCACCGCGGTGCGGATCGCCGACTCCTGGAAGAAGCGCTGGCGCCCAAGCGCATCGCGGATCGCATCGAGGTCGATGACGACCGGAGCCGTCGCCTTGCCGGAGGCGATCCTCGTCGCGGTCTTGCGCAGCACCGTCCCGAGGTCGCGCTCGAGCTGGCGGACGCCAGCCTCACGCGTGTACTCGATGGCGAGCGTGTTCAACTGCTCGTCGGAGATCTCGACCTCCTCGGGCCGCAGCCCGTTGCGCTCCAGCTGACGCGGCCACAGGTACCCGCGGGCGATCGCGACCTTCTCTGAGGTCGTGTAGCCGTCGAAGCGGATGACTTCCATCCGGTCCAGCAGCGGGCCGGGGATCGTGTCCGCGACGTTCGCGGTGGCGATGAACATGACGTTGCTCAGGTCGAGCTCCAGGTCCAGGTAGTGGTCCCGGAAGCTGTGGTTTTGAGCCGGGTCGAGCACCTCGAGCAGAGCCGAGCTGGGGTCCCCGCGCCAATCGGCGCCGACCTTGTCGACCTCGTCGAGCATGATCACGGGGTTCATGGTTCCGGCATCGCGCAGCGCGCGCACCAGGCGGCCCGGGAGCGCGCCGATGTACGTGCGGCGGTGACCGCGGATCTCAGCCTCGTCACGGACGCCGCCGAGCGACATGCGGACGAACTCACGTCCGGTGGCGCGGGCGATCGACTCGCCGATCGAGGTCTTGCCAGTGCCGGGCGGTCCGATCAGGGTGAGGATGGCGCCGGAGCGCTTGTCCTCGTTGATCCCACGCTCGACGCGCAGCTTCTTGACCGCGATGTACTCGACGATCCGGTCCTTGACGT
>Ga0302325_10021088_pt1 | contig 13649 bp, 10 predicted proteins | sample Palsa_T0_2_FD_201948 | JGI IMG/M metagenome (GOLD analysis project Ga0302325, IMG submission 201948) | Peat permafrost microbial communities from Stordalen Mire near Abisko, Sweden - Palsa_T0_2 | ecosystem: Environmental > Terrestrial > Soil > Palsa > Peat permafrost | place: Sweden: Abisko... | reverse complement strand
TTTTCCGCGATGCTGTCCAAAATCGCCAGATAATCGGTGTTGTATCCGCTCAATTTGCGGTCATCGTCAATCGAGATAGTGTTCACCGCGCCGATGCGGGCCGCCAAATCTTCCACGGTCGCGCCCTTCTCTTTGAGATATCGAAGCGCGTGCCCCTTGTGCGGGATGGTGACCGACAAACCCGACGAATCCAGCGGCGCGAAATTCGCGAAGGTTTCCATGAACGCCTTGAAGCTCTCGTAACTTCCATCCACCAGCAGCGGCAGGTAAATGCCGTCGAAACCGGTGGCGTCGAACGCGGCGTTGTGAATTGCCGGAGACATCGAATGTCCGACGGGATTGGCGACGACGCCGTAAACTTTCGTCTTGGTGCCAATCGAGTCCCAGCGGTACAGCCGTTTCATGTCCACGATGGAGATCTGCCCCGGCGCGGTGGCAGATTCGGCATCGAGGGCGGCGAACGTCAGAAACGCGCCGAATTTTTTGGCGAGAATCCTGCTGATGACTCCCGCTTCGCCCATGCACAGCGCGATGGTCGGCCGGCGGCGATCGACGAGCAGTTCAAAGGCCTCGAGATTGTCGCGGATGGTTCGTGCGGTCCAAACGATTTTGTTCACATCTACCGGCATCGCGTTCAGGTCGCTGATGATGTTGTAAAGCTTCTCCGGCCGGCCGGTGAAATCGTGATGGCTGAGAATCACCGTCGGGTGATCTTTGTCATCGGAATGCAGTTGGCGGAAAATGTGCTCGTAGCGGCGAGCGGTTTTCAATTCGAGATCGACAATTTGTGCGCCATCCTCGACGCAGGTCATCAGCAGCGTGATCCGCTCCGGATCTTCCATGGGCGAGAGCCCGCCTTCCCAATCGGGCCGGCAAGTCACGATGGCGGGCAAAATGCTGTCGCGCAGGATTTCGGCGAGAATGTGGTAATCCCGCAACGGATCGATTCGCAGCTCGACCATGTCCGCGCCTGCCTCGGCGGCGGCGGCGATGTCGCGCTTCGTCCGCGCCAAATCCCTTACGAAAATGGGAACGCATAGGTGAGTCATGGAAATGCAAAATGCGGATTGACCGCCAAGACGCCGAGGACGCCAAGGAGGAAAATACGCCAAGAAGTTATGGGTGAAGGAGCGTTGGATTTCTCATTGATGGAGTCCGGGTATTTTGTGAGAGCGCGTCGATAAACGACGCGGCTAAAAGGAATCATCCAAATTAAATCAATTCTTGGCGTATTTTCTTCCCTTGGCGTCTTGGCGCCTTGGCGGTCAATCCGCATTAACGAGCTTCATACACCGTTCGATCTCTTTCTTGGTCGCATCACTCGCTTCCCAGAGCGGGAGGCGCATTTCGCCGCTGTCGAGATTGGCGACTTTCATCGCGTGCTTGATGCCGACGGGGTTGCCGTCGAGGAACATGGCACGCATCAGGGGGAATAATTTGCGATGCAAGCCGGCCGCCTCGGCGTATTGATTGGCGCGGCAAAACTCCACTAGCTTTTTGATCTGCTGGGGAATCAGGTTTGAGAGCACGCTGATTACGCCGACGCCGCCGATGGACATGATCGGGACGGTCAGCGAATCATCACCGCTGATGATGGTGATGTCGCAGGTGGCGGCAATTTCGCCGGCGATGTTCAGATCGCCGGTAGCTTCCTTGATGGCGATGATGTTGCGATGTTTGGCCAGCCGCGCGACGGTGGCCGGGGACATCGTGACGCCGGTTCGGCCGGGAATGTTGTAGAGCACGATCGGCAAATCCACGCGATCCGCCAGAGTCATGAAATGGCGATACAAGCCTTCCTGCGTCGGCTTGTTGTAGTAGGGATTCACCGACAAACAGGCGGGTGCGCCGGCTTTTTTGGCGATGTTGTGCAGCTCGAGGGCTTCGGTGGTCGCGTTCGCCCCGGTGCCGGCAATCACGGGAACCCGGCCATTGACGAATTGGACCGTCAGTTCGATCACCCGCGCGTGTTCCTTGAAATCCAGCGTCGGCGATTCGCCGGTCGTGCCGACGGGAACGAGTCCGTCGATTCCCTTGGCGATCTGAAAGTCGATCTGCTCGCGCAGCCGTCGCTCATCGACTTTCCCCTCGAGGAAAGGCGTCACCATCGCCGTCATTGCTCCGTGAAGATTCATGGTTGCTCGATTCTAAATGGAAGAGGATGAACCGCCAAGACGCCAAGAGCTCCAAGGAAGAAAATACGCCAAGGGGAAATTGAATTTGAGTTGCGCATTTTAATATCCTGAATTTGTCTTCTCCGCGTATTTTCCTACCTTGGCGTCTTGGCGCCTTGGCGGTTCAATCCGCATTTTTCTTAGCTACCTTTCCCCAGTGATCGCCAGATATTTCCGAACAGTCTCTCCGAGCCCGAACTCCAGCGCATCGGCGATCAGTGCATGCCCGATTGACACTTCCAGAACGTTGGGGACCGCTGACAAAAATGGGCCGAGGTTCTGGAGATTGAGATCGTGGCCGGCGTTGACGCCCAAACCCAGTTCCGTCGCGCGACGGGCTGCTGCGGTGTAGGGATGGGCCGCGCGCGGATTCTTGCGGGCAAATTCTCCCGCATACGGCTCCGTGTACAACTCGATTCGATCCACGCCGAGTTTCGCGGCCTCCTCCATTGCCTGGGGGTCGGCATCCATGAACAGACTCACCCGGCAGCCCAGATCGTGCAGCTCTCGCACGATCGGCCGCAATCGCTCGGCGTCTCTGGGCAAATCCCAGCCATGATCGCTGGTGGGGGCGCTGGTCGCATCCGGGACCAAAGTGCATTGCGCGGGCCGGCGGCGGCGGATAATTTCCATGTACTGAATAAACGGGTTGCCTTCGATATTGAATTCCGCGCGGGGCCAATCCTTGAGAAGCTCAGCCAGTTCGGTCACATCGCCCGGCCGGATATGCCGCTGATCGGGGCGCGGATGCACGGTGATTCCCTGTGCCCCGGCTTGCAGGCAGAGCCGGGCGGCGTGGGTGATGCTGGGAATCCCGATGGCGCGCGTGTTCCGCAGCGTGGCGACCTTGTTGATGTTGACCGAGAGTCGAGTCATGGGCTGGGGATTCTATGCGATCTGCCCTCCTTCGCTATCGCCTCGCTGCTCCCCCTTTCTCTGGCCGAGCCGGGGGGTGGGGGGGTAAGTGTTGCAATCTGTTGCATTTTGTTGCATTTTTCCTGTCAAACTATCAGGCACCCCCTATTTTTCGTTCGGCGCAGACCTTCAGACGCAGTCGCTTGACAGGCTTTTGTCTGGCATAACAATATATTAACTGTTTTTGGAGAAGCAAGGAATAAATATAAAAAATGTTTGGCTTTCGAGCTCGGGATTACAGATTTTGGACCTCTTCGATCAGTTCCCTGGGGCAGCCGATGTCGCCGACGGTGACGACGCCGGTGTAATCCTTAGCGAATTGAAATCCGACTTTCTCCGCGACGAACGTGATCGTTCGTGTGGCTTTCACGCATGCCGGACCGAGGGGTTTGCCGGTGTCGCAGTCCAATCCGCTGGGGATGTCAACAGCGAGGATGGGAACCTTCAAACCATGCATCGCGGCGACGACTTTTGAGAACGGCTCGCGCGGGGGTTGGGTCAGACCGGTGCCGAAGATGGCGTCGATGATCAGGTGAGGGCGGTAGTTGGCCAGATATTCCCAGGATTCCTTCATCAATCGCATGGACTCAATGATTCGCCAATTGGTGAGGGCTTCGAGGTTGTATTTCAACGGGTCGATAGTGAGGAAGACTTTTACATTGGCCCCGCGATTGTGGAGGTGTCGAGCGGCGGCCAGGCCGTCGCCGCCGTTGTTACCGCCGCCGCAGACGATGGCGATTTCAGATTTGTAGTTGCCCGCAAGCATTTCGCCAGCGACATCCGCGACGGAGCGGGCCGCGTTTTCCATCAGCATCTCGCCGAGCATCTGATATTTCTCGGCGGCGAGTTTGTCGATCTGGCGAACTTGTTGGCGGGTGAGGGCGGGCATGGGGGTTGTATTGTAGTCGATGTAATTCAGCAATTCGCGGGCGGAGGACCGCCCGGCTCAGTTTCGAGGCGGGCGCGTTTGGGTTGACGCCATGGACATTCTCCTAACATCCTGACCTGATCAAGAAAGAAATCGTGGAAAATCCACGGGGGTGTTCGAGCCGTGGGGAAGGTTACTTCTTGCATTTGAATCGAACAATTCTCGATAATGCCAGGATGACCGACTCCAACCAGCCGACGAATCAGGCGGACCCGCAACCTAGCCCCATCATCCCCCCGCCGCCAGCGCCGGAACCGCAGCCGTCCGCGGCTTCGGTCGAACCGGCGCCTCCGCCCTCGCAGCGCACTTCGCCGATCCTGCTGTTTTTCATCGCGGTCGTAATCGCAGCCCTGGGAGGAGGGACATGGTATTACATCGTCGTCCAAAAACCATTGCAGGAACGAATCGACGCGCAGCAAGATGCGATCATACGCCTCAGCGGCTTGCAAAATCCGGTGAACAACAAACTCGATCCGGCCTACACCGATTCCACCGGCGATCTGGTGGCCGATCCACCGACTGATCCGTCACAGTTTGTTGATCCACCGAAGCTGCGATTTTGCTATGTCTATGCGGAGGATGATTCGCCATACAAAACGGCCTTTGCGGATTTCATGAAGCATCTGTCGGATGAGACGGGCAAGCCGGTGGAATATGCGGATTTCAATTCCACGGACGACCACCTCAGCGCGCTGAAGCACAATCAACTGGAAGTGACGGCATTCAATACGGGCAATGTCCCAATCGCGGTGTGCGCTGCGGGATTTGTGCCGGTGGCATGTCTTGGATCGGAACAGGGCGCGGGCAAATATGAAATGCAAATCCTGGTGCGCAGTGACTCGCCGATCCAGTCGGTCGCAGATTTACCGGGCCACGAGTTGACTCTGACCAATCCGGGTTCCAATTCGGGATACAAGGCCCCGCTGGTACTGATCAAAAGCGATTTTGGATTACTGCCGGGCCGGGACTTTGGCGTTCGGTATTCCGGCGGGCATGTGCAATCCATCAAGGGACTCGCGGATGGCACCTACGAGGTCGCCGCCGTCGCCAGCGATGTTGTGAAATTAGAAATCGCCAACGGCGATATCCAGCCGAACCAGTTTCGGGTGATCTACAAATCCGAGGCCTTCCCCACTGCGGGCATTGGTTACGCCTACAACCTCAAGCCTGATTTGACGGCGAAGATCAAGCAGGCGATTCTGGACTTCAACTGGTCGGGCACGAGCATGGCAACCTATTTCGCGCCATCGGGAGAGGATCGGTTTGTGCCGGTGAATTACAAGGATGATTGGGCGCTGGTCCGGCGAATCGATGATGAAATTGGATATGCATATCAGGTGAAGTGAGATTGGGAAATCGCACCATCTTCCGGTAGGATTCCATGCGCGGAGGCATTGGTTTCTTACATATCTTGGAGGCCCATCGTGCGCTTCTTGTCCACCCTGCTTGTGATAGCGGCGGCGTTTTCATCGGTGAGTTGGGCACAATCAACCCAGCCCGCTCGGGGCGTCGATCTCAATACCGGCGCATCTTACGTCATTCAGAACAACGGCCAGCCGCCGCCGAAGGATTGGATCGACAAGGATACCGGGCATCGAATCGTTCGACTCAGCGACGAACCCAACAGCGAGAGTTTGTATTTTCATCAGGACGCGTTTTCGCCGGATGGAAATAAGTTGGCGTTCACCTCGCCGACGGGGATTTATCAGGTGGATTTGACGACGTGGAAAGTCGAGCAGATTCTGGCCGGCGATACTTCGCAATTCACGCAGGGAAATACCGGGGCACGGATCAGCATGATCGTCGCGGGGCGCAAGACTGGCCGGATTTTTTTTACCAAGACTATTGTTTCGCAGTCCGATGAATCCGCTCCACCGGAGCGATCGGTGTGGTGGATTGATCCGGTGACCAAGGAGCAACATGAGATCGGCGTGCTGCCGATGGGCGTGAATGTGGGAACCGTGAATTGCGATGAAACACTGTTGGCTGGCGCGATCACGTATCTCGACGGTCGCGGTGGCGCGGCAACCCAGCCGGTCAGGGCGGCAGTGGGAGAACGCATCAATCTCGGCGCGCGCTGGGCACAACATCTTCCCATGGCACTGGTCACGATGAACGCCCAAACCGGCGAGATCAAAACCTTCAATCCGAGCAACGACTGGGACAATCATTTCCAATTCTCACCGACCGATCCGAATCTTCTGATGTATTGTCATGAAGGACCGTGGCAGAACAACGACCGCGTCTGGACGATCCGCACCGATGGGACGGATTTGTTCAAGGTTCACTCGCGCACCATGATCAACGAAATCTGGGGCCACGAATTCTGGGCCTGGGATGGGCGGACGATCTGGTATCAACTGCAATACCCGCGCGGCGAGGGCGGGACCGGATGGATCGCGGGTTACAATCTCGATACGCACCAGCAGATTTGGTATCACAACGCCGATAACACCGAGTCGATTCACGTCAACGTATCCAAAGACGGCTCGCTCTTCGCCGGCGACGGAGGGAACAGCGCCAAGTGGATTTTCCTGTTCCGGCCGACGCTACCGCGAAACATGGCTGAGGGAATTTACGATGCCAGCAATCTGATCCAGCCGGGATATTTAACAGCCGAGAAGCTGGTGAACATGTCCAATCACAATTACGCCCTGGAGCCGAACGTGAATTTCACGCCGGACATGAAGTGGATCATTTTCCGATCCAATATGTTCGGCCCGTCGTATCCATTCGCGGTGGAAGTGGCCAAGTCGGCGACGACGCAGCCCTAAGTTTATAGAGGGTCAGAAAAATGCTTGTCAGTAAAATTCTCTGTTGACATGTCTTGTCCCCTCTCCCAATACTCCGGGAGAGGGGGAAAATTCATTCCGCGTTCAACACGGCTGAACTCATGGCTGAGTCGTGGCGCTCGGTGGCGCGTGGTTCTCATCCAGTTCCAGCCGGATATAATCCCACACCACGCCGGAGGTCAGCTCGCCGGCGGGGACGGTGAAGGTCAACTCATTGTCGCCCTTCTTCATCAGCGAGGCATCGAAGAAAAGGGTTTGCTCCTGCCAGACGCTCTTGTTGGTGTTGTAGCGCAAAGCGTTGGTGGCGATGGGATGGATGGTGCCGGCATCCTGGCCGTTGACGCCGATCGCTAAACCGCCGCCGCCATCGGCGCCGCCGAGCGCGACACGCAGGGCGGCGCGGCCCTTGGGATTGTCCTTCATGGTGAATTTAACCGTCCAGGTCGTCGCCCGGCCTCGGCCATAGATGCGCCAGGGACCGGTGGTGTTCGTCTGCGGATACGTGTCCAGTGATTCCGCTTTCACCCAGCCGAAGCGCTGGTTGGCAGGGTCCTTGGCATCGGGATTCTCCCACGCAAGAGATTCGCTGTGCGGGGTTTCCTCGAAGAACCAATCCTTGTGGTAATCGCTCTTGCCGATCGTGTAGGTGATGTCGTTGGGGAAGAGCAGCGGGTAGCGGAGTTCCCAGCCCCAGAGCCAATAGTTGGCGCCGTCGCCTTTAAAGAATTTGTCGCCGGTGCGATCGGGGTAGCCGATGTCCCAAATCTGTTTTCCGTAGCGAACGGGCGTCCATTTGATTTTTCCCAGGTCGAGATTTTTGCCGGCTTCGACGGTGATGTTGGCCATGGCGAATTCGCCGAGCACGCCGTCGGCGAAGGCGTGGAGGGTGTAGGTTCCGGGGCGGACGTTGGTGATGGTGAATTTGCCGTTGTCGCTGCCATCATTCCAGAATTCGTAATACTTGGCATCGTGTTCCCAGTCGATGTTGGGATTGCCGCCGAAGCCAAAGCCGCCGAAACCGCCACGGCCGCCGGGACCGGTGTTTGGGCCACCACGGCCGAATCCGCCGCCGCGACCAAATCCGCCGCCTCGTCCGCCAGCGGCTGCACCGGAGGGGCCAGTGGTTGGGCCGCCGCGACCGAACCCTCGTCCGCCGCCGAATCCACCACCCCCGGTGCCACGCGGATAATCCGGATGGGCCAGGCCGACAGTCAGATGCGGAAGCCTGCCAGTAGCTGCTTGCGAATCATCCAGCACGAGCTGGCCGCTGACGTTTCCGCGCTGATCTTTGTGCGGATAATCCACGCCATTGACCCATTCATACGGCCACTCGGCTTTTTCTTTCTTGGCTTGTGCGAGGGCGTCTTTCCAGAGAGCGGTGGCGTTGTCCGTCCAGACTTGCGGCACCGTCGGATTGCCGGCGGTGGCTTTCAGCGTGTCGAGTGCGGATTGTGAAGGATCCTTTGGATTGGCCAGAGTGTTGCAATAAACATAGATCGGCCCGATGACTTTGCTCCAGTTTTCTCCGGCGGCGATGTTGCAGGTGGCGCCGCCTTCATAGTGCGTGCCGCGCCAGTAATCGAGGATGATCGGATCGGGGTCATCGTTGGCGTCGTAATGGCAGACCAATTCTTGTTTGGATGCCCCGCCGCTGAGGTATTCGATGGTGGGATTGATGAACCAGACGCCGATGTGATCCTTGGTGCTCGACCAGCCGTAAGCGGGAATTTTGTATTGCACGGCGGTGTAGCTGTATTTGTGCTCGACGGAATTTTTGTAATAGCCGGTGTCGAGGATGCGCTGTTCCTTGGCGTGAACGACGACGCCCGCGCCCCAGTCTTCCGGCGTGCATTCGAGCATGTTGCGATCGGCATCGACGGAAATCCAATTGAAATCGTGATTCAGTTTCGTGATGTACCGGCTCTCGCCGACGCTCATGGTGGGGTAGGACGCGGGATGGGAAAAGATGGCGTAGGCGTAGATGCCGCTCTGGCCGCGGCTCATGGCGTAGCGGACTTCGATGTCGCAATACGTTCCGCCGCCGGGTGCGCCGGGGGTGAGCATGACGGTTCCGCCGGTGAATCCTTTGACGGCGACTTCGCCGCGCTCGCCGCCGTTGGTGGCGGGATCAATGGTGATGAGCTGTGTGATTTTCGGTGCGCCCTGGGGAGTTTCTTCCCAATATCCGCCGCCGTTCATGGTGTTGACGCCATGGAATACCAGCGAGGTCATCGCACCATTGCTCTTGAGAATGGTCGCTTTGACGATGCCGTTGTCGAGCGTCCAGAATCGCCCGTTATCGGTGACGGTCACCGGAGCGTTGGACCCCTGTTTGGCGATGTCGGGCGCGGCATCAGCCATGCGCGGCGTCGAAACAGCAAGGATCAGGGTTATGACGATTGAGGCAAACAGGCCGCGCGGGCCCACGGATGGAGGTGTATTCATTGCGGAGTCCAACTGATAGGGATTAGGTTCTCTTCCGACCGCCTATTAACTGACGCTCCGCTGGCGAGGAAGGATGGTAAATCTGGCCTCGCCCGTCAAATTTTATGGTACCAGATTGGGCGCGGTTTTCAATCGCGGGTTCTTGCTGCATTTCCCCCTCCTCCGGTATTCCGGGGGAGGGTTGGGGAGGGGGTCGAATGCCGACTGGTGTGCGAAGAAGACCCCCACCCCTGCCCTCCCCCGGAGTACCGGAGGAGGGGGAAAAGAGGATTTTTGGAATGCGTCACGCCGCGTCGGCGAGGCGCAATTTGAATGTTTGCCCGGCTTCGGTCGGTTGATATTCCGGAACACATTGCTGCAGGGCGCTGATGACGGCGGCGCGCGGGGAATTGATTGCTACCGATAGTCGCTGAATCATCTGCTCCGATTGCCGAACCGTCGCCATCGGCAACTGCCAGACATTGATCTTCTCATGCGCTGTCGGACGAATTTGCTCGTTGGCGGCCGAGAGTTCCTCATACAACTTTTCCCCCGGCCGAATGCCGGTGAACTCGATGGAAATATCCGTCTCCGGCTCCAGACCGCATCGGCGGATCATCTCCTTGGCCAAATCCAAAATTCGCATCGGCTCGCCCATGTCCAGCACAAAAATCTCGCCTCCCTGACCGATCGCGCCGGCTTGCATCACCAATTGGCTGGCTTCGCTGATGGTCATGAAATATCGCTTCATGTCCGGATGAGTGACCGTGATCGGCCCGCCATCGGCAATCTGTTTGCGGAAGATCGGTACCACACTGCCGCTGCTGCCAAGGACATTCCCAAATCGCACCGCAACGAAGCGTGTTCGATCGGATTGATTCAGCGACTGAATGTAAAGTTCCGCGCACCGTTTGCTCGCCCCCATGACACTCGTGGGATTCACGGCCTTGTCGGTGCTGACCATCACGAACGCCGCCGCGGAATTCGCCAGCGCCGCATCGGCGACGATCTTCGTGCCGATGACATTATTCTTGATCGCCTCGCCCGGATTGTGCTCCATCATCGGCACGTGCTTGTGAGCCGCGCAATGAAACACCACCTGCGGCTGGAGATCAGCGAACACGCGCTCGATGCGAACCGCATCGCTAATATCCGCGATGACCGGCACGATGTCCGCCCCCACCCAGCGCTGCCGCAGTTCGCGGTCGATCTCAAAAAGGTTGTTTTCCGCCTGTTCCAGCAGAATCATCCGACGTGGGCAGAATTTCATGCTCTGGCGGCAAATCTCCGATCCGATGCTCCCCCCGGCCCCGGTTACCAGCACCCGTTTCTGTGCCAAAAACCGCTGCAACTCCGGCGTATCCAATTGGACCGCCGGCCGACCCAAAAGATCGGTCAAATCCATCGCCCTGTCCGTCATCTTCGCCGGCCGGCGAAGTTGGCTGACCGCTTTGCGCAGCTTGGCCAATCGGTTGTCGCTCATTCAGTGATCCAAATCACATCATCGGCAGGATGAGGGCGACGGCTGGAGGATTCTGGGACGTTGGAGGAAGGCTGGGTGTCCGCGATGGTGAAATTACGTTATCTCGGGACGATTTGGAGCGTCGTATTCAATTCCCTTCGGGAATCCGCGGTCAGGAATGCTTCACCACAGTGACCACATTTCCATCTGTGAATCTGGATCGTCGTCTTGCGACCGTTTGCTCGGCTAATTGACAATGGCTCTATGCCGAGATGAATATCACGGCTGCCGCATAGCGGGCATTGCTCGTAATTCGTCTCAATCCGACGCGGTCGATTTTTTGCCTGAGATAATGATGTAGAATTCCGACTCATGTTCTGAAACCTTGCGTATAACGCCCTTCGAATAGATCAGAATACCTTCAAAATTGAAACTCTCGATGATGTACAGTTGTTCGCGCCGGCCTTTACGCCAAGGACTGGAACTGTTTTTTACACGCAAAAACTGTGCGCTCAAAATCGACTCGATCACGTCTTCTCGAAGCAATCCGTCGCTCGCACACTCCAAATCGGCTTTCAAAGTGAACTCATAGTGCCCCGCTGCAACCAGACGCTTTATTTTTACTAGACGATGATCCACGTTGGCAGCTTAGTTTTCAAAAGCAACCAAGACAACCCATTATACCATCGGCAAAATGGCGGCGGATAAGACGACGTCAATTTTCCCTTCGCCGACGAGTCGCCATGGGCATGAATCCTCGGTCCCTTTGCCGCCGATGCGCGCGGGTCTACAATAACTTCAATGCCGGTTGGGAAAGTGTGTATCTGGTTGATTTTATGCGCGGGGCCGCTGATTTCCTGCGCTTCGCATCCGGTGGCGCCGGTGGCTTCGGCGCAGGTTTCCAGCGGGCGGCCGTTGCTTGGGATTGTGCCGGATTTGGCGTCGGAAGACTCGCGCGTGGGGGTTTTGATTGCGGGCACGACGCCGGGCACGCCGGCGGAGACGAGCGGGTTGCAGGCGGGGGATTTGCTCGTTGGGTTCGGGGATCAGGCGGTGCAGAATCTGCCCGATCTCACCCAGTTGCTCGGCCATTCCCATCCCGGCGATAAAGTGCGAATCACGGTGCTACGGGCTGATAAAAAAATCGTGTCCGATGTGACCCTTGGTGTATGGACGGAATAAACTCAGACGGCATCAACATGGAATCCATCGGCCTCATCATCGTCGATCACGGCTCGCGGCGCCAGGAGAGCAATCAAATGCTCGAAAGCGTTGCGGTGGCGTTTGCGAAAAAATTTGCCGATCGATACCAGATCGTTGAGCCGGCGCACATGGAATTGGCTGAGCCATCCATCGCCACGGCCTTCGCCCGCTGTGTGCAGCGTGGGGCCAGGCGCGTGGTGGTCTGCCCGTTTTTTCTCGGCCCCGGTAAACACTGGACACAGGATATTCCCAATCTCACCGCTGCCGCGGCGCGGGATTTTCCGGCCGTTGATTTTCATGTCGCCCCAACGCTGGGGATTGATGATTTGATTCTGGATTTGCTGGAGAAACGCGCGCGGCATTGCCAGGATTGCGATTTTGAATGTGAGCAGTGTCGTGGGACGCTGCGCGCCGGGCGCGACGGGGCATTGCCACAACCTGGTCGTTAGAATTCCAAAAATCCATTTCCACCACGGAGACACGGAGAACACGGAGAGAAATCAAATTCATTGAACCGCAGAGAGCGCAGAGAGCGCAGAGAGCCGCAGAGAAATTCAATTACAGAATTTGAATTACATTTATTTTCTCCGCGGCCCTCTGCGCCCTCCGCGGTGAAATTGTTAATTCGACTGTGAACAAATCGCCATGTTCGATGAATTGCCTCCGTGCTCTCTGTGCCTCCGTGGTGGAATTGCATTTCCCAAGTTAAGATCGTCTGGAACGAACCATGTATCACATTTGGTTACCGCTCGCCGCTGTGGGGCTCTATGCGATCATGCTCGTCCTGCTTTCGCGGCGACGCAGGAAAGTCGTGATAAAGAAAATTCCTTCGGAGCCCGCGTTTGATCTTGTCGAACTCAATACAATGCTGGCAAATGGAAAAATAACGCAGGAGGAATTTGATCGGCTGCGGGAGATCACCATGCGGCAGCAGGAGGCGGCTCAGCAGTTGTTAATGCGGCCGGAGTCGTCCAAGTCTCATGGGTTTGAAGTGATCATCAAGGAGAATCCGCCGAAATGATTTGCCTGGGCGTTGATATTGGGGGGACTTCGGTGAAAGCGGCGGCGCTGAAGAATGGGCGCTGTTTGTGGACTTCGCGGAGTGGAGCATATCGGCGGCCTTCGAGCCAGGATTTATGCAGGGCGATTGCGGATGCGGTGGGGAATCGATTGGTGGATTTTGATCGGGTGGGGCTTTGTGTGCCGGGGATTTTGGATGAGTCGCGGAATGTGGTCACGCATGCCGTGAATGTGCCGGGATTGGTGGGGCTTCCGTTGGATCGGTTGGTTTCGGAATCGCTGAAAATCGGCGGGCCGCGGCCGACGACGATTCTGAATGATGCTCATGCGGCGGGGCTGGATATTTTTTACTCTCGAAACATTTTGGGGCGGTTGCTGGTGCTTTCACTTGGCACCGGAGTTGGGGCGGCGGTGTTGGATGATGGAAAGCCGTTGCCCGTCGAAGGGGATTCGCCGGGGCATTTGGGGCAGATGGATGTTTCGATTGCGGGGCATGATGTCATTGGACCCGATGGCGGCGCGGGGGGATTGGAGGGATATATCGGGGCGGCGGCGATTGGGGATCGAATTGATTCCCTCCGCGCGGATGATCCGGCGATTTTGGCGTTGGTGCGGGCGATTCGGATTGGGCATGCGATTTATCGGCCGAATTGGGTTTGGCTTTGTGGGGGGATTGGGATTCGGTTGCGAAGGCTGTTGCCGGGGATAAGGGAGTTGGTGGGAAGGGGTTT
>Ga0302325_10021087_pt1 | contig 13649 bp, 16 predicted proteins | sample Palsa_T0_2_FD_201948 | JGI IMG/M metagenome (GOLD analysis project Ga0302325, IMG submission 201948) | Peat permafrost microbial communities from Stordalen Mire near Abisko, Sweden - Palsa_T0_2 | ecosystem: Environmental > Terrestrial > Soil > Palsa > Peat permafrost | place: Sweden: Abisko... | reverse complement strand
GACTCCCTTTGCGCAGTAGTTTTCCGAAAAAGATTCATTGCTCGCAGACGCTTGCTGGCTGGTTGGCCGGCTCGGAGGCCGGCCATGGTGAATTGGGTGATTCCGCCCAATCAGAAAGGCGTATAATCCTGCCTCTTTCGCCCCGCGCTTCAAGAATATCTGCCTTTACGTTCTATTCCAGATCGACTGGAACTCCCCGCCGCCATTGAGCAGTTGCGCCGGGCTTTTCTTGTCGATGTGGCCGATCAGGCCCTGATAGACGCCGTAGCCGACCAGTTCCTGCAGGCGCGGTGAGAACAATTTCACCAGCGCGGGCGACAGACCGAGCTGCTGGTTTTCCTGCTGCCGGATAAATCCGGCGCAATAGTTCATCGCGATGCCGGTGCGGCGCGTGTTCGTCCGATTGGCGCCGCCGCCATGCCAGAGCGAGCCGTCCCAGATGAGCACGCTGCCTTTCTTCATTGCGCCGGGAATCGTTTCGTACGTGCCGCCATAGTCCGGACTGGGCTTTTTGTGACTGCCGGGAACGAGCCGCGTGGCGCCGTTTTCATCCGTGAAATCGGTCAGCGCCCACATCGAATTGCACACGATCGGGCGATGCGGTTTCTCCAGCGGGATCACCATGTCGTCGGCGTGAATCGGTTGCGCGGTCTCGCCGGGATCGATGGTGATGGACGACAGCGACGAAATCAGACAACCCGCATCGAGCACGCCTTCGATCACCGGCAGCACATTCTCATGCACGGGCACGCTTGCGAACGGCGCGCCGAAAGCCAGAAGATTGTAGATGCGCACCGTTTTGTGGCCTTCGAAGCCGTTCATGGCCGGCTTCGCATCGCGCTCGCGTTCCAGCCGTGCGTCGACCAGCGCGGGCTCGATCGCGTCTTCGACAATCGTGAACCCGTCGCGCGCCACGCGCGCGACATGGCCATCGCGGATGTCCTGTTTCATGCCGGGGATTTTCCTTCCAATCCCGCACTTTCGCCAAGAGGCTTCGGAAAATACACCGCTTCGATCTTGTTGCCGTCGGGGTCGAAAACAAAGGCGCCGAAATAGGTGGTGAACGCGCCCTGGCGCGGGCCGGGATCGCCGGCGGATTTGCCGCCATGCGCAATCGCCGCGTCGAAGAACGCGCGGACGGCCGATTCGCCCGGTGCCCGCAGGCAGATATGCGTGCCCGTCGTTTCCGGCTGTGGCGCGAGGCCCTCGCGCGCGTTCAACCAGAACTCCGGATATTTCCGGCCGAAGCCGACGGAAGCCGGCGAGCGGTCGACGATCCTGGCGAGACCCAGCGCGCCGAGCACCGCCTCGTAGAACGCGGCGCTCGTCGCGAGATTGCGCACGGCGACGGAGATGTGATCGATCATGGGAGGATTCAAACAGAATTGGACGAGGCGGTGAAGTGCGAATGGTGGCGGCCGCGCAGGTCCGGGTTGCCCGCTCAGTCCGCCAGCCACACATGAACCCAGCGATGCGCCGCATAGAAATAGGCCGCTCCCGACGAGCCGATGCCACCGGAGACGAATCCCGCGTGCGGCGCCACGATGCGTTTCAGCTCGCCCGGTTCCTGCGCAAGTCTGGCCGTCGCGCGCGTCTTTCCATTGACATCCAGATAGAGGCCGGGCCGGATCGCCGACACATACACGCTTCCCACGCGTTCCGTGCCCCAGTCGCGCAGCAGATCGAGATGCCATTGGGTGCGCGGGTCGGAGCGGGCGGCCAGCAGAAGAACATGTCCCCACTTCGTGACGACCAGGAACGCGGTGTCGGTGACGCCGTCGCCATTTGCGTCCGCGGCGGCGATGGCGGGACAGGCTTGTCCCGCGAGCTGAAAGCGCTGAACATCTTCCCGGCTGTAATCATAGGCCGATGCGACGCGCGCGCCGGCATAGAACAGCTCGACGGCATGTTGAAATCGTTCCGGCAATTCCGCACACGCATCAGTGCCGCTCTGCGCCAATGCACGGGATGAAAACATGCAGGCCGCGAACGTCAGCGCAAGTCCGATCTTTCGCACCATGAACGACCTTGCGGCAGGCGGGTTAAGAGACATCACGTCACGCCGCCATCCAGAATCTTACGCAGGAAAAACATCGCGTGCCCCGGCGGGTAGCCTTTGAGCTCGCCGAACAATTCGTAGCCGAGCTTCTCGTAAAGCGGGCGCGCCTGAAAGGTGAAGGTTTCGAGGAACGCGCCGACGCAGCCGCGCCTGGTCGCGTAGTCTTCCGCGGCGGAAACGAGAGTGCGCGCGTGACCGGCTCCGCGCGCGGGCTCGGCGACCCAGATATATTTGATGTGAAGCCAGTGTCCCCAAATTTCGCCCAGCAGTCCTCCCAGGATTTCGTTGTCGGGGCCGCGCAGGAAGTACGCGACCGGCCAATAAGCGGCTTGTCCGGTTGTCGCGATATTGAAATTGTCGAGACTGTTGGTGACGAACTGCTTCGCCGTTTCGTTGTCCGGCTCGAAGGAGATCCTGAGGGCCGTGCTCAATGGGTCGTCCGCCTTTTTCGTCGATGATCGCGCCCGCCCGGGGATTCTACACCCATTCCGGACCTGGAGGCGCCCTCGGACGGACCGAAAGGCGTCTCGATCCGCACCCAAAGGACACCTCGTCGGGACCGAAGCCGGTTCACGAGTCGGACCTAGAAAGGCGTCTTGAAGGCAACCTGAAAGCGACCTTCGAGGCACCTTTTACGGCCGGATACTCACACCGGAAGCCGTATCGCGGCGCGCAGGCCGCCCATCGCGCTGTCGGCGAGCGTCAATTCGCCGCCATGGGCCCGGGCGATGTCGCGCGCGATGGCGAGTCCCAATCCCACCCCTCCGGTCTGCAGATTGCGCCCCTGATCGAGCCGGTGAAACGGCCGGAACGCCTCCTCGCGCCGCTCTTCCGGAATCCCCGGCCCGTCGTCGTCGACAACGATTTCCACGAAGCGGCCATTATGCACGAGCGACACGGCGACATGCTCGCCATGCTTCAGCGCGTTGTCGATCAGGTTGGCCGCGCATCGCTTCAGCGCGTTGCGTTTGACGGGAAGCGTTATGCGTTCCGGCGCATCGATTTTCAGCCGCGCCGCCCTGTCCGCGCGCGCGCGAACCGCCGCGGCCGCGGCCTCTTTGACCACCTCGGAAACGTCGGCCGCTTCGGCGTCTTCGCCGCTTTCGCCGCGCGCAAACTCGAGATATTCGTCGAGCATGTGTTCCATCTCGCCGACATCTTCGCGCAATGCGGCTGTGTCGATGCTGTCGTCGAGCATGGCAAGCTGCAGCTTGAGCCTTGTCAGCGGCGTCTTCAGATCGTGGCTTACGCCGGCGAGCATTTCGGTGCGCTGCTGCACATAGCGCTCGATGCGCCCGCGCATTGTGAGAAAGGCCTGTGCGGCGCGGCGTACCTCGGCGGCGCCATAGGGTTTGAATCCCGGAACGGACTGTCCCTTGCCGAACGCTTCCGCCGCGAAGGCCAGCCGTTCAATGGGCCTCACCTGATTGCGCAGGAACAGTATCGCCACCGCGATCAGCACCAGCGAAGAACCCACCATCCACAGAATGAAGATGTCGGCATTGGACGCAATGAGCAGATCGTGCGGGATCATGAACCTGAGCACGCCGTCTTTCATCTGCACCTTGAGATCGACATATTTTCCGATGTGCTGCGAGGTAAATCGATGAGTCTCGCCGAATTGCCGCGCAAACACCTCGTTGATCGCGTTGGTGAAAATCGACGTGAAGCGGGTGTAGGGCGCGGTAAGGCGATCGCCCGGCATGAAACTCACCTGATAGTCGAAGCTTCGCGCCGCTTCCTCGATTAGCGCGTCACGCTCCTTGCCCGGCGGGCGCGTCTCGCGAATGGTAATGAGATATCCCACATCGGCCGCCACACCTTCCGCGAGATGCTTCGTGACGAGGTTGTAGTGACGCCAGAAAAAGCCATATGTCATGGCGCCCTGCAGCATCAGCATCGGCGTCACGATAATGATAAGCGACCGGGCGAACAGTCGGCGCGGCAACAGGCGCTTGAGATACCGCGAAAGCTTGAAGTTCATCACGCCACCCGGTCGGGCACGAGAACATAGCCGACGCCGCGCACGGTTTGAATGTAGAGCGGCAGCTTCGGATCCTCTTCGATCTTCCGACGCAGCCGCGTCACCTGCACGTCGATCGATCGCTCGAGCGATACACCCAGGCGCGCGCACAGGTCGAGCCGCGAGAACGGCCGGCCGGCATTGGCAGCGAACAATCTGAGAAGCGCGGCTTCCGACCCGGTCAGTCGAATGGGTTTTCCCTTTCGCCGCAATTCGCCGCGCTCCGGATCGAACATCGCATCGCCCATCTTGACGGTGCGATGCGGCGAACGCTGCGGCGGTGTCGCGCGCCTTAGCAATGCGCCACAGCGCAGCAGCAATTCGCGGGGCTCGAACGGCTTTGCCAGATAGTCGTCTGCACCGTGCTCGAGACCGGCTATGCGGTCTTCGGGCTCGCCGCGCGCGGTGAGGATCAGCACGGGAATCTGCGACTGGGATCGCAGGGCACGTGTGAGATCCAGACCGGACTCGCCGGGCATCATCACGTCAACGATCAGAAGATCGAACGCGATGCTCTTCATCAGCGCGCGCGCCTCTTCCGCGCTCGCCGCAGCGCTGACACGGAACCCGTTCGAAGAAAGGTACTTTTGCAGCAGCGCGCGCAGGCGGTCGTCGTCGTCGACAACAAGGAGGTGTCCGTCATCCATTTTGCCAGCGGCGCTCATCGCTTTTCTCCTGCGCGCGTCATTTCCGGAGCGATCAACGCCGCAAGCACGCGGCGATAGCCGGTCACCGCCTCGGGCCCGGCCTCGCGAAACGCACGCACAAGTCGCGGCCGCAGGCATTCCCACAAGGACGCTTCCAGAGCTTCACCCGCGGCGGTCAGCCTCAGCTGTCGCATGCGCTTGTCGTTCGCGGCAGATCTGCGCTCCACATAGCCGGCCGCCAGCAGATCATTGAGCACCCTGCCGGCACTCTGCTTGGTCACCTTGAGGAGGCGCAACAATTCCGAAACCGAGAGCCCGGGGTTGTGCGAGATCACGAGGAGCGCGCGACGTTGTGCCCGGCCGATGCCGACTGAAGCCAGCACGTCATCCTCGCCGGAGAAGAGTTCCACACAGGCAAGAAACAAAAGGTCCGCTCCCTCCTTCAACTCCTCATCACGAAGATATAAGGGAGAGGCCTGATGGCGGGATTCCGCGTGATTTACGTCAGACATGCTGTCTAATCTGTCCAGCGCGCCGACACTTGGCAAGCCCCGAACGCAAGGAACAACAATGACTGTCATTCCCTTCGACGACCGCGACGGTTGGCTGTGGTACGACGGCAAGCTCGTGCCCTGGCGCGATGCCAAGACTCACGTGCTGACACACGGGCTGCACTACGCTTCGTCCGTCTTCGAAGGCGAGCGCCTCTATTCCGGACGGATCTACAGGCTGAAGGAGCATACCGCGCGGCTGTTCGAGTCCGCTCGGATCCTCGGTATGCGGATTCCCTTCACCGAGGAGGAAATCAGTGCGGCGTGCATGGAAGTAGCGCGTGCCCAGGGTGTCGAGGATGGTTATGTGCGGCCGGTCGTCTTCCGCGGCAGCGAGATGATGGCCGTCGCGGCTCAGAGCACGAAAATCCATGTCGCAATCGCCGTCTGGCAATGGCCGTCCTATTTCGATCCGGCGCTGAGGAAGAAAGGCATCCGGATGACGATTGCCGACTGGCGCCGACCCGCGCCGGACACCGCGCCAACGAAGTCCAAGGCAGGCGGGCTGTACATGATCGCGACGCTTTCCAAGCATGCTGCGGAAGACCGAGGCTACGCCGATGCGCTGATGTACGACTATCGTGGTTATGTCGCCGAAGCGACGGGCGCGAACATTTTCTTCGTCAAGGAGGGCCAACTGCATACGCCCATTGCCGATTGCTTTCTCGACGGCATCACGCGCAGGTCCGTCATGGCGTTGGCGCGCGCGCGGCAAATTCCCGTCGTTGAGCGGCACATCGAACCCGGCGAACTCAGCGGATTTTCTGAATGCTTTCTTACGGGTTCTGCCGCTGAAGTGACGCCCGTGGGGGAGATCGATTCGCACACATTCGCGCCCGGCCAGATCAGCGAGACGCTGATGGGAGACTACGGCGATGATGTACGGAGGCCTGTTTCGGTGGTGGCGCTCTGACAGGCGTCAGACATCCTCAGCGCGCGTTCCAGCGGTCGGCCGCGTCCTCGTCGGACGATTTCGCCTCGACCCACACCGTTCCGCTCACGCGGTCTTCCCGTTTCCAGAATGGCGCGCGCGTCTTGAGATAGTCCATCAAGAACTCGCCGACCTCGAAAGCGGCTTTGCGGTGAGACGACACAACTCCGACGAATACGATCCTGTCGCCGGGAACAAGCCGTCCGATGCGATGAATCACGGTCGCACCAAGCAGCGGCCAGCGCGCATTGGCGGCAGCAATGTGGCGCGATATCTCCCGTTCGGTCATGCCGGGGTAGTGCTCGAGTGTCAGCGCGATCAGATCATCGTTGCCGCGAACGAGACCCAAGAACGTCACCAGCGCGCCGATATTCCGGTTTTGACCTGTCAGAGCATCGCATTCCGCGCCGATGTCGAAATCATCCCTCTGGATTCGCACGCTCATCCGCCGGTCACCGGCGGAAAAAACGCGATTTCGTCGTCGCCGCCGATGATGGCATCGAACGGCACATGCTCCTGATTGCGAGCGGCGCGGAGGCGCCACGGTTCGGCAAACGCTTCGGCGTAGCCGCCGCCGCGTGCGTGCAGCATCAATAGAAGTTCCGAGATTGTCGCGACGCCGTCAGGGAGCTTCATCTCTTCGTCGCTACGCCCGATCTTCTGCCGCACCCAGGCGAAATAAAGTAGCTTCACGCCCTCTCTCCGGTACCCGTCTCAGGCGCGCGCTGCGGCCGCACGTGGATGGCGCCTGCACGAAAATAGACGTAGCCCGTATAGACCGTGAGCCCGGCCGCGACCCACAACAGGCCATAGGCGATCGTGCTGTAGGTGAGTCCGAGAGGGTCCTGCAGCATGTGTCGAGCCAGCGGCTCGATGATCATCGCGCCAATTGCAATCATTTGAATGGTCGTCTTCGTCTTGGCGATGCGCGTCACGGGAACGCTCACCGCCGCGCCGGCAAGAAACTCCCGCAATCCGGACACGAGAATCTCTCGCGACAGAATTACCAGTGCCGGCACAAGCAGGAGCAGGCCTCGCAGGCCGTGCTCAAGGTTGAACTGGCGGATGTTGCCTTCGGCCACCAGCATCATCAGCGCGACCGCGACAAGGATCTTGTCCGCTATCGGATCCAGCATCCGGCCGAAATCGGAACTTGCCTGCAGCTTGCGGGCGGCAAATCCGTCAAGCGCGTCGCTCAAGCCTGCAACGCAAAACACTGCGAATGCCACAAGCCGCGCCGCGGTCCCGGGCAACGCGAAGGCGATCGCGAAGACAGGCACGAGCAGGATGCGCAGAATGGTCAACGTATTGGGAAGTCGGAACATGGACTCACTCTAGCGGCAATTCATGGCGCCGGGGTGAAAGAAGTCGAAGATTTTTTGTGCCAGCGCCTCGTTCACGCCGTTCACGGATTGTAAGTCCGTGAGGTTGGCTGCCGCTACGGCCCGTGCCGACCCGAAATGTTGCAGCAGCGCCCTTTTGCGGGCGGCCCCCACGCTCGCAATTTCGTCGAGCGGATTGGCGCCTATCGCCTTGGAGCGCCTTTTCCGGTGGCTGCCGATGGCAAAACGGTGGGCTTCGTCGCGCAACCTTTGCAGGTAGTACAGCACTGGGCTCTTCAGTTCGAGGCGGAACGGTTCGCGATCATTCATATGAAAATGCTCGCGGCCGGCGTCGCGGTCGGGTCCCTTTGCTACGCCGACGAGCGTAACGTCCTCCACGCCCAGGTCTTCAAGAACAGCCTGTGCTACGGCGAGCTGACCCGGGCCACCGTCTATGAGCACCAGCTCGGGCCATTTGGCCTTCACTTCGTCGGTCTCATTGTCCTTGATGAGTCGCGAGAACCTGCGCGTCAAAACCTCGCGCATCATGCCGTAGTCGTCGCCGGGAGCGAGCTCCGTCGATTTGATGTTGAACTTGCGGTACTCCCCTTTCTCGAATCCTTCCGGTCCGGCAACGATCATCCCGCCGACGGCATTCGTGCCCTGAATGTGCGAGTTGTCGTAGACCTCGATGCGACGTGGCGGCGTCTCGAGGCCGAAGGTTTCTGCAACGCCCTCAAGCAGTTCGCGCTGGGCGCTGTTCTCGGCCAGGCGGCGGGCGAGCTGCTCTCGCGCGTTCTGCAGCGCCATATCCATGATCTCGCGTTTCTCGCCTCGCTGGGGCACGGCGATCTCCACTTTGCGTTCCGCGCGCAGCGAAAGAGCTTCCGCGAGCAACTCCTTTTCCGCTACTGGCTCCGACGTGAGGACAAGCGCGGGCGCCACGCGCTCGTCGTAGAACTGGCCGATAAACGACTCCAGAATTTCGGCGGTCGAGAAATCGCCGCTCGCACGGGGAAAATACGGCCGGTTGCCCCAGTTCTGTCCGGCACGAAAGAAGAATACCTGGATGCAGATATGACCGCCCTGCGCGTATGCGGCAAACACATCGGCTTCCGTAAACGTTGAAGGATTGATTCCCTGATGCGATTGTACATGGCTCATGGCCTTCAATCGGTCGCGTAACTTCGCAGCGCTTTCGAAATCCAGCGCTTCGGCAGCCGCATTCATTTCGGATACGAGTTCGCCCTGAACCGCACGGCTCTTGCCGGCGAGAAATGCTTCGGCCTCGTCCACGAGCCCGGCGTATTCCGCCTCGCCAATTCGTTCGACGCAAGGCGCGCTGCAACGTTTGATCTGGAACAGCAAACACGGGCGCGTGCGCGACTCGAACACGGAATCCGAACAGGAGCGCAAAAGGAATGCCCTTTGCAACGCATTGAGCGTGCGGTTGACAGCGCCAGCGGACGCGAAAGGTCCGAAATAGACTCCTTTGGTGGATTTCGCGCCGCGATGTTTTAGCAGCTGCGGAAACGCATGATCCTGCCGCAACAGGATATTGGGAAAGGATTTGTCGTCGCGATAGGAAACGTTGTAGCGCGGTTTCAGCCTCTTGATGAGATTGGATTCGAGTAATAGCGCCTCGGTTTCCGATGCCGTGGTAACGAACAGCATTTCGGCCGTCTCCGCGACCGCGCGCGAGATGCGTTCGTTCAGCCCGCCGGTTTTCACATACGACGCGACGCGTTTCTTGAGGCTCTTGGCCTTGCCGACATAGAGTACGTTGCCCTTCGCATCCAGCATGCGATAGACGCCCGGTCCATCCGGCAGCGTCTTCAAATAGGCCTGAACGCGCTCGGGGCCTTTGAGCGGGATGTCCTGCGTGGCTGAGGAACCGTCCATAGGGGTGAATATAGGGGTGGAGCGCTCAAACAAAAACGTGTCATGGCCAGCCGTTGCGGGCCGTGACATTTGAAATCTCAGGCTTGCGCCGCCAGCCGTTCGATCTCGACGCCGGCGGACTCAGCGCCGTTTACGGCGTGGAGCTTCTCCACCCGCACGCGCACCCTGTGGACGCGGGCCTCCTTAAGGCATTCGGCTGCGATTCGTTCTGCCAGGGTTTCCGCGAGGTCGATGTGACCGCCGTTCACGACGGCGCGGACCCTTTCCGTCATGATGGCGTAGTCGACGACACTTTCGAGCCGGTCATCGACAACGGCCGTGTCTTCCACTGCCATATCGAGATTGATGCGGATCGGCTGCGGCTTTCCCTGCTCATGTCCGTACACGCCAATATGGGCGAGCATCTCGAGATTGCGCACGAAGACATGACGAGTGGAGCGGGCCGCGTCGGCCATGTGCGGGGGATCGGCGAATTGCTGGCTCATGTCACTCCGTCACGCTGACGTCGGGTGTCTGCCAGATCAGACGCTGGCCGCCGTCCACTGCAATCATCTCGCCCGTAACGGCTTTGGCCCCAAGCAGATAGCGCACGGCGGCGCAGATGTCGTCAGGTTCGGCGCCCGTTCCCAGCACCGTCGCCTCGCGCTGCTTCCGGAAATCAGCTTCGCTCTGTCGCGCATTGATGATAGTGGGGCCGGGTGCCACGGCGTTGACACGGATGCGTGGACCCAGCGCCTGTGCGAGTGTCGTGTTGAGCCAGTGAAGTCCGGCCTTGCTCAGGCTGTACGACAGAAATTGTGGCGTTGGTTTCAATACGCGCTGGTCGATGATGTTGACGATTGCGCCATGTGCATCTTCAGGCAGCGCCTTGGCAAATTGCTGCGACAGCACGAACGGTGCGCGCAAATTCACGTCCATGTGCAGGTCCCAGGATTCGCGGCTTGCGGATTCCCAGTTGTCATTTTCAAACAACGAGGCGCTGTTGACCAGCGCACTGATTGCACCGAGCTCAGCAATCGCGCGTAGAACAAGCGCCGCCGTTTCCTCCTCGCGCCCGAGATTGGCGCGCAGAAGTGCCACTCGGCGTCCGGTGCTTCGGATGGAGTTCGCCGTTTCCTGGGCGTCGGATTCTGAATTATTATAATGCAGCGCCACGTCCCAGCCGGCTCGCGCGAGATCGAGAGCAATCGCCCGCCCCAATCGCTTTGCGGCTCCGGTGACGAGAACGGCTTTGGCCGGAACATCGCTAGTCAAAGGGAAAATCCTTCAGCCAAAGCAGACATAACGTGGTAGCCGGTTGGTGCTCCGGGACATTGCAAGGAATGCGCACAGGACATTGCTCAATCACGGCCACGCAAAGCCACGCATCGTTGGCCTTCGGTACGATCTTGTCTCCTGAAGTCGGAATCTGGGCGAATTCGATTTGCCTCGTTGAGTTTGCGTTTTGTCGGATTTGATTTCGATCACCCGTGCATTCAGCATGCGCAATTCATCCTTGAGTCGATAAAGCTACCCTATCAGCCCGATCAATTGCTTCACATCCTTCAGTACCGGTGCGGCCAGTTCCGATGCAGCCTCGGCGCCACGCTTGAGAATGCGGTCGATTTCGGCGGGATCGGCTAGGAGTCTCGTCATTTCGGCCGCGATCGGCGTAAGTTTTTCGACCGCCAGATCGACGAGTTCGTTCTTGAAGACGGAGAATGTTTGTCCGGCGAAGCGGGCGATCACGGCATCGCGCGGCGTTTCGGCTAGCGCGGCGAAGATGTTGAGCAGGTTTTCTGCCTCGGGCCGACCCTCGAGCCCTTTCTCGCCATCCGGTAGCGGATTGGGATCGGTCTTCGCCTTGCGGATCTTCTGCGCGATCGTGTCGGCGTCGTCCACGAGATTGATACGGGAATAATCCGACTCGTCGGTCTTCGACATCTTCTTCGTGCCGTCGCGGAGACTCATGACGCGCGTGGCATGTCCCGTGATCACGGGCTCAGGCAGGGGAAAGAAATCCGGCGCATCGAAATCGTTGTTGAACTTCTGCGAGATGTCTCGCGTCAGCTCCAGGTGCTGGCGCTGGTCCTCGCCGACAGGCACATGCGTGGCGCGGTAAACCAGAATGTCCGCCGCCATCAGAACGGGATAGGTGTAAAGCCCGACGGACGCCCGCTCCTTGTGTTTGCCGGTCTTCTCCTTGAACTGCGTCATGCGATCGAGCCAGCCGAGCCGCGCGACGCAATTGAATATCCAGGCAAGTTCCGCGTGCTGGTGAACCTGGCTCTGGTTGAAGAGTGTGGAGCGCGTGGGGTCGACGCCGGAAGCGATATAAGCTGCTGTCACTTCGCGCGTCGACTGTGCGACCTCTTTCGGATGGCCATAGGCGGAATCCTGAGTCAGCGCGTGCATGTCCACCACGCAATACAGACACGGCATCTCGTCCTGGATCTTCACCCAGTTCTTGAGCGCGCCCAGATAGTTGCCCAAATGGAGTGTGTTCGTGGGCTGCATGCCCGAGAGAACGAGGTGTGGGTGCGAACTCATGAGAGTACCTGACGAAAGTGAGCGCGCCTTATCGCCGAGGCGGCTGGACGCTTCAAGAGGCAGGGCCGCTCATCGCGCCCGCTGCAGGACGAGGCCGTTGCCTTCGCTGTCGCGGAAGGTCGTGTAACGGCCCCAGGGCGCATCCTTGATGTCGTCAACGTCCACGCCGCCGTTCCTGAGGCGCGCATGTTCGGCATCGACATCAGTCGTCGCGATCACAAGGCCGCGCAGCGAGCCCGCCGGCATGGTCTCGAACCAGTTGACGAGGGTCAGAGAAACGCCGCCTCCAGAGGGCTGGACCGTGATCCAGCTTTTGCCGGGCCCCATTGCGTCCTTTACCTCCATTGTCACCTTGAAGCCGAGTTTTTCGGCGTAAAACGCTTTTGCACGTGCCTGATCGGCAACGGGCACCGAAACGATGACAATTTCGCTGTTGCTCATCATTCTGTCCTTCGTTTGGTCATGCGCCTTCCAGCGCCTTCAATAACCGTTCGCGTACCGCTGCGAGACGCTCGGAATGTGTGATCTTGTGCCCGAATCCGTCTCGCACGTAAAAGACGTCGACGGCGCGCTCGCCGTAGGTCGCCACCATGGCTGATGAAATCGAGAGCGCCGATTCAAAGATTGCCTGCGCAACATCGTAGAGAAGACCAGGCCGGTCCGTGCCGTCGACTTCGAGCACCGTGGACGTCGCCGAAGCGTCATTGTCAAATTGTGCCCGACCCGGACGCCGAAAGGCTTCCATCCGCTTCTTGGGTGTGCGCTTCGCGATGATCTTGCGCGGTATGATTTCGCCGGTCAGAGTTTTTGTGATCGTCTTGAGCAGGCGCTCGATGCGCGCCGGGTCGCCATAAGGGCCTCCTTCTGCATCCTGTACCGAGAAGACATCGATGGCGAAGCCATCAACCGTGGTAAAGGCCTTCGCGTCGACAATGGAACCTCCCGACACGGCAATGGCGCCCGCCAGTTGCGAGAACAGTCCCGGGTGATCGGGTGTGTGCACGACCACCTCCGTCACCGATCGCGCCGGCTGGTCCTCGGCAGAGAGCGCCAGAAGATCTCCTTTTCCTTCCGCTGTCGCAACCATCCGCGAATGGCGCTCGTGCGTGGCGACGTCGAATGCAAGCCAGTAGGCATCGTAATGTCGCGCCAATGCGCGTTCACGCAGGGGAGGCGAAAAGTCAACGATCCGCGCCGCGAGGGCAGCCTTTGCGCTGCTCACGCGCGCGGCGCGCGCAGGTCCGGGATCGCCCCCTGCAATCAACGCCTCTGCAGCAGTGTAGAGTTCGCGCAGCAGCTGGCCTTTCCAGCCGTTCCACACGCCGGGTCCGACCGCGCGGATATCGGCCACGGTAATCACAAGCAGCAGCCGCAGCATTTCAGGAGATTGTACGGTGTCCACAAAATCCCGCAGTGTCTTGAGGTCCGCTATGTCCCGCCTTTGGGCGGTATCGCTCATGACGAGGTGATTTCTGACGAGCCATGCAACAGTCGCGGTGTCTTCGTGCGAGAGGCCGAGGCGAGGGCACAATGTCTCCGCAATTGTCGCGCCAACCTGCGAGTGATCGCCCGGAAGGCCCTTGGCGATATCGTGCAGAAGAATCGCGCAGTAGAGGGTCTCGCGCGACTTGATGCGCTTGACGACGTCGGTGGCGAGCGGATGTTCCGCCTTGAGTTCTCCGCGT
>Ga0302325_10021086_pt1 | contig 13649 bp, 9 predicted proteins | sample Palsa_T0_2_FD_201948 | JGI IMG/M metagenome (GOLD analysis project Ga0302325, IMG submission 201948) | Peat permafrost microbial communities from Stordalen Mire near Abisko, Sweden - Palsa_T0_2 | ecosystem: Environmental > Terrestrial > Soil > Palsa > Peat permafrost | place: Sweden: Abisko... | reverse complement strand
GTTTCGGGCGAGTTCGAACTTCTGCACGAGGATCGTTAACTTTCAAGGAGCTCGTCCCCTAGCCATGATCGACGTCGCCATTGTCGGAGCCGGTCCTTACGGACTTTCGATCGCAGCGCACTTTCGCCGCCGCGGAATCCCCTTCCGCATCTTTGGCCGTCCGATGGACAGTTGGGTGTCGCATATGCCGAGTGGAAGTTGCCTCAAGTCGGATGGTTTTGCGTCGAACATTTACGATCCGGACAATGAATTCACCCTGCAGAAATTCTGCGCGGAGCAAGGAATTGACTACGCGCACACCGGGATTCCCGTGCGCCTCGAAACGTTTTCCGCGTACGGGCTTGCGTTCAAGAAGCGCATGCTTCCAGAACTAGACGAGAGGATGATCGAAAATATAGACCGCTCGCCGGAGAAGTTTGTTCTTCGATTGGAAGGCGGCGAAACCGTTGAGGCTCGCCGTGTGGTTCTCGCGGTCGGCATCTCCCACTTTGAATACGTACCGGAAAAGCTGGCCCACCTGCCGTCCGAATTTCTAACCCATAGCTACCACCACAAAAACCTCGAAAAGTTCCGAGGCCGAAATGTCGTTGTGCTGGGAGCCGGTGCGTCAGCGATCGATTTGGCGGGGTTGCTCCGCGACGCCGGCGCGGACGTGCAGCTTGTCGGGCGGCGCGCGGAATTGAGATTTCACACCGCGCCAAAGGATCAGAAACCGCGAACCTGGTGGGACAACTTGCGGCACCCTTCTTCCGGGTTGGGTCCTGGTGTGCGTTCGCGATTCTTTTCGGATGCTCCGAACTTGTTCTATTACTTGCCCGAATCGCTGCGTTTGAAAATCGTGCAGAGAAGCCTGGGCCCGTCCGCCGGGTGGTTTGCTCGCGACAAAGTCGTGGGACGCGTCCCACTGGTCCTCGGATTTGCCACCGAAAGCGCCGAAGTGCGGAGCGGAAAAGTTCATCTTCACCTGCGCGGCAACGATGGCTCGCCGCGCGAGATCATCGCCGACCACATTATCGCCGCGACCGGTTACAAGGTGAAGATCGAGCGCTTGAATTTCCTCGGAACAGAAATTCGTTCCAAGCTAAAGACCGTGAACAACACTCCCGTATTGAAGTCCAATTTCGAATCTTCCGTTCCGGGTTTGTACTTTGTTGGTCTCGCGGCCGCCAACAGTTTCGGGCCGGTCATGCGTTTTGCGTTTGGCGCCGGTTTTGCCGCACAAACTCTCACCCAAACGATGATGAAATCGCTTAAGCGCAGCCCTGCTTCTGTTTTGGTTCGAAAGGTCGCCAGCGCCGCGGAGTGATGAGTCACCTCGAATCAATTTCTGCCGGCGCGAGGCGAAGAATCCGATGAAGAGGGAAACGCTCGCGATTCACGCCGGTTACGATGGCGACCCCGCCACCAAGGCCGTGGCGGTTCCCATCTATCAGACGATCGCTTTTGAATTTGACAGCGCGGCGCACGGCGCGGCGCTCTTCAATCTAGAAGTTCCGGGAAATATCTACACCCGCATCGGAAATCCCACCAACACGGTCCTCGAAAAGCGCGTAGCGGCTCTCGAAGGCGGAGTCGAAGCCCTCAGTGTCAGCTCCGGCATGGCCGCGATTCATTATGCCCTGGCGAACATCACGGAGATGGGCAACAACATCGTCTCCCTTCCGCAGCTCTACGGCGCAACCTACACGCTGCTCGCCCACATTTTTCCGAAGCAAGGTGTGGCGGGGCGCTTCTCGGAAACCGATAGCCCGGCCGACGTTGAAAAACTGATTGACGAAAATACTCGTGCGATCTTCTGCGAGAGCGTCGGCAATCCCGCGGGAAACGTCGCCGATATTGAGGGCTTGGCTAAAATAGCCCATAAGCACGGTGTTCCGTTGATCGTCGATAACACCGTCGCGACTCCGGTCCTGTTCCGGCCTTTCGAATATGGCGCGGACGTGATCGTGCACTCCATGACGAAATTCATGGGAGGCCACGGCACGACCCTCGGAGGAATGATCGTTGATAGCGGCAAATTCCCATGGTCCGATTATGCGGACCGCTATTACATGCTTACCAAGCCGGAGCCGGCATATCACGACGTCGTCTATACCCAGCAGTTCGGACCCGCCGCCTACATCGCGCGCTGCCGCACGGTATGCCAGCGCAACACCGGCTCGACGCTTGCTCCGCTGAACGGTTTCTTATTGTTGCAGGGGATCGAAACCATGGCGCTGCGCGTGGAACGCCACGTGGAGAACGCCCGCAAAGTCGCGGAATTTCTTCGCCATCACAAACAGGTGGCGTGGGTGAATTACGCCGGATTCCCGGATAGCCCGTTGTTCGCGATGGCCCAGAAATACATGGGCGACAATCGCTGCTCCTTGCTGACCTTTGGCGTAAAGGGCGGGTTCGAGCCAGGCGTAAAATGTTTCGACGCCCTGAATCTTTTTAAGCGCATGGTCAATATGGGTGATGCCAAGTCGCTCGCGTGCCATCCCGCGTCTACGACGCACCGCCAATTGACGCCCGACGAACAATTGAAGGCCGGCGTAACACCTGAAATGATCCGCCTGAGCGTCGGCATCGAGCACATCGACGATATCCTCGCCGATCTCGATCAGGCGCTGGAAAGATCTGCGTAATTCTGGCCGAATTCATTGCATTCGACTGGGGAGGTTCAAGATGTCCATCGCGATCGAAGGCGGCCGGATTCCAGCCCTCCTCAAACGCGCGAAGGCACTCGAGCCAACCTCTTCGCTCCACTCCTTTCCCGCCCAGCCGCATTCGCTCCGCATCGCCTTGATCAACAACATGCCGGATGCGGCGCTCGAAGATACGGAACTCCAGTTCTTCGAGCTGCTCAGTTCAGCGGCCGGAGAAATTCCACTCTCGCTAGGATTGTTCGCGCTGCCCAATTTGCCACGATCGGAGTTGGGTGAAACCCATCTGAGGAATTTTTACTCCGGCATGGACGAGCTGGTGAACAGCCGGTTCGATGGCGTCATCGTTACCGGAACCGAGCCGCGCCGCCCGAATCTGCGCGAAGAACCGTACTGGCCCGCGCTCCTGGAAGTTTTGGCGTGGGCGGAAACCAACACGGCGTCGGCCGTGCTCTCCTGCCTGGCCGCACACGCCGGCGTCCTCGCCAGCGACGACATCCCGCGCAATCGGCTGGACGACAAGCAATTCGGCGTATTCGATTACAAGACGGTAGCTTCGCACGCGCTCACCAGTGGAATCGGGAGTTCGATGCGCATCCCTCATTCCCGTTGGAACGAAGTGAAAGCCGAGGCGCTGACGTCGCGGGGCTATCAAATTCTCGCTCAATCCGCCGACGCGGGCGTGGACCTATTCGTAAAAGTGAAAAAGAACAGCCTGTTCGTGCATTTCCAGGGCCACCCAGAATACGGCACGCGCACTTTGTTGAAGGAGTACCGGCGAGATATAAAGAGGTTTGTTCGACGAGAACGAGAAACCTATCCTTCCATGCCGCATGGCTACTTCGATTCGCAATCCTTTCGGTTGCTGGCGGATTTTCGCGAGAAAGCAATCGCCGATCCGGTTGACGAAATGCTTGCGCAATTTCCCGAAGGGGCGGTCGCCGCAACCGTGCAGAACACCTGGCAGAAGGGGGCAGCCCGCGTGTACCGGAACTGGTTGCAGTATCTGCTCTCAAAAAAAGGTGATAGCACTTCAATGGCGGCAATGCCTCTATCGTCCGCGCATGATTTGGTAAGATGATTCCTCGCGTGGCGCTCGACGAATAGGAATGCTCGAAATCAACGCTCCCGAGATTTTGAAATCGCTCCCGGCTCGCATCGGCGACGTATTGAAGCCGTGGGTCGAGCGCACGCCCGACCATCCCGCACTCGTGGAATCCTCCGGAACGTGGACGTACAAGCAACTGGACGCGGTCGTCACCGAGACTCAGGCGTGGTTGCGCGAATTGGGCGTGCGGCCCGGCGATCGCGTTATGATCGTCTGCGAAAATTGCCGCGCCTTCATCGCGATTTGTTTCGCGCTCGCGGCCATGGGCGCCTGGCCGGTTCTGGTCAATTCGAAACTCTCGGCACGTGAAGTGGATGAGATCCGCGAACACTGCGGCGCGCGACGCGTCCTTTACACCACCGCGGTTTCGCCGCAGGCGACCCAGCACGCCAAGCGTCACGGCGCGGTGCTCGGACCGGTTGGGAATTTGGGTCCAATCGGTGTCGGCCCCTCGAACGAAAATGTTCAGCCGGAGCCGATCGACCCGCTTGAGCCTCCCGAAAATCACGTTGGCGCGCTGATCTACACTTCCGGAACGACGGGTCTGCCCAAGGGGGTCGTGCTGAGCAATCGCGGACTGCTTTTCGTGGCGGGCGTTTCGGCAAAAATTCGTGCGTTGGCTCCGAAAGACCGCTTATACGGAATTTTGCCCATGTCGCACGCCGTCGGCCTGTCCGTCGTTCTATTAGGCACGCTGATGAGCGGCGCGACGCTCTACCTGACGCCCCGCTTCGACCCGGTGGCCGCGCACGCAACCCTCGAGAAGGAACGCCTCACCGTGGTTCTCGGCGTCCCAGCGATGTTCAATCAATTGCTCGAATACGCGAAATTCAAGGGTCTTGCGTCACTGAATGTTGCGGACCTGCGCATCATTTCATCGTCCGGCGCTCCTCTGGATCCGTCGGTGAAATTGGCCGTCGAGAAATTCTTTGGCATGCCGCTCTACAACGGGTATGGGGTGACGGAATGCTCACCCAATATTGCGCAGGCCCACACGGATGAACCTCGCAGCGATACCTCGGTAGGACGCGTGTTTCCCGGGATCGAAGTGAAATTCGTCGACCGTGATCGGAATCCCGTGCCTGCCGGAGAAGTGGGCGAACTCTGGGTGCGTGGACCGAATGTAATGAAAGGATATTATCGCGCGCCCGAGGAAACGGCCGCCGCTGTCGATAGCGAAGGTTGGTTCAACACCCGTGACCTCGCGCAATTGCGCGACGGCCACCTTTTCATTATCGGGCGGACCAAGGAATTAATCGTGCGCTTCGGCTTCAACGTGTACCCGGCCGAAGTCGAGGCCGTCTTGAATTCCCACCCCGCGATTTTGCGTTCTGCCGTGATCGGACGGTCGGTGGAAGGCGATGAAGAAGTTATCGCCTTCATTCAATTGATGCCGGGCGCGGCGCTTACGCCAGCGGAAGCGGCCGAGCACGCCGCCAAAAATCTTGCGCCATATAAGCGGCCATCGCAGATTGTATTCACGCCCGAGATGCCCGTGAACTTGAATGGCAAAGTAATTAAGGCCGAGCTCGTCAAGTTGATCGGGCATATGTCGTAAATATACTGACGGTCTTGCACAATTGAGCGCCCGCTGAACTCGATCCCCAGACCCTGATGCTAGACTTGTTGTGGAAGAGTTGCCGGTTCGGGTCTACGCGAATTCTGCATCGAATCGAGGAGAACAGTTTTGCCTAAGCCGCCGATCACTTCAGAAAGAAAAATTATTTTCAGCGACGAAGTATTGCAGGACCCTTACCCAACATACACACGCATGTTGGAAGAAGGCCCCCTCCACTTCGTGGATATGGGAGGGCAATGGGCGGTGTGGGCCGTATTCGGCCACGCGGAGTGCTCGGCCGTCGCGAAAGACCCTCGGCTTTCCGCGAAACGAGCCCAGCAGATGATCATCACCTTGCCGCCAAGTAGTCAGGGTGAATTTAGTGAGCTGGCGCGCATGTTAGGCCTCTGGCTGATATTTATGGACCCCCCGGAACATACTCGCCTCCGCAAACTTTTGAACAAAGGCTTTTCGCCGGCGGCAGTGGAAGGCTTGCGTCCGCAAGTCGAAGCAATCGTCGACGGGATGCTCGATTCGCTCAAGCACGGTTCCGAAGTTGAGCTCATGCGCGAGTTCGCCAATCCCATGCCAGTGCGCATCATTTCGGAGATGCTCGGCATACCGCAGGCGCTGCACGACGCCTTCGTGAATTGGTCGCGAGCCATCGCCTTGTTCCGGGGCAATCCGAATCGTACGGTGGAGCAAGCCCGCGCGGCGCAAGACGCGCTCGTTGGACTTACCGACTACTTCCGCCAGACTGTGGCGGAACGAAGACGGAACAAGGGCGCCGACCTGATCAGCCTGCTGATCGATATCGAGGAAGAAGGCGAAGTCTTGACCGAGGAAGAGCTATACGCGCAGTGCATCGCCATGCTTTTCGCGGGGCATGAGACGACGCGCAACCTGATCGGCAGTGGAATGTACACTTTGCTTCAGCATCCGGAAGAAACGGCGGAGTTGCGCGAGAAACCGGAGCTGATTCGCCCTGCGGTCGAGGAAATTCTGCGCTGGGAAAGCCCGGTCCAGTTCACGGCGCGCGTGTTAAAGGAAGATATCGAGGTATGCGGCCAGCGCATTCCGAAGCGCTGGTCGATTCTCTGCATGCTCGGCGCGGCGAACCGCGATCCCAAACAATTCAAGGATCCCAATCAGCTGAATCTGAAACGCCTGAACAACCAGCACTTGGCGTTTAGCGCCGGCCCACATTTCTGTATCGGAAGCCAGCTCGCGCGCCTTGAGGGCCAAATCGCCCTGCTAAAATTAGTCCAGCGCTTTCCGGAAATGAAGCTTTCTGGCCCGCGGCCAGAATGGGCTCCGACGTTTGGATTCAGAGGATTGAAGACTCTTCGGGTAACGATGTAGAGCTTTTCGTCACAGGTAAAGGGCAGCCGGAGTCAGAGATACGCCGAATCGCGTCCGTACACGGAACGTTGATCTTAGAGCGATATTTCGATAAGCGCGGGTCCCGGCGTGGCAAAACTCTTCTTAAGTAGCTCCCCGAATGATTCCAACGAAGTCGCCCGAGTTGCCGGCACTCCCATGCTTCTCCCCATCAGCACCCAATCGATATCCGGCCGTCCAATTGCAAACAGATCTGCGGCGCGTGGTCCGGGCGCCCCTACACCAAGTCCGGAGTATTCCCATTGGAGCACGGCGTAAGAGCGATTGGCAAAAACCACGGTAGTGACATCGAGGCCTTCGCGCGCCACGGTCCACAGCGCCTGCAGCGTATACATGCTGCTGCCGTCCGCAGTCAGGCACAAAACGCGCCGATCCGGAGCTGCAACGGCGGCGCCGACTGCTAAGGGCAGTGCGATTCCGATCGATCCGCCGGTATTCGCCAGCCAGTCGTGAGGCGCAGCTCCCCTCGATGCTGCCATCATTCCTCGGCCTGACGTCATCGCTTCGTCGACCACGATTGCATTTTCGGGTAAGAAGGCTGCGACCGTCGCAGACAGGCCAGGCAACGTGATTTCCCCGCTCGGCACGGTGGGCCGTTGCGCTTTCTGCAGGAGCAGTTCCGATGTGTGGTTAAGTGACAAACTTCCGGCTAATGCTTCCAACGCTCCGGCGCAATCTTCATCGGGACTCGCCAGAGTGTACGTGGCGCATTCGGGTGGCGTGAGCACACTGCTTTTCCCAGGATACGCAAAGTACGAAACCGGAACCGGCGCGCCAACCAGAATCAACTGGCGAAATTCCTTCAACACTTCCACAGCCTGGTCCGGAACGTAAGGCAATCGCTGCACCGGCGCTCGTCCCGCGCCGCGTTCCATGCGTGCAAAAGGATACGGAGCCAGGAGCTTCGCGCGCGTCACGGTCGCGATTCGCCCCGCGGCCTTGAGGCCGTCGCCGTACAAGGCGCCGCCGGTAATCAGCAGTGCAGTAGGCACGCTTGAACGAAGCAAGGCAGCGGCACGCTCGACATTTTCGTTGGGCGGCAGCGGCGCTTTCGGCACTGCGGGTTTTGGCGCGATCGAGCCGCCTTCGCCCCACGCCACGTCGGCGGGAACAATCAGCGTCGCGATATGGCCCGGTGAATTGCCGGCGGCAACAATCGCGTCGGCCGCGTCACGTCCAATTTCCGTGGCGGCGCGCGATGTCCGCAGCCAATGCGAATATGGCCGCGCGATTCCTTCGATGTCAGAAGTGAGCGGTGCGTCGTATTTCAGGTGATACGCGGGATGCTGGCCGACCAGGTTGATCATGGGAACTCGGGCCCTGCGCGCATTGTGCAGATTCGCCATGCCGTTCGCGAAGCCAGGCCCCAAATGAAGCAAAGTACACGCGGGTTTTCCCGCCATGCGCGCGTATCCATCGGCGGCGCCCGTCACGACGCCCTCGAAAAGCCCAAGCACGCAACGCATTTCCGCCACGCCGTCAAGCGCCGCGACGATGTGCATTTCGGACGTACCGGGGTTCGTGAAACAGGTGTCAACCCCGCCCGCCACCAGCGTCCGAATCAGACTTTGCGCTCCATTCATTGACACATGTCCCCAAGCGCGCGACCGCCGCGTTTGGTAATGATTTTACGCGAGGTCATCTGAATTTAGACTTGATTCAAATGGCGGGAAATGACCGACGCCAGCTTTTCGGGGTACGTGGCGATCATGCCCAAATGATCACCCGGCACTGTCTCACACTCGAATACTTTCGCTAGATGAGCCCACACCGCGACCGGCTCGGCGGGAAAGTCTGTGACGACTTCAGCGCGTACAAATCGTATTGTGCCGGGATAAAAGCGCGGCCGATACCGCCGCAACGCTTCTTTGGCGATATCAGCAGCACGGAGCATCGCCGGCGTCATCGACGCAGCTGCCGGCGAATCAGAAAGCTTGCTTGCGCGATGCCCTGCGGACATCTGCGCGCGCAGTTCGGCGGGACTTGCGGAATACGCATCTTTCCGCGGAGCAGACACCCCGATGGCGGTCGAAACCCGTTTCAACGCCAGGCGAACCGCGAGGCGGGCCCGCTGTGACCACGATATATATTTTCGAAACGGATAGGCATCCAGCATCGCCAGCAGCGCGACATGTTCACCCGCCGCCATCAGGCGATGCGCGATTTCCATGCTCACCAGCCCGCCGAGGGAATATCCCACGAGGAGGTAGGGGCCGTGTGGCTGTACGCGCTTGATTGCCTCGAGATGGTATTGCGCCATTTCTTCGATCGACTCAAGCGGATCGTCAACTCCATCGATCCCTCGAGCTTGCATCCCATAAATCGGCCGGTCGGACTCGATCAGCGTCACCAGGCGATAGAAATCGATGACGCTACCTCCCAGCCCGTGCGCAATGAACGCCGGAGGAGCGGCCGAGCCTGCGCGCAACAAAACCAACGGCGGGAGTCGCGACGTACCAGGTCTTTCGAGCTCGGTTGCGAGGGCCGAGATTGTCGGCGCGTTGTAGATCATCACCGAGGGGAGCTGACACCCACAGAACTTTTCAATTTCTAGAAACAGAGTAACCGCGGACAACGAATCGCCGCCAAGATCGAAGAAATTATCATCTGGCTTGATCGGGGAATGTTGCAGCACGCTCTCCCAAATCGTGGTGAGCGCGGCGATCATCGCGGACTTGGGTTCGGTCGTCATCCCAGGCGGATTCGTCCTCAAAATAATCTCACGTTCTTTAAATTGCAGGGGCATCGTCCCGCGCCTCGGTGCGTAATATCATCGTAAACGATTCGGCAATCATGAGTGTGCGAACGCCCAGTAGAGTTCCCGGGCTTTCGTGCAGAACGGTCCGATCGGAATTGGGCGCGCTTCAATTTTCGTCACGGGCGCCACCTTAGAATAATTGCCCGTAGAAAATATTTCATCGGCAGCTTGTAAATCCTCGTACCGGAGACTCTTTTCGGTCACCGTGACACCGTGGTCGCGAAGCAGCCCGATCACGCGCTGGCGCGTAATGCCCGCGAGAAATGTTCCGTTGGCGACGGGAGTAAAAACCACCCCATCCTTCGCCATGAAAATGTTCGAGGTCGCCAGCTCCGCAACGTTACCGAGCATGTCGAGCACCACGGCATTGTCGAAGCCGCGCGCGTGTACTTCGAATAGCGCCCGAGCATTGTTGGGGTATAGGCAACCCGCTTTCGCGTCCACCGGCATCGTTTCGATCGTAGGCCGCCGAAAGGGTGAAAGTGACACGGAAACGCCGCCCGGCTTCCGCATGGGAGCCTCGTAGATCGAGAGGCACCACCGCGTCGACTCCGGATCGTGAGCCTGCACCCAGGGCCCTTCTTTTTCCGCCCAGTACATGGGACGAATGTAAAGCGCGGCGTCTTTTTCGAATCTTAAGATGCCTTCCTTCGCCAGCTTGATCCACGTTTTGGTGTCGACCACCGGTTTCAGGTACAGCTTTACCGCCGATTCGTTCACTCGAGCGCAATGCAAATCGAGGTCGGGAGTCACGCCTTCAAAATGACGTGCTCCGTCGAACACCATCGAGCAGAGCCACGTGGCGTGCGTGCGCGGTCCCATAATCGGCACGTTTCCTTCGCGCCACTCATCCTCAAAATAGGTCCATGTTTTGGAGAAACCGTCTGCGGTTGCCAATCCAACTCCTCAGTGTGCCTGGCGGCCGGCGAAGTACAGGAAAAATCGAAAGGGTGTCTATTGATGAATCGCCGCGTCGATCGCCGTGCGGAGCGCCGACGCCAAATGCTGGACGAACGGCTCGACGAGCATTCCCGCCGGATACACCGGCAGCACGATTACCTGGTGACCGCCTCGGGCCAACCTATCCCATTTCGCATCGGGCCTATCGAACAGGCTGTATTGTTTCATCGGACGGAAGTCCGTCAGTATTCCGGAATAGGGCGCGGGTTTGTAAGCAAGGCAAGCGCGATCGTTGGCTTTCCAGATTTGGCCCAAGATCACGGATTCCGATGATATGCCATCGGTCGATTTACCAAATGTTGCCTGAAGCATTCCGCGCCACACCGGGATCCGGTTGCGCAGCGCTTGGAGCTTCTCGGAAAGGAATTCGGACCGGCCTTGGGAATTGAGGCGGGAAAAATTCGCCACATGAAACATAAGTTTTTCGCAAGCGATGTAACCCTTGTTCCAGGCATTCAGCGGAGGGATCTTCGACCAATCCATGGTGTCGAATAACGCGAGCAGTGCAACTTCTTGTCCTTGCGCGCGCAGTTGTTGGGCGACCTCGTAAGCAATCGTGCCGCCCATGCAGTAGCCGCCAATCATATACGGACCACTCGGCCGGAACCGTCGAATCTCTTTCACATACACAGCCGCCATATCCTCGATTCTCCCGAGTGGCGGCGCAGTGCCGTCCAAGCCCTGCGATTGCAAGCCGTAGAACGGCTGATCGTCCCCCAGCAATTTTGAAAGTTCCCGGTAAATCAAAACATTCCCGCCCGCTCCGTGCATGCAGAAAAAGGGAATCCGGGAACCATTGGGCTGAACAGCCACGAGCGGAGACCAGCCAGCCGGGGCGGTGTCTCGGCGAAGAACCTCCGCCAGCTCCGCGATCGTCGGCGCCTCGAACAGCGTAAATATCGGAAGCTTCACATTGAAGGTCTTCTCAATTTGAACAAACAGATGCACCGCAAGCGACGAATCCCCGCCGAGGTCAAAATAATTCTGGTCGCGCCCGATCGGTTCCACGCTCAGCAGCTCCTGCCAAATGCGCGTAAGCTGCCTCTCGATGTCGTCCTTGGAAACGGAAACCTCCTCTAGCGCTGAGAGACGAAGTTGCCCGGTGCTAGAACTCGTAATCGACATAGCCCCTCAATCCGTTGGTTGTCGTGCCGCCTCAAAACCGCCTTTCTACAGGCGTCTCTAGCGCGACTTCGCCGCAGTACCCAGCTCCGCACCCACCTGTGCAATCTAAAGCCCATTTTGACAGTCCCGTAAACCCTTACCAATAGTACTTTTAGTAGCTTTTGAAGCGCGCATACCTTAGTTGATAACATAAATGGTGGAAACCCTTTTCTCACAGCCCATGATCGTGCCTCCGAGAGGTGTGGTTTTGTTGCAACAGTTGGTACTTCCGCGCAAGGCATTCTTTGGTGCTCCGCGCGAGCCCAGCGCCGTACTGTGCCGCCCAACGCCTCAACGAATGGGAGTCTACGACCGGTGCATAACTCGATACAAAGTAGACACAACCAGTCGCAAAGCCTGCCTTCCCACCACTACAAACCAAGCCGCTCTGCCGATCGAATCCGTGCCTGAGCTTCGCCACATTGCCGGCAGAATGTTCAAGCGGTCCCCATTTGTCAGCTGAATTCTGAGTCCCTGGGCCGCTATCAGGTCAAACGCTTTCCGCTCCACGTACGCCGAACGAATGTCCTTCCGCACGCACTCCATCAACGAGAGCCGTACGGCGTGCCGCACCGTGGCTTCCGGCACGAAAACTGGAAGTTCTCCCCGCTTCATCAAATTCGCCAACAAAAGCGTATCTTCCGCGCGTGTCGCCGCGGGGCTAAACAGGTTCCCGTCTTCGGGAGCTTTGGCCCGTCGGATCGCGAATCCCGCAGTATTCAGGTATCGAATTCGACCGTCCGACCGAAGCAGATAATTTTGCAGAGTCATCAGGCGCAGCTCTTCCGCTCTGCCAACCCGATTTGAGCAGTCGCCCACCAGATGGAGCTGGAAGCAACTTTGCTGCGGAGTGGTGGCGAGTTTGGAAGCGAGCGCGGCGAAGCAATCGGGTTGAACCCTGCAGTCGGCGTCAATGAACAGCAATACGTCGCCGTGTGACGCCTGAATTCCGCGATTCCGAGCGGCGGAGATTCCTGCATGGTTCTGTCGGATGATAGCCAGGGGAAAGCCGCGGCTTATATCCCCGACGGTGCCGGGGGCAGGTTCAGTGCTGCCATCATCCACCAGGATGACTTCAAAGCTCGGTGCGCCCGTTTGCGCGGACAGCGCCCGCAAACATTCATCGAGGGCGTCCCAGTCGTTATAAACCGCAATAATCACGCTAAAGACGGGAGGTTCGCAGATTGGAGTTTTGTCGGTCACTTGAAAGCGCCACGAGCCCTAGTTGTCATCCCGCGTCGCCTCCCAACTATGCTGGCGTCTCCATCGATGGCTGTTTTTCCGTAGTGGGATTCATGGCCCTGCGGGGCTTGTCAGACCTCTCCAGCCACAAGAACACCGGCCAGAGAATAAGCAAGGCCACAAGGAAGAACACAAATCCTCCTTCATGATGGAGTCGGCCGGTCAAGAAACCGGAATCGACATGAATGCTGAGCAACGTCAACGTGGCAATACGTATGCCGTTCTTGAGCACCGACACAAGAATGCCCAATACCACAAACAAGAGTATCTTCCACCTCGTTCGGAGGTACAGATGCGCTGCGAGAAGGCAGGTGATCAACAGCGCGATACTGGAGCGAATACTGCTGCACTCTTTCGCTACTTCAATCGTGACGCCTGGCACGGAAAGCAGGAAGCCGTCCCGTGAAACGGGAGTTCCCACCGCCTGGAAAATGAGATACGCAATTTCGGTCGAGCCCGCCTGTAGCGCGTATATGATCCGATCCAGGACCGCGTCGGGAAAAGGAACCATAAGGAGGAGAAACAACAGCGGGAACGCTGCGGCTCGTAGCGCAACAAATCCATAGCAAATGAGAAATCCCCCGATCCAGACAAGAACTATCGAAAGTGTGGCCAGCGAAAGAGACCAATTTCCTTCTTGTGGGAAAGGACTTCGGAAGGCGAGCGCATATAGAATCATACCGCCTAAAGCTAGGGTAATTCCGGGACCCGCGCTTGTGCTCGTTATCGCAAATATCCGTTCTCTTTCCACGTAGAGCAGAAAGAAAGCGATCAGGGGCACCAGGACGATGTGCGAGCTGGAATCGTCGTTCC
>Ga0302325_10021081_pt1 | contig 13651 bp, 9 predicted proteins | sample Palsa_T0_2_FD_201948 | JGI IMG/M metagenome (GOLD analysis project Ga0302325, IMG submission 201948) | Peat permafrost microbial communities from Stordalen Mire near Abisko, Sweden - Palsa_T0_2 | ecosystem: Environmental > Terrestrial > Soil > Palsa > Peat permafrost | place: Sweden: Abisko... | reverse complement strand
GCGAGGAGTGGATCTCCTCGGCGCCCAAGCACGCCACCCTGTTCGATTCCTTCGGCTGGGAGCGCCCTGCGTTCGTTCATATGCCGGTCATCGTCGGGGCGGACGGGAAGAAGCTGTCCAAGCGGCACGGAGCCACCCGGGTCCTGGACTACGCGGCCCAGGGTTACCTGCCGAGCGCCCTGAAGAACTTTATTGCGCTGATCGGCTGGTCGCCCGGCGACGACCGGGAGTTGTTGACGGAGGAGGAACTGATCGAGTTGTTCAGCCTTTCGGGTCTGCAGCCGAGTCCCGGCCGGTTCGACCTCGAAAAGCTCAAGTGGCTCAACGGCCATGCGATTCGTGCCCTCGATCCCGAGGCTCTACTCGATGAGTTGATGGAGTACATCGAGACGCCCTACACCAAAACCTACTGGACAGAACTTGAGGAAGAGCCGGTTCCGGGGCAGCCGGTGATCGATCGAAAGGCCATTTATGCGAAGCTTGACCGCATCCGGCAGTGGGCACTCAAGGATCGGCCGTACCTGCTTGCGGCGGTGAAGGAAGAGCAGGAGCGAGTCCAGACCCTCGCCGAGTTCGGAGAGGCGTGTGAGTTCTTTTTGGTGGAAGAGCCCGAGATGGACCCGAAGGCGGTGACCAAATGGTTTGGCCAAGCGCACGTTGGGGAGCTGTTCCGCTGGATCTTGGAGAAGCTGGAGCAGAGCCACGTCGAGACGGTCGAGCACTACCAGGTTATTCTGCATGGATTTCAGAGCCATAAAGGGTTCGAGAAACTTGGTCCAGTCGTTCATCCAACCCGAGTCGCCCTCACCGGAAAGACCGCCGGACCGGGGCTCTTCGAGCTGATGTCCGTGCTTGGCAACGACCGGATCAGGCATCGGCTCAATCGAGCGTTGACCATGGTCGAAAGCTAGATGCTTCCGATCCGAATCCTTGAAGGATCGTCCCCGGAGCTGTCGGCCAGCCTCAAACGGAGGGGAGCCTTCCGTGACCAAGAGACGGAGCGGATCGTTGCCGAAGCGATCCTCGACGTACGAACGCGCGGCGACGCGGCGCTCTTGGATTCGGCCAGGCGATACGATTCGCCGTTTCTCGACTCGGTGATGGTCACCGAGAGGGAAGTCGCCGAGGCTAAGATTCCGCTCGAGGATCAGGAAGCGATTGAGGCCGCCTATCAGCGGATCTCCGAGTTCCATGCCAAGCAGATGTCAGTGCTGACAAGCGGTCTTGTCGGCGGCGATGGATGGAGTTGGCAGATCGACCCCGCCACGAATTTAGGTCAGCGGTACTTGCCGCTCGGCTCGGCAGGACTCTATGTTCCCGGGGGTCGCGCGGCGTACCCCAGCTCGGTTTTGATGCTGGCCGGCCCCGCCAACGCCGCGCAGGTGCTCAGGCTGGTTCTGACCTCTCCCGCCCGGCGCGATGGCACTCTGGATCCATCGGTTTTGGTGGCGCTGCGTACAGCCGGCATTGCTCATGCCTTCAAGATCGGAGGCGCGGCAGCCATCGCCGCCCTCGCGCTCGGGACTGAGTCGATTCCGAGGGTGGACAAGATTGCGGGGCCGGGAAACCGGTTTGTCAACGAAGCGAAGCGACAGCTCTGGGGCCAAGTCGGGCTCGACGGGTATGCGGGGCCAAGTGAGGTCGCGGTGATCGCCGACGAAACGGCCAACCCTCGCTTTGCGGCGGCGGATCTCATCACCCAGGTCGAGCACGCACCGGACAATGCGGGCTTTCTGATCTGCATCGGCCGGCCAACCCTCGACGCGATTCTTGCCGAAGTCGAGACCCAATTGAAGGATGCTCCGAGAGCCGACATCATTCGGGCGGCGCTGAAGGATGAGAGTCTCGCGATCGTGGTTCGGGACGCTCGGGAGGCGGCTGAATTGGTGAACGAGATCGCGCCAGAGCATGTGACGGTGTCGGTCCGGAACGCGGATGAGATGGCCGGCCTGATCAGGAACGCCGGATGCGTGCTCATCGGCGATTGGACCCCCGAAAGCGTCTCCGACTATGCGCTTGGACCGAGCCATACTCTACCGACGGGGGGCTCGGCCCGATTCGCGAGCCCCGTCAACGTCCTCGATTTTCTGAAGGTACAGAGCGTGACCGGTCTTACCGAAGCCCAGCTACAGCCTCTGGCTGCCCTGGCGGAAACACTGGGAAGAATCGAGGGATTTCCGGCTCATAGTTTTGGAGCGACCGTCCGGTACCCTAAGCGATCATGACGGGAGGGAAGAAACTCGGGTTCGTGGGCCTGGGCGTGATGGGCGGCCCAATGGCGGGCCATTTGCTTGAGCACGGGGCCGAATTAACCGTCTACAACCGAACCCGCGCCAAGGCCGAGGCTCTTGTCGCTCGGGGCGCCAGATACGCCGAAATGGCCGAACTCGCCACCCGGTGCGAGGTAATCCTGACCTGTGTGGGGCGGACCGAAGATGTTTGGGAATGCCTTGAGGCGATGAAGGACGCTCCTTCCGGCACCCTCTTCATCGACCACTCGACAATCTCCCCCGGCGGCGCCCAAGACATGCACTCGGAGCTTGCAAAACGGGGACATCGCTTCGTCGATGCCCCGATCACGGGTGGGAGCATGGGCGCCCAGAAGGGCCAGCTCACCATCTTCCTGGGCGGAGACCCTGCCGATGTGGAGGAGGCGATTGAGGTCGTCAAACCTTACAGCAAGCGGAGTGGGGCAGTGGGCGGTCCCGGGGCGGGCCAAAAGTTCAAGTTGACCAATCAGATCGCGATCGCGGGGGCGCTGCTCGGTTTATGCGAATGCATGAGCTTTGCCAAAAAGTCCGGATTGGATCTGGAGCAGGTGAAGGACCTGATCGGCGGCGGCGCGGCGGGTAGTTGGACGTTCGACAATTACGCGCCGAGGATTCTAACCGAGGACTGGACCCCGGGCTTTTCAATCCGAAACCAGCGCAAGGATTTCGGATATTGCCGAGAGGCTGCCTCTGAGATAGGCGCTGCCATACCCGGCACCATGCTGGTGGATTCGCTTTTGAAGCTACTGGATGAGGAAGGTCACGCCGACTGGACTACTGCCGCGCTCTACAAGGCGCTACTGGAGTTGTAGCGATTGAACGCGGTCGAGATGATCGGCATCTCCAAAGCGTTCGGTGCGGTGCAGGCGCTCGACTCGGTGAACCTCTCCGTCGAGGCGGGCACGATTCATGCGATCGTCGGTGAAAACGGCGCCGGAAAGACGACCCTGATGAACGTGCTCTTCGGGGCATACCGTCCGGACTCGGGAGAGATTCGGGTACAGGGACGCGAGGCCACATTCGGCTCGGCCGGCGCTGCATCCAAAGCCGGCATCGGAATGGTCAGCCAGCACTACGGCGTGATTCCAGCTCTGACGTGCCTGGAGAACCTGGTCTTGGGTGATGAACGGGGTCAGATTCTGGATCGCCGAGCCCTTAAGGCCAAGGCTCAGGAGATAGCCGGGTCCATGGGTTTCTCCTTCGACTGGGACGAGGAGGCAAGCTCGCTTAGCCCCGCAGGTGCGCAGAAGCTGGAGATTCTCAAGCTACTGTGGCGAGACTCGCGGATTATGATTCTCGACGAGCCGACCGCGATGCTCGGTCCATCAGACGCGGATTCCCTGTTCGCCAGTATGGTGAGCCTGGTTGAGCGCGGCGCCACCGTGATTCTCGTTACACACCGGCTTCCGGAAGTGATGAGCTATTGCAAGCGGGCGACCGTGATGCGAGGCGGAGGAGTTGTGGCGGACGTTGCGGTCGCGGAGACAACAAGCCGCGAACTCGCCCAACTGATCGTCGGACCCAACAAGCACATCATGGTTGATGAGCGGGTGCCAACTACGTCAGCCGGAGACCCGGTACTTGAGATGAGCCACGTGACGGTCCGCTCCGGCCATGAAGTTCCGCGGTTGAGCGATATCAATTTGATAGTGCGGGCCGGCGAGGTTGTCGGAGTGGCCGGGGTGGACGGTAACGGCCAGCGCGAGTTGATCGAAGCAATTGCCGGGATCGAACATTCGGTGTCCGGCTCCATACGGTTTCGGGGCGCGGATCTTGCCAGGTCTGCCACCAGGGATAGGCTGGACTCGGGCATCTCGGTGATTCCGGAGAATCGTCATGAAGAGGGTGTGATCGAGTCGTGGTCGGTTGAGGACAACGCCGCTCTGGGAGTCGAGCGGGTGAAACCGCTATCGAACGGCCACTGGATCGATGCAAAGGCAAAAACCACGTTCGCTCAGGCGGCCGCCAATCGTTTTCACACCCGTCACGGCGGACTTCGGCTCCCGTTGGCCAGCCTCTCCGGCGGCAACCAGCAACGGTTGATCGCGGGAAGGGCGCTTGCGCTCAACCCGAAGCTGCTGGTGGCTTTTCAGCCCGCGCGAGGATTGGACTTGGGCGGGACAGCCGATGTTTATGGGGCGATCCGCACCCAATGCAGAGAGGGGATGGCGGCACTCATCGTGAGCTTTGATCTTGACGAACTGCTGGAGCATTGCGACCGGATCGTGGTGCTTAACCATGGCGTCCTGGCGGAGCCGGCGTCTGCCCATTCGCACGACCGCCAAGAAATCGGAAGGCTGATGGTGGCGGGCTGATGGCCAAGATCATCTTGCTCGCAGCGGGCTTGGGCGCGTTTCTGGTCGCGCTCCTGCTGTTCAGCAAGTCGGACCCGATCGGGGCGGCGAAGGTGCTCGCTCAGGGCAGCTTTGGGAGTGAGTCGGCTATCAACGGCACCCTCCGCCAAACCATGCCCCTCCTTCTTGCCGGCTTGGCGGTTTTTCTCAGCCTGCGCGCGGGGCTGTTCAACATCGGGGTGGAGGGACAACTGGTCGTCGGCGCGTTGGCCGCCGCCGTGATCGCGCTCAAGTTTCCGGGACCGGTTGGAATCGTGCTGGCGGTCGTCGGCTCCTGCGCGGCCGGCGCCTTGTGGGCTGTCCCAGCCGGGATTATTAGGGCCTATCGCAATGGCCATGAGGTGATCACCACCATCATGCTGAACAGCGTCGCCACGTTCCTTACCAGCTACCTGGTGGAGTCGCCGTTCAAAGCGCCGGGACAGCAGGAACCGACTACTACGAGCCTGCCTGCATCGAGTCAGTTGCCTCCTCTGCTCACCCTGGGAAGCCTTACCGTCAGCACAGGGCTGGTTCTGGGGATCGTGATGACGGTCGCTTTGTTCTTCTGGCTTCGCCGCTCGGTCTCGGGGTTTGAGTTGCAGGCGGCGGGCGCGAACCCTCGGGCCGCCTTGTTTGCGGGGGTTCAGCCTAAGCGGGTGATTGTCCGAGCGATGGCGGCTTCGGGCGCCATCGCCGGTTTCGCCGGATGCATGCAGGTTCTATGTACAGAGGGCCGGTTCTACAGCGGTTTCTCCCCGGGCTACGGCTTCGATGCGCTTGGAGTCGCCCTGCTGGCGGGTGGGAACGCACTCGGCGTATTGCCGGCCAGCCTTCTGTTTGGCGCACTCGCCAAGGGTGGTACCGCGCTACAGATCGAAGGTGTCCCGAAGGGGATCACGACCGTTATCCTTGGGCTTTTGATCGTGGTGGCGGCGGCGTTTCGCTATAGAACGGTGAAGACGGTTGCTTAGCGCCCTCGCCCTAACACTTGCCCTGAGTACGCCGCTCATTCTCGCCGCTATGGGTGGCTTTTGCAGCGAAAGGAGCGGGGTGATCAACATCGGCCTAGAAGGGCTAATGCTGATTTCGGCCTGTGTGACGTCGCTTGCGGCCTCGTCTTTCGGGATGGTGCTCGGCCTATTGGCTGGAATCGGTTCGGCAGTCCTGCTGAGCCTCCTTCATTGGCTGGTCACCCAGATCTACCGGATCGACCAGGTGATCTCCGGAATGGCGATCAACGCTCTTGCGATCGGCGGGACCAACTTCCTGCTTCATAAGCTGGATCCGGATTCGAGTGGCCACGCCCCGAGCCTGCCGCCGGTGGCTTTCGAAGCGCTAGCATGCATCGCTCCATTCGCACTCTGGCTCTATGCGAGGGGCACTCGGGGTGGTCTCCGGCTTCAGGCAGTCGGCGCAGATCCGGATAAGTCAAGGCTTGCGGGGCTACAGCCCATCAAGATCCGGCTGGCCGCATTAGTCGCCACCGGCCTGTTCGCCGGCATGGGCGGCGCCATGCTGGTGAGCTACGCCGGGGTGTACACCGATGGGATGACCGCCAACAAGGGCTACATCGCGCTTGCCGCTCTGATCCTGGGCGGTTGGCGGCCGCTCCACACGCTTGCCGCATGCCTCGCTTTCGGTTTCTTTATGCAGCTTCAGATACGGCTCCAGGGTCTGAGCGTTCTTGGTGTCGCGCCCCCGGCCGAACTGTGGAATTCCTTGCCTTATGTGGTAACCATCATCGCGCTGGCGGGTTTCCTGGGCCGCAACCGCACTCCCGCCGGTCTCGGAAAACACTAGACTCAAGCGACGAAAGCTGGTAATCCGTACAATTCTTGCCATGTTCCTGTTCTCTCCCACCCCTCAGACGGTGATCACGCGAGCGATCTCGGCTGGTAGGCACTACCGGAGAGGTTCCGCCGAGATTCATTTCGATTCCACGATCGGCGGGCAGACGACGAAGGCTTCCTACAGGGTCGACGTGGACGGGACATCCTGGATCACCCTGCGCATCATGCAGGAGGGGCAAGGCATCACCGCGTCTTCTGACCGCGCTTACCACGTTGAGGGCTCGCGGCTCGTTGCCTACGATTACGACACGGGTGAAGTCATCCGCCGCGATATACCAGGCGGCTCGACGATGGAGAAACTCCGCGCGGTGCTGGGAAGTGTGCCAGATCCGGTGAAGATCGTGGCAAAGGCCGAGAGCCTAACCGCTCTTTGGCAGGCAATGAGTAAGGGCGGCCCATTCCAGACGGTTAACGAGTCGGCTGGCCTCGCACTGGAGCGCCACTCGTCCTATCCTGTTGTGAACTCATTCGTGCGGATGACCTTCTCCCAGCAGGGACTCGTTTACAGTTTCCTGGCGTCCTCGCCACGAGCTCACTACCACTGGACGATCTCTTACTCGCACGAGGCGCAGAAGTACAAGACACCCGCCGAGGCGGTGACGGTGAGCGCCTTCCATGAGCGAGCGAAGCCGGCTCACTATGACGACAAAGTTGCGCGCTCGCTCGTTCGCTCCCTGCTGAAGGCTGAGAAGGAGCTTGGACCGACCCGCATTCACGTCCAACGTGACGATGGTCAGACCAACATCTACTGGGAGGCGGGTCAGGTTCGGGGCGCCAGCGATGCAGGCCGCTGGGCCTACGACGGGACGGTTCTGACAGTCGCCGCGGACGGCAGCTTCTATCGTGGGAAAGCCACTCGCGCGGACACCCTCGACTATTTGGCGGCGCTCACGAACGGCACGGATCCGATGGCGCGAGATCTGCTGATCAAAGCCGCTCCGTTTCGGGATTTCTTCCAGCCTGGGGCGGACGTTCGAGTGGTTGGCAAGATCAAGATGGCGGACCAGCCAGTTACGATTCTTTCGGTCAAAGGCACCAACCTCAAATCCTCGCTCTACGTGCGGAACTCAGACCACCTTGTCGTTGGGATCGACTCGGATAATCTGGATGCCTCCGGCAATACGGTGATGCACGAACACGCCACCTTCAGCTATACGCCTCTTGAGGCCGGCACGACCAGCTTCACTCTCAAGCGCCAGCCCGGTCAGACGGTGCGAAAACTTCCCAAATCCGCGATCAAGCTGCCGGCTGCGAAGATCGGTGGGTAGCCCGTCAGGGCTTGTCCAAAACCTTGACGACGGCCTCCAGTTTCTGCTCCTGTTCCTCCGAATAGCCGACAAAAGAGGCCGCAACCGTTCCACGCGCATCGATGACGAACAAGGTTGGAAGGCCCGAGACCCGGTACGGAATCTGGTTTGACCCGTTGCGTCCGATCGCAAGTGGATCCGAGAGAAACCTGATCGAACTAAGGCCCGGATTCCGCCGCACCCAGGCCTTGAAGACCTCTGTCGAGTCGCCCACGTCTACCGCCGCCACCGTGAGGTTCGGATCGGTTGCCATCTTGTTGATTTCCGGGAACGCTTCAAGCGCAGGTTGGCACCAGGTTGCCCAGAAGACGAGCACCAGCGGCTTGCCTCGGAAGTCGGCAATGGCGGTCTTTTTGTCGTCGTAGTCTTGCGCCGAATAGGCTGGCGCCGGGCTCCCAACCGGAAGTGTAGCCGGGCGTTGTTCGTCCTGGTCCTCTGCATGGTAATCGGGTGGCGGAGCGTAATTGAATCCCGATTTTGTGACTCCGGGCGACAGGTTGACGTTCAGAAGGACAGCCTCTCGATATTCGGCGCCATCATCCCGATTGGCGAGCACTCGGTGGATAAGTCCATCTCTGCCTACGAACAGTTCCTCGTTCCAGATTGTCCGCCCGTCCTCCTGCGTGTAGGTGAACTTCGCGACCTTGTAAGAGCCACCGTGCCATGTCCGCTTGAGATACGCGGCCGACCGTATCAGTTCGCGGGAATCCAACGTCTTGAATTTGGCGGCGGGGCCGGCGGCGTGGGAGAAGAACCCATCAAGAAGGTCGCCGGTATCCAGCGGGATGGCGCCTCCTGCCGGGTCGTCCGTCCCAGACTCGTACTCGTGCAGCGATTCAAAAGATCGCCAGATCCGCCTGCCGTCTGCCGAGACAGTTTGAAATCTGGGATATACCTGCCATGCCATTGCTCCGTTGCCCTGCACCTTTCGGCCAGTCGAGACCACGGCATAGTTGGGCTTCAGCAACCGTATCGTCGCCTCATCGACTCTTCGTGCCTTTCCCAGGCTGAGGCTCACTTTGTATCTCGCTTTCGCTGTTATGCACGGAAGAGAGTCAAGCGTTTGCTGAGCGTGCTCAAGTAAGGACAACGCCCGCGGGTCGATTTGCGGCGGCGGAGCCGGCAGCAGAGGCATCCCTACCTCAGGCTTAGCCGGCCTTGGAAGTAAGGAATGGTCTTTGCGAGGCCCTCCCCCAGGGAAGTGGTCGGTTCCCAACCAAGCACTGCTTTGGCCCGCGCAAGGTCGGGCAGGCGGCGTTTCGGGTCATCGGTAAGTGCCGGATGGTAGACAATCCGGCTCTTGGAGCCAGTCGCTCGAATGACCTCGTCCGCAAACTCCAGCATCGTTCGCTCTTCCCGGGTCCCGATATTGACCGGCTCATGGTAGTCCGACATGGCAAGCCGGTACACACCGTCAAGAATGTCCTCGTAGAACCCGAACGACCGGGTTTGGGAGCCGTCCCCATAGATGGTGATATCGTCGCCAGTGAGGGCTTGGCGCACGAAGTTCGGAACTACCCGACCGTCGTCGAGCCGCATCCTTGGGCCGTACGTGTTGAAGAAGCGCACGATCCGCGTATCGACTCCGTGATAGTTGTGATACGCCATAGTCATCGCCTCCCCATAGCGTTTGGCCTCGTCATAAACTCCTCGAGGCCCGATCGGGTTCACGTTGCCCCAGTAGGTTTCGGGTTGGGGGTGCACCAACGGATCGCCGTAGACCTCGCTCGTGGAGGCCAGCATGAACTTCGCGCCTTTCGCCTTGGCCAAACCTAGCGCCTTGTGTGTGCCAAGCGCTCCCACCTTGAGTACCGGAATCGGGAAGCGGGCAAAGTCGACCGGACTCGCCGGGCTGGCAAAGTGGAAAACGAAGTCTACCGATCCGTCGACGAAGAGATAATCGGAGACATCTTGATGAATGAAACGCAGCTTTGAGTTGCCCGCGAGGTGCCCGATGTTATCCGCCGACCCGGTAATCAGATTGTCAAGGATCACCACTTCGTGTCCATTTGCCAGGAGTAGGTCCGTCAAATGCGAACCTAGGAAACCAGCCCCACCCGTAACGACCGCACGCATCTGTGGGAAGCTTAGCTTACGTTTGAGTATCTCCGCATTCGTGCGGTGGCTCAGACGGCGGCGGTTGCGACCGAGTGGGGCGGCAGTTCTACGACGCCGGACTTCGCATGAAGCTCTCTGATTCCGACGCGATGGCGATCGGAGAGGCTGTTTTCGGCGGAGGCCGACGCTGAGCTGAGCAGGTTGAACGACGTCGCCCACTCCGGCACCTTCACCGCCGCGGTAGACCGCATGTGCCGGTTGATGAGGGTAAGCGCCTGGCGGTTGCCCGTCTTTGAAGCGGTGGCGCTGACAGAGGCCCGGCCATCAGGCATCGGGTCTGCTGCTTCCACCACAGTCCGAACGGCGGTTGCTCCCACGTGTGGCTTGTGGAGTTGGAACACGTAGTAGGTCGGGGTCAGCCACATGTGGGGGCCCTCCGTCATGACCGGCGCGTGAAGGACGTTGACCACCTGCGCCAAGTTCGCCAGCGAAAGGACGTTGCACTTGCGATGGAACGCCTCCAGCGCCACGGCGGCCGCCACCGCATCCCGCATGGTCGCCGCTTGAAGGTACTCGCCGGATAGGTCGCCCTCGCCGCCGGGACCCCAAGGCCGCGCCTCAGGGTGCCACACGCCCCATTCGTCTAGCGCGACGCCAATCCGGCCCTGCTTGTCGAAGTCCCGAAGGAGGTCGGCGGTCTGCTGGATGAAATCACCGACCACCTCCGCTTCGGACAAGAGGCCGTAGTATTCCGACTCGGAAAACGCAATGCCGGGCCCGCCCCGGATCCAATATTGGTGGACTGAGAAGTGGTCGATCAAGTCCAGGTGACGGCTCAACGTCTGGACGAGGGCCTGATTCCACTCGAACGTGTGACCGCATACCACCAACTCTGCACTCGGCTCGACGTGCTTGATCATCGATGCGTAGCGGCGGTATTCAAGCCCGTACGAGTGTGCGTCGTAGCAGCCACCGCAGCCCCAGTTCTCGTTTCCGACGCCCCAAAGCTTCACTCCGTACGGCTCCGGATGCCCGTTTCGGGCTCGCTCGGACGCCAAGGAGGTTTTGACCGTCTTGTTGCAGTACTCGACCCAGTCGCACATCTCCTGGACTGACCCGCTGCCCATATTGCCGGCCAGGTACGGCTCTGCTCCGATCAGAGAGCAAAACTGCAGAAACTCATGGGTGCCCAGACTATTGTCGTCCTCGACCTGAAGGCCGCAGGAAAGGCCGAGCCGAACCGGCCGTTCGTTTGCGGGGCCAATCCCGTCTCGCCAATGGTAGTGGTCCGCATAACACCCGCCCGGCCACCGGAGAAGGGGAGTTGGCATTGCCCGTAGCGCCTCAACGACGTCGGTTCTAAAGCCGTCGAGATGGGGCGTGTGATCGGAGGTGGGTCGAACCCATAGCCCGTCGTAGCAACAACGGCCCAGGTGTTCGGCGAATTGCCCGTACAGCCGTGGGGATATGGTCCCAATCGGCTCGTTGTCGAGAATGCGAACAGTGGCAGGGCTGGACATTCCTGCCTAGAATATCTCGTGCCGCACTGGCTGCTAGTGGTGCTCAACCTCGGGTTCTTCGCCCTGCACACCTGCATCATTGGAATTAATGTGCTTGGCTGGGCATTTTCACGCATCCGGCGGGCCAATTTGCTGCTCCTTTTGGGCACCCTTTTCTCGTGGTGCGCGATGGGAGTTTTCTATGGAGTGGGCTACTGCGTCTGCACCGACTGGCACTTCCAGGTTCGTCAAGCGCTTGGACTAGAAACCCCTACGGATAACTACGTCGGATTTCTTGTTTGGCGGATCACCGGGTGGATCGCGCCCGAGTCTTTGGTTCGTCAGGTGTGCGCAGCCGTGTTCGTGACCTGCCTCTTGCTCAGTATTGTCCTGAACGTGCGCGATGCAAGAAGGCGCAGGTTAGACCGCACTCCGATCGTGCCTACGGTGTCGTAGCGGGTTGCTTTTCTAGCCGGACCGATCCTCCGTAAAGCCAGTCCCCTCCCGGGAGCGGTTTGAGAGGAACCGTGAACTGCTTTACGAGAGCCGGGTTTTGCTGGTCGGCCGATTGACCCATAAAAGATTCGGGCACGAATGTCGCGGAACTGTCGCCATAGTCGATACGGCCCTCTGCCGGGAGACCGCCGTCGCTCAGATAGACCTTGTCGCCTTTCACGATGATTTCAACCCGAGCGGCCTGCTGAACAACGACGGGATCTTCTCCCGGCGCGACCTGGTAGGACCTGAAACCCCGGTACGTTCCGACCATCTTGGGAATGCGCGAGCATCCGGCGATGAGGACAGTCGCCAGGCCCGCCACGGCTATAATTCGGCCAATGGCGGTTAGCACGGTCGAATTGTACACGTCGATGGGCCTGAACCAGCCCGAGTACGAGTTGATCCTGGCGTTGCTTGGCCGGGAACCCAGCTACACAGAACTCGGAATGTTCGCTGTAATGTGGAGCGAACACTGCGGCTACAAGTTCAGCCGCCCGGTTCTCCGACATTTCGCCGAATACAAGGCGTCCCTGGAAGGCGAGGGCCTCGAGAACGCGGGAGTGGTCGATATCGGCGATGGCCTGGGCATCACGATGAAGGTGGAATCGCATAACCACCCAAGTGCGGTTGAACCGTACCAGGGTGCTGCGACCGGCGTCGGCGGCATCATTCGGGACATCCTCACGATGGGTGCGCGGCCTATCGCGGGCTTAAACTCCCTTCGATTCGGGCCGATCTCAGAGGGTCCGAACGCGGAGCGTAACCGCTATCTGTTCGAACACGTCGTCGCCGGTATTGCAGGCTACGGAAACTGCGTCGGCGTACCAACTGTGGCAGGAGAGGTGTCCTTCCATGAGCGCTACAGTGGGAACCCTCTGGTCAACGCGATGTGTGTAGGAATCGTCCCGCTGAACGAGGTCACCACCGCGGCCGCCAGCGGTGCTGGGAATCCGGTTCTCTACCTCGGCTCGTCGACCGGGAAAGACGGCATTCACGGAGCAACTTTTGCGAGCGACGCCTTAGGCGAGGATTCCGAGCAAAAGCGGCCCAACGTTCAGATCGGCGACCCATTCGCTGAGAAGCTGCTGATCGAGGCGACTCTCGAAGCTCTGCAAACCGGGGCGGTGGTGGCGATCCAAGACATGGGCGCCGCGGGTCTGACCTGCGGAACCATCGAGATGGCCAGCAAGGGCGGAGTCGGAATGGAGATCGACCTCGACAAAGTGCCGATGCGGGAGGACGACATGACCGCCTACGAACTGATGCTCAGCGAAAGCCAGGAGCGAATGATCGCGGTCTCCGAGAGAGGACGCGAACACGAGGTGATCGAAGTGTTCGAAAAATGGGGCCTCCACGCCCGGGTGATCGGTCGCGTGACCGACGACGGCATCGTCACTGTGCGGCGGTGGGGGAAGGTTGAGGCCCGGATGGACCCAAAGCTGCTGACCGACCACTGCCCGACCTACACGACCCCTTCCGAGCCGCCTGACTACTTCATAAAAGCGGCCACATTCGATCCGAAGAAACTCCCGGCGGTGGACTTGAGGGAGGCGATGATCACCTTGCTCGCCTACCCGGAGATCGCCTCGAAGCGGTGGGTGTTCGAACAGTACGACCAACAGGTTCAAACCCAGACCGTGGTCACCCCCGGAGAAGGTGATGCGGCGGTGTTGGCCCCGCGAGGGACCCGGAAGGGAATTGCGGTTAAACTGGACGGCAACGCCCGCCAGACCTATCTGCACCCTTACCGAGGTGGAATGCTGGCGGTTGTGGAATCTGCTCGAAACGTCGCCTGCACCGGAGCCAAACCGGCCGCCGTCACCGACGGCTTGA
>Ga0302325_10021080_pt1 | contig 13651 bp, 11 predicted proteins | sample Palsa_T0_2_FD_201948 | JGI IMG/M metagenome (GOLD analysis project Ga0302325, IMG submission 201948) | Peat permafrost microbial communities from Stordalen Mire near Abisko, Sweden - Palsa_T0_2 | ecosystem: Environmental > Terrestrial > Soil > Palsa > Peat permafrost | place: Sweden: Abisko... | reverse complement strand
TGCCGCGCGGTTTGTTCAACGCGAAGTACACCAGGGAGTCATCCAGCATCACCCGCGCCCCGTCGACGCGGATCGCCGACGCAGCCGGGTCGACTCGGGTGCCCAGCTCGGTCACCACCTGTCCGTCGACCTCGACACGACCGTCCACGATCATCTTCTCGGCAACCCGCCGGGACGCAATTCCGGCCTGCGACAGCACTTTCTGCAAGCGAACCCCGTCTGGCTCGATGGCCCTGTCCATCACTCGTGGTCCACGTCGAACGACAACGGCTGATCGTTGGAAATCGGGCCGCCGGCGAGTTTGACGAAACGTGGCTCAGCGTCCAGCGTTTCGCTCAAGTCGTCGATCGTGTCGACGTCGGGCAGCAGCGGTGCGATTTCGGGAAGGTCCGTCAGCGATGACAGCCCCAGGCGTTCCAAGAACAGCTCGGTGGTAGCGAATGTCACCGCGCCGGTGTCGCTGTCGGCGCCGGCTTCGGTAATCAGTCCCCTTGCCACTAGCGTGCGCACCACCGCGTCGACGTTGACGCCGCGCACCGCGCTCACCCGCGCCCGCGTCACAGGCTGCCGGTAGGCCACCACTGCCAACGTCTCCAGAGCCGCCCGGGTGAGCTTCGAGCGCGACCCGTCCAGCAGCAGCCGTTCAACGTAGGGCGCAAACCGAGACCGGGTGTATAGCCGCCACCCGCCGCCGGCCTCACGAAGGTCGATGCCGCTGTCGCGTTCGGTGAGCTCATCTGCCAACGCTCGCAGTTTGGCGGTCACCCGGTAGGCCGGTTGATCGGTGGCCGCGGCCAGCGCCTCGGCCGTTACCGGGGTGTCGACGACAAGCAGTAAGGCCTCGAGCACCGCGCCCAGCTCAGCGTCGTCGAGCTCCGGGGCGGTCGCGACGTCGATACCCAGGCTGGCATCCGACGCCGGATCGGTCATAGTTTTTCTCGGTCTTTCTCGCTGTTCTTAAACTTCAAACGAATCCGCCTCTAGCGATCCTTCGCTGGCCGGCTGTTCTCCGGTCCACGAAACCTGGAGCACACCAAGCGGTTCTGACTGGTCAAATGCTACCGCCCGCGACCGAAACAGTTCGAGCAGCGCCAAGAAGCGCCCGACGATCTCGATCGGTGCCTGGCAGTCGGCCACCAACTCAGCGAACGACGCCCATTGTCCGGTGCCTCGTATCCTCAACAGCGCCAACAGCTTCTTGGCCTGTTCGGGCACCGACACCCTCAGCTCGTGCAGGTGTTCGGTGGCCACCGTCGGCACCGGCCGCGGGGCAAAGGCGATCGCGGCGATTTGCGCGAACCGCTCGGCGTCGACGCCCAGCATCACCTCGGGCAGTAATTCGGCGTACCGGTCCTCCAGCGACACCGCGCGCGGATAGCTACGCAGTGCAGCGGCCTCCAGCTCAGCGAACATCTGCGCGACGTGCTTGTATGCCCGATATTGCAACAGCCGGGCGAACAGCAGGTCGCGGACTTCCAGCAGCGCCAGATCTTCCTCGTCGTCGACTTGGCCGGACGGCAGCAGCCGGGCGGCCTTGAGGTCGAGCAACGTCGCAGCAACGACGAGGAACGCGGTGGTCTCGTCGAGTTCCAGTTCGGGTCCGATCGCGCGGGTGTAGGCGATGAAGTCATCGGTGACCTGGTGCAGCGCCACCTCGGTGACGTCGAGGCGGTGCGCAAAAATCAGCTGCAGCAAAAGGTCGAACGGCCCCTCGAAGTTCTTCAGCCTGACCTGGAAGCCGTTCTGGGGTGATGCCTCGCAGCTCACTCCTCCGGTCACGCGCCGAACCGGTCGATCACCTCACGGGCCAACGAGCGGTAAGCGGCCGCGCCGCCGGATCGTGGGGCCCACGAGGTGATCGGTTCGCCGGCGACGCTGGTCTCCGGGAACCGGACGGTGCGGGCGATGACGGTGTCGAACACCAGATCGCCGAAGCGCTCCACCACGCGGGCCATGACGTCGCGCGAGTTGACGGTTCGCGTGTCATAGCGCGTGATCAAGATGCCGCTGATGTCCAGTTTCGGGTTGAGCCGTTCGCGCACCTTCTCAACGGTGTCGGTCAGCAGGGCCAGGCCACGCAGCGAGAAAAACTCGCACTCGGTAGGGATGATCACCCCGTCGGAGCAGGCCAGACCGTTGACGGTCAGCAGACCCAGCGAAGGCTGGCAGTCGATCAGGACATAGTCGTATCGGTCCAGCACCGGGTGCAACGCCCGGGACAGCGTCTGCTCGCGGCCAACCTCGTTGACGAGCTGTATCTCCGCGGCTGACAGATCGATGTTGCTGGGCACCAGATCCAGGTTCTTGACGCGGGTGTTGATCAGCACCTGGTCGATCGACACTCGCGGCTCGACCAGCAGATTGTGGATGGTGTGGTCCAGCTCGTAATGCGACACACCCAGACCCGCGGAAAGCGCTCCTTGCGGATCCATGTCGACCAGCAACACGCGCCGGCCCTGTTCGGCGATCGCGGCGCCCAGGTTGATGGTTGACGTGGTCTTTCCCACGCCGCCCTTCTGGTTGCACATCGCCACGACCTTGGCCGGTCCGTGTGAGGTGCGTGGCTTCGGGTCAGGGATCACCCGCGGCGGCCGCCCGGTCAAGCCGACCCCGAAGTCGCTGTCGGCGTCGTCAGTCATGAGCGCCGCCCCTCTTCATCGTTGCCCGCGCATTCATACCCGGCTGCGGCTCGGCAGCGAGGGTCGGAAAACGGCGGACATCGCAGGAAGTCTAACGGGTCCCGGCGCTCGTGCCGGAAGACCCGCAACAACGTCACCAGCGAATTCGGGTGCAACCCGGTTCGATCGCCATGCGGGCTAGGAAGGCGGTCGTGAGCCTCAAGCAGCGCGTCCCCAGCAGCAGGGCACGCTATGGCAGACCGCCGAGGACCCTGGGCAGCTGAGCGACACGCGAGACAAACGCGTGTGTCGCGCTTTCAGCGAGCAGCTGCCACGGCCGAGGCCGTGTTATCGCGTCGCCGGTGGCGCAGGTTGGCGGCCACGACCCGGGAGATGAAGGCGGGGTGCAGTAGGCGAGCCGGGGGGTCGATGAGGCTGTTGACCCGGATGAATTTCTCAACGACCACAGCGTCAGACTCACACGCGGTGAACACCAAGTCAGCAAGCCGGTTGCTCGCGCCCGTCGACAGCGATCGCCGCCCTTCCACCTCCGGAAAAGCCAGGTCGCTGCCGGCACCCATCCGCCAAGCCACACCAATCGATTTCGCTGCGGCGTGAAAGTACCGCCGGGCGAGGTTGTGGCGGCCGCTACGCAGGCAATCCCGCAGCGCGACAGCGTCCAGCGCCGACACCGTCATCCCTTGCCCGTAGATGGGGTCGAAACTGCAGATCGCGTCGCCGCAGACCAACAGACCGTCCGGAAATCGTCGCATCTTGTCGTAGCGCCGCCACTGGCTGGACGGCATCCGATGCCGAGTCACCTCCCCGAGCGGTTCGGCGGCCCGCACTGCCGCCAGCACGTGGGCGGGGCCGTACTCCTGGGCAAAAGACAGCATGCCAGCCAGGTCCCCGGGCGGCTCGTGGCCCACCATCCCGAAGACCGTGAATATCCACGTGTCGTTCTCATAGCCGAGCAGAAACATCCCCCTCGGCCGGCCCGGTGCGGCGCCGACCGCGACCAGCTGCTCGACAGTGCCGCGCGGAATCCGCAGCAGCTGGCTGGCATAGCACGTCCGCATGACGATGTGTTCCTCGACCGGACGGCCGTAGCCAAGGCTTTCCAGAAAGGCCGGTGTGTGGGCACCTCGGCCCATCGCGTCGACGACCAGGTCCGCCGTCAACTCCCGTTCGGCGCCGCTGTCGCGGTTGACCACCCGCACGCCGGTAACGCGGTTCCTATCCGCCGTCGCCGTCATCTCGGCCGCATCCAGGCCGCTCAGGATCGTGACGTTCGGGATGGCGCTCAGTCGCCGCCGGACATGGCATTCCAGTAACGGCCGGCTGGGAACATACATTGTCATTGCTTGTTGATCCCGCGCCTTTCCGACCCGGACCAGCTGATGTCCACCGACCGACATCCAGATCTTCGAGAGATCCCCGTTATCGAGAACGGGGGCACCGGCCGCGACGAGCTCACTGAGAAATCCGGGGAAGAGTTCATCGATGATTTGGCCGCCACGCCTGAGCAGACCGTGAGCATGGCGGCCCTGCGGTACCCCGCGCCGGTTGGCAGGGTCGTTGGGCAATACGTCGCGTTCCACCACGGTGACGTTTTGGTAGAAATCGGCCAGTACCCTCGCGGCGAGCAGCCCGCCCATACTTCCGCCGAGAACAACCGCATGCTGACCGAGCTGCGCCATAGCCACTCCTGGCCCCCGTTTTGACTCCGATCAGTATGGTTGCGCACTTCTTGAGTCGGCCTGAGTAACCGACTACTCGACTTTGGTGGATGGGTGCCGCGCTAGCGCGCCCGCGGGTGGGCTTCGGCCCAGACTTCGCGCAGCGCGTGCACGGTGACCATGGTGTAGATCTGGGTCGTGGTGACCGATGCGTGTCCCAGCAACTCCTGAACCACGCGGACATCAGCGCCGCCCTCCAGCAGGTGGGTCGCAAACGAGTGCCGCAGCGTGTGCGGTGACACGCCCGCACTGATACCCGCCCGCTCCGCGGCGTCCTGCAGCACCTGCCACGCGCTCTGGCGCGACAGCCGGCCGCCGCGGGCGTTGAGGAAGATGGCCGGCGTACCACGGCCGCGACGCGCCAACTCTGAACGTCCGCGCACCGTGTAGGCGTCCAAGGCCTGGACGGCGGGCCGTCCTATCGGAACCAGGCGCTGCTTGCCGCCTTTCCCGCGCAGCAGCACCGACCGGGCATGGGTGTCGATATCGTCGATGTCGAGTCCGACCGCTTCCGAGATCCGCGCTCCGGTCGAGTACAGCAGCTCGAGCAGTGCACGATTGCGCAACGTCAACGGGCCGTCCGAAGGGCTGTCGCCGCCGGCCCCGGCCAGTAGGGCGAGCACCTGATCGACGCTGAGGCTTTTGGGCAGCCGTCGGCCCGGTGTCGGTGGCTTGACGGCCTGTGCGACGTCGAATTCGGCCAGACCTTCGGCCGCGGCGAACCGGTGCAGGCCGCGCACCGCGATAAGAGTCCGAGCCGCCGACACCGCCGACAACGGGGAGACTCCGGAATCTGGATCGCCACGCCGCAGCGCCAGCAGGAACTCGCTGACGTCGTCCTCGCTGACCTTGGCTAGATCGTCGACGCCGCGCGCGATGAGGTGCTCGGAGTAGCGCCGTAGGTCGCGGCGATAAGAGCTCAACGTGTTGACCGCAACTCCCCGCTCGATCGTCAGGTGATCGAGATATCCCTGCAGCTGAGTTTCCAGCGGCGGCGCAAGTGTCGTCACCGGGCAGCTTCCAATCGCGCGGCGAACGCCGTCGGTCGATCGAGCCACGGCGCGTCTACCGGCCGCGGCTCCGCGATACCTTCGCTGACCGCCAGCGCCGCTAAAATCCCGCCCACTGCAAGGGAATTGACGATTTCACCGCTGAACACCCGCTGCGCAGCCTCGGCGATGGGGTACCACCGAAGAGTCATGTCGGCTTCTTCGTCATGCGCTTCGGGTTGACCCGCCTGCATCAAGCCGGTGGCCAGGTAGACCCGTACCGACTCATCGCTGAAACCGGGCGTGGAGTCCAGATCAAGTAGTACCTGCCAGGTCTGCGCCCGCAGCCCGGCCTCCTCGTAAAGCTCGCGAGCCGCGGTCAGGTGCGGCGCTTCGCCGTTGACGTCGAGCAGACCCGCGGGCAACTCCCACAGCCTGCGACCAATTGGATGGCGATACTGATGCACCATCGGGATCCGGCCGTCGTCGTCCATGGCGACGATCGCCACCGCGCCGAAATGCTCGACGACATCGCGCGCCGCGATCGTTCCGCCGGGCATCCGGACATGGTCCGTGCGTAGGGCGAGAATCTTGCCTGAATAAAGGGTTTCGGACGATGTCGTCTCGAAGACGTGCTCACCCACGGGCGACAGGTGCGGGCTCAGGCCGCGACGGCTCGGCCCCGTCGTGCTGTTGGCTGCCATTCGCCCGCTGTTCGGGAATCTCCACCGGTAGCCGCTCGGCGGCCTTGTAATCAATCGCGGCGCCGACGAAGCCGACAAAAAGCGGATGCGGACGCGTCGGGCGGCTCTTCAACTCCGGGTGCGCCTGGGTACCGACGACGAAGGAATGCATCTCCGGCGGGTACTCGACGAACTCGACCAGGTGGCCGTCCGGAGACGTTCCGGAGAATCGGAGGCCACTCTCGGCGATGCGACCCCGGTAAGCGTTGTTGACCTCGTAGCGGTGCCGATGCCGCTCCGACACCTCGGTCGACTGATATGCCTGCGCGACAATGGAATCCGGTTCGAGCACCGCCGGATAGGCTCCCAATCGCATGGTGCCGCCGAGGTCGGCTTCGCCGGCGACGATCTGCTCCTGGTCTGCCATGGTGGAGATGACGGGGTCGGGTGTGGACGGATCGAATTCCGCCGAGTTGGCCGCCGTCAGACCGACCGAACGGGCGGCCTCGATCACGATGCACTGCAGTCCGAGGCAGAGTCCAAACACGGGCAGCCCGCGGGCGCGGGCATGTGCGATAGCGCCGATCTTGCCCTCGATTCCGCGGATCCCGAATCCGCCAGGGATCAGCACGCCGTGCACATCGTCGAGCGCCGCCGCGGCACCGCTTGCCGTTTCGCAGTCGTCGGAGCCCACCCAGCGGATTTCCACCTTCGCCCGGTGCTTGAAGCCGGCTGCCCGCAGCGCCTCGCCCACCGACAGATATGCGTCCGAGAGGTCGATGTATTTGCCCACCAATGCGATTCGCACAGTCTCCTGCGGATCGTGCACCCGGCGCAGCAGGTCGTCCCACTCTGTCCAGTCGACGTCACGGAACGGCAGGTTAAGCCGGCGCACCACGTAGGCGTCGAGCTCTTCGCGGTGCAGCACCTTCGGAATGTCATAGATCGACGGTGCGTCAGGGGTGGAGATGATGCCGTCGATGTCGACGTCACACATCAGCGCGATCTTGTTCTTCAGCGGCTCGGGAACGTCGCGGTCGCAGCGCAGGATCAACGCGTCCGCACTGATACCGATGCTGCGTAGCGCGGCGACCGAGTGCTGAGTGGGTTTGGTTTTCAATTCCCCCGACGGTGCCAGGTACGGGATGAGCGACACGTGCAGGAAGAACACATTCTCCCGGCCCAGATCATGACGAACCTGCCTCGCCGCCTCGAGAAAGGGCTGTGACTCGATATCGCCGACCGTGCCGCCGATTTCGGTGATGACGACGTCAGGCCGGTTGCCGTCGGCGTCTGGCTCGGCCATCGCCAGGATGCGGCGCTTGATCTCGTCGGTGATGTGCGGGATGACCTGAACGGTGTCGCCGAGGTATTCCCCACGGCGCTCCTTGGCGATGACCGTCGAATACACCTGCCCGGTGGTGACATTCGCGGAACCGGACAGGTTGCGGTCGAGAAAGCGCTCGTAGTGCCCCACGTCGAGGTCAGTCTCGGCGCCGTCCTCGGTGACGAATACCTCGCCGTGCTGAAACGGGTTCATGGTGCCGGGGTCGACGTTGAGATAGGGGTCGAGCTTCTGCATCGTCACCTGCAGCCCGCGTGCGGTCAGCAACCGCCCCAGACTGCTCGCGGTCAGCCCCTTGCCTAGCGACGAGACGACCCCGCCGCTGACGAAGAGATGCTTGGTGGTGGTCTGCGGATGCTTACGCAATGTAGCGACCTCCGTGAAGACGGCGCAGGGCTAGCCTCGGGAGCGGGCTGTTTGTCCAGCTTTGGGGCCCGCCGACCCACGGAAACCAACCCTAACATCCACTCCGCCACCACGTCGCTGACACGCCCAGTGGCGCGGCGAGCTACGACGCGACGGTGAGCCCGGTGTTGCGGCTGCCCGTGCCGTACTGGCCGGTGCGACCGCCGTTGATCAGGTCGGCCATGCCCAGGACCACCGTCACGCGCCCCGACTCGGCGTCCACGTCGTCGACGGTGCTGATCACCGGCGTCACCGCGGCGTCGGCGCGGGCCACCCCGACCGCCGCCGGCCCGCTGGATGAGCCGTCGCGCCCGGCAAGCAACACACCCGAACCGTGCGGCGCGAGCGCCGCCGCGAACCGGGCCACGCTGACGCCTTGGTTGCCGGCGTCATTGCTCAGGGCGCCGCCGGTAATGACCACGGCGGCATTCGCCGACCCGATGTGCTGATTCTCATGGACTGGAAAAGATATAAAGCCCGTGTCGCGTAGTGCCGCCAACACGGTGTCGCGCTGCGGGTCGTCAACCGGCGGGACGGCGGGGTCGCGGTTGATCAGCAGAGCGATACCCAGTAGATCGCCCGCTTGCGAACCCTGGTCGACCAGGGTGGTGCTCAGTTGGGCGCCCGCGGGAAGGACAGACGCATTGACCACCGAGCGCAGCTTCTCCGCCGAGTTGGCGTCGACGAACTCCTGCGTCAACGACACCGTGCCGGCGACCGCTCCACCCGATTGACCGACGATCTTGGCCACCGCGTCGACGTCGTCGTCTTTCGCGTCGGGAGCGCGGAAGATCAGCACCGACTTGCCGCTCAGCGTGTCATGCACCAGCCGGCCTGACATTTGGGCATCGAAAGCGTTGGCAGATTCAAGCTTTCCATTCAGTACGTTCTTCTCGCCGTTGAGGGCGTTGATCTGGTTGTGCAGATTTCGCGATTCGTCACGCAATCCCGACAGCATCGTATTCGACAGGACACCCGAGCCCAGCAGCACTCCGACCGCTAAGGCCAGAAATACCGCGGCTAATGAAATCGCATGCTGGCGTAGAGATATCACGTCCGTACCGTCCTAATGGACCCAGTGCTGCATCCAGATAGAGAAGTGATTCCAGTACTCGACGGCCCAGTGCAGCACCAGGGTGTCGGTGCGTGACACCCACAACGCAGCGATGACCGCGATCAGCATCGTCAAGATCAGCAACGCGATCGCGCCGCCGGAGATTCGGTTGTGGTACAGCGTGGCAACCGCTTTCGCGTCCACGACCTTCTCGCCCACCCGAAGCCGAGTGAGGAACGTCGAGGGGTTGCTGTCTTGACGCGTCCGGTCGAAGAACGTCTCGATGTTGGCCCGTTGGCCCGCGATGACCAGCAGTGAGGCGCCGTGGTGGTCGGCTAGTAGCAACGCCAGGTCTGCAGGCGAACCCGCGGCGGGAAACGTCATCGCCCCCACACCGAGGTCTTGGATGCGTTCCAAGCCCGGCGCATGGCCGTCGGCGTCGGCGGGCAATACGACCTGAGCCCCGCTTTTGAGAACCTCGGCGCTCAGGTCACTGGGATCGCCGACGATGAGTTGCGGGCGATATCCGGCTTTGAGCAACACATCTGCGCCGGAATTGACGCCGATCAGAACGGGTTGATACTCCTTGATGAACGGCTTGAGGCGCTTGAGGTCATCGGTGGCGTCCTCCTCGTCGGCGACCACGACGACGTGACGCCGACGCAGTTCGATGTCGACATCGGGAATGCCGATCCCGTCGATCAACAGCGGGCTTTCGCTCCGGATGAACTCAATAGTGTTGCCCGCGAAAGCTTCCAGGTGTGCAACGAGCCCACTCTTGGCTTCCTGCATCAGGTCGGTGATCTCTTCGTCGCTGCGCTCGGTGCCCCGGATCAGCCGCCGGTCCCCCGAGTACACCCCGCCGTTGTGCAGGCGGACTTTCGCGCCGTCTTTGATCTTCTTGAAGACGTCGGGCCCCGTCTCGTCGATGAGGGTTACGCCGTTGGCCACCAGCACCTCGGGTCCCTGGTTGGGATAGCGGCCCGACACCGACTGGGATGCGTTGATGACGGCGGCGATCTCGGCGTCAACGAGCGCATCGGCGGTGATCCGGTCCAGGTCCAACACATCGAGAACCGCGATGTCGCCGGGTCGCACCCGTCGGAGCAGTCGGTCGATGTCCCGATCGACCCGGGCGGTGCCGATGACACCGGGCCGCGACGTGTTACGGGAAAGAAGTGTCGACAGTGTGGTGGTCACGCTCATAGGGGCCGATTCTGTCGCTGAACCGGTGGTGCGCGGGGAGGCGCGCCGTAACAACCGCCTCAGAAGTTATATATTGTCACATCTGTCACAGGCTTGGCTGCCGTCATGAGGTCGCAATCCGGTCACAGTCCGCGGCCTCGAGCAGTTCGCGGGCATGGGCGCGCGCGGTATCCGAATCGCCGAGTCCCGCCAGCATCCTGGCCAGCTCGGCAACCCGGTCGTCGCCCTCCAGGCGTCGCACGCCGCTGGCGCCGTCTCCAGCGGTGCTGTCGACCATGAGGTGCGCATCGGCGTACGCCGCGACCTGTGGCAGATGCGTCACCACGATGACTTGACGATTGCGGGCCAACCGCGCAAGTCGCCGCCCGATCTGTACCGCCGCCCGGCCACCGACGCCCGCATCGACCTCGTCGAACACCATCGTGGTGCCCGCCATCGACGCCGTCAGCACCACCTCAAGGGCGAGCATCACCCGCGACAGCTCGCCGCCCGACGCGCTCTTCGACAACGGCAACACCGTGGTGCCCCGATGCGCGGCGAAGCCGAACTCGACCTGGTCGACGCCGTCGCCTCCGGCATGGGCGCGCGCGCCGGAAGGAAGTGTCAACGCGGCCGGATCGTCCGCTGTAGCCGTCATATTCGACACGGTGATGGTGAACTCCGCGCTGGCCATCGCCAGCCCGGACAGCTCGCCGGTGACTTCTTTCGCCAGCCGCTCGGCTGCCTGGCTACGTGCCTTACTGAGGTCAGATGCGGCAGCGGCTAATTGCAGCGCCAGTTCGTCGACACGACGTTGCAGGCCGGCCAGCGCCTCCTCGGAGACATCCAGATTCGCCAAACGATCGCGGGCTTCGCGGGCCCACTGCAGCACGCCGTCGATGTCGGCGGCGTATTTACGCGTCAATGTTCGAAGCTCGGCTTGCCGGCCCAGCTTTGCATCCAATGTGCTTGCATCAGAGGGTAATTCACTCAAGTAGTTACCGAGCTCACGGGCGGCGTCGCCGACCACCGTCAGTGCCTCACCGAGCTGGTCGGCCAACCCCCGCAACGTCGCGTCCTCGGTCGACTCCAGCGCCGTCTTGGCTCGGGCCACGTTGTCCGCCGCAGAAGCGGACTGTCCAGTCGGATCGACGCTTGCGTCGTCGCCGGACAAGGCGGCCCGCGCCCTGGACGCGGCCTCGCGCAAGGTATCCAACTCCGAGAGCCGGCGGATATCGGCGATCAGTGCGTCGTCCTCGCCGGGTGCGGGATCGACGGCGTCGATCTCGTGCAGCGCAAACTTCAGCCGGTCGGCCTCCTGCGCCAATTCGCGGGCCCGGTTGCCTCGGTCGACAAGGTCCCGACGCGCCGACTGCCAAGCGTCACGCAGTGTGCGGTAACGCTCCATCCGGGCGCCGACGGCCGCGAACTGGTCGAGGGCCCCACGTTGCTCGTCGGGTCGCATCAGCCGCAATTGGTCGTTTTGCCCGTGCAAAGTCAGCAACTCGGCGGTGAAACCGCTCAGCGATTTGGCGGGCACGCTGCGACCGCCAAGGTAGGCCCGCGACGGACCCTCACGGCTGACCGAGCGCAGCGCGATGATGCTGCCGTCCTCGTCGCGCTCGGCACCCGACACATCGAGCATCTCGTCGATCTGGGCTGTCGCTTTCGCATCGAGATCGGCCGTGCTGAAGCGACCTTCGACGACCGCCCGGTCGGCTCCCGAGCGCACCCGGTTGGCGTCGGCGCGGGCCCCGCCGAGCAGGTGCAGTCCGGTCACCACCATGGTCTTGCCGGTGCCGGTTTCTCCGGTCAAGACCGTCAGACCGCGGTCGAACTCGGCCGTCGCGGCGCTGATGGCGCCCAACGACTCGATCCGTATCTCACTCAGCACCGCCCGTGCTCCATCACCGTCCGCGCCAGCCGGCGACCGGCAGGCGGAACTTGCGTACCAGACGGTCGGTGAACGGCGCGCTGTCCAACCGCGCCCATTTGACCGATACGTCGCAGCGCCGCACCTCCAACCGCGAACCGGCCGGTATCAACATCTCCCGACGGCCGTCGCAGAAGACCAGGGCGTCACTGCCGTCGGCCTCGATTTCGATGGCGATGCGAGCGTCGGGGCTGGTGACCATGGGCCGGGCGAACAGCGCGTGAGCGTTGTTGGGCACCACCAGCAGCGCTTCCAGGTCCGGCCACAGCACCGGTCCGCCCGCGGAAAATGCGTAGGCCGTCGACCCGGTGGGCGTGGACACCAGAACGCCGTCGCAGCCGAAGGTCGAGACCGGCCGGCCATCGACCTCTATGACCACCCCCAGCACCCCCAGTCTCGGCCCCTTTTCCAGGCTGACCTCGTTGAGCGCCCACCCGCGACTGAGGACCTCGCCCTTCACCAGCACAGCGACGTCGAGGGTTAACCGTTCCTCGAGGCGGTAGGACCGGGCGACGACATGCTCGAGAACGAAATCGATGGCGTCGGCCTCGGCTTCGGCCATGAAGCCGATCCGACCGAGGTTGACACCCAGCACCGGGATATCGGCGTTGCGGGCGAGTTCCGCGGCTCGCAGGAAGGTGCCGTCGCCGCCGAGACCCACCACCAGCTCGCATCCTTCGCCGGCGTTCGGGTCGGCGTCGACGAGCTCGATGTCGACGCCCAGAGCGCGCTGGTCGTCCGGATCCAGGTAGAGCGGACCCCTGTCGACCGCCTCGGCTGACAACACACGAAGCCCAATACCGTTGGCGTTCAAGACTTTTTCGACCCGATGCGCGGTCTCGGTGGCTTCCTCGCGTCCGGTGTGAACCACGAGAAGCACGGTGCGCTCAGCGGTCATTGCGGCCCCGCTTCGACGGCTTGGAGTACGGCGCATTGCAGATCATCACCCAACAGACCCCGATCGGTCTCGGCGCGCAACCACAAGAAGTATTCGACATTGCCCGACGGACCCGGGAGTGGGCTCGCAGCGACGCCGAGGGTGTGCCAGCCCAGTTCCTCAGCGCGACGCGCCACCGCAAGCACCGAGCCCGTCCGAAGTTCCGAACTGCGGACCACCCCGCCCGCTCCCACCTGATCCTTGCCCACTTCGAACTGCGGCTTCACCATAGGAACGATATCTGCGTCCCGCGACGCGCATCCAGTCAGCGCGGGCAACACTGTGCTCAGCGAGATGAACGACAGGTCGGCGACGATGGCCTCAACTGGCCAACCGACCACAGCAGGTGTGAGCTCGCGCGCATTTGTCCGCTCGACCACGACCACCCGGGGGTCTGATCGCAGCGACCAGGCGAGCTGGCCGTAGCCGACGTCGACGGCGATCACTTCGCGCGCGCCGCGGTCCAGTAAGACCTCGGTGAATCCCCCCGTCGAGGCCCCTGCGTCCAGACAGCGCCGACCGGCCACGCTGATACCGAATGTGTCGAGCGCGCCGATCAGTTTGTGAGCACCACGCGACACCCAGTTGCGTCCGGTGTCGCCGGTGACGCTCAATGCGGCAGTTGCCGCCACGGCGGTGCCCGGCTTGACCGCGGGCATCCCGTCGATGCTGACCTTGCCGGCGCCGATCAACTCCGCGGCCTGCTGCCGAGACCGGGCCAGTCCGCGGCGGACCAGCTCGACGTCGACACGGGTACGCCGCG
>Ga0302325_10021078_pt1 | contig 13653 bp, 15 predicted proteins | sample Palsa_T0_2_FD_201948 | JGI IMG/M metagenome (GOLD analysis project Ga0302325, IMG submission 201948) | Peat permafrost microbial communities from Stordalen Mire near Abisko, Sweden - Palsa_T0_2 | ecosystem: Environmental > Terrestrial > Soil > Palsa > Peat permafrost | place: Sweden: Abisko... | reverse complement strand
TTCGTCTTTGGCCGCAAAAAGAGGCATTAGTAAAACTTGCCATGTTTTAAGCCCCAGAATTAGAAATTCTATTGAACAACGCCCCTTGTTTAAGGAGTTCCGAAGCTGCTGGCAAGAGACTTTGTGAAATTTTTCACGAATTAGGCTCGGATAATCATTGTCATTAGTTTTGGTAAAACCAAATCCGTGGTGAACGAGCCTTTTGGCTAGTATCAATTTGACCAAGTAGCCTGGACAATTTAGGGCAGACTTGGAAACTGACCGCGGAAAGGGGCTTTAGAATCGCCAGGCCACACCGGCGTATGGGTTATAATCGTAGGCATCCCCTATCCCGAAGCGCATGACTGCGTAAAGCAATAGGTTGGGAGTGATCTCATAGCTCACGCCGAATCCAGCGTAGCCCCAACCTCGCTGGCCTGATTGGCTTGATGACAATAAGCTTAAATCCGCCATGGCGGTAAGCTTGCCAAAGAACGTCTTGTCCACTGCAAAACGGTTGGCTAGTTCACCGTGGATGACTTTTCTGCCGTCTTCGATGGCGTATAATCCCGGCGCGTATTTGATCATGAAATCCATCGGCAAGCGCACGGCGAAAGGGACGTCAATCCCTCCCTGAACATCACCGCCATCGGCAGGAATGCCAATATACGGTGAGATCGCCAGGGCGGTCACGCCGGCGTCGTTGCCCCAAAGGTTGATGCGAGGGCCGATGTCCGTGTAACCAAAAGATTCACGGGAATACGTTGCTACATAAGAGCCGCCGCCCCCGCCCGCTGGATACGACCCCGTCTGATGCTGGGAGAAATTCTCGTACTGGGGCTCCACTTCCAAATCAACATGATTGCAAAGCCCGAGGCGGAAGGTCGGCGACCAGACTAATTCCTGCTGGAAGAGATCGTACGTGGTCCCGCTGGCGAAAGTTCCTCTCCGTGTATCAGAATACGAGTCTATGAAATTCGCATCGATTTGGAAATGGCCTGCATCGATCGTAAAAGGGTTTTGCACGTCCTCAAATTCGCCTGTAGAGATCGGGCGCAACAGCGAAGCAGGTGTTGGGTTGAAGAGGCTGTACTGGTTCTTGTCCTCGTTGGATGAATCGCCTGCCCAAAGCGCCATGGAGTTGAATCCCAAGACAGCGGATAAAACTAATGTGCGTGAATGGAGTTTCGTATGCATAAAAGTGAATTGCACTGAACTTATTCCATTCCCTCCGTGGAAGGCAAGAGCCACTACTGGCCCGGTTAAGGTCAACTAAGAAGATTGGAATTGTGCCAGAGAAAAACAAGAAGTCAGCTTTCTGCTGATAACAGAGTTGGACAATCTTTGTTATTCGAGTAGAATTAGAAAAGTTCGAGCGCAACAAATCTATGAACGTATCTTTGACGCCGGAATTGGAAAATCTCGTCGCCCGCAAGGTCGAGAGCGGCCTCTACAAGTCTGCCAGCGAAGTGATTCGCGAGGGTCTTCGTCTTCTCGAACAGAACGACCACCTGCGTGAAGTTCGAACGAAAATTCGGACAGGCTTGGATCAACTTGACCGAGGAGAGGGAATACCAAGTGAAAAAGTCCTGGCGCGAATGAAGCAAAGAAGCGCCGAATTCCGCAAACATAAGTAATCAGCGATTTCCTGATCGCTCCTGCGGCCGCAACGATTTGGACAACTGCCTATGACTTGCCCGATTTCGAACCCCCAGAGGACGGGGCAGCGGGAGCCGGGGCCGCGCGGGCTGGTTCGACCGGCGCGGGGCGAGTCTCTATTGGTGTCGGCCGGTTCTCCAGCGCGTTGTGCGGCGGTTCAGCTTGGCCCGCGAGTGGCCGGTATCCATCGTAGCGCGGGGTTGGGGCAGGAGCATTGGGACGTTCCACGACTGGCCTCGTATAGTCTGGGGCCCAATCGCGATTAGGCGAAGCCGCATTTCCCCCCGGAGCGAGGATGTGGCCCGGTTGTTGATGAGGCGAATTCCCAGGCACGGGATAATGCAAACTAGGCAATTCAAGAGAGCCACCACGGATGTTGGACTCGGCTGCCAAAATCTCTTCTTCAGAAGCCTTATTTTCCGCGAGCATGACGGGTTCCTCCGGGGAAATCGTCACGGGCTGTGTTTGGCCATGCGGCTGATTCTTAATGGGCGAGGCGGTGGAAGATGTTCCTTTTGGCGAAGCCGGCGGAACATAAACCGCGAGCGTCTTGCGATCCTGCGCAAGTCCGACGGCCTCTTGGGAGGCGACAGAGCGCAAGCTAAATTCCGGCACCGGTTTGTGCGCCGCCGCCGCCACAATGTCACGACTGACACCTTTATTGAAAACTCTATTATTGACAACGCTGTAGCTGTCAAGCAAGGTGCTGATACGCACCAAATCCTTGGCCCGCGACGCCGACACAAGATGATGGGTCAGATTGCGGCTGGTCAAATTGCCGACATTCACGAAGCTAAAAGCGGAGGCGGGAAGGCCCAGGGTTGCATTCCCAAGAGGCTTGCCGGTAAAGCTTAACTGGGCCACGGCACTAAGGCCTACGCCCGGCGGCAAAGGCGCCCAACCGACACAGGAATCGGTGTAACGCCACGCTACCCAAGCAGGCCCCCATTGGTTGCCCGGCACCCAAGCCCATCCTTGGCGCGGAATGTTGGCCCAACGACCATAATGAAAAGCCGCCCAGCCCCAGGTATACTCGGATTGCCAGTACCAACCGCTATCAGAATACAGCCATTGGCCGGCATCCACATACGGGGTCCAATTTGCGTCCGCCGTTTCGACCGTTGGCTGCCAGACCAGCCCATAATCCGGTTGCTGCGTCCAGGCTCCGTAGGGGGCGAGGTCATTGTAAAACGGACTCGTTGTTGCGTCCGCTTGCATAGCGGCGGAAGGCGGCGGCTCGGTCGGTGGAGGTAAAGGTGTGGGCGTGGCGACGATAGCGGGAGCGACCAGCGGCGTTGCTGTCGGCGGCGCGGCTTTGACAATGGCGCCAATCACATTTTGCGAAAGCCCAATATCCTTTAGATAAAGGATTTCGTCGGCCGACGGCGAAAAAACTCGCCCCGAATTGGTGACGTAGGCCAGCATAACTCCTTCATCCACATGGGCCTGGGCCAGCTTTATGATCTCGGCGAGGCCAGGCGAAAGGTTGGCCGGCAACACGGCCGTGCCTGTTGCTTCCGCAGGAGGATCGCCCGGTTTTGCCGCAAGCGGCGAAGAAGAAGCAACCTGGCCGGGCTTAAGGGAGGTTGCAGGGTCGAAGCGGGCGAAAGCGCCAATGATCAAGATCGTGCCCGCCCCAATGGCCACCATCCAAGCCGTGACGGGCAAATTTCGAGTGTTCATACTCACAAGTACCGACGCTGGGCACAGGCCCATATTCAATTTACAAGCAACCTGAGCTAAACTCTCTCCCCACAGGGATTGGGTCTCATTGTAAACGAATATTAAGCCGAGACAAGGCAAAACGAGCCTTTTCGCAGGCCGAATCGCTTTGTCGAATGGGCCATTTTTGGCTGGACTGTCACCTTCTCTTGTGGCATAAAAGTCACTACTCAACTGCGCTGGGTAAACCTGTAAAAATAGGCGTTTTTATGCATAAGATATCCTTGCTGGCTCTTATGTTGGGCGGCATGAAGCTGCTCCATGGCGTATGTCACGCCGACGGGGTTTTTGTCTTTACCTGGAATAAGCAAATCGACATCAACGAGCCCACGCAAAAGGCCATTATCCTTTACGACCAGGGACGCGAGGATCTGGTCCTCCAAGTCAAATACGAGGGGCCGGCGAAGGAATTCGGCTGGCTGGTTCCAGTTCCCGGTTTACCCGAAGTCAAAAAAGGATCGATGGATTGCTTTTATGAATTGAGCGCACTGACTCAGAAGGCTTTAGCACTGGAAAACCGGTTTACGATGCGCGGTGGTCGCGGTAACGAGGATGACGCGGTCCATGTGATCGAAATCAAAACCGTGGGCGCGTACGAGGTGGCCATTCTTTCAGCCGGTAAGTCCGGCAAATTAACTCAGTGGCTTGACGCCAACGGTTTCAAGTTCCCCAAAGAAAAGCAGGAGGTTCTCGATGATTACATCAAGAAGAATTGGTATTTTGTCGCGGCCAAGATCAATCCAAAACAAGACGGTTTCTCCACACACCAACAATTGGCCAGCGGCGAATTGGCCCCGCTCGTCATAAGCTTTGATTCGGGAAAAGGCGTTTATCCGCTGACGATTTCCTCGGTCAACGGCAAGCCGTCGGAGATTTCCCTCTATGTTCTTTCCCGGGATCCGCTCATGAGCCGCCCAGGAAGAATGGGTCAAACAAGCGCCTGAACGCGTCAAGCAGCGACAGGACGCAATGGCTCGACAGTATCAAACATGGGACGATAGAATACGAAGCAAACCCAGTCCTTCTGATGATCCCGATGACCCACAGCCAACCTCATCGATTAGACGCGACGGAATCGGAATTCCTCCTCGCTTTCGTTATAGCGATAGACCTGATTATCCCGGATTGCCCGGTGAAGGGCCTTTGATATTTGGCTTGGAGGCTGGGCCGAATCTGGTTGCGAGCGCAAAGATATTGCCTCGGCTGGCTGGTAAATCTTGGTGGGTGATGAAGCAGGTGCAAGTCTTCGCACCCGAGGAAATGCAGGACCTTGAATTTGAGCCTGTTCTTCCAATTCTGGCCTCCAAACTTCGCGACCCTGCTGGTCATGGCGTGGCCTCTTGTTTGCGGAGATTTGGCAGCCGGGCCGTGCCCATTATAGTAGCGAGTGCGAAAAGCTCTGATCCTATCGAAAGACATGCAGTCGCTGACGTTTTAGGCATGGTGACTGCGCCTGAACTGACAGCGGCGATTCCAGATCTGCTGCAAAGCTCTGACGCAGAAATCCGCCGAAATGCCTGTTATGCGGCCGAGAATAATTGGAATGACAGCTTTGCGCCGCGGATGGTTGAGTTATTGAATGACCCAGATGAACGTGTGCGTGGCGCGGCTAAACTCAACCTCGGACTGCACCCCGACCGAGCAAACCTCTCGACTTATCAGAAAATTGTCAAAGAAGATGGGCCGGGAGCCTCTCAAGCCATCACCTTGCTGCAAGGAGCGGGTTACTCGCGAGAGGATCTGATTCGTTTCTTTGCCTCCACCAATCTGCCCGTTGTTTCGACCGCTTTTACACGATTGCGTTATACTCTCACCATCGATGAACTCGAGCCGTTGCTGAACAATTCATTGCCGATCGCGCGGCTCATGGCTTTGGGAGAACTAAATCGAATCAAAGACAAACCCGCTATTGATCGGATGGTAGCTATGCTACGCGACCCGAATGAAAATGTGCAGTGGCGCGTGCGTTCGGATTTGCGCCGAATAACCGGGCAGAAACTCGGCGCAGACCCCGCCGCCTATGAGAAATGGTGGAAGGAAAATCGGGAAACATTTCCCGCGAACTGAGGAAGCCCTCTGTCAACTGTTTGTCTTACATTTTCGCAAGACAGAGCACGCCGGACTTGGTAATTTCCAGTCATGTCTGACCCTCAAAGATCCGTCGTGTGCGGACATCGCTATCGAAACGCTCCGGCCGCGATTCAGTGGTTATGCGATGTTCTCGGGTTCCAGCGCCAAGCGGTTTATCCCGGGCCGAATGATACCGTCGCCCACGCGCAACTGACTTTCGGCGGCGCCATGATCTTCATCGGGTCAATGAATGATAACGAATCGCAACGTTTTCTAAAACAGCCCGACGAAATCGGCGGCGCGGAAACCCGTCATGTATATTTAATGGTGCCCGATGCCGATCTTGTCTATGCCCGCGTGAAGAGTTCTGGCGCGGAGTTGGTCATTGACATCAAGGATGAAAGCTATGGCGGGCGCGGTTTTACCTGCCGCGATCCGGAGGGCCATATTTGGAACATTGGCACTCATAATCCCTGGAAAACCACTTGAAGCCAGTTCGCGGACGAATACCCTTGAGACTTCCGCAAAAAGGTCTATGTAAAATCCAGTGTGATGGAACTTGTTGACCTTAGTCTCAAGCGGGTGGTCGCCGTTAATTTTAAGAGCATCAAGCGCGTGGAGTTGGATCATCTCAACAACCTCGCGCTCTTGATGGGCCGCAATAATGCGGGCAAATCCAATTGCCTGGATGCCTTCAAGTTTCTTTCCGAGGCCGCCATTAGCTTCGAACAGGCTGTGGCCTCGCGTGGGCGAAGTCTGCGGGAGGTCATCCATCGCAAACGAGAGGACGAAACCATCGAGTTCCTCTTCGAGTTTGCGCCTGCGCCCAAAAGGCGCATTGATTTCATCCACCGCCTTTACGCCAGCAATCCGAAGCTAGCCGCGGCCGACGTGAGCAATTCCAGTTTTCTTTCCATCCTGACCTTAAAAATCATCATCACGATGCAGGGCTTCAGCGAGGAACTCTCCACGCCCAATATCGAGAGCGGGCGTCCCTTCGTGATTTTTGCCGAGAAAGGCACGCCGGAAAGTTTGGAGGTTTCGTCCGGACAAATGGAAACTTTGTGCGGTCGCTGCGGGGGCGAATTGCCTTCCGAACCCATCAAATTGGAGTCCAAGCCCGAAACCATGATGCCTTACCGCTTGCGCCTCGGTTACCCTGAGGGAGGTGAAGCTTTCCCGGTTTCGTCCGAATTAGCCGAGGCCGTTTATCAACAATTTGCCAGCCTGGAGTGGGCCGATCCTCTGCGCCAGATGCCCGACAGCTCGCCTATCATGGGTGGACACACCCTGACCGCGGACGTCTCCAACCTGGCCGATGTCTTGCACTGGCTCTACAACAACAAGCCCAAGCAATTTCGCAGGATCGAAGCTGAGGTTTCCAAATTAGTGCCGGACCTTGGCCGACTTTATACGCCGACCGTCCAAAACGAAGCCACGCTTGGTCTTATGGACGAGAGCGACGAAGACCTTGTTTATTCCATGAACCAAATGAGCTTTGGCACGCGTTCCCTTATCGCCATTGTGGCCAAGGTCATTCTGGCCAAACCCGGGGCGTGGGTGTGCATCGAAGAGCCGGAAACCTATTTGCATCCCAAAGCCCAAGTCGGCCTCTTTCATTTCCTGCAGGAGGAAGCCAAAGGAAAGCGAATATTTGTCGCCACCCATTCCACAGCCATGGCCGCTTCCTGCCCGCTTTCCTCCCTCTTCATCGTGCAACGCGACGTGGACAAATCAACCATCGCCATGCCTGTCTCCCCCAAAGACGCGTTGGACGTGATTGAACAGTTGGGCGTCAAACCTTCCTTCAGCTTCGAGGCCGACGCGATCGTGTTTGTGGAACAAGCCGGCCACGTGGCGATTTTTGAGGCCTGGGCGAAGAAATTCCAGTTTCATATTAACGTGCAATTCCTCGATGCCGAGGGCGCTTGCACGCTTCATTATTTTGCCAATTCAAGGATCGCCTTGAGCAATTTCGTCCATACGCTGGTTTTCGCCGTCTTTGGCAATGGTAGCGAAATGGCCAGTCGCACCCGGAAGCCGATTGTGGACCAATTGCTCTTGCCGCCCGAACAAGTCCTCACCGTGGATTACCCTGAATTGGAAGGCTACCTGCTGGACGCCCAGGCGATTGCGCGCGCTTTCCCCGCCGTCACTTTGTCGGCGTCGGAAATGGCCGCGCGCCTTGACCCGGCGAGCACCTTGCCGGACCAAAAAAGAGCCTTGAACGAACTTCTTTCCCAATTCCGCCTGGGCGAATATGACAGCCGGCTGGGCGCGCGCATTGCTGAGGCGATGAACGAAATCCCAGCCTGCGTGCGCCAGTTGTTCGAACAGATTGACGACAGTGCCAAACCATATTGGAAAATCTAGCATCCATTCTTCGGGAGGGCGGAGCTCTGCGACGCCCTGGAATTTCTTTTCAGTGCACCGGAAAGGATATTGCGGCGTCGCGGCGCTCCGCCCTCCCGAAAAGGGTGTTGCACCATCTTCTGGCGTTTTTAAATCTCAGTCTCGCCTTCTCAGGGGTGGCTAATGATTCTGTTCCATTAACATTTCCCTTACAGCAAGGCTGGTTGGGCGGCGACGAAGCCTATTCTGTTTTGCTGGATGCTACGAATAACCGTTCGCTCTGGATGTTCGGAGATTCTTACGTTCGAAGCGACTCGACGCTAAGTCGCGTGGGAGCGAAAATGATTGCCAACACGATTGCTATTCGTACTTCAGACGGAGTCCGTCAAACCATCGACTACTTCTGGAAAAACCAAGAAACAACAAAGCCGCAAGCTTTCTTTTCACCGGGAACAGAAGCGTTTCGTTATTGGCCGGAGGACGGCTTTGTTTATAACGGCAAACTTTACCTTTGCCTTATTCGGATTCAAAGCGCGGGCGCAGGCGCATTTGGATTTCGGGAAATCGGCGTCGATTTGGCGACCGTCACGAATCCGCAAAATGCGCCGCCAGACTGGCAAATAAAGTACACGCCGCTTTCCTCCAGCACGGACATCTTCCCAGGCATTTCGACCGTGTTGAGCAGCGACTATGTTTATTTGTTCGCGGACAATGACGCCGCCGCCCATAAGCATGATCGTCCCATTTACCTGGCGCGGATACCGTTGCCCTTGCTTGACACGGATCCAAGCGCCCACCTGCAATACCTCTCTGACGAAAATGTTTGGAAACCCGGCCCCATCGGTAGTGACGCCGTAATTATTATGAATCGAGGTGTGACAGAAATGACGGTTCGGTGGCATCCCAATATCAACCGTTGGGTGGACATCCAAATCAGCAACGAATTCCCAGCCCATCAAATTTGGCGCCGCCAGGCCTCAAACCTCACCGGGCCCTGGTCCGAACCGGTTTCCATTTATACCATGCCAGAGTATTCGCCTTCCAATCCAGGTTATGGTCCCAAGCGCTTTTTCTATGCCGGCAAAGAGCATATTGAATTTCTCAATGCCACTAATGGATTCGGGCTGGTGACTTATGTCGGCAACTCCATGTCGGCGTCGGACGTCGAACACGATTTAAAATTGTACGTGCCGCAAGTCGTCCCACTAACGGTCGATCCGCCCGAAACCAAGTAAGGCCAGCCTCACGGTAAGGCCGCAAAGAAGGCATGGGAAAGGGATTAAGCATGACTCAAGTCATCATTATTTAGTGAAAGAGAATTTGGAACTTTAAGCCAGTCATTCTTAATCCCTTTGCGACCTTGGCGTGAGCATCTCTTATGTATAGTTTACTGCGATGATTTCGAGCAAAACCAGGCTGAGTCTCCTGCGTTGGTTGGCGGCGCTTTTCTTTATGGGCGCCGGGCTCAATCATTTTTGGCATGCGGATTTTTATGAGCAAATCGTTCCACCCGGATTTCCCTCGCCGAAGATGCTCGTCATCGTTAGCGGCGTGGCTGAGTTTTTAGGTGGTCTGGGCTTGTTGATTCACCCTGTGCGTCGAGCGGCCGGTTGGGGATTGATCGCGTTGCTGATCGCAGTTTACCCCGCCAATATTTACATGGCCTTTCATCCCGGGCGCTTTGATCTCCCGGCTTGGGTTTTGTGGGCGCGTCTGCCCTTTCAAGTTGTTTTCCTGGCATGGGTATGGTTCGTGGCAAAGCAGTCGCCCCCCAGGGCAGACGCATCTAAATTGTTGCACTAAATTGTTGCAAGCCGTTGAATACCAATACGGCTATTCGAGTCGCCCCGCGTTGGCGGAGGGTTCGTCCAGCAAAGTCTTTGGCAGAGGAATGATTGGCAAGGGAATGACAGACATGACTTTGGTTTTATTCCCCTGCCAAACATTCCCTTGCCCCTTTTTTTCGCTCGTGAGCGGTTACCAGATTCTCCATTTCGCGGCTGTGCGGGTCAAATTAGATGCGTCGGCCCTGTCGCCCCCCTGCTTGGACTTGAGTTTTTTGCCGGATGGGCTGATGTTGGTTCATGGTTTTTGTTACTGTTTCCAACGCGGCCACTCCGGCGGAAGCGGATCTCGTTCGATCTCGCCTCGAAGCCAACGGTTTTATGGTCAACCTCAAGGATGATAATGACGCCGTTAGTTTTGGGTTTGGCTTGCCCATTGGCGGCATGCAGATACAGGTCCCGGAAGATCAGGCCGAAAACGCCCGCGGCTTGCTGGCCTCGCAAGGGCCGCCCAGTTCGGATTCGTGAAGCCGCCTCGCGTCCTCAAGCAACTTCAGAGACTTCTTCCAGCCGGCGAATTGCGCCTGGAACCGTCGGTGCTGGAGAAATACACCGGGGATAAATGGTTCGCCCGGCATTGCCCCGAAGCTGTCGCGCTTCCGCGCAGCACGACCACGGTTTCGCATCTATTAAAGTTCGCTTCGCGTCATCGCATCCCCGTCACGCCGCGCGGCGCGGGCTTTGGTTACGTAGGCGGCTGCGTTCCTGAGCGAGGGGGAATTGTGCTCTCACTGGAGCGCATGAACCGGATCAAGGAAATCGATGCGCGTGATTTTGTGGCCGTGGTGGAGCCGGGCGTGATTTTGAAAACGTTCCAGGATGCAGCGGAGAAGAAAGGGCTGTATTATCCCCCCGATCCGGCCAGCCGCGCTGATTGCAGTGTTGGCGGCACTGTGGCCACCAACGCCGGCGGCCCGCGCTGTCTCAAGTATGGCGTGACGCGGGATTACGTCCTGGGCCTGCAAGCGGTACGGGCCGATGGCGCGGTGCTGGCGCTGGGCGGGCGCACGCATAAGAACAAAACCGGCTTCGACTTGACACGATTGATGGTGGGTTCAGAGGGATTGCTGGGAGTCGTTACGGAGGTCACTTTGAAACTCCTGCCGCTGCCGCCGTTTCGCGCCTTGCTGGTGGTGGGATTTGACTCCATGAAGGCGGCCGCGCGCGCCATTCGCGCCGTGTTCGCGGACGGCTTTCTGCCTTGCGCTTTGGAAGTGGCCGACGAATTCACGCTCAATGCCGCCGCCCGCCGTACCGGCAGCCGGCGTTTGGCGGGTGCGCGCGCTTTGCTGATGGTGGAATTGGATGGCCGGGAGAAATCCGTGCGCCGCGATGCCGCCGCCTTGGGAAAGTTACTCCAAAGGCAAAGCCCGCTTTTCACCCAGCGCGCCTATGGACGGGAGGAGTGCGAAAAATTATGGGGCCTCCGCCGGGAGTTTTCGTTTTCACTGCGGGACACCGGCCTCATCAAGCTGAATGAGGACATCGTTGTGCCGCGCGGCCGCTTGGAGGATCTTTTTGCGTTCACGGCCAAATTACAGAAGAAATCAGGCCTGCCTATCGCCTGCTTTGGACATGCGGGCGACGGCAATATTCATGTCAATGTAATGTATGACGCGAATTGGCCGGGAGTTGAGCGGCGCACAAAGGAGGCGCTGGACCAATTATTCCGTCAAGTGCTGGCTTGGGACGGAGTGATCACCGGCGAACACGGCATCGGTTTGGCTAAGAAGCCATGGTGGCCGATAGCCGTTACTCCCGCCGTCCGCGAACTGCATCGGGACATCAAAAGATGCCTGGACCCACAAGGGATACTTAACCCAGGCAAATTTGTGTGAACCCCGAAACGTATTCGGGGCTATTTGAACTACTAACCGCGATAGCCGCCGCGACGTTCTCCGCCGCCGCCGCCGCCGCCACCACCGCCTCGATAGCCTCTGTCGCCACCGCCACCGCCACCGCCACCGCCACCGCCACCGCCTCGATACCCGCCGCCACCACCACCGCCGCCCGAAGGACGCTCTTCACGAGGGCGAGCTTCGTTGACAGTGAGCGGACGCCCTTGGAAGTCCTTGGAATGAAACATGGAAATGGCCTTCTCCGCGTCTTCCTTGGAGGCCATCTCGATGAACGCGAAACCTCGCGAACGACCGGTCATGCGGTCTTGCATGATGTTTACGGAAACCACCACGCCCGCTTGCGCGAAATGATCTTGCAAGTCGTTCTCCGTCGCGGTGAAGGTAAGATTACCGACGAATAATTTTGCTGACATATAACTAACTTTGCTATTCACCCAATTTTTTTGTGGAACGGTCCCCAGGATGGGTTTTTTAACCGAACATTCGGCTTTGGGAGCAAGCTGAATAGGGTGAAACTACGGAAAATCGATTTTGGAATCAACTAAAAAATGAGACAAAAATTGGCGCGTCACTTTACCCCAATTCCGGCCCCATTACAACCACAAATTCGCCTTTAAGTGTCTTCCCGCGCAATTCCTCCAGCAACTGTCCAGGCAATCCATGGCGAAATTCCTCGAATTTCTTGGTTATTTCTCTGGCCAAGACCACTTGGCGCGTCGGATAAACAACCGCCAATTCCTCCAGTAGCTTAATAATTCGATAGGGAGATTCGTACAATAGAATGGTACATGGCACCACTTTCAGACCCTCCAATTGGCGTCGGCGTTGCCCACTTTTATGCGGCAGAAATCCCACAAAATGAAACTCGTCGGTCGGCAGTCCGCTGGCCGTCAAAGCCGCTATGAGCGCGCATGGGCCCGGCACTGATTCGACGCGCAATCCTGCCGTCCGCGCGGCTGCGACGACTCTTGCGCCCGGATCGCTAATGCCGGGGCTGCCGGCGTCTGTCACCAGAGCGACCTTTTCGCCGCGCTGCAGGCGTTCCAAAATTTCCTCACTGCGCCTCGCTTCGTTGAATTGGAAATAACTCAGCAACGGTTTGGAAATTCCAAAGTGTTGCAAGAGGCGGCCTGAATGACGCGTGTCCTCCGCTGCGACCACGTCGCATTCCCGCAGCACGCGCAGCGCGCGCAACGTGATATCTTCGAGGTTGCCAATCGGCGTAGCCACCAGGTAAAGCGTCCCGGGCGTTAAAGGCGGCAGGGGCGTGTCGTTCATTCAGTGAACAGATTAATGCGCTACACAAGGACTAGTTAAGCGCTCTTGACACAAGCGATTTTTGACCGAATAGCGCCTGCGGTGAATGATCTGGCACGACGAGAACCTATGTAGAGCGGACCGCTGATGTCAACCTCACAATTCGTTTAGTGTGTGATTAAAAGTGGGTGAGCAGGAGGCGCCTCTTCTTTACCCCAACGGGGTAAAGTCATTCAGCCTGGGGTTGACGCGACTCAAGGAACGGCTACCCCAGGTCCGCCAGAAAAACTCCCTACCCCGAAGGGGTTGCATCAGATCGCGGATCATGCTTTTCAACCAGTGTCGGACTACGTTTGATGCAACGCTTTCAGCGTAGCGGATTTTCCTTTTTCCACCTGGGGTAGCTCCTCTTTGCATCGTCGCCAACCCCAGGCTGAGTGCTTCCCATAACTTTGGCATGGAGGAAACTTTCATCGCGGCTCTTGTCATGAATCCCCCACTTTTAATCACACCCATTCGTTTACCCCCTGGTTGCCATCGCTTGCTTTTTTCGCAAAAGAGCGGCAATTTAAAGCATGATTACGGTTGAAACAACCGATTCTACCGTGCGCGTGATTATTCCGAAGAGCGAAGTGCCCGCTGATCGGCTGAACTGGTTTGTAGATGCATTGCGCCTGGAAGCTATTGCTCGCAAAAGCCATTTGACCGAGGACGAAGCCTCGCGGTTGGCTGACGAGATTAAAGCGGGATGGTGGGCCGCTAATCGCGACCGGTTCACCAAGCCGGCTCAATGAATCCCGATTGCGTTGTCATTGACGCAAACATTGCCTTCAAAGCCATGGTTTCGCAGCGTGGGGATCTGCGAGAACGTCTGGATTCGTCCGCGAAAGTAAAGTTCTACACGCCTGGTT
>Ga0302325_10021076_pt1 | contig 13654 bp, 13 predicted proteins | sample Palsa_T0_2_FD_201948 | JGI IMG/M metagenome (GOLD analysis project Ga0302325, IMG submission 201948) | Peat permafrost microbial communities from Stordalen Mire near Abisko, Sweden - Palsa_T0_2 | ecosystem: Environmental > Terrestrial > Soil > Palsa > Peat permafrost | place: Sweden: Abisko... | reverse complement strand
CAGCGGGATGCCCGCGTCCACGCCGAGCAGCCGGGCGTCGTGCGGGTCGGCCAGGATGGTCTCGATCGTCTCCTCGGCCTCGGCCAGCTGGATGCCGTACCCGGTGCGCAGCGTCTCGTACAGCGAGGCGTGCTTCTCAAGCTGCCTGCGCAGGCCGGGGAAGCGGCGGGCGGGCAGGTGCGAGGTGTCGATGGACATCGGCTCGCCGTCGGCCAGCCTGAGCCGGTGCACGCGGAGCAGCCGGCCGCCCGGCCGTACCGCGAGGAGCGCCGCGAGCTGCTCGTCGGCGGTGACGTAGCCGATGTCCAGGATCTTGGTCTGCGGGTGCAGGCCGTGCTGCCGCATGCCTTCGGTGTAACTGGCGAGCTCGAGCGACTGCGCGACCTTCGGCTTGGCGACGAAGGTGCCCTTCCCCTGCATCCGCAGCAGCCGTCCCTCGATGACGAGCTCGGCCAGCGCCTGCCGTACGGTGGTCCTTGACGTGCCGTAGAGCCGGGCAAGCTCGCGTTCCGGCGGCACCGGGCTGCCGGGCGACATGGCCGCCGTGAAGTCGAGCAGATGCTTCTTGACCTGGTAATACTTAGGCAGCCGCAGCAGGGCAGGTGAAGAGTCGAGACCACCCAACGGGGTTGGGCTGCCATCGCTGTCTTCGGCCGGCATCGGGAACGCGGTCATGGGTTCTACCTCCCCGCTTTTGCGGTATTCCGGCCATGATGACAGTGTTCTCGCACTTCGGCCAGTACATGGGGGGCGAGGGTACCTGTTCAGATCGTGTCATTATGGGAGCGTGCCGACGCTCAGCGACCTCGCCAGGAACCTCACCAGCCTGTCCGCCCCGGACCTGGAGTGGCTGCATTCCCTCGTATCGGACTGGCAACTCCTGGCCGATCTCTCCTTCGCCGACCTCATTCTGTGGGTGCCGCTGCGCGCGCCCGCGGGCGCGCTGAACTCCGGCTGGGTGGCGGTGGCGCAGATGCGCCCGACCACCGGGCCGACGTCGTTTCCCGACGACGTGGTGGGCTCGCAGCTCAGCCCGGGCGAGCGGCCGGTGCTTGATACCGCGCGGGCCGAGCGGCGCATCCACCGGGAGAGCGATCCCGACTGGACGTCGGGTGTGCCGGTGCGGGCCGAGGCGATCCCGGTGACCAGGGACGGCCAGGTGATCGGGGTCATCGAGCGGTCGACCAACCTCAACGGGGCGCGCACGCCCAGCCGGCTCGAGCTGACGTACCTGGCCGGCGCCGACGACCTGGCCCGGATGGTGTCCGAGGGCACGTTCCCCTATCCGGGGCAGGACATCACGCTGGTCCGCTCGCCGCGGGTGGGCGATGGCCTGCTCCGCCTGGACGCGGCCGGCCGGGTCGCCTTCGCCAGCCCGAACGCGCAGTCCGCCTTCCGCCGGCTCGGGCTCGCGGCCGACCTCATGGGGGCGGAGCTCGGCGCCGCCACCGCGCAGCTGACCGCGTCGGGCAAGCCGGTCGACGAGGGGCTGATGCCGGTCGCCCGGGGGCGGGTGCCGCGGGAGACCGAGATCGACGTCAACGGCACCGTGGTCCAGCTGCGCTCGATCCCGCTGGTGGTGGGCGGCCAGCGGACGGGCGCGCTCGTCCTGGTCAGGGACGTCACCGAGTTGCGGCGGCGGGAGCGGGAGCTGCTGACCAAGGAAGCGACGATCAGGGAGATTCACCACCGGGTGAAGAACAACCTGCAGACGGTGGCGGCGCTGCTGCGGCTGCAGGCGCGGCGGCTGCAGGCGCCGGAGGCGCGGGCGGCGCTTGAGGAGGCGGTGCGCCGGGTCGGGTCGATCGCGGTCGTGCACGAGACGCTGTCGCAGGCGCCGGAGGAGATTGTGGACTTCGACGGCATCGCCGACCGGGTGGCGATGATGGCGGGCGAGGTGTCCTCGCCCGAGGTGCGGGTGACGCCGAAGATCACCGGCCAGTTCGGTATGCTGCCCGCGCCGGTGGCGACGCCGCTGGCGATGGTCTTGACCGAGTTGCTGCAGAACGCGCTGCAGCACGGGTTCGGCCCCTCGGCCCGTTCGGCCGACGGGATCATCGAGGTGGTCGCCGCGCGTGCGCCGGAGCAGCTCACCGTGACCGTGAGCGACAGCGGCGCGGGGCTGCCGCCGGGATTCGATCTGGAGAACACCACGAGCCTCGGCCTGCAGATCGTCAGGACGCTGGTGGAGGGGGAGCTTGGCGGTCGGCTGATCCTCACCGACCGGCCCGGCGGCGGCACGATAGCAACGATCGACCTGCCCGTCCGCTACGAACCGACGCCTCGGCCAGTCTGAAGCGTCGGCGGCTCAAACAGTCTGGCTCAAACAGCCTGGCTCCAAACAGTTTGGCTCAAACAGCCTGGCTCAGACGGCGGCGCGGGCGCGCAGGCGGACGGTGCGGCGCTTGAGCGCCCGCCGCTCGTCTTCGCTGAGGCCGCCCCAGACGCCCGCGTCCTGGCCGCTGTCAATCGCCCAGCGCAAGCACTCGTCGAGCACGCTGCAGCGTCGGCAGACCTGCTTGGCTTCTTCAATCTGGAGGAGCGCGGGGCCGCTGTTTCCGATCGGGAAGAACAGCTCTGGATCTACCTCGCGACAGGCGGCGATGTGGCGCCAGTCCATGGTGTCCACTCCTTCTCGGCGTAGCGGCTGGTCATCGGTGAGTTCCGCCACTCGCCACTCCGGTGCTTGTGAAGTATTTCACGAGCCATGTCATATGTCGGGAAGGTTGTTTATTCCCGATCTTTGGTGGTGCCAAGGTGACCGCGTCCAGGCGCCGAATAGAGCCCGGCTGCGCTCGGGAGGTGACGTACCCGCGTCAATCATGTTCGAACACGCGGAGGTGTCGCCCCAGGCACCGGATCTAGCCTCTCAACAGGGCAGAGCCAGCGCAAGAGGGCACGACAAACGAGTCTGACGAATTTCATGTCAGATCGATCACAGTAAGAGAGTTACGTCACGCTACAACACACACAGCGTCGGGCACAAACCGGAACGCGACCGACGATCTTTGGCCCAGGTACTCGCCGTCAATGTGAAAGGCCATCGGATGCTCGGCCTCGAATACAAGATCGTTTAGTGCCGCGGCGCTGACGATGTCCCGCCCGGACGGGAGTTCCTTGTTGTCCGTCTGCATCATGTGGCTGAGCAGGGCCAGCGTGGACAGCGTGCGCATCCGCCGCAGCGCGAACAGATCGAGTCCGGAGCTGAAGGGATCGGCGTGCACGGGACTAACCGGATGGTTGCCCAGGTAGGTCCACGGCGCGCTGTTCGTGACCACGCCCATGAACAGGCCGGAGACCGGCGGCTGGCCGGGGGTGCGCAGCGTCAGCGCCGGGCGGCGCCGGTCCATGCCGTAGTAACGGCGCACCGCCGTCCGCAGATACGCCGCCACCGAGGCGCGGCGGCCGCGGGCCCGTTGCTTCTCGATGTCGGCCATCACCTCGGCGTCAAGCCCGAGGCCGGAGCTGAACGTGAAGTACCGGTCACCGGCCAGGCCGAGTCCGATCTTGCGCCGGGTCCCCGCGGCCACGCCGGCCAGGATGCGCTGCACCGCCCCGCCCGCGTCGGCCGGCAGCCCGAGCGTCCGCGCGAACACGTTGGCGCCGCCGCCCGGTATCGGCGCGAGGGCCGGCCGCTGGTCGCCCGCCCGCATGAGCCCGTTGACGACCTCGTTCACCGTTCCGTCGCCGCTGAACACCACGACCAGCTCGTAACCTTCCGCCGCCGACGCGGCGGCCAGCTCGCCCGCGTGGCCGCGATACTGTGTCTGTCTGGTATCCAGTTCCAGCCTGGAGCCGAGCGCGCGGACCACCAATCCGGCGTCGCGTCCGGTCATGGCGGTCGCGCGAGGGTTGATAATCAGCAGCGCGCGCACGATGCTCAGGTTAACGGTGCCCGAAAGGAAACGAGACTATGGGTCTGCGTTCAACCGCTGGCGCTCCGAATTTGCTGCTGCTCGGCGCGGCCGCGCTGGGGCTCGAGGCGGCCGGGCTGCTCGCGGTGATCGTGGCCAACCTGATCGACCTCGCGGACGGGCATACCTACCAGCGGTCGGGCGCGATCGCGATCATCGTGATCGAGGTCATCGTCGCGATCGGCGTCGCCTCGATCGCGCTCGGGGTCGTCCGGGTGCAGCCCTGGACCCGGACCCCGGCCGTGATGACCCAGGTGTTCACCCTCATCATCGCCGTCTGGCTGCTGGAGGCCGACCGGGTCGCCTGGGGGCTGCCGGCGCTGGTCCTCGCGCTGGCAGGGCTCGCGGGGCTATTCGCCCCCACGAGCCTCCGCGCTTTGAGTCGGCCCGAGGGGACAGACTCTTAGCACGGGGGCTCCGGATTTCCCGTATGGGGGCTCCCGCCCCCCATACCCCCCGGCCGGTTCTCCCGCAAAAAACGCGGGAGAACCGGGGCAAGGGCGCTACGCGCCCTAGTCGTCCCCGGTAAGCCCTTCCCGTAGCTGCGCGAGGGTCCTGGCGAGCAGTCGGGACACGTGCATCTGGGAGATGCCGAGCTCGGCGGCGATCTGGGACTGGGTCATGTTCCCGAAGAACCGCAGCAGCAGGATCTTCTTCTCCCGTGGCGGGAGCCGCTCGAGCAGCGGCTTCAGGGACTCCCGGTACTCCACGCCCTCGAGCGCCTCGTCGATCATGCCGAGCGAGTCGGCGACGGCGGGCGCGTCCTCGTCGCCGGAGTCGGGGGCGTCGAGCGAGACGGTCGAGTAGGCGTTGGCCGACTCGAGGCCCTCGAGTACCTCCTCCTCCGTCATCTGCAGGTGCGTGGCAAGCTCGCTGACGGTGGGCGCCCGGCCCTCGCGCTGCGCCAGCTCGCCGATCGCCTTGGTCAGCGACAGCTTGAGCTCCTGCAGGCGCCTGGGCACGCGGACGGCCCAGCCCTTGTCCCTGAAGTGGCGCTTGATCTCGCCGACGATGGTGGGCGTGGCGTAGGTGGAGAACTCGACGCCCCGCTCCAAGTCGAACCGGTCGATGGACTTGATCAGACCGATGGTCGCGACCTGCGTGAGGTCATCGAGCCACTCGCCGCGGTTGCGGAACCTGCGGGCCAGGTACTCGACCAGTGGCAGGTGCAGCTCCACCAGGGTGGACCTGAGCTTGGCGCGCTCGGGATCGCCGGTGGGCAGCTTGGACAGCCGCTCGAACAGCTCCCTCGCCTGCGTCCGATCGGGCGAGGAGTGCTCGGACCGCGTCGGCGGCGACGGGACATCCTCGCTCACCGTCACCTCGAACTCGTCCGTCACCTGGACCTCGTATTCGCTACTCACCCGGACTCCTATCCGCCCCGGCGCTTGGCCAGCATGATGGAGACCCGGTCGTCCGGACCAACCCGGGAGTCCACGGTCCCGGCCAGGGCGGACAGCACCGTCCACGCGAAGGTGTCGCGCGCGGGCATCCTGGCCTGCGCTGCGGTCACCGAGACAGTTATCTTCACCTGGTCGATGCCGAGCTCGAAGACGCATTCCAGGTCGGTTCCCGGGATGGCCTGGGCGAGCAGCATCGCGCAGGCCTCGTCGATGGCGATGCGCAGGTCCTCGATCTCGTCGAGGGTGAAGTCGAGCCGGGCCGCGAGCCCGGCAGCGGCGGTGCGCAGCACGGAGAGGTAGGCGCTCTCGGCTGGCATCTTGACCTGCACGTAGTCGGCGGTATCCCGGCTCCCTGGGGGAGCGGTCGTCGCGGCAGTGTCTTCGGTCACGTCTCTCCGTCGGTTCAGCTCACTGGCCGGCATCGCGCCGGCCACTGATTGCAACTTACCGCCATCCGGGAACGGAACGCGGCAGCGCCGCCCCGGTAACCGGGGCGGCGCTGCCCTATTGATCCTGGTGTGACCGGTCAGGCCTGCTTGGTCTCCCAGAAGATCTTGGAGATTTCGTCGATCTTGGCGATCAGCTGGTCCGCGGTGGCCACATCGTTCGACCCCTTGGTGCCCCCGGCCCCGGCCAGCTTGGTGGCCTCGTTGAAGAGCGTGTTCAGCTGGGGGTACTTCTCGAAGTGCGGTGCCTTGAAGTAGTCCGTCCACAGCACCCACAGGTGGTGCTTGACGAGCTCCGAGCGCTGCTCCTTGATGATCAGACAGCGAGTCCGGAACGCCGGGTCCTCGTTGGCGGCGTACTTTTCGGCGATGGCCTTCACGGACTGCGCCTCAATCAGGGCCTGCGCGGGGTCGTAGACGCCGCAGGGCAGGTCGCAGTGGGCGTGAGCGACAGACTTCGGCGCGAGCAGCCGGGTGAGCAGCCTCATCGTTTCCCTTTCTCCGTACCAGATCGTAAGGTTTCACTTCTGACCCTACTCCGCCAGCGTGGAGGTAAACGTGCGCGCCCGCCGGAAGTGCTGGCCGATCATGCGGGTCGAGGTCGCGGAGCAATCCATGGTGCCCGCGTTGCGCCCGGGCGACTGGCTGCTGGCCTGGCGCACGCACCGGGTCAGGCCCGGCCAGGTGGTGCTGGCGTGGCATCCGCAGCGGCCAGGGTTCCTGCTGGTCAAGCGGGTGGCCTGGTGGGAACAGGGGGGCGCCGAAGGCGCGGCCGCGGGCTGGTGGCTGGCCTCGGACAACCCCGTCGCAGGCGCGGTCGACAGCGCCCGCTTCGGCCCGGTGCCGGCCGAGAGGATCGTGGCGGTGGTGCTGGTCCGCTATTGGCCGATCCGTCGCCGTCGGTAGCTGCTGCGAGCCATCGGAACGGACGCGTGTTCCACCGGAAAGCGAAGAGCCTCGCCCCCTCAGGGGCGAGGCTCTCCAGGTTGTTACGCGGGTGCGGGAGTTCCGAGACTAGATGAGGGTCTCCGGGGGGACGTCCTTCTCCGCGGACTGCTCGTTGACCAGCTCGAGCATCTCCTCCCGGGGCAGCTTGGTGTACATCGCCCAGTAGTAGATGCCGAGGCTGAACGCCACGATGACCACCAGGTCCCACCACAGCGGGAGGTTGTTGGTGTTGATCGGGGCGAGCACGCCGCCGCCGGCGTACTGCCCCTGCCACGAGATGATGCCCATGCCGATCAGGTAGACCGGCAGCCAACTGGCCGCCCTCCACGCCTTCGCGTCCAGCTTCGGCCGCTGCGAGTCGAACGCCATGCAGGCACCGATGATGATGTAGCCGATGACCATGACGATGCCGAGCTTCCAGATGACCTCGAAGCCGGACCAGTAGATGATGAAGTTGGCGATGATGAACCCGATTGGCGCCCAGAACGCGGCGCCGCCCAGCCGGTACGGCCGTACCGCGTCAGGCACCTGGCCGCGGAACGCGCCCAGCGACAGCGGCGCGCCCGCGTACATGAGCACCGAGGCGCCGGTGACCAGGCCGACGAGCGAGTGCCAGCTCGGGAACGGCAGCAGGAAGACGAGGCCGCCGATGAACGAGAGGATCAGGCTGACCCACGGGACGCCCCGGCTGTCGGTCCTGGTGAGGATCGGCGGGAAGTAGCGGTTGCGGCCCAGGCCGTAGGCTACCCGGGAGCCGGAGGTCTGGTAGATCAGGCCGGTGCCGAACGGAGACACGATCGCGTCGATCCGGAGGATGAACGCCAGCCAGGACAGGCCGATGATCCCGGCCAGGCCGGCGAACGGGCCGGAGTTGATGGTGGAGACGTTCGGGTTGCAGGTACCGGTGGCCGGGCAGGTCAGGCCGGTCCAGCCGTGGCTGAAGGTCAGCACGGACGGGTCCATCGCGGCGATGAAGACGACCTGCAGCAGGATGTAGATCGCGGTGCCGATGGCGACCGCGGTGATGATGGCCCGCGGCAGGTTCCGCTGCGCGTCCTTGATCTCGCCCGCGAGCTGGTCGGCCTGCTCGAAGCCCAGGTAGGAGAACACGACGCCGGCCCCCACGACCGCGGAGAGCACGCCCTTGATGCCGGTCGGCATGAACCCGCCGGACCCCGCGGACGAGCCGAAGTTGCCGCTGTGGAACTTGAACAGCAGCACGATGATCGTGAGCACCGGGATGGCGATCTTCCACCACATGATCGTGCTGTTCGTGCGCGCGAGCAGCTTGATGCCGAGGAAGTTCACCGCGGTGAAGATGATCATCAAGATCACGCACATCGCGAAGCCGGTGCCGGTCACGTTGCTCGTGTCCGTGTTGTAGATGCTGCCCCACCAGTGCTGCCCGTACTGCATGACCGCGAAGCACTCGATCGGCGCGACGGTGACGGCCTGCAGCCAGGAGAAGAAGCCGAACGACGTGCCCGCGACAGCGCCGAACGCGAAGTGGGGGAACCGCGCGGTGCCGCCTGACACCGGGTACATCGCGCCGATCTCAGCGTGGATCAGGCCGAGGATGACGACGGCGACGCCGCCGATGACCCAGGCGATGATCGCGGCGGGACCGGCGGCCTGTGCGGCATACAGCGCGCCAAACAGCCAGCCGGAGCCGATGATCGAGCTCTCCGACGCCCAGACGGCGCCGATGAAGCCTATCTCTCGTTTAAGTCCGACGTCTTCCGGCCTGGAGACGGCAGCTCCGGTCGACCCAGTATCAGTTGACATGATCGATAGCTCTTCTCTCGTTCTTTCGGTCGCGCCCCGGAGGGCTTTGCCACCCGCGCGGCGTGGGTCCGCTTCCGCGAGTGAACATGCCATATGTGCAGAGTGAGAACATCGTAGGGATGATCTACATCCTTCGGAAGTGCTCTACTGATTCGGTTTTATAACGCACGAGGTCATAGCGCTGCGACGCCTCGCAGCCCGCATAATGACATCCCGTCCGCGTCACGTCCTGATGTCGCTCGAATTACCTGCCGGTTTCCGTTCATTCGGTTTGCGCCCTGCGCATTAGGGGAATCTATCGGATGGTGGCGCTTGTGAAAGCGTTCACGAGCTGTGTCGCGCCTTCCGACCGGGGGCATTCGGGTTTTTGTACCTGTCCGGGCCCGAATGTCTGCCCGTCGGGGCCGAAATGTCTGCCCGTCGAGCCTAGATGTCCTCGCCGCGCTTGCGGGCCCGGTAGGCGGTGACGTTCGCGCGGCTGGCGCAGCGGTCCGAGCAGTACCGCCTGGTGCGGTTGACCGAGGTGTCGATGAAGACCCCCTGGCAGGGCGCTGCCTGGCACACGCCGAACCGGTCGATGCCCAGGTCGGCCAGGCGGACGGCGAGGCCCATGGCCGCGCCCGCGGCGTACTTGTCGGACATCGAGCCGCTCTCGGTGTAGTGCACGTGCCAGGCCTGCCCGTCGTGCCCCGAGAGCTGGGGATGGACCGGGTACTGGATGAGCAGCTCGTTCAGCCGGGCCGCGGCTTCCGGGCCGTTCCCCTGCGAGCAGGACACGAAGAACCCGCGGAACTCCTCGCGCAGCATCAGCAGCGCCTCGAGGTCGGCCCGCTCCATGCCGTGATTGAGGTGCTCCCGGTCGCTCACCAGCGCGTGCAGGCCATCGAGCGACGTCAGATGGTCGCCGCCCTCGTGGCCGAGGCCGGCCGTGTTCACGAGCCGGACGGCAAGCTCGGCGTAAGACGATAGGTCCACGCGGTTTCCTCCCGAGGCAAGCGCGAACGCCCATGGTGGGGATGCCGAATGTAATAGTCTGATGGTGCTGCTGAGTATTACACAGAACGAGGCTCGCGGCGCTAGTGCACCATGTAAGCGGGCAACCCCCGTGTCTACAGTGATCGCCGCCCGCCGGGGCGTGCCGACTGCGTCACCCCGCCGTCGGCAGTCCGGGGCACTTGATCCATCGCAAGCTTTCCCGCGCTTGGGGGTTACCGTGGCCGACGAGGCTGCTGCTTTCCGTACTCTGACTTCCTCCGATACTCCGACCTCGCGCGACGCTGACCCGGTCTTCGCGATGCACCGGGGCGGCAAGATCGGCATCGAGCTCACCGTGGACGTGCCGGACCGGGCCGCGCTGGCCATGGCCTACACGCCGGGCGTGGCCCGCGTCTGCACCGCCATCGCCGACGAGCCCGCGCTCGCCAGCGAGTACACCTGGACCGGCAACACCGTCGCGGTGGTGAGCGACGGGACCGCCGTGCTCGGCCTGGGCGACATCGGCCCGGCCGCCGCGATGCCCGTCATGGAGGGCAAGGCGCTGCTGTTCAAGAAGTTCGCCGGCATCAACGCGGTGCCGGTGTGCATCGACGTCACCGCCGTGGACGACGTGGTCCGCGTGGTCGCCGCGCTTGCGCCCAGCTTCGGCGGCATCAACCTGGAGGACATCTCGGCGCCGCGCTGCTTCGAGATCGAGGACCGGCTCCGCGCCCTGCTCGACATCCCGGTGATGCACGACGACCAGCACGGCACCGCGATCGTGGCGCTGGCGGCGCTGCGCAGCGCCGCCCGGGTCGTCGGCAAGGAGCTCAGCGGCATGCGGGTCGTGGTCGCGGGCGCTGGTGCGTCCGGGATCGCCGTCTCCAAGATCATCCTCGCGGCCGGCATCGGCGAGATCGCGGTGGCGGACAGCAAGGGCATGATCTACCACGGCCGGGACGGGCTCAACCCGGTCAAGGCGGAGCTGGCCAAGCTGACCAACGCCTCCGGCTTCGAGGGCGGGCCCGAGCAGGCGCTGCGCGGCGCCGACGTGTTCATCGGCCTGTCCGGCTGCACCCTGCCCGAGGAGGCCCTCGCCCGCATGGCGCCGGGCGCGATCGCCTTCCTCCTCTCCAACCCGAACCCCGAGGTCGACCCGGACGTGGCCCGCCGCCACGCCGCCGTGGTGGCCACCGGGCGCAGCGACTTCCCCAACCAGATCAACAACTCGCTGGCGTTCCCCGGTGTCTTCCGCGCCGCCCTGGACGTGCGCGCGACCACGATCACGGAGAACATGAAGCTCGCGGCCGCCGACGCCCTCCCCGCCCTGGTCGGTGATGATGCCACGCCGGACTACGTCATCCCGAGCCAGTTCGACCCGCGAGTCGCCCCGGCCGTCGCCGCCGCCGTGGCCGCCCAAGCCCGCGCAGACGGCGTAGCGCGTTCAGCGCGCCCGATCGCAGAAACCGCGATCTTATCGGGCGCGCTGAACGCTATATCTCCCGGGGGGACAGCCTTCCGGCATCGGGGGCTCCCGCCCCCGATCACCCCCGGCCCCGTACCCCCCGATGTCCGCTACGCGGACGGGACGGGTGCTGATGGCCGCCCGCCCGATCTTCCCGGGTCGGGCGGGCGGCCGGTAGGGTCGTGAGCATGTTCGCCGTCTACGCAGCGCGTATCGATGCAGAGAACCCGCTGAGCGGGCTTGAGACGGGAGAGCGGCCGGATCCAGAGCCGCCGGCCGGCTGGACCACGGTCACCATCAAGGCCACCGCGCTCAACCATCACGACGTATGGTCGCTGCGCGGCGTCGGGCTGCCCGCCGACCGGCTGCCGATGATCCTCGGCTGCGACGCCGCCGGTCTTGATGAGGACGGTAACGAGGTTGTCGTGCACGCCGTGATCGGCGATGCCAACGCGGGCGGTGGCGATGAGACGCTTGACCCCCGCCGGTCGTTGCTCTCCGAGCGGTACCAGGGCACCTTCGCCGAGCGGGTCGCGGTTCCCAAGGGCAACCTGCTGCCCAAGCCGGCCGCGCTCTCCTTCGAGGAGGCGGCCTGCCTGCCAACCGCGTACCTGACCGCGTACCGGATGCTCTTCGACAAGTCGGGCGCCCAGCCCGGCGCGACGGTCCTCGTGCAGGGCGCGAGCGGCGGCGTCGCCACCGCGCTGATCCTGCTCGGCCGCGCGGCGGGCTACCGGATCTGGGTGACCAGCCGGAGCGAGGCCAAGCGCGAGGCCGCGCTCAAACTCGGCGCCGACCAGGCGTTCGCCACCGGCGCGCGGCTGCCCGAGCGGGTCGATGTCGTCATGGAGACGGTCGGCCAGGCGACCTGGTCCCACTCGGTCCGCTCGCTCAAGCCCGGCGGCCGCATCGTCATCTCCGGCGCCACCAGCGGCGACATCCCGCCCGCGGAGCTCACCCGGATCTTCTTCACCCAGCTCTCCATCGTCGGCTCCACCATGGGCACCCGCGACCAACTCGGCCGGCTCCTGCGCTTCTGCGAGCAGACCGGGACGCGGCCGCTCATCGATCGCGTCATCCCGCTGGCGGATGCGGCCCAGGGGTTCGCGGCGATGATTGATGGCGCGCAGGCGGGCAAGCTGGTGTTTGTGCCGTAACCCGCTGCGCCCCGCGTCCCCAACCAGCGGGGTAAAACCCGCTTGACCGTCTCCAAAGGGTGAAGGCCTACCCATCCGGGCAATTTACCATCGCCGCCCAGCCCCGCCCGGGACGTTGACTTTGACTTTGATCTTCTGGGGTTTTGACTTTGACTTTAGGAACCCTTAGCCCCAGAGTCATCTCCCGGAGGCGTATCCGACGCACCCGGGCTATTCAGCGGCCCCAGAACCTCCGTCCGAATCCGATCCAACGTATCCGCGAAGATGTCCCGCAGCACCGGTATCACCTCGCTGCCGAGGATGTTGCCCGAGTCCCACGCGACCGAGCGCAGGTCGCTGACGAAGTCCCTCGCCAGCCGCTCGAAGTCGCGCAGTGCGGCCAGGTCGGGGGCGGCGCGGCCGGGCTTGTCGGTCCCGTGGCTCCACTCGCTCCAGTTGCCCCAGCCGCCGAACTGCTCGCGGGCGTCGTCGCGTAGCTGGGTGGCCTCCTCGCGCAGGCGCTGGGCGTGGCCGAAGGCCTCGTCGCGGGCCTGCCGGGCACGGTCGCGGGCCTGCCGGGCCTGCGTCCAGGCGCTCTCCTTGGCCTGCTTGGCCTGCTCCTTGGCCTCTCTGGCCTGCTCGCGGGCGGTCTCGGCGGCCTCGCGGGCGGTGTCGCGCTCGGTCTGGCGTACCTCGCGGGCGGCCCTGGTCAGTTCCTCGCGCAGGCTGCGGACGGTGGCCCGTACGTCCTCCCCGAACTCGCGGGCGATGTCGCTGACGGACTCCGACAGCTCCTCCTCGAGCTCGTCGAGCTCGGCGCCGCGGCTGCGCAGCTCCTCGCGGCCGGCCTCGGTGATCCGGTAGACCTTGCGGCCGTTCTCCTCGTCGTGGGTGACCAGGCCCTCATCCTCGAGCCGGGACAGCCGGGGGTAGATCGTGCCGGGGGAGGGGGCGTAGACGCCCATGAACCGGTCCCGCAGCAGCCGGATCACCTCGTAGCCGTGTCGCGGCTCTTCATCCAGCAGGCGTAGCAGGTACAGCCGGAGCCGTCCATGGCGGAAAACCGGGGTCATCGGGTCTCGCTCTCTTTTCCTTCCCGGCGCAGGCGCCGCAGCAGCGTCACCGAGCCGGACATGGTGCAAACCGACACACGCCCGGTACCTGCACCTACGTTACCGCTTACGGTATGTGAGGCAGGTGCCTTGGCCGAGCGCAGCGTCTCGAACTCGCTGTTGACGGCGCCGGAGGTGGACTGGAGCCGCACCTTGGCGTCGCTGACCGCGGGCAGTCGCAGGGTCACGTCGCCGGACAACGTGCTGACGTGCACGTCGCCCCCGTCGCGGAGCGCGACGTCGGCCGCGATCGGCCCGCTCATGGTGTTCGCCTCGAGGCGGTCGAGCCAGCCGTCGGCCAGCACGAGCCCGCCCGACATGGATTTGAAGCGGACCTCGCCGTCGATGTCGCGCGCCGCGACCTCGCCCGACATCGTCTCCGCGGCCACGTTCCCGGCGACGCCGTCCAGCGTGACGTCGCCGGACATTCCCTTGACGGCCGCACCGGAACGCAGGCCGGAGACGATCGC
>Ga0302325_10021075_pt1 | contig 13654 bp, 14 predicted proteins | sample Palsa_T0_2_FD_201948 | JGI IMG/M metagenome (GOLD analysis project Ga0302325, IMG submission 201948) | Peat permafrost microbial communities from Stordalen Mire near Abisko, Sweden - Palsa_T0_2 | ecosystem: Environmental > Terrestrial > Soil > Palsa > Peat permafrost | place: Sweden: Abisko... | reverse complement strand
TTTAACAAGTAGCGGCCCGACCCCTTTCGCCTAAACCCGGGGCCCGTTCGGGCCGATAGGTCCCTCGGAGCCGCCTATTTTGGCGCATCCGACCCAGACCCAATGCCCGCCGCCGCGGAGATTTCCGAGTGCCTCATTCGCGAGAACATCTCTCGCGCGGTCGCGGACGTGTTCAAAACCATGATGGGGCGGTCCGCGATCCTGAGCGTCGCCCACGCTGCGGAGCGCGGCGAGGCGCCGGGGACCAGCGTCGACCAGGTGATCGGGACCGTGGGCTTCATCGGCGATCTCAACGGGCTCGTCTACCTCTACCTCGACGAGGGCTTCGCCAACCAGTGCACCGGACAGATCCTCGGACTGAACGCCTTCGAGCTCGCGGCGGCCGGCGCCGAGGTGGTCAACGACGCGATCGGCGAGCTGACCAACATGGTCGTGGGCAGCTTCAAGAACGCGCTCTGCGACGCCGGCTATCCCTGCAAGCTCACCATCCCGTCGATCCTGCGCGCGCGCAATTTCTGCATCCAATCCACCCGCCGGGCGGAACACCGCAGCTATCGGTTCACCTGTGGAAGCCATCGTCTGGTGGCCGACATCATCATCAAATCCGGCGACTGAGCCGTCCCACGCACCATGCGCAAGAAAATCCTCACCGTGGACGACTCCAAGACCGTCCGCATCATTGTCCGCAAGGCGTTCAAGGCCTTCGACTGCGACATCTTCGAGGCCGGCAACGGCGTCGAGGGGCTGGCGGTCGCCGCCAAGGAGCTGCCCGATCTCATCCTGCTCGATATCACGATGCCGGTGATGGACGGGGTCGAGACGCTGACGAAGCTGAAGTCCGATCCGCACCTCAAGGGCATTCCCGTCATGATGCTCACCGCCGAGGGCGGGAAAGATCACGTGCTGAAGATCGCGAAGATCGGCGTGCGCGACTACATCGTCAAGCCGTTCAAGGAGGACACCCTCATCGATAAGGCCAACCGCATCATCGAATTGAAGCCGTTGGCGGACGGCCCCGGCCGGGCGCGGTCCATACTCGATCCGGCCGAGATTCTCGTCGTCGACGACAAGCCCGCCATCGTGCAACAGATCCGCGAGGGCCTCAAGCACACCCCCTGGAAGATCAACGGCGTCAGTTCGCAGCTGGATGCGGCGGAATTCTGCAGCCGGCAGGTCCCCGACCTCGTCATCGCGAGCCTGGCGCTGCCGGAGGACGGAGCCTATGCGTTCCTCCGCGTGATCCGGACGAACCTCAAGACCAAATACACGCCGATGTTCGCGCTCGTGGTCAAGACCGAGACCGAGGCCCAGCACAGGGCGCAGGAGGCCGGCTTCAACTTCGTCGTCACCAAGCCGATCGACGTCGCCGACCTGGAATCCCGCATGGCCAAGGCCATGAACCTGGACATGTCCGGGCGCTATTACACGGTGGACGACGATCTGCTTGTGCTGCGCCTGCCCGAGAACTGCACGCAGGCGGGGATCACCGAGGCCGCGCAGCACCTGCAGGCGAAGCTGGCCGAGACGGTCGATGCGGGCTACAATCAGGCGATCCTCGACATCGGGGCGATCAAGGCGCTCGACGTGGGCGTGATCAAGCTGCTCATGCAGGCCATGGAGGCCTGCCGGGAGCTGGCGATGCACTTCGCCCTCGTGGCCAACGCGCAGCTCATCGCCGAGTGCAAGGGCTACGAGGACACGCGCGGCTGGACCTTCTACGAGACCTTGGAGGACGCGAAAGCCAACCTCGGCAAGCGCGCCGCCAAGGCCGCCCCCGTCCTCGCCGGCACCTGAGTTCTCCTCCGTCCCCCAGATTTGGCCAGAAGTCCGCTTGGGTTTCCGCCGGCCGCTCAATGCGGCGCCAGGACCTGCACCGCTTCCGTCGCGATCACCCGATCTAGATCCAGCAGCGTCATGACCCGGTTCTTGACCTTGGCCATGCCCACAAAGCAGCGGGTGTCGACCGCCGAGCCAAAGTCCGGCGTGGGCTCGATGTCGGCCGCTCCCAGCGAGACGACCTCGTCCACGCTATCGACGATCAATCCCATGGGCACGACCGGATGGCCGGCCGTGGCGACCTGGACCACCACAATGCACGTGCGTTCGGCGTATTCGGCCTTGAGGCCGAACTTGGCCCGCAGGTCGACGATGGCGACCACGCGCCCGCGCAGATTGATGACCCCCTTGACGTGCGCGGGCATCTGCGGCACCGGCGTGATCTTCTGCAGACGGATGATTTCCCTCACCTTGAGCACGGCAAGGCCGTAGATCTCCCGGTCGAGCGCGACCGTCAGGTATTTTCCCGCCGCAGGGGCGGCGATCGGAACCGGGGTGACGGTACTCATGGGCCTTGCGTTTCCCTTCGGCCCGGCGGGCCTTTTCTTGAGGGGAAAGGCTCAAGGCGCGGGCCCGGCGGGCCGTTGTACCTCCGATAGCCTGAACCGATGCCGATTTCCCCGGAGCTTTTTCCCACCCTCGAGGGGCTTTTGAACCGCCTCGCCGTTGAGGCGGTGCTGGCCGCGCCCGGGCGCGATGAGGGGCTCATTCCCGTCTTCAGCCTCCTCGGCGAACTGCGGGAGGGGTGCGCGCCCGAGCCCGCGGTCCATTCCGCCATCGGCTCCCTCCTGCCGGATATCGAGCAATGCCTGGAGGCCGCGAAGCCCTTCGCCGCCCCACTGGTGAGCCGTCTGCGAACGCTGGTCGAATGGCTCGGCAGCGCCCTGACCGCCTTGCGCGAGGGCCGGGCCGTTCCGCCGCCCGTGGCCGCCCTGCCGGCAGCCGAGGGCGGACCGGTGCCGGCGGCGGCGCCCCCGGCCGGATCGCCGGATGCCCTTCTGCATTTCGACCTGGCCGAGAACCGGGAGCTGCTCACGGAATTTCACGGCGAGGCGGTGGAACACCTCCAGCAGATCGAGGCGGCGCTGCTGGCGCTGGAGCGCCAGCCCGACGATCCCGAGGCCCTAAATTCCATCTTTCGGTCCTTCCACACGATCAAGGGCAACGCCGGATTCCTTGGCCTCGGGCCGATGCATCGGCTGGCGCACGAGGTCGAATCGCTCCTCGACCTCGCGCGCGACCGCCGGCTGCGGCTGCACTCCGGAATCATCACGGAGATCCTCCACAGCCGCGACGCCCTGCAGGAGATGGTGCGGCAGGCGGGCCGCGTGCTCGAAAAGGGCGAGTTGCCCAACCGGATCATACCCGTCTCCCATCTCATCGCGGCGGTGCGCCGCTGGGCCGAAAGTCCGGCGCCGGCGGCGCTCGCGGCCTCCGCGCCTGCTCCCGCGGCCGCGCGGCCGAACCCCGAGGCGCCGGCGGCGCCGACCGACGGCCCGAGCCAGACCGTCCGGGTCGCGACCGAGAAGCTGGATTCCCTCATGGACGTGGTCGGCGAGCTCGTGATCGTGCAGAGCCAGCTGCTCGAGACCGCGCGGGGCTCGGGCGCGGCGGCCGGCCCCCTGCAGCGCGACATCGCCCAGCTGGCCCGCATCGCCAAGGAGCTCCAGCACACGGCGATGGCGCTGCGCATGATTCCGATCAAGCCGGCCTTCCAGAAAATGGAGCGGCTGGCGCGCGATCTCGCCCGGGACTGCGGGAAGAAGGTCGACTTCACCACCGCCGGCGAGGACACGGAGCTCGACCGGACGGTGGTCGAGGAGATCGGGGATCCCCTCGTCCACATGGTGCGCAATGCTCTCGACCACGGGCTGGAGCCGCCGGACGAGCGCCGCGCCCAGGGCAAGCCGGAGACGGGAGCCGTCCGCCTCCGGGCCTACTATCAGGGGAGCAGCGTGATCCTGGAACTGCGGGACGACGGGCGTGGCATCGATCCCGACAGGATCCTGGCCAAGGCCCGACGCCAGGGCCTCGTGCCCGCCGACGGCAGCCTCAGCCGCGAGGAGATCTTCGCCCTAATCTTTATGCCCGGATTCTCCACCGCGGAGGAGGTCACCTCCGTCTCCGGGCGCGGGGTCGGCATGGACGTCGTCAAGCGCAACATCGAGCGGCTGCGCGGCCGAATCGAGGTCTCCTCCGAAGTCGGCCGGGGCTCGGTCTTCCAGATCGTGCTTCCGCTCACCCTCGCGATCATCGACGGACTGGTCGTCCGCGTCGGCGACGACCGATTCATCATCCCGAGCACGTCGGTGCAGATGGCGCTGCGGCCCAAGCGCGAGAACATCGTCACCATCCAGGGCGGGGAAGTCCTCGACCTGCACGGCAAGCTGCTGCCGCTCCACCGTCTGCACCGCCGCTTCGGCCTCCCGGCCCGCGCGCTGGATCCCTGGGACGGCATCGTCGTCATCGTCGAATCCTCCGGCAAGGTCTGCGCGCTGCTGGTCGACGAGATGATCGCCAAGCAGGAAGTCGTGATCAAGAGCCTGGGAGCGTTCATGCAAAATCTTCCCGGGGTCTCGGGCGGAGCCATCCTCGGCGACGGCAACATCGCGCTCATTCTCGATCCCATCGCGCTGTTGGAAGCGGCCTGACCGGGGTCAAATTCCCTTTTTCCCACCCACCATGAATCCCACCCCGCCCCGCCTCGAAGAAGTCTGCCTCCAGGCCCTCAAGCTGCCGTGCAGCCCCGCTCTCCTGCCGCGCCTGATCGCCACGCTCCAGGACGCGGAGAGCACCGCGCACGAGATCGAGCGCATCATCAGCCTGGACAGCGCGCTCGCCGCCGCCACCGTGCGCCTGGCCAACTCCGCGCATTTCGGCGCCCGCGAGCCGGTCGCGGCCCTCGACGAGGCGATCGTGCGTCTCGGCCAGCGCGAGATCTATCGCCTGTCCGCCCTGGCGCTGGTCAGTCGCTGGGAGTCCGTGCATCACGAGAACCTGCGCTGGGCGCCGGGCGACTATTCGCGGCATTCCCTCTGCACGGCCATCGCCGCGGAGGTGCTCGCCGAGTCGACCGCGCGGATCGACCCGGCGATGGCCTACACCGCGGGACTCGTCTGCGACCTGGGCAAGCTGGCGCTCGCCTACGTCTGCGCCTCATTTTATCCGTCCATCTCGGAATGCTGCGCCGTGGCGCCTTGCACCTGGGAGCAGGCGGAAAAATCGGTGCTGGGCTACCACCACGCCGAGGTCGGGGCCCGCCTCCTGCGCGCCTGGCACTTTCCCGAGGTCTTCGCGCAGGTGGTGGAACACCAGCACGAGCCGGCGCAGGCCCCGGCGGCGGCCATGCCGCTCCTGGCCCACCTCCACGCCGCGAAGTACCTGGCCGTCGCCCTCGGGCCGGGCGTGACGGAGGAGGGATTCCTCTTCACCCTGCACGGCGGCTTTCTCGGCGAGTGGGGCTTCACGGGCGCCTTCCTCGAGGAGGCCATGATCGAGGTGCGCGCCCGCGCCATCGACCGCCTTGGCGACAAGCTGACGCTCGGCCTGGTCGGCTGATCCCTCCCGCCAATCCTTAGGGGGAGCGCCGCGCGATTGGAACAGTCGGCAAGCCAGATTGCGCGCGTTGCCCCAACGCGCCTCGCAGACGTCAGACGTGGACGGAGCCGTCGGCGGGTTGGGACAACCCGCGCTACCTTAGTCCGTCAGGTAGAACTGCTCCTCGGCGGCGGGGGTCTTGATCGTGACCATGCCAGTGGCGAGGGTGAGATGGAGGGTGCGGTTGACGGTCCCGCCGACCTCGGCGTGCTGCACGGGGTAGCCGTGGCGCGCCAGGAAATCCACGGTGGCGCGCGCGTTGCGCTCCCCGATGCAGAAGGGGTCGTGCCCGAGGATGACATTGGCGCCGCCTGCCATGAGCAGCCGCAGGCGCGGCGCCTGGGCCTGGAACGTGGCCAACAGGCTGAAAAATTGCGGGAGTCCGGTGTCGGCAAACATGGCCGGATGGGCGGCCGCCTTGGCCGGAGAGATGGCCGAGTCCGGCAGCATCATATGCAGGATGCCACCGACTTTCCGCAGCGGTTCGTAGGCCACCAAGGCTATGCAGGAACCCAGCGCATAGGTGCTGAGCAAGCTTTGGACATCAGCGGACGCGGCCATATCGCCGACCCCGACGACGATGTGCCGCGAAGCTAGGGGGACGGTGACGGAGGCGGCCATGGACGGCGGGGGGGGGCGGAAAACCGCGGGCGGTCGGGGCGGTTGCAGGCGGTCTGGGCCCCGGAGAGATTACGAGAAAACGAGCAGGCGCTGGTTGATCGGCGTGATTTCGTTGTGGCTATGCAGCTTCGCGATGATGCCTGCGCCTAGCGTCTGGCCTTCCCCGACCAGCAGCAGGCCGTGCGGGCTGTAGATTCCGCTGGCCAGGGTCATCCCGCTCTCCAACTCGTCGAGGAGAACCTCGCGGACCTGGCGCGGCAGGTTGATGAGGTGCGTCACCTTCAGGAAGAGCCGCACCGCCTCGGGGTCGTACGCGGCGCCGGCCTGGGACAGGATGGTGTCGCTGGCCGCCTGCTTGCGCTGGCCCGACTCAACGAAGCCAACGGCCACGGCCAGGCACCGGGCGGTCCACGGAATGGACTTGCCCTCGAGGCCGTCGGGGTAGCCCTGGCCGTCGAAACGCTCGTGGTGGTACCGGATCGTCTCGCCGACGTCGGGCCGGGGATCGACCAGCGCGGCGAGGGTCTGGCTGTAGACCGGGTGATGATGCAGCATCGCCCGCTCGCGTTCCGTCAATTCGTTGGGTTTTTGCCGGAACGAGCGGAGCAGCTCCCGGGGCACGCCGATCAGCCCGAGATCGCAGAGCCACGCCGCCGAACGCAGGGCGTGGCGCTCCGCGTGGGTGAAATGCTCGGTCTCGGCCATCTTGTTGGCGAATTCGACGAGGATCTTGGCCTGGCCGCCGAGGATGGGATCGTAGGCGGTGAGAATGCGGCGGCAGAGCTCGAGCGAGTTCTCAAAACGCAGGGTCAATTCCTGGTTGGCTGCGTCGAGCTGCGTCCGCCGCTCCTCCAGGCTCACCACCTGGGCCTCGAGAGCGCGATTGGCCGCGGTCAGCTGCCCGTTCAGCCGGGAGGTTTCCGCCTGGAGGGCCTGGTTGTGCATGATCAGCTCGTGTCGCTGGAAGGCGTTGCGGACGGTCGCGATCAGCTCCTCGCGCAGCCAGGGCTTGGCGACGAAGCGGAAGATTTCGCCCTTATTGATAGCGTCGACGATGGTCGGCAGCGACAGGACCGCGGTGATGAGGATGCGGGAGGAATGCGGGCGCAGGCGGCGGCTCTCGATCAGGAAGTCGAGGCCGAGCATCTCGGGCATCTTCTGGTCCGAGATGATCACCGCGAAATCCTGCTCGGCCAGGATGGCCAGGGCCTTGCGCGGGCTGGGGCAGGCGACGATGTGGAAGCGTTCGCGCTCCAGCGTCTCCTTGAGGGCGGCCAGGACGACGGGCTCATCATCGACGATGAGGATCGAGAGGGGCACCGGGGAGGGGGCCTGAGAAGAGGGGGCCATAGGGAAGGGGGCGGCAGGCGAGCGGGCCATAAAAGAGGGGGCGATGGAGGAAGGGGCCATAGGAGAGGGCGCTGAGGGATACGGGTCCATGGAAGGGGTCGGAACGTTGGGGGTTGGGTTGGGCAGGGAAGCTCTCGCGGACAGGGAGCTCAGGCAGCGGGGGCGGCGGGGATCGCGGTGGCTCGGACGGCCAGCTCGCGGCATCGCCGGAGGAGAAAAGGAGCGATGCGGTCGAGGGGCAACAGGGTCTGCGTGGCCCCTGCCTGCCAAGCCGCGCGCGGCATGCCGAAGACCACGCTGGTCGCCTCGTCTTGCGCGAAGGTCACGGCGCCGCGCTGCCGCAGCTGGCGCAGGCCATCGGCGCCGTCCTGGCCCATGCCCGTCAGCAGGCCGGCCACGCAATGGGGCGCGGCGCCGGCCTCCGCGGCGGACCGGAAGAGGAGATCGACGGAGGGGCGCTGATGCCAGACGGCCGGACCTTCGGCCAGGTGCGCGACGTAGTGGTCGCGGCGCCAGCGGAGCTGGAGGTGATAATTGCCTGGGGCGATGAGCGCCAGGCCCGGTTCGAGTGCATCGCCTTCGGCCGCCTCCCGCACCTCGAGAGCGCAAAGCTGGTCGAGCCGCGCGGCGAAGGTCCGGGAGAAGAGGGCGGGAATATGCTGCACGATGGCGATCGGGGGCAGGCCGGCCGGAAGGTGGGTCAGCACCTCCCGCAGCGCCTCGGTGCCGCCGGTCGAGGCGCCCAGGAGAATCAGCGCGCGCGGATCCGGAGAGCCGCATCCATCGCCGGCGGCAGGCGGCGGGGCCGGGGATGCGCCGGCCGGAGGCCTGGCCGGCCGCAATTTTGCCCCGGCCGCGACCTTGATCCGGGCGACAAGCTGCGCTCCGGCCTCGCCGACCGAAAAGGAACCCGCCTTCCCGAGGACATCGACCGCGCCAAGCCGCAACGCTTCCAGGGCGTAGTCCGAGCCGCGCGGGGTCAGGGAGCTCATGACGATCACGGGCAGCGGATGCCGGGTCATCAGCAGACGCAGGAACGTCAGTCCGTCCATTCGCGGCATCTCGAGATCGAGCGTGAGCACGTCGGGTGAGCGCTCGGCGATCAAGTCCAGTGCGACATAGGGATCCACTGCCGTGCCGACCAGCTCGAGATCGGGATCGGCCGCCACCGCATCGCCGACGAGCCGCCGGACGACGGCGGAATCGTCGATCACCAAGACCCGAATGCGGCGCGAAGCGCTCATGCGGCGAGGGGTTGGCGATAGACGGCCGGTTGGACCAGCTGCAGCAGGTGCTCAATGCCGGTCAGGCTTTCCGCGTGGCCGACCAGGAGATAGCCTCCGGGCACCAGCTGGCGGGCGAGCCGGTTCACGAGCTCCTGCTGGCTGGCGCGGTCGAAATAGATCATGACGTTGCGGCAGAGGATGACCTGGAAGAGGCCGGAGACGGGCAGGGAGGCGGCGAAAAGATTGCAGGGGCGGAAATGGACCCCGGAGCGAAGGGCGGCCTTGACGCGGTAGTTGCCCGCCTGCGGTCCGATGCCCCTCTGGAAATGCGCACGCCGGTGACAACCGGCCACGGGGTCGAGCGCGTGCTCGTCGTAGATCCCGGCGGCGGCCTCATCGAGCACCCGGTGCGAGATGTCCGTGGCCTCGATGTGCCAGGGCCACGCCCGGCCGTGGAGCGCCTCGGCCAGGGTAATCGCCAGGGAGTAGGGCTCCTCGCCCGAGGAACAGGCCGCGCTCCAGGCGCGAAAGGTTGACCAGCGCTCCGGCCGGGCCCGAGCGAGCATCTCGGGCACGACCTGCTCCCGGATGAACTGAAAGTGCCCGTTTTCGCGGAAAAACGCCGTGTGATGCGTGGAGACGACGTCGATCAGGTGGATGAATTCCTCTTCCGAATCGGGCGAACGGAGCAGCCGGCAGTACGCCGCGATGGACGCCAGCCGCACTGCGCGCAGCCGCTTGACCACGCGCGCGGCCACCAGCTCGCGCTTGTCGGCGCCCAGGCTGATGCGGCTGCGTTCGTAGATAAGGGTGCGGATGAACTCGAATTCACTGTCCGTCATTGAATTGTCTCTGGCGCTATCGTCACGTTGGGGAGGGAAATGTAGGCCTAGAGAGCGCGGGACCATCGCCGCCATCGCGGCAAAATTTGCCGCGATCGCCGTCCGGCCGGTCCGACCGGGCCCGCCGGACGAGGTCCGCCAACCTTCCGCTGATTTATCTCGTTGGTCCAAAGTGACTTGGGGATCAAGCTTTGCGGCTGGCACGCGCTCTGCCTCTGTGCGGCCAACATGGTCGCCCCAGTCCTCCAAGCCGACAGCTACGATTTGGCAAAAAAACTGATGGACGCCTCTGCGCTCCGTCAGCAGGCGATCGCCTCGAACATCGCCAACGCGTCGACCCCCGGCTATCATCGCCTCGACGTCTCGAGCGACTTTGCCCAGCAGCTCAAGGCCAGTTATGCGACGGGCGCCTCGGCCGCGAAGATCGGGACCCTGCAACCCTTGCTGACCGAGGACAAGGACGCCCGCAGCGTCAGCCCCGACGGCAATAACGTTGGGATGGAGCGCGAGCTTCTGACGATGAACCGCAACTCGGTCGAATACAACTTCGAGGCGGAGGTGGTGTCGTCGAATCTCAAACAGCTCAAGATCGCGATCACCGGGGTGGTCTCCTGAGCCCCGGCTCAACCCTCTGAACCATGGACCTCATTCCCGGCCTCGACATCACCGCGGGGGCGCTCGCCGCCCAGAAGACCCGTCTCGACATCGTCGCGCAGAACATCGCGAATGCCCAGACGACGCGCGCGCCCGGCGGCGGCCCCTACCAGCGGCAGCAGGTCAACTTCGAGACGGAGTTGGTCAATCGCCTCGGCGGCGGCCAATTGCAGAGCGTGAAGGTGGCCAGCATCACCGCCGACCGGACCCCAGGCCAGTCGATCTACGATCCGCAGAACCCGGACGCCGGGCCGGACGGGACCGTGAAGATGCCCAACGTCAACCTGGCCTACGAGATGGTGGACCTGATCACCGCCTCCCGCGCCTACGAGGCGAACCTCTCCTTTGCCAAGGATGCGCGCGAGCTCGCCCTGAAGACGCTCCAGATCGGCAAGTAGGCCCGTTCCCGCCATGTCGCCCATCGATTCCGTCTCCTCCGCCCTGAATACCCTGGCGGCGTCTCCGCTCACCGGCGCGCCGAAGCTGCCGGGCGCGCTCCCCGATGGCCTGAGCGCCGCCGGCGCCCCCGCGGAGGGATTTTCGCACCTCCTCGACGGCCTCATCAACTCCGTCAGCGCCAAGGACGCCAAGGCGGATGCGATCACGAGCCAGGTGCTCCTGGGCGATTCGAGCCAGCTGCACCAAAGCATCATCGCGATGCAGGAATCCTCCACCGCCTTCAATCTCATGGTCGCCGTGCGCAACAAGCTGGTCGAGTCCTACCAGGAGCTGATGCGCATGCAGGTGTGAGCGCCTGATCTTATTTCATGAAAAATTTCACCCAGTCGCTCCTTTCCCTGTGGAAGGAATTTGGCCTCAACCAGCGGGTTTCCCTGGTGCTGGCCGCCCTTGCCGTCGTCGGTGGCCTGATCGCCGTGGCGTTCTGGTCGCAGCGCCCGGACTACCAGATGCTCTACACCCGCCTGGGCGACAAGGACGCGGTCGCGATCATCGGCTATCTCGAGGCGCAGAACATTCCGCATCAGGTCACCGCGGACGGCTCGGCCGTGGCGGTGCCCTCCAGCCAGGTCTACAAGCTGCGGATGGATCTGGCCGCCAAGGGGCTGCCCAGCGGCGACGGGGTGGGCTTCGAGATCTTCGACAAAGGGCAGTTTGGCCTGAGCGACTTTGTCCAGCGCACCAACTACCTGCGGGCGATCCAGGGGGAATTGGCGCGCACGATCACGCAACTGCAGGGGGTCAAGGCCGCCCGCGTGCTGATCGTGCAACCGGAAAACCGGCTGCTGCTCACCGACCAGAGCGTCAAGTCGACCGCCTCGGTCTTCGTCGACCTGGGCGGTGGCCGCCTCGAGCCCGACCAGGTCAATGCCATCCGCCATCTCGTGGCCAACTCCGTCCAGGGGCTGCTGCCCGACCAGGTGGCCGTGGTGGACAACCACGGACGCGTCGTTTCCGAGGAGCTCAAGCAGGATCCGACGCTGGGGACGGCTTCCTCGCAGATCCGCTACCGGCAGCAGGTCGAGGACTACCTCGCCCGCAAGGTCGAGAGCATGCTCGCGCCGGTCATCGGAGCCGGCAACGCCGTCGTCCGGGTCTCGGCGGAGATCGACACGGACGCCACGACCCAGACCGAGGAGAAATACGACCCGGAAGGGCAGGTGATCCGCAGCCAGACGACCAACGCCGACACGTCGAATTCCATCGAATCGCGCTCCGGCGGCGGGGTGGTCGGAATCAGCGCCAACGTGCCGGACAAGGCGGCGGTGGCGGCGGAGGCCAACGCCGCGACCGCGAAGCCGACGTCCACGACCGATCATACCCTCAAGACTTCCACGACCACCTACGAGATCAACCGCACGCTCACCAACGTCACGCGCAGCCCCGGCGCCATCCGCAGCGTGACCGCGGCCGTGCTGATCGCGCCGCTGCCGGCCCCGGCCGGGGCCGCGGGCGCGCCGCCGGCCGCGCCGGCGAAGCGCACGCCCGAGGAACTCAATGCGCTGCGCCAGATCGTGATCAACGCCCTGGGCCTGAAGGCGGCCCCCGGCCAGTCGCTCGACTCGCTCGTTTCCCTCGAGGAAGTCCCCTTCGCGGTCGAGCCGGTCGCCCAGCAGCTTCAGGCCGCCCAGGGCGCCGGCCGCTGGATCGAATGGCTCGACGCCGCCCGGCGCTGGGGCGCCGTGGCCGGGGGCGCCGCCATGCTCCTGATCTTCCTGCGCATGCTCTCCCGCCAGAAGATCGAGCCGGTCCCGGTCGATGTGCTCAGCCTTCCGCCCGACGCCGCGGCCCGGGCCCTCCCGTCCTCGAACAACGTGACACCCGAGACGCTGAACGAGCTGATTCGCCAGCGGCCCGCCAACATCGGGGTGGCGCTGCGCGACTGGGTGGCCGCCAACAACAAGAATTGACCCAAGCCCGCCATGACCGACGTCGACTACCAGAAGCTTTCCCGCCAGCAGCGCCTCGCCATCTTTCTCATCGTCATCGGCGCCGAGGCCGCCGCCGAGGTGCTGCGGCAGTTCGACGACAAGGAGATCGAGGCGCTTTGCCGCGAGATGGCCGCCTTCACGATCGTGCCCGAGCCGCTGCAACGGCTCGCCATGGAGGAATTCATCGGCGTCGTCGCGCGGGGCGCGACCTCGATCTTCGGCGGCCTTTCGTACGCCCAGCGCACCCTGGGCATCGCGAAGGGCGACTACAAGGCGTCGTCCATGATGAGCCATGTCGGCCCGGTCGACACGGCCGTGGACGTGATCAAGGACATCGGGGAGATGGAGGCCCGGCAGATCTTCAGCCTGATCAGGGAGGAGCAGCCGCAGACGATCGCCCTGGTGCTCTCGCATCTCGAGAGCGCGAAGACCGCCGAGGTCTTCACCCTGTTCAGTCCCGAAGTGCGCGACGACGTCATCGAGCGGCTGGGCACGCTCGAATCCACGCCGATCGAGATGATCGGCAAGATCGCGCGCAGCCTCGGCAAGCATTTTGACACGAAGACCCGGCCCGCGCTCCACCACAGCGGCGGCGTGCGCTCGGTCGCCACCCTGCTCAACCTGCTCGCGAAGGACGTGAGCAAGACGCTGCTGACCCGCCTGGAGGAGCGCAACGCCGCGCTGGGCGCCGAGATCCGCAAGAAGATGTTCAGCTTCGAGGAATTGATCCGGCTGCAGCCGGGCGACCTCCAGCGCGTGATGCGCGAGGTGGACACGAGCGGCCTGGCGACCGCGATGAAATCGGCCAGCCAGGGTTTGCGCGAAAAGATCTACGCGGCGCTGTCCAAGCGCGCGGCCGAGGGCCTGAAGGAGGAGATCGAGATGCTGGGCCCCGTCCGGCTCAAGGATGTCGAGGCCGCCCAGGAGATCATCATCGCCGCGGTCCGCCGCCTGGAGGAGGAGGGCCAGATCACCCTCGAGAACGAGGCCGCCCAGCTGGTGGGGGGCTAACCGGCGCCATGGGCTTCGCCAAACTCGTCCCCTTCGACCGTCCTCTTGCCAGCGCGGTGCTGGCCGGGGGCAAGGAGCCCTGTTACAGCGAGGGGGAACTGGCCGAACACACCGAGCAGGCCTATCG
>Ga0302325_10021071_pt1 | contig 13657 bp, 16 predicted proteins | sample Palsa_T0_2_FD_201948 | JGI IMG/M metagenome (GOLD analysis project Ga0302325, IMG submission 201948) | Peat permafrost microbial communities from Stordalen Mire near Abisko, Sweden - Palsa_T0_2 | ecosystem: Environmental > Terrestrial > Soil > Palsa > Peat permafrost | place: Sweden: Abisko... | reverse complement strand
TACCTAGGAAGCGTACAGTATCCAGCAGTAACTTAGTGGAGTAAAAGATGGAAAAGAATATTTCCCCGCTGCGAGGAGGAAGGGGGGGGGGAGGGGGGGCAACGACACACCAGACCAGCTAGCTCCCAGCCAAAAAAAACCCTGGTTTTGGCGGGGGGCGAACGGTAGCGTTCCTGGATTGCAGGGCTTGGCCGAACTTGGGAAGCCGGTGGGTAAATCGGACGAGAGGTTCGAGAGCAACCTGAATGGAGTACCTTAATTATTAATTCCCGCTGGCTGGGGCTGGCACTTAACTAGCACTGGCACAGGCACAGGCACGTCATCGTGGGTTGCAACATTGGCACATCTCCGGGTCTGCTTCTGCGTCCGCATCCGCGTCGCGGGGTTTTCGTTAAATAGATTGCGGGGCAGCTGCCAGTGAGTGTAAGGGCTCAGACAGCAGATACACACCAACGAGCCACCAGAGTCTTCGAAATGAGTTGGGAAAAGCTTCGTTTACTTCCCTTTAGCATTGAGTAATCGGCAACTTTTCATCAATTGAAGACCAACTCCTGCAATGGATGCTTTCTTCTTCTCCTTCTTACTGTTGCCGGCATTGATGCTGGCCTTGGGAGCTCAAGCCCAGACCGACTTCTCAGTTACTACAACCTCCAACTATGCCTGGAATCAGACCGAGTGGTCGTTGACTACGACAAACTTCATCCCAGGACAGTACCAATCTCGGATCTCTCTTGCCAATGGGTGAGCTTGAATTCTTTGTGTCCCAGTGTCCCTATGTCCCAATGTCCCAATGTCCCATCTCGAACATCATTAACCTGAGTTAGGTATACTGGAGCTTCCTTGTCGGCGGCTGGACCCTTCTTCGAAATTGACGTCAACCAGACCGACGCAAGCGGTTCCCAGCCTTCGAACGGGTGGCCTCTTTTTGACACCAGAATCTCCTTCTCCACCATCTCTGGCTTCTATGACGTCCAACCGAACGGCACAGGAACAAACTACCCGTGGCTGAATCAGTACGGATGGGAGTCCTTTATCAGCGGTATCCCTCACCCAACTGCCATCGTGTTTGCCTTTGGAGATAGCTACCTCGACGCGACTGTCAAGAACACCACGCTCTCCAACTTCCTCTCGAAGATCTCCTTTAAGACCGGGGTCGGTGAATGGTCGTATACTTGGAGCCCGACAACCACAGTATCCTTCAATGTCTCGTACACCGCATTCTTCAGCAGAGAGAGACCGAATGTCCTTGCTGTCAAAGCGAGCATTGCCCCCTCCATAGACATCGATGGCACAGTCACTGATCTGCTCGATGGTCAGAGTGCTGCCAGGTCTTACCTGAATGCAAAAGGAATGGACACAAATGGAAGCACGATCTACACTTCTGTTCATCCCAACGGACTTGCAAATATCACTGGATATGTAGTTTCTGGGGCCAACTTCACCAACACTTATACGAATGCCTCCTCCAGGGCGGCTGCAGATGGGCCTTATGTCAGCCAGAATGACACGACAATTGGTCAGACATGGGGCATCAGCCTAAAGAAAGGCGAGACCGCGATATTCTACAAATTTGTCGGCGTGGCGTCCAATGACAAGTTTTCTGACGCCGAGTCGGTTGCCCGCCAGGCACAGGACACGGCTCAAGCTGACGGCTGGGATATCCTCTACAACGAACACGTGACTGCATGGGCCAACATCTTATCTCCAGAATCTGTGGATGACTTCACGGATCCTGTTACTGGAGAACTTCCAGATGATGTGAATACTCAGATCTTGCAGATCGCGTCGGTGGCCAATACATACTATCTTCTTCAGAGTCTGCAGCCGGATGGAAGTGGGTTGAACGACAATAGTGTTTCAGTGGGTGGACTTGTCTCAGATTCCTATGCTGGATTGGTGTTCTGGGATGCTGATTACTGGATGGCACCGGGTCTCAATCTTGCCTTTCCTGGATGGAGTAAACAGATCAGTAACTTCCGGATCAAGCAACACCCCCAAGCTTTGGATAATGCTGCCTTTAATGGGTATCCGAATGGGAGTGCTCTGTACTCTTGGACGGCTGGAAGATATGGAAACTGTACCGGCACGGGACCGTGTGTTGACTATGGTAAGTTTTCTTTTCCTAGGATCTCCAACCCCCAAACACCACTCTTCCTCCGAGACCAAAAGCATTGTACCTACGGCCGGGGAAGCGTTGTTCTTAGATCATCGTGCATTGTCTCTAGTTGCCGAGTACATTCACGTGCAATCACCCCTTGAATACAACTCTTCCTCTGTCACTAAAGAAATAGTACTGGACATCTCGAGACATTGAGCCTACATCAAGAAATAGAAAAATGCTGACTTTCATCTTCAGAGTACCATCTTAACTACGACATTTCCTTCAACCTCTTCCAACAGTACAATATCACCAATAATGAGACTTGGTTTAACAATGGACCAAGACAAGTCATCGAAAGTGCCGCAATCATGACAGGGCAATTGCTCAAATACAATGAGACGACGAAGACATACTGGCTTCATAATATGACGGATCCAGATGGTAGGTATTCTCAGAGCACAAATTCCCTCTTCCACGTGTGTCACGACTTACCTCTACGCTCTCGACATGTCTCTTGAGTCAACGACTCATGAAACATTGTCGCGAACGCCGAATTTCTTCCTCATTAGGCAATGCTAACTTAGAGATAGAGTACGCCAACAACGTCGATAATGGTGCTTTCACAATTGCTTCGGCAGCAGAGCTCTTGAGACATGCAAATGCTCTCAGAGTAGCTCAAGGTTTGCCTATCAACGACACTTGGCAGACGGAATGGGAAAATATTGCCTTCCCGAGTGCTTCGTCGAACATCACCCTCGAATACCAGACGATGAATGATAGCGTTGCTGTCAAGCAGGCTGACGTTGTGTTGTTAACTTATCCATTGGATTACGGCGAGGATTACACCGCTGATGATAAGCTGCTTGACTTGGATTATGTATGTATTCAATCAATTCCGGAAGATATGGGGATACTAACACAGTTTAGTATGCAAACAAGCAGTCGCCAAATGGCCCAGGGATGACCTACTCTGTCTTTGCTGTTGATGCAAACGCATTGTCGCCATCAGGTTGCTCAGCTTACACATACACGCTGAATGGTTTCCTGCCATATCTCCGCGCACCATGGTTTCAGTTCTCCGAGCAAGCAGTTGACGACGTCGCCTTGAATGGAGATACCAATCCAGCCTTTCCATTCCTGACGGGGCATGGAGGTGCAAATCAAGTTGTCCCATATGGCTTCCTAGGCATCCGAACAGATCAGCCAGTCTTATACATCAATCCATCCCTGCCTCCTCAAATCTCCAATGTGAAAGTCCGCACTTTCTACTTCGCAGGAGCGACACTCTCGGCAGTTATGAACAGCACCCACACAACCTTGACTCGTCTCTCCACACCTTCCTCAGTGGGCCTGACCGACCTGTACGCAAACACAACTCTTCCCCTGACAGTCGGAACCCCCAACTCTCCAAATTCGCAAAGCACGGATTATACCTTGGCCATCAACCAAACGATCACTGTCCCGAATCGTCTTTACTGGCAAAATCTAACTTACGCCTCCAACCTCCTTCAATGCCTTCCCGTAAAGAGCTCTGACGCCTACGCACCCGGTCAATTCGCCCAAGCTGCTATCGACGGAGCCACCGCTACGCGTTGGCAGCCAGCAACCAACGAGTCTGCATCTCTCCTCGTCAACATGACAACCGTCCCCGCTTCCCCTATCTCAGGTATATTCTTCGACTGGGGCGCACGTCCACCGAAGAACGTCGTTGTCTACCTGGGCAACACCACGGATGGAACCGGACTCTTCGGGAACGAGATTATCATCACCTTGGATGGTATCGTGCCCAGTCTGCCTTACGATGCTGCTACCTATTCGTCGAGTAATCAGGAAGTGGAGCCCGTGCAGGGGAATACGACCACGGTTGCTGTTGAGGGTGGCGCGTGGAGTGGTGAGTATGCGAGGCTGGTTGTTGAGGGATGTTGGGAGGATGATGGAGAGGGTGCTACTGTGGGCGAGTTTGTGCTTATTGGTGGCTCGTGATTTCCTCAAATGAGATGGCGTGGTTTGAGACTCCTGGGAGGAAATTGATGATCGGAAGTAGAAAATCAAGCCTGGCCGATAAGAACAAACTGAGTTGTGTGATGGTTTAGTGAGCGACTAGGTTTATGAAGTGGAATTCTTACATCCGACTTAACGAAGTTACCTTGTGGTCTGCAAGTGAGATGAGATGGCCAGCTTATCTTGTACGAGCAATGCATGGTACTGGTACCTGTTAGTTGATTGACGACTATGCTTTGGTTTTAAGACTGGTAGCGGTTGACTGTGGCTTGATCCCACTGACCTTCATTCTATTCCGGAACATTTGCCACGGAGGAGGGAGGTGACGAGATGGAATCGGACCACCGCGAGAAGAAGTCGAGGGAGGACGCAGTAGGTTGATAGCGGTTCAAAATGATTCGAAAAATACGGGAGAATGGTATGGTACCCCCGCAGCAGCATTCAAAACAGCGGGAGAGGCATCAGGGTGCGTTAAGAACTTAAGAGGTAGTAATCTTTGATAATATCCTCCCTTCCTGCCCAGGCATACCACTTTATATTTTATATGTCTTGCTACAATCCGACTTCATGGCACCCTTTCTATGAGAAGGCGTTCTATCGCCGTTTCACGGTGATAAACTGCCATGGCCGAGGGGGAGAGGCCCCATTCATCGGCTCTGCTCACAACGTCCGCACCCCGTTCGATCATTGCCTCGACAGCTTCTGAACATGAGCTGGCGATTGCCACTTCCACAACGCTCCGTGGAATAAGTTTTAGCTTATTGATATTCGCACCGCGTTCAATGATTATTAGCTTTGCGGTATTGTCATGTCCGTTTTTCAGAGCAGCGTGTGAAATTGGATATCCTGGGTCTTGAGTGTCTACATGGCAATCTGGATTTGCTCCTGTTCTAGGTAGGGTATTCGCTGTCGTTGCTTGCTGTCCAATAACCGGTGCTACAACTAGGATCATCAAGGTCTAGAAGCAGATTCTCGAATGTCTGAGACGAGCTCGAACAATGGGATATGTGTAGAGAGTCGTGTGACGAGCGCACAGATTCTGAGTCGCCGGGAGGAATTTGCTCCTCGAACAAAGCGGTCCTCATCGCTGTCTGCAGTAACCTTAATTGGGGGGTTCAGCAATTAATCGACAAAGGATGTTTCGGGAGAGTTGATACAATTGGTTTTGGAGAAATGATGCGACGGTGGACGGTCTGGAATAGGAAATGACTTTCTTTCATAATTACCTGCCTCGAGCGAGTCTATGATGAATCCTGTGTTTGCGTCGAAAGCCGCGACCGATAGAGGAGGACTTGAAACTTACTGCCTGCTCAATAGAGGACTTTAAAAGTGACCCCCATAGGCGCTCCTAGTCCTAGGAGCTGGCGCCAAGGAGTTTGTAGGGAGTAAGGCCGTGCGCCTAGATTAGTCTTGCTTGTGGATTATGTGATGCAGTTACTTCTACTATCTGAATCCCCATCTCCGGCTATCAACCGCAGTCTCAAAGACAAGAGCATTCCCCTTCACGCACTACCATGATGTTCACGCAGCTACCGAACGAACTCCTCGACAATATTATCAAACACACTCTACCAGAAGGTTTTGAGAGCGTGGCATTGACTTGCAAGAGAATATACGCGCGATGCACAACATTTATCGGCCGCCATCGTGAGCTACGCTCGCGCTTCCAAACGTTTGGATACTATCTGAGCCCGCGCGGGTGGAATCTCACGTCCGCCTCTGACATGATCATGCTCATCGCCGCCGAACCCGTTGTGGCGCATTACATTCGAACCGCAACCTTCGAAACTGATAGTTCTAGCCGTTTCCTGCGTCTTCAACGGCCCAAGTCAGTGCCGAGTATTCAAGATGGCGGAGCTGTGGTCGAACTATTTGCCAACTCTACTTATCTCAAGCAAGCCAATCTCGATTGGAAGGAATACTATACTATGTTCGAAGCAGACGTTAGAGAAAGCCGCTACTCCCAGCACGGGGCTGCCTTTCTATTGACGCTGCTGCCGAACATCAAGAAACTTATCATCCCACGGTCCTGGAAGCCGAATGATGCAGCGGACAAACTCCTAGACGCCGTCGTTGACAAAGCCAAGCAGTCCACATCCAGCCTCGCCTTAGTCACAAGATTCGAGGGGGCGGTCTCGCTTGGCACAGAAGAACGATTTGATCTGAGATGGGCGAGTCCGTTTCTAGCTCTGCCGCACATGCGGTCTTTTCGTGGCCGCAGCTGCTTAGCATTAGAGGACATACCCAGGAGCCTTGCATTCAGAGATTCGCATCATATCGCAGAGACACTGCAAGCGGCTCATCTAGTAAGCTGCTGCATCGACGAGGTGGGCATTGCCGACTTTCTCAAGCATACCCCATCCCTAAAGACGCTTAGATATTGGCACGGTACGAAAAATGATTCCCCCATTCAGGATTGGGACGTTTGCAAGTTTGTCAATGCCGTTGAGCGCGAGGCTGGGAGCCATCTCGTGCAACTTTCGGTCGCCATCCGCGAATTACACGGCTCTATCGTCCCAGGTAAGGCATCGATACGTGGGTTCGAGCGGCTGAAAACGCTCGAGGTTCCTCTAGAACTTGTTATGTGTAATATCGCTGCCGCCGCTAGTCATACTACCAACCCATCAGAGCCTCTTGTCGACTTAATACCTACTTCAGTCGCCCAGCTTTCATTGATATCAAAGGGAACTGATCATCATGAAGAAGCCCTTAACGCCTTGTTTCATCACTTCCACTCCACGCACGATTCTCAGCTGTCTGCTCTTCAGGAAATGCATATTTCATGCCCCAACAGTGCAGATGATATTTACAAGGACCAATGCGACAGGGTCGTAAAGGAGGCTAGTGATAAAGGCGTGGTCGTGCATTTAAAGCCATTCCCGTCTACATATGGATTCTTGTGGGATGGGGAACCCTAAAGTGTTATTTTAGGTTAATAATCGCAAAGTCTCATCCTTAACAAGAATGTAAACTATCCAAGTAAGCTGTCTAACTGTAATAAAGTCGCCGACGCTGTACCAAAAGCTCATTGTCTCAACACTGCAAGCAGTCCGTGGAGGGCCACCAGGAAGATGACAAGACTTGAAAAGTGACCGGAAATGGTAAGAACATCTTTAGATGAGCAAGATCGTAAAATGGTAAGTCGGGCTCTGTAGGATGTTCCGAGTGTTTGAAGAAGATTTGAAAGTGAGGTTAACAGCTCAGCCTCAGCCCTTTCTTTCTTGAGATGAGGCGTCGTCAACAGTAAGCGATGCAAATCGACTCCCTGTACGTAGTCATGTAACTCAGCACAAGAGACGCAGAGAAATCAGCTTTTAGATCTCTAAAGAGAACACAAAAAGGAAAGGATGGGGCTAGAAGTTAATTGACTATGACGAACTACCACGGACAATCTCTTTCAAAATAGCAGTGACTAATTTCAAGTCTCTGTCAACCTCGACTTTCCATGTGCTCACAGCAATCCGACAAGCAGGCTTGCCGTCCCATTTCGTTCCCGAAACGTACATTTTCCTCGTGGTATTGATGTTCTTGACCAAATCTGCATTGCTCGCCTCATCTATCGCCCTGAATATCACAATGATATGGGTGTTCTCAAAATGATTCTCCTTTGCACCACCTTTGACCCTGGATGGCAGCAACTCATACTCATTACTTGACTCCAAGAATTCTGAAATGCCCCTGGCTAGACGTACTTGCCTCGCAAACATTTCACCCAATCCTTCCCGACCATATGCTAGCAAAACTGCGTAAACAGGTAGCGCTCTGAATCGTCGAGAGTTTTCAAGACCGATGTTCAGTGGCGAGGGAATCGGAGATGGTCCGGACGAAAGGTAAGCGGCATTGGGGTTCTGGAAAATGGAAGAAAGCGTGTCCGCTGAACGGGTAAGGAAGAAACCACAATCATAAGGCTAGCAAAGCATTAGCAACCTACAGATATAAAAAAAAGGCGTCTTTTCTCACAACGCTAAGTAACTTGTGGCAGTCTCCGGTTATCGAGTCTACCAACTCAAGACCCGTGGCACAATCGATGAGGGACGCAAATTCATTAGTGTTGGGTAAAGATCGGACGAAAATGCCAAAGGCTATGGTCTTCAGTTTTTTGGGACATCACAGAGGAGGAGATTCGAAACATACCGCCATCGGCATGTAACCAGGCCCCGTACTTGTCACAGAGACTTCGGATCTTTCTAACATCATCAAGCCCGCTTACGGCAAACCTCCCTGTGTTGACTTCCCCAGCGCTGAGTGAAACAATGCTCACGACTCCATCCTTCGAACGTTGTAGTTCGCGCTCAAGAGCATCGATATCCATTTTCCATGGCTCATCTCTGCTGACAGGAATATCTTTGGCTGATTGTCGACCCAATCCAATGACGCTTGCTGCTTTGTACAGTGAACTGTGTCCCATGGTAGTTAGCACTTGGATCTCCTTGATGCCAGCCTTCATGCAGGCGGCCAAGATCCCCATCTCACCGACCCCACTGTCTTCACCAGCATCCTTGAGGCGACCATTGACAATTGATTCGCGGCCACATGCCAGACCCAAGACGTTCGAACCAGTAGCACCCGTTGTAAAAGTCTTTCCTTCCCAGCCCGTTCCCAAATTCAAAAGTTCAGCAAGCATATTCAAGGCTCGATCTTCCACAACCGTGGAGACACTTTGATCAGGCAAATGGACCGACACATTCTGATCGAACGCCGTCACAATATTTTCCGCAACCTCGGCAATGGGAAAAACTCCACCAGTAACGAAGCCGTAATAATTTGACGAAGTCTTGGGCCCATTGAATCCGCCCGGTAGGTCTCTCAGGAGGTGAGTTTCCGTGGCTTCTTCTCCGAGACCGGCTGTCGGAAGTGAGGCTGCCAGTGCCTCAGTTGCTTTCCGTATAGATGCAGGCGCCGGCAGGGCATCGTTTGGGGTTGCGTCGATGATGGACCGGAGCTTGGTATAGGATGAGGAGACTGACAGCGCCATGACTGCTTCCAACCTATTGAACCGTCGTTATGAGAAGTTGAGGTTGGCAGATGAATGGGAAGAACAACTCGGATACGAAAACAGATACATTCGTATTATAGAGTCCTCGGATGAGTCACTTGACTCATGGTGTATAAGGAGCTTGTCGTGTTATTAAAGACCTAGCTTCGCAAACTCTTTCCCTCTGCAAAGGACGAAGTACTCGTAACCTTTAAGCGAGATTGTCCCCACACCGCTCTCGTCAATCAACCTCATCAGCATTCTTCTTCGACATCTCGAACATAGCTTCTTCTCTTTTTTAGACTCTGCTCAACTCTTTTAACCTTCAAGATCAGCCTCGGTATCGAAGTGCCGGCGCACTTTTGAACAGCCAGGCAGCGTGAAGCCTCCATAAAAAAGGAGCAGATGCTCATGGACGACCCGAGCATCGGCGACTCTGTATATGAGTTACAGGCTACAGCAAACAGTGAACGACAGCGCGTGGGACATGCCGCTCTCGGCGAAGAGACGACGCTGGTGTTACACACCGATAGTCAACTCGTAGTCTCTACGTACTCAACAAGCTGATGGCACGTTGCATTTCACGAAAATAGCACTACACGTAACCTCGATCTTCGACTGGAGCCTCTCTCGAAGTCGAAAGCCAAAAGCATGTATTACGGCTAAGATATGCATGGAGCCGCTGAGCTGTATTATCCGTTCAAATCTTTTGGGTGTGGTATGACATCTGACAGCTGGTTTGCCGATATCGTTCCACTCCTGCAGAAGAGAAATCATGTGGTGCTCGGTACATAGGCATCCTGCTGATTGGTGAGGTGACTTGGCGAGAGATCTCTTACCAGGTACGAACCAAGCTGCTAGAATTCTATATGTCTCGCCTTTCCCAGCGCAAAGGCTCGGCATCCGGCCCCTGAGTGCAAGCCCAACTTCCCTCATTCTTTCCTACAAGGCTAGGACTTCTACCCACACATTTTCTGTCTTATCAAAATACTACTTGATTGATGATATTTTTACGCAACGTGAATCGGACTATTCTGGCCTATATGTTACAAGCCAATATGAGGGCCGAAGAAGGAGGTTCTTCTCTGAGAAGGTATGCTGCCAAAAATACAAAGATACCAACAACAACTCATAAATCTCGGAGAAGTTCGTCGATCGAGCATTTGGATACACCTATTGAAGCAGATGTGAGCAAATGCCCCACTCGTGAGAATATATGCTGATATTGTCACATTAATAGTCGACTTCCAATTCTGGATGTTCTTCAAATGACGAGTGGGTCCCAGGACGCTGGAGACGATGTTGTACAATACGTTGTGCCGCAATCCGTCTATCCATGTACCATGTACAATACTGATGTAATTCAGCATCACATCGTACGGGCTTGCAAGGAGCGTCTACTCGTTTGAGAAGGAGAATGGCCGTACCTACCATAGTTACCGAGCTAGAAATAGTAGTCCATCTTCCACAATGCTCTTCAGAACTCAATATAATACGCAGACACAGCATACCGATTTCCGAACGATCCTACCGAGACAGACCGGCTTGATTTTCAGTTCCAAATTCTAAAGTATATGTTCTTGGCCCGAAATTACTTTGCACCGCTCTCGAATCCGAAACATATCCTTGATATTGGAACAGGGACAGGACAGTGGGCGATCGAGATGGGCGATGAGTTTCCAAAAGCCGAAATTCAAGCCACAGATCTCTCTCCTATTCAGCCCTCTTCGGTGCCTCAGAACGTACACTTTTATATTGATGATGCCAGCGAAGAAGATTGGGCTGTACCATCTGATTATTTTGATTATATCCACACGCGAGTGCTGCTCGGATGTTTCGTGGATTTTCAGGAAGTGATCAAGAAAGGCTTTTATTACACGAAACCTGGCGGGCGCATGGAATCCCAAGAAATAATGTCAACGCCATGTTGCGACGATGGAACAGTGCCAGAGGATTGGCCATTCCTAGAATGGACCAGATACAGTGACGATGCGGCTGTGGCAGCAGACTAGCCATTGAGAATAGCAGACAAAATAAAGCGGTGGTATCAGGAAGCTGGTTTCGTGGATGTAGAAGAGAAAGTCTTCAAATTACCCATGAATCCCTGGCCACGAGTCAAGCACCTCAAGGCTCTGGGCCGTATGTCCGAGGACAACTGGCTTGCAGGCATAGCGGGGTTTAGCATGGCGCCATTCTCTGGGATATTGAGTTGGAGTAAGGCAGAGATTGAGGTAAGTCTTAGCTATCTGAGCTTCATTTGCCTCGCTGATGAATGTCCCAGGTGTATCTGGTCAATGTGCGTAAGGCCGTCGCAGATTGCAACGTCCACGCATATCACAAAGTCTTTGTGATTTAGGGCAGAAAATCCTTGGATGACAAAATGCATTCAAAAGCAACAGCACAGCCGAGTTCTAAAGGCCCCCTTTCTTGAACACTTCCCGGTATTGTTACTAGTACTTCGTTAAATAGGCTACGGTGCCTCCAACAGTATTTTGAGGACAATTTCCTACGGGTCTGTTTCGTGAGTTCGAAGTAGGATAGTCTCAATGTGGGGGAACTGTTATACATGAGATGATACAAGAAGGCAAAAATGGGTGGCGCTCTCTAGCTGAACATGGAAAATTTTCGGTTCTGACTTGACCATCACTAAAAACCTGGACGGAATACAAGAGACGAGCTCAAGATTTTCGACCCGACATTATGAATACGCCTCTCTCCTTACCCCCTTTGAGCTCGCCTCCCTAACCTATCTCGCAACATCTATCGACCCACATCTGATTTTCCAGTTCTGCCCTCTGGGCTGCAAGAACAGCTCTTCGGTACTGGCCCTCCTCTCGATCATCTTTTGGTCATATAGACACTCTACTGCTGCTTCAAGTGTCTTCTTATTCCCCTCGATTCCATACGGCCACGGATCGCCGCCAAACACCTCCTCGATTTCATCAAGCTCACTTGCCAACCAAGGCCGCATATACCTCAGTGCATCCAGAAATATCATCCTGCGAAAAGCCACATCTTTCGCATCGTTTAAAGCATTAAACAGACTCGTGACTACAAATGGATATTTCTCTACAATCTCAGATCTTATGGTCGCAAGGTGCATTATAGGAAAGATTCCTGTCTCTTTGTAGTACTTCTTTTCTGCTTCTCTGAAATCTGGGAAGAGCCGTTTCACATTTGGTGCTTTGCCGAAACAGGGTGGCAAGTCAGCTCCTATCGTTGCGTCGATCTCGCCGTCTTCAAGAAGCCGAGACAAAGATTTCTTGCTTGTGTTACATGTGATGGAGATTGGCTTCAGGGGGGGGCAGAGTGGTGGGTTTGCCGTGCGATCCTGGGGATTCCATCGAGCCTTCTATCCAGGTGATAGTGTCTAAGTCAACACCGCTTTGTCTCAGTATACTGCAGATCCAGACCGCGGCCGTCATAGTGTAAAGTTGTACACCCATTTTCTTCCCGTTCAAATCTTCTGGGAACTTGATGGTGTTGGAGTTCACTGCTATGAAGCCGTGTCTGAAGGCTCGAGATGGGAAGACAGGAATGGCAACGAAGTCTCGTTTTCCTGCTGCGTATCGACAGACGTATTCTGAGAGAGACAATTCGGAGCAGTCAAATTCGTGACCGCCCGCCATGCGGTTGAAGACATCTCGAGGGTGATTGTGGACGATGAAGTTTAGATCGATCCCTTGAGCTTTTATTTCTCCTGTGTAGAGGGCTTCCATGCGGTCGTAGAGACCGCAGGCAAAAGATATTGGCACTCGAGAAGTCATTGTCTAAAGAATCAAAATTGAGAATGATTAAGAGAGAGAAAATTTCACAGGTCAATGAGAAGGTGTTTTTAGGGTACCTCGGATCCAGGCTGAAATAGAAGCCATTGAATCGGATGTTATTTCACAACAACCAATGCCCTATTCGCGACAGTCCTACATCATCTGAGACTTTGAAGCCAATAGCAAAGCTCTCCAGAAAAAAACAGAACCCCCCCTCTCCTCGAATTGTATCGAACTTCTCGAATTCAGAGCTTGTCCGACGATATAGAAACGTCCGTCAATGGCCGGGAGAGCTCGAACAAGGTTCCCCGTTCGCCTTTGTCCAATCGAAAAGGGAAATCTATCACCACTCCCAGTCATGAGTTTGTTGTTATAAGGTTGCCCCAGATCATCTAGGTTGATGTGAGTACAGAGTATCGCCAGGATGTCGAAAGCAGCAGACGTCAAGCAGCAAGAGGTGCGGGGGAAAGATATCCAAGAGTTCTCGGGCATCGAGCTTCTGGAAGGCAAAAAGATCAAAGAAGGGTTTTATGCCACGGCCACAGCCGTCAAACGACCCCAATGATTCTCTGGTTAGCCAACTCTTTCATACTCCCTCTTTCAAAGACTAGAGATTTACCAATTGGCCGTACCTCGAAAAGTACTCAACTTACCTCACCATCTGCTTTGCATTTCTCGGACTCGCCAATAGCAGCAATTTTACTGTCTCAATTGTACCAGTGGCCGCTGAGTTCCACATCACCACAGCAAGAGCAGGCTACCTCACCTCCATCCAGCTGCTATTCATGGGCCTTGCAAATTTATTCTGGATAC
>Ga0302325_10021070_pt1 | contig 13657 bp, 10 predicted proteins | sample Palsa_T0_2_FD_201948 | JGI IMG/M metagenome (GOLD analysis project Ga0302325, IMG submission 201948) | Peat permafrost microbial communities from Stordalen Mire near Abisko, Sweden - Palsa_T0_2 | ecosystem: Environmental > Terrestrial > Soil > Palsa > Peat permafrost | place: Sweden: Abisko... | reverse complement strand
TTCGGTGGATGGAATAACAGCCTTGATGCAGTGGGTTTTAAGCCAGTTGCGCAAGCTGTCCGCGTCATAGGCTTTATCTGCGATCAGATGTTTAGGCGATGCGACGGCACTCAGCAGCGGCACGGCCATGCTGATGTCGGCGACGTTGCCGGGCGTCAGCGCGAAGGCGACCGGTCGGCCGCGATCATCGGCCAGACAATGGATTTTCGAGGTGCGCCCTCCACGCGAGCGCCCGACCGCTTGCGCCCACTCCCCCCTTTTGCGCCTGCTGCCGAGCGGTGTGCCTTCACATGCGAACTGTCGAGGCTGAGTTCGCGAGGAACATCGCCAGAAGCTGCAATCTGCTCGAATAGGCGCTGCCAAAGCCCGCGCCGCGACCATCTGTTGTAGCGATTGTAGATCGTGGTCGCCGGACCATATTCAGGCGGCACGTCGCGCCAACGACATCCCGTCTTGAGAACGTGCAAAATTCCACTGATGACACGACGATCATCGACGCGAGGCTTACCAGGCTTGCCGCGCGGCAGATGTGGATCAATCGCCGCCCACGCTTCGTCGGATAGCCAAAGCAGACGTGTCATCACGACCTCCCGATTGGACGAACCCAATCAGAAGGTAGAATCACCAAATAAAGCAATAAATTGTATGGGTTCCCTAGCTAAGGGTGAGGACTCATAAGGTCGCTACGTGTGCATATGACCCATTCTGCAAGCCCCATCACCGCTCGAAGCAAGCTCTAGTTGAGCGTCGGTTTGCGTAGCGCGCCTACTTTGATGTCATGCTGCGGAAACTGGTCCTTAAGCTGCAAGCCCGCCCGCAGCGCATCCACCAGACGACGATGCTGCGATTTCACGCGTCCATCGAGTTTGAGGACAAAGTACTCATGAGGCAGACTGCGGATCGCAATATCGTTTCTCATGGCCCGCTCCCGTCGCCCGCCCCAAACGTTGCTTTGAGGCCGGGTTTTCGCTGTGAAGGTCTTTGCAGTAATATGTCGTCGACGGGCGACGTTCGGTTCAATCGCCTGGAACGGAGTCTTCTCGTAGGTCCCGGAGGCCGAAGGCGGAGCGTCGGCCGGGACCAATTGCGGTTAAGCTAATCTCCGCTTTTTGGGCCCTGAACGGACATGCCAGTCGTGCCTGCGAATGTCTGCGTTGGGAGGATGAGCGGATACAAAACGGACGCCGCGGACACATTGCTTTATAAGGGTGCAACCTGGATACGAATGCCGCCGGGCACAGTGATGGACGGCAAACTTTCGCCTCACGCAGTCCGGACTACACTTGCGCAGGATCGCGAAATCGTCGCTCCAGGAGGTCGACCATGCTTCAACTCCGGCCGAACTGCGAATGCTGCAACGCCGACTTGCCGCCGGATTCCCGCGACGCGATGATCTGTTCGTTCGAGTGCACATTCTGCCGTATATGCACGGAGGGCGTCCTTAAAGGATGCTGTCCCAATTGCGGCGGTGAATTGCTGCGGCGGCCGATCCGGCCGGCCGCCAAGCTGCAAGGATTTCCACCGTCGCGCGAACGAATTTTCAAGCCGGAGGGTTGCGCCGCTGATCCACCATCGCCTTAATCATCGGCTCGGCGGTCGCCCTCGGCCGCTATGATCCATAATCTGCGGTGAAGGGGGCAAACATGATCTTTCGCCAGCTCTTCGACAGCACGTCGGGCACCTATACCTACCTCCTCGCCAGCCGGCATGGCGGCGAGGCACTGATCATCGATCCGGTTCTGGAACGCGTCGACCGCTACCTGCAGCTCGTGCGCGAACTCGACCTTAAACTGGTCAAGGCCGTGGATACTCACCTGCACGCCGATCACGTGACCGGGCTCGGCGCGTTGCGCGACCGCACCCACTGTATCACGGTGATGGGCGAGCGGACGCACGCCGATGTCGTTTCCATGCGCGTCGCTGAAGGCGACCGTATTGAGATCGAAGGCGTGCGGCTCGACGTGTTGTATACACCCGGCCACACTGACGACTCTTACTCGTTCCTGCTTGCCGACCGGGTGTTCACCGGCGACACGCTCCTCATCCGCGGCACCGGCCGGACGGATTTCCAGAACGGCGACCCGCGCGCGCAATACGATTCAATCTTCAACAAGCTGATGAAACTGCCCGACGAGACGCTCGTCTATCCGGCGCACGACTACAAGGGCGAGACCGTCTCGACCATAGGCGAGGAGAAGTTTTTCAATCCGCGGCTCAAGGTCAAATCGATCGATGAATATGTCGATCTGATGAACAACCTGAGGCTCCCCAACCCGAAGATGATGGACGTAGCGGTGCCGGCCAACATGCATGTCGGCCTGCGTCAGGAGGACATCGCGCGCAAGGGCTGGGCGTTGCTCGCGGCCGAGGCGATCGCACTATGCGGCCGCACAGGGGTGGCGATGGTCGATCTACGCGAGAAAAGCGAGCGCGAGAAGCACGGCGTCATTCCCGGCTCGCTGCATGCACCCTATGCGGACTTGGAGGCGAATGTCCGCGCCGGCGGCGTACTCCACGAATTGGCCGCGGCCACCGGCAAACGCATCGTTTTCTATTGCGCCTATGGCGAGCGATCGGCGATCGCGGTGCAAACGGCGCAGGATGCCGGCCTCACATCAGCCTGTCACATCGAGGGCGGCATCGCCGCATGGAAAAACGCCAACGGACCGCTGGCCGTATAGTCCCGGCCGAGCTCGAAAAAACGAAAGCCGCAGGGGCATGCCCTGCGGCTTCCGTGTCTGGCGCCCGCCGCGGGGGGAGGATCAGCGGGCGCGCATCCGACTTGCCGTGATCTTAGAGCTGCGTGCCCTGATCCTCGGTCTCCATCATGCGGTGAAACCGGCCACCCTGCTCGCCATCGTTCTGGCCGAACCGGCGACCGTGGTGTCCCCACCCATGACCGCCATGTTCACCGTCGCGTCCGTAACCATGACCTTCGCGCTGACCTTCGCGCCAGCCGTGGCCGCCACGGCCTTCTTCGTTGCGGGCGTGCATGTGATGATGCGGCCGCAGCATGCGGGCGAGCTTCTTGAAGCGCTCTTTCTGCGCGTCGTTGAGGCTCTGATAGAGCGGCGCGCCGGTGTCGGCGATGCGCTTGAGCACGGCGCTCGACTTGGCCATCTTGTCGGCCCGACGCGCCAGCCGGTCGAATGGCGTCGTCGGAGTCTGACTTTGGACCTGCTGCTCACGCGCCTCTCGGGCCTGCCTTCGCTGGATGCGAAGCTGGGCCCGGTCCCGCAGGGCTTGCTCGAACGCCGGCCAGTTCTTCGCCTGGTCGGGCGTGAGTTCGAGACCGGCCTTGAGCGCGGCGATGCGTGCGTCGGCGAACGCCGCCATATCTTCGACGCTCGGCCGGTGACGATGTTCAAAGCGCGGGCCGTTGCCGTGACCGTCGGATTCGCCGAAACGCTGTTGTGCATACACCATTGACGAGCCAGCGATGGCAAATGCTGCCGTCGCAACAAGCACAGGTTTCCACATGTTCTCCTCCAAAGAGAAATGATTGAATGTGACACGAAGTAAAAGGCCGCGGCGATCAAGACTCAAGTTAAAGTTTTGTCAGGTGGCCCCTGTGCGGATTAAACCTCCGCAATCTCCATTTCTCATCTGGTTCAGATGAACGGCTGTATATCTGCGCGACGCAATTATGCCGCCTTGTTAAACATTCGATCTGCGATGACGATTGTTCGCCAGCGCACCGTTGCGCGACTCAATGAAGTATTTGCTTGAGAAAAAGCCGCGTGCGTTCGTGCTGCGGCGCATCAAAGAACTTTTTCGGCTCGTTGACTTCAACAATTTGTCCGTCATCCATGAGGATCACGCGGTCGGCGACCTGGCGCGCGAAGCCCATTTCGTGGGAAACCACGAGCATCGTGATCCCGTCGGTCGCAAGCTCGACCATGGTGTCGAGCACTTCTTTCACCATTTCCGGATCGAGCGCCGATGTCGGCTCGTCGAACAGCATGATGTTGGGGTTCATGCACAAGGCACGGGCGATCGCCACGCGCTGCTGTTGGCCGCCGGACAGGCGCGCGGGGTATTTGCCGGCCTGGTCCGGTATTTTCACACGGGCCAGAAAAGTCATCGCCAGAGCTTCGGCTTCGCGCTTCGGCATGTGCCGGACCCAGATCGGCGCCAGCGTGCAGTTCTCCAACACCGTGAGATGAGGAAACAGGTTGAACTGTTGAAACACCATGCCGACATCGCGGCGAACCGCAAGGATGCGCTTGGGATCTTCCGTCAACTCGACGCCGTCGACGACGATGCGGCCCCGCTGCCAATCCTCCAGCCGGTTGACACAACGCAGCAGCGTCGACTTGCCGCCGCCGGACGGGCCGCAAATGACGATGCGTTCGCCGCGGGCGACCTTCAGGTTGATGTCGCGCAGCACGTGGAACTCTCCGTACCACTTGTGCAGGCCGACGACTTCGACCGCCACCTCGGGCAGCGTCGCCGCCGCACCCGCCTGGTCCGCGCGTTCGTTCATCGCAATTCCTTTAACGCCGCCCGGCGCGCGCCAACCGCGCTTCCACACGGCGCGCGTAGCGCGACATGGCATAGCAGCAAACGAAGTAAAAGATTGCGGCGAAGGCATAGCCGGTGACCGCCGTATTTGGCGCGGCCCATTTCGGATCGGCGCGGGCCGCTTCGATCGTGCGCAGGAAATCGAAAATGCCGACGACGAAAACCAGCGTCGTGTCCTTGAACAGCCCGATGAAGGTATTGACGATGTTCGGCAGCGTGACACGCAGCGCCTGCGGCAGGATGACAAGCCCCATCATACGCCAGTAGGTCAGCCCCAGAGCCCGCGCCGCCTCGTACTGCCCAGGCGGAACCGCAGCTAGTCCGCCGCGCACGACCTCCGCCATATAGGCCGAAGCGAACAGCGCTACGCCGATCAGCGCGCGAACGAGCTTGTCAGGCGCCAGGCGCTCGGGAACGAACAGCGGCAGCATTACGCTCGCCATAAACAGGACGGTGATCAGCGGTACGCCGCGGACGAATTCGATGAACGTCACCGCGGCCCATTTGACGACCGGCTTTTCGGAGCGCCGCGCCAATGCGAGCAGGACGCCAAGCGGCAGCGAAAACACGATACCGATCGTGGCCACGACGACGGTCACGAGGACGCCGCCCCACAGCGCCGTGGAGACGACGGCAAGTCCAACGAGCGGGGCGCCGTGAAGCAGAACGAACGACAAGATCGGCAATATGACGAAGAAATAAAACGCGCCGATATCGCGGCGCGGCGCCGACAACCGCAACAGCCAGACGATACCGAACGCCAGAGTCAGAAAGAAGATATCAACGCGCCAGCGTTCGCCGAGCGGATAGAAGCCGTACACGAAATAGGAAAACCACACGCGCACGAAGGCCCAGCAGGCACCCGGGTGCGGCTGGACCGGCGACGCAAGACAGGCATCGCGGTCCGCTCCCGACCAGACAGCATCGACGAGAAAGAAGCGCACCAGCGGCGGCACAAACCAGACGATGAGCAGGACGCAGACCAGCGTCAGCGCGATGTTGGCAGGGCTGGAAAAAAGATTCGCGCGCAGCCAGCCGAACGGACCGGCCCGTGTTGTCGGCGGCGGCTCGGGCCCCAGCGGAATTCCGCGCAGATAGGAGAACGACTGATCACCGATGGCGCTCATCTTCGGTCAGCGCTCCGCGAGCGCGGTCTTCCGAGCGTAAAGATTCATCAACAGCGACGTGACCAGGCTGATGGTGAGATAGACCGCCATGGTGATGACGATCACCTCGACCGCCTGGCCGGTGATGTTGAGGACGCTGCCGGCGAAAATCTGAACCAGATCGGGATACCCGATAGCGACCGCGAGCGACGAGTTTTTGATCAGGTTGAGGTATTGATTCGTCAGCGGCGGAATAATGACCCGCATCGCCTGCGGCAGAATGACAAGACGCAGCGTGCGGCCGGAACGCAGCCCGAGCGCCTGTGCGGCCTCGATCTGACCGGTCGAGACTGCAAGCAAGCCGGCGCGCACCACCTCGGCAATGAAGGCAGCGGTATAGACCGAGAGCGCGACTACGAGCGCTGCGAATTCCGGCAGGATTTCTACGCCGCCGTTCACGTTGAAGCGGCCCAATTGCGGGACGCTCAAGGCGACCGGAAAGCCCAGGACTGCGAAAACCACGAGCGGCAAGCCGAGGATGAGGCCGAGCGTGGGCCACAGAACCGGCACCTCTTCGCCGGTCCGTTCGCGGCGCCGCCGCGCAAAAATCCGGAGTGCCAGCGTCGCGCCTATTCCAACCAGCAAAGCGAAGAGGACGGCGCTGAAATTCGGCCCGAATTCCGCCCGTGGCAGGAACAGCCCGCGATTGTTGAGAATGCCGCCGCCGGGAAGCGTGACGCTGTCGCGCAACTGCGGCAGCGACTTCAGCACGGCGTTGTACCAGAACAGGAGTTGCAGCAAGAGCGGGACGTTGCGGATCAGCTCGACGTAACCGCCGGCGAGCCGCGCGACCAGCCAATTGCGCGAGAGCCGCGCGATGCCGACGACGAAGCCGAGCACGGTCGAAAGCGCAATGCCGATGGCGGCGACCACAAGCGTGTTGACCAGACCGACCCAAAACGCGCGGCCGAAGCTCGAGGTACTTGCCGAATAGGCGATCAGCGTCTGGCTGATATCGAAACCGGCGGTGTTATTCCAGAAGCCAAATCCGGAGGCGATGTGGGCGCGCGCCAGATTCTGCGCCGCGTTGAACGCGGCGGCGTAAGCGAGACCACCGATAACGAGCACGATGGCGATCTGAAGCGCAACACTGCCGAGGTGGCGCGTATGCCGCGGTAAATCCTTCCGCGACAAGCCTGGCTGCGACGAGCTTTGGACTTTCTCCGGCATCGTCCGGCCCGTTGCGGAACGACGGCGCGCGATCGGCCGTTCAGCGAATGGGCGGCCCGTATTGCAGACCGCCCTTGGTCCACAGCGCATTGAGGCCGCGCACGATCTTGAGCGGCGAGCCCTGCCCGACGTTGCTTTCGAAAATTTCGCCGTAATTGCCGACGCGCTTGATGATCCGATAGGCCCAATCGTTGGTCAGGCCGAGCGCCTCGCCGTATTGACCCTCGACGCCGAGCAGACGTCGCGTTTCCGGATCGTCGGATTTCAGTTTTTCGTCCACATTGGCCTTGTTCACGCCGAGTTCCTCGGCGTCGAGCATGACAAAGTGCGTCCAGCGCACGATATCGGTCCATTGATTGTCGCCGTGGCGCACCGCCGGACTGAGTGGCTCTTTGGAGATAATCTCCGGCAGCACGATGTGCTGACCCGATTCGGAAAGCTTCAGCCGTTCGCCGTAGAGGCCGGACGAATCCGTCGTATAGGCATCGCAGCGGCCCGACTCATAGGCCTTGAGCGCATCTTCGCCGGTGGCGAACGTCACCGTCTTGAGCCCCATATGGTTGGAGCGGAAATAATCGGCGAGATTGAGCTCGCTGGTTGTGCCTTGCTGCACGCACACGGCGGCGTCGCTGAGCTCCAGCGCCGAACTCACCTTGAGCGCTTTGCGCACCATGAAGCCCTGGCCGTCGTAATAGGTGACGGCTGGAAAATCGAGCCCCAGCGAAGTGTCACGCGACAACGTCCAGGTCGTGTTGCGCGACAACACGTCGATCTCACCCGATTGCAGCGCCGTGAAGCGATCCTTCGCCGTCAGCGGTACGAACTTCACTTTGGCCGGATCGTTGAAAATCGCCGCGGCGATGGCCCGGCAGAAATCGACGTCGAAGCCGGTCCAATTGCCTTGCGGGTCGGGCTGACCGAATCCCGCCAAAGTACCGTTCGCACCGCAGACCAGCTCACCGCGATCCTTGATCGCCGCAAGCGTCTGCGCGCTGGCGGCTTGCATCGTTAATGCAAGAACCGTTGCCGAAGCCATTGCCGTAACGAGGCGTTTCATGATCAGGCCTTTCAGGATGGACGGCCGCGCAAAAGCGCCGCCCTCCGGCGCGTTCGGGGCTACCCCCTGCCGGCCGGCATCTGAGAACGATCGCACTGCAAGGTCAAGGGTTGACGACAAGCTGCTATGCCGAAGTAATGGCACAATTATCGGCACATGGGCACATAGGCAAATGGGCGCGTCGAACCCGGCGGGGTACGCGAAAGACGATGGCCAAGAACAAGGACGGTAAAGCTGGCGGCGGCGCCGCACAGCACCCGAATACGCGCGTCGTCACCGGCGGCCGCGATCCCGCCTCCTACCACGGCTTCGTCAACCCACCAGTCTATCACGCCTCGACTGTCCTTTACCCGAGCGCCGAGGATTTCGTCGCCCACCGGGCGCGCTATCAATATGGCCGCCGCGGCACACCGACGACCGAGGCCCTCGAACTCGCAGTTCAGGAATTGGAAGGGCCGCAATGTGCCGGCGTGTCCCTCCTGCCTTCCGGGCTCGCGGCGGTTGCGACCGCGCTATTGTCGATCGTGCATACCGGCGACCATCTGCTCGTCACCGACAGCGCCTACGGGCCGACCCGCAGCTATTGCGACCAGATTCTCACCCGGCTCGGCGTCACTACGACCTATTACGATCCGCTCGTCGGTAGCGCCATAGCCGGACTGATACAGCCCAATACGCGCGCGGTCTTTGTCGAATCGCCGGGCTCGCTGAGCTTTGAAATGCAGGACGTTCCGGCGATTGCCGTGGCGGCGCACGCCAAGGGCGTGCTCGTCCTCATGGACAACACCTGGGCCACGCCGCTTTATTTCCGCGCGCTGGATTTCGGCGTCGACCTGTCAATCCACGCCGGCACCAAATATTTCGGCGGCCATTCCGACGTGATGCTCGGCACGGTCGCCGCCAACGCCGCGACCGTTGCGGGTCTGAAGAACAACGTGCGCCTGAGCGGCCTGTGCGTCGGCCCCGATGACGTCTATCTCGGCCAGCGCGGCCTGCGCACGCTCGCGGTGCGGCTCGAACGGCACTACCGCTCCGGCCTCGCCGTGGCGCGCTGGCTGGAGCAGCGGCCCGAAGTCTTGCGCCTGTTGCATCCGGCAATGGAAAGCCATCCCGGTCATGCGATCTGGAAGCGCGATTTTACCGGCGCATCGGGATTGTTCAGCATGGTGCTCAAGCCGGTGCCGCAGAAGGCGGTGTACGCGTTTCTCGACACGCTCGAACTATTTGGCATCGGCGCGTCCTGGGGCGGTTACGAGAGCCTCGCCATCCCGTTCGATTGCACCAGTCTGCGCACCGCATCGCGCTGGGCGCCCGGCGGCGCGACCGTGCGCTTTCATATCGGACTGGAAGCCGTCGAAGATCTCCTCGCCGATCTCGAGCGCGGCTTCGCGGCGCTCGCCGTCGCAGCCGGCGCGCAGAAAGCTTAGTTTGCAGATGCGGGCTGTCCGGCGACGATTTGGCGCGCGACGGCCTTGAGCCGCCGCCACGAAGGGCCCGGATAGGGCCGCAAGTCGCTGGCAAAAACCAATCGCCGCGCCGCGAACCAGCGGCGCACCAGGAGCGCGCCGATGACCCCGACCAGGGCCCCGGCAAGCACGTCGCTTGGGTGGTGAACGATGATGACGACGCGGGTTAGCATAATAGTCAGCGCGTAGAGCCACATCACCGCTCGCGTCCGCGGCCAGATGACGCCGATGGCAATCGCGGCCGCCGTTGCGGTCGTGGCATGACCCGACGGCATGCTGGCATATTCGGGCCGCCAGATGAACGGCATGTACGCGAACGGATCGTCGTGAGTACCGACATACGGTCGCGCCCGGCCGATCATGCGCTTGACGACGGTCACAAACAGGCTGGGCGCCGCAATCGCGACAAACAAAAAACCAACGCGGGCGGCGAGCGCCGCCATCACGCCTTGCGTCGTAGCAGGCAGCGACGGCGCCATGAGCGCCGCGAGCGTCAAGAGAATGAATCCGAGCGGATAAAGAAACTTGCCGGACAGTCCGAAATTGGTGATCTCGTCGGCCGATTCTGTCAGCCAATGCGGCAGACCCCGCCCCCACAAAGTGGCCGCTGCATCGACGAAAAACATTGATGCCACGATGGCTGCGACGGTCACTGCGATCGCGGAAATGGCGGTGACGCTCCAGCGTGGCGTCGGGGTCCGCGGCGCCCGACCGAGGGCGACAATCCAGTGCAGAAGATTGGTCGCGGTGCGGCGCGCCAGCGACCAAAACGCGGCCACGCCGTTTGTTGACGAAAAATTCCGCGGCGCCGCGTCGTTGCTCGTGACCATGCCTTACCCCGGTACGCAAATCGGCGCCGACCATAGTGAAAACGCCTGCGCCGGGAAAGGTTTGTTTCAGGGTTGGCCGCAAGGCGCGCGCCGGCACGTCGAGCGGGCCGGCAATACCGCCGGCGGCGCCGCACCGTCGTCCAATCGCACAACCACGCTGTCAGCCGCGCCGGAACCGTCGATCACCGTCACGCGCGCGAATCCCGGACCGTCGGGCTGAAAGAACAAACTACCGCGTGGCTGCGACAACGCGGGCACGCCATTGACGAGGACAGTCAGCGGCGCCACCGCGCCCGCGACCTTGAGGGGAACTGGAGCCGGCTTGCTGTCGACCGCAGAGAGCTCAAGTCGCGCGCCGTCGGGCGGAAACAGGATATGCAACTTCGCCTGCGCCACATCGCCAACACGATCACGAGCCTGAAAGTGCCTGAGCGGTGGCGGCAGTTTCGCGCTGGTGGTCGCCAGAACGCCCTGTGGCGCCCGCGGCAGCGAAACCGGCAGCGCCGGCAACCGGGCGAACGCGTCGAACAGGATCGGCGCAGCCGCGACGCGCCCGACAAGACCAGGAACCGGTGCGCCATCGGGCCGTCCGACCCATATCCCGATCGTGTACCTGCCGTCGAAGCCAACCGACCAGGCGTCCCGATAGCCGTAGCTGGTGCCGGTCTTGAACGCGATGCGCGCGGGTGCGCCGTTGTCCGGTGGCGGTGTTCCGATCAGCACGTTGCTCACGTACCACGCCGCAACCGGCTCCATGAGACGGCCGCCATCGGCTTTGCGGAACGCAAGGTCCATGCGCTCGCGGAGCGGCAATACCGTCCCAAGCCGGGCTATTCCGCCGTACAGCATCACCAGATCGGACAACCGGATGCCGACGCCGCCAAGACCGATCGCGAGACCCGGCGCTTCGCCTTCCGGCAGCACCAAGGTCGCACCGGCTTGCGTCAAGCGTGCGGCGAGACGGCTCGCGCCGACCTGGTCGAGCACGGCGAGCGCCGGCAGATTGAGCGAAAGCTGTAGCGCCTTGCGGACCGTCACGGTGCCCTGGAAGGTGAAATCGAAATTCTGCGGCGTGTAGGCGCCGTAACGGGTCGGCCGATCGTCGATCAAAGTTTCGGGGTGGATGAAACCGTCCTCGAAGCCGAGCCCATAGATGAAAGGCTTGAGCGTTGAGCCGGGCGAACGCAACGCCTGTGTCAGATCGACCTGGCCGGCGCGGCGCAGATCGAAATAGTCGGGCGAGCCGACATGCGCGCGCACCTCGCCGGTCGCATTGTCGACCACCAAAATCGCCAGCGAGATGTCGGACCCGAGCGTCAGGGCCAGAGTGCGGGCGCGCTCACGCGCCAGCGCCTCCGACGTTTTCTGCAGATCGGCATCGACCGTAAGCCGCGCTTCACTTCCAGGCGCGGCGTCGGCGATCGCGCGATCCGCAGCGTGCGGCGCGAGCATGGGCATCGGGCGCCGGCCCGCCGGCATCGGTTCAGCCTTGGCCAGCGCAATCTCATCGGCTGGCACGCTGCCCAACACGGCAAAGCGGTCGAGCACGCGATTGCGCGCCGCGTGCGCCGCTTCAACCGATCGGTCCGGCCTCCTGCCCTCCGGCGATTGCGGCAACGCCACCAGCAGCGCCGCTTCGCCAAGCGAGAGCCGGCGCGGCTCCTTGCCGAAATATACGAGCGACGCGGCGCGGATGCCCTCGATGTTGCCGCCATAAGGCGCGAGGGCCAGGTAAAGCGAAAGTATCTCGTCCTTGGTCAGCGCGCGCTCGATCTGAATCGCGCGAACGATCTGGCGGATTTTGGCTACAAAGCTGCGGCTGCCGCGCGGCTCCAGAAGCCGCGCCACCTGCATCGTCAGCGTCGAGCCTCCGGAGCGAATCCGGCCGCTGCCCGCGAGTTGCACGGCCGCGCGGCCAAGCGCCCGCGGATCGACGCCATGATGAGCGCGAAAGCGCTTGTCCTCGTAAGCAAACAACAGATCGAAAAATCGCGGATCGACATCGGCGCTTCGCGCCGGCAATCGCCAGCGGCCTTCGCCGGTCGCATAAGCCCGCAGCAGGCGGCCATCGCGATCGACCACGCGGCTGGAAAATGCGATCTCGTTGCCGAGCGGCGCCGGGCCGAGCGATACAATCCACCAAGCCGCGGCCGACAACGCCGTGACGCTGACCAGCGACGCGGCAAGGATGGCAAAACGCGTTCTTCGCGCGGTCATTTCGTCGCCGTGACTTCCACGATCTCGGTCGCCGTGCGGCCGAAGCGATCCGGACGGTACATGTCCTCAACATTCGCCTGCGGGCGCACGTATTTGCCGGGCGCGACGGCGCGCACGACGTAAGCGACAGTGAACGCCGGCGCGTCGTCCTTCTTGCGCTCGAAGGCAGCCGTGAAACGATCGTCGCGGAACTCGGTGTTGGCCGGCTGCACGGCATCCGTGATCCACGACAGCGTGCCGGTCTCGCCCGAGGAAACGAGGTGCGGATTGTCGATCTCGAACCCTGCCGGCAGATAATCGGCAACGATCACGCGACCGAATTGCGGCTGTGCTTCGGTCACCTTCAGCACCACCACCAGCCGGGTGTTCTGCCTGACCAGCTTCGGATCGACCGGATCGCCGTCGAGGGTGAAGGTGCCGCGCTCGATCTTAAAGCCCTTCTCCGCCGCGGGCTCGGGTGTCAGTGGCGCGCCGGTCACCGTCACCACCGCCTGGACCTGATCCTCGCCGGTATTGCTCACGCGCAGCGGTTCTTTCAAATCACCGGCGCGAACGGTGCGGTAGAGCGAGCGCGACGTCGGCGTACCGCCAACGTCGAGCGACACCTTGCCGGCGTCCTTGGCCATGGCGCTGGCCGCAAGGAGCAACCACGCGTCTTCCTGCGTCGAGGTCGGGCGCAAATCGGCGCGGACAGCCTCGACGCGTTGCACGGCGGCCTGGACCGTCGCGCGCGGCGCGCCGCCCTCGCTGGCGAGCGCGACGACGGCGGCGGCGTCACGCAACGTCGACCCGTAATCCTCGCGGCTGACCAGATCGGGCTGTGACGACGGCGTGATCGCGGCGAGCGCGGCCGCATAAACGCGCTCGGCGCGCGCGCGGTCGCCGACCATCGCGAGCGCCGCGGCGACTTGCGCCTTGGCGATCGGCGTTGACAGCGCGTCGAGCTTGGCATCGGCGAGGTAGCGCAGATCGCCGATCGGCGCCGCGCCGTTGCGGGCGAGGACATAAAGCGCGTAGGCGAGATCGGTCCCACCATTCTTGCCCGGATCGGTGGTGCCGGCGACCGCGTTACGCAGCCGGTCGAGCGCCAGCTTGAATGCCGCATCCGGCACCGCGAACTTGCGCTCTCGCGCGCGCGTCAGGAAATCCGTGACATAGGAGTCGAGCCAGATGTCGTCGCCACCCACGCTCCACAAACCGAACGAGCCGTTCGAGTCCTGACGCGTC
>Ga0302325_10021068_pt1 | contig 13659 bp, 12 predicted proteins | sample Palsa_T0_2_FD_201948 | JGI IMG/M metagenome (GOLD analysis project Ga0302325, IMG submission 201948) | Peat permafrost microbial communities from Stordalen Mire near Abisko, Sweden - Palsa_T0_2 | ecosystem: Environmental > Terrestrial > Soil > Palsa > Peat permafrost | place: Sweden: Abisko... | reverse complement strand
GGCCTGGCTGCCTCCGGCCCTGATGCTGGCCGTGATGGGCGCCCGGAGAGGCCGACCGTCGGCGTGGCCGGCCTTGGCGGCTGCTCTCACCGTGCCCGCTGCGGCCGAGTGGCTATCCGCCCGGCCCGAAACGGGCCGGGCGGAAACGGGCCTGGTCGCGTGGACAGCTCTCTCTCTGGCCGACGACCTGGCCTACCAGGCCGGCGTCTGGTCGGGGGTCTGGACCAGCCGAACGGCTGGTCCCCTGCTACCCCGCTTCTAGGCCTTCGTGACAGCGACCAGGTCGTCCAGCGCCTCGTCGAGATAGGTGAGCATCCGCTGAAGGTGCGGGACGGTCCGCCGGCAGCCCGTCAATCCGAAATCGAGGCTGCCGTTGTAGCTGGTCATGGTGATGTTGAGGGCCTGGCCGTCCATGGGGATCGACAGCGGGTATACGCCCTCCAGCTCGGCCCCGTTCCAGTACAGGGCCTCCTGGGGGCCGGGAACGTTAGAAATGACGACGTTGTACGCGGGCGAGGCCAACCGCCGCGCACCTGGGAGTGAACCCAGCAGCATCGGAGCCATGGCAATGGCGCTGGCAAGGGTGGCCTGCGTCGGGGTCATCGATCGCAGCGACTTCTTGCCCTCCTCCATCGAGTCGCGGATGGCGAAGAGGCGATCGGCCGGATCGGCCACATCGGTCGCCAGGTTGCACAGCAGGGCTCCTACAGCGTTGCCCCCCACCGTCGAGCCCGCCTGACGCAGAGACACAGGGATCATGGCGATGAGCGGGGCACCCGGGAGGGCACCGAGCGAGTCCAGGTACTGGCGAAGGGCCGAACTGCACATGGCCAGGATGACGTCGTTGACGGTCGTACCGCTCGCCTTGGACACGGCCCTCACCGTCGCGAGCGGCCACGCCTGCGCCGCGAACCGCCTGGCCCCGGTGATCGGCACGTTCAACATGGTCTTCGGTGCCGACGAGGGCAGGTAGGAGCTCTGGTCCATCAGGGCACGCAGGGCGGCCTTTCCGACCATCGGCCCGAGCGCGGCTATCTCAGAAGTCGTCCGCAGGGCTGCGATCGGCACGCCGGTGAGGCTCTGCAAGCTCCTGGAGGTCGCCGGCTGATGTGGCTCTGTGGGGGTCTCCCAGGGCATCGGTACGCCTCGAGCTTCGGGATCGGCGCTGAGGCTGTTCTGCAGGAGACGCAAGGCCGAGACCCCGTCCACGAGCGAATGGTGGATTTTCGTGTAGACCGCAAACCTGTGGCCCTCCAGTCCCTCGATCAGGTGGGCTTCCCACAGAGGCCGGTGGCGGTCGAGCAGAGTCCCGTGCAAGCGCGACGCCAAGGCCAGGAGCTCCCGCACCCGACCCGGGCGGGGCAGCGCCGAGTGGCGGATGTGATGTTCGAGATCTATCTCGTGATCGACCTCCCAGCTCCAAGCCCCCATGCTCGACGGCGGGCGATGGGCCTTCCGTTGGAAAAGGGGGGTGATCCGATCGGAATGGATCATCTCGGCGTAGAGCGAAGGAAGCCAATCCTGGTCGACGCCCTCGGGCAACTTCAGGAGCTGAAGGCCTCCGACGTGCATGGGCTGTTCACGACGCTCGGTCATGAGGAATACGGCGTCGGTAATCGGCATCGGTGCCATCGGCGTTCCTTCCCCCGGTCCTACTTGGGCCCGTCTGTCCGGCCCACCGCCACCGATGCGGCTGCCAGGCCGACATAACCGGCCGGGGACAGGGCCAGCAGCCGAGTGCGGGCCTTCTCGGGGAGACCCAGGTCCTCGACGAAACGTCGTACGTCGTCCGCAGTTATGACGTTGCCTCGAGTCAGGGCCTTGAGCCGCTCGTACGGCTCGGGCAGACCGTAGCGGCGCATGACGGTCTGGATGGCTTCGGCCAGGACCTCCCAATGTTCGTCCAGCTCGGCCCGCATCACTTCCGGCGCCGGCGTCACCTTTGTAAGTCCGCGTCGGGCGGTCGCCACCGCCAAGCCGGAGTGGCCGATGGCCATACCCATGTTGCGGATGGCTGAGGAATCCGAAAGGTCCCTCTGCATGCGCGAGACCATCAGCTTGGAGGCCAAGTGCTCGAGCAGCGCCGACGAGATCCCCGCGTTAGCCACCGCGTTCTCGAAATCGATCGGGTTGACCTTGTGCGGCATCGTGGACGAGCCCACCTCGCCTTCAACCGGCGTCTGGCGCAAGTACGACCTGCTTATGTAGTCCCAAACGTCCCAGCAGAAGTTGATCAGGATCGAGTTGAAGCGGGCCACGCCATGGAATACCTCAGCCAGCGCGTCGTGCGATTCGATTTGGGTCGTCAGCGGGTTCCAAACCAGACCGAATCCTTCGATGAACCGGCGCGAGAGCCCGATCCAGTCCACGTCGGGATAGGCGGCTGCATGGGCCGCATAAGTACCCACCGCGCCGTTGAACTTGGCCAGGAGCGGCACGGACCGGACGGCCGAGAGCTGGCGCTGCCAGCGAGACGCAAACACCGCCAGTTCCTTGCCGAGGGTGGTCGGGGACGCCGGTTGTCCGTGGGTGTGGCTCGGCATCGGCAGGTCGGCATGGGCCTCGGCCTCGGCCCATACCTCTTCTACCAGCCCGTCCGCGAGAGGGAGCCAGCCGGTCGACAGGCCGTCGCGGAGCATGAGCGCGTGGGACACGTTGTTGATGTCCTCGGACGTGCAGGCGAAGTGCACGAACTCGGCGCCGGGACCGAACCCGATGGACGCCAGCTTCTCCTTGAGCAGGTACTCCACGGCCTTGACGTCGTGGTTGATCCTTCGCTCGATTTCCTTTAGTCGGGTCACTTCGGACGATCCGAAATCGGCCACCCACCCTCGGAGCGTGGCGGCGACGTCAGAGGGAATCGGCGCCAGTTCCGTTACGCCCGACTCCGATGAAAGAGCCAGCAGCCACTCGACTTCGACGTAGAAGCGCTGCCGGAACAGGGCCTCCTCGGAGAAAGCCCGGGCGAACGGCTCCACTTGGCTGGCGTAGCGGCCGTCGAGGGGGGAAAGAGCACCGGCGTTCACGCAGTCGATGGTAGCTGTGACACCCTGGCCCCCCGGTGGGGTCACGTCGCTCAGCTGGCCTCGGGAGCCGGATACTGGACCCGGGCGGGGGGCTCGACAAGCATGGGTAGGTGAGTCGGTTCGGGGAGTTCTACGATCAGGACGCCGAATCGGCCCGCCCGGGCGGCCGGGCGGGGCCCCTCCACGCCGGGCACGGCATGCTCTACGACCAGGAAGCCGCGGTCGAGCCTCCCCGCCCGGACCGTTCGAGCACCGTCCGGCGGCGCCAAGCCGAGGAACGCCGGCTGGACCGTGAGTTGGAGCTGCGCCGGCAGCTCGATTCGGACCGGGAGCGCGAAGCCCGCCGCACCCGGGCCCGGGACGCGCAGCGCGCCGAGCCTGACGGACCCGTTCGCATCAGTTCCCGTCCCGGCACGCCTTCGGTGCGGATCGGGCCGCAGCCCGTCGTAAGCGCCCCCGACTCGAAAGGCCGCCCCGCCCGGCCCAGAGGCCCGGTCCCGCCGGGCGACGAAAACCCGGCCCGGGCCCGCCCTGCCGGCCGGGCCCCGCCCAAGCCCCGCAGGCCGGAGAGTGCTCGTCAGCTTTCGACGCAGCGGGCCACGGCCGTACTGGCCGCCGGGACGTTCGCGTCCCGGCTGACCGGCTTCGCTCGAGTGCTGGCCATCGGATACGTACTGGGTGTCGGCTCACTTTCGGACGCCTTCAACTACGCCAACGGCGTGCCGAACATCGTCTACGACCTGCTCCTCGGCGGGATCCTCTCAGCGACGCTGATCCCGGTGTTCGTCGAGCAGCTCAACGGAGAAGACCGCGAAGAGGCGGCGCGCTCGGTGTCGGCGGTGCTGTCGGCGATCGCGGCGGCCCTGGCCGTCATCACCGCGTTGCTATGGCTCCTGGCCCCGTGGGTAATCCGGTTCTACCTGATCCTGAATTCGACGTCCACCGGCCCGGCCGAGCGGTCGTTGGCGACGCGACTCCTTCATTACTTCGCCCCGCAGGTCTTCTTCCTCGGAGCGATCGTGGTAACCACAGCGCTACTCAATGCCCGTCGCAGTTTCACTGCGGCGGCCGTTTCTCCCGTCCTCAACAACGCCATCGCCATAGCGGCGTTGCTCTTCACCAAGTTCGCCGCAGCCCACATCCTGACGGCCAAGGGGACGACCGCCACCAACACCGTCGACAGCTTCGCCCGCGACCAGCACGCCATCTTGATCCTCGGACTGGGTACCACCGCCGGCTACGTGGTGCAGTTCCTCGTCCAGATCCCGGCGCTGCGGAGGGCAGGTATCCACGTCCGCCTCGTGTGGGATTTGCACCACCCGGCTGTGCGGAGGGTCGCCCGCCTCTCGTCCTGGCTGGTCGGGGTGGTGCTGGCAAACCAGGTGTCCCTCGCCCTGGTCATGATCCTCGCGGGCAAGACCACCGGCGGCGTCACCGCCTACAATTTCTCCTACCAGTTCTTCCAGCTCCCGTACGCGCTGATCGCGGTGTCGGTGGCATCGTCCATCATGCCCGACCTGGCCCAGCGGTGGACATCCGGGGACGTGGCCGGTTTCGAGCGCCAGTTCGTGATCGGCCTCCGGGTGACCCTCGCCCTGCTCATTCCTACGGGCATGGTGTACGTAGCGGTCGCCCAACCTTTTATCCAACTGGCCATTCACCACGGGCGGGTGACGCAGTCGGGCGCCCACCTGGTCAGCTCGAGCCTGGCCCTGTTCGCGGTCGGCCTTCCGGGGTTCAGCGCCTATTTCCTTCTCATGCGGGCCTATCAAGCGATGCAAGAACCCCGGGCGATGTTCTGGATATATGCCCTCGAGAACGGCCTCACGCTGATCGCCGCTCTGGTACTCGAACCGCTGCTGGGCGTACCCGGTCTCGCCTTGGCGTGGGTCGGCCCCTACACGATCGCTTCGATCGTGGCCGCCCGCGACCTGCGAAAGCGGGTCGGCCCACTCGGGGGCGGGACGACGGTGAGGGCCCTGATCCGCGTGACGATCGCGAGTGGGCTCACCGTCCTGGTGGTCGTGCTCGTCGGCCTGCCGTTCCCGCGACATGCCGGCGATCCCGTCCTGATCGGCCGGCTCATCCTGCAGGTCGGAGTCGGCGGGTTCTTGTACTTTGGCCTCGCCAGCGCCATGCGCATCCGCGAGCTACGTCCCGTGACCCGCATGGCGAGCCGCCTGCTGGTCGGGCGCGGACGCTAGGACCCCGGCGCCTCCGCGACCAGCGACCAGACGGCTGTGACGCTGACGGTCACTTGTTGGGTCCCGGCTTGGATGGGGACGGGCGCCGCGACCGATGAGGATGCGGCCGCCGTTCCGTTGAACTCCGGGTAGGGGGTGTTGGCCTGTTGCGAAGTGTCCGTGATGGAGACGAGCGACCCGAGCCGCTCCCCCGCAGCAGTCGCGAGCTCGGAGGCATCGACGCGAGCGGCGCTCACGGCCCGGCTCCGGGCTGACGCCAGATACGGGTTGGTGCTCGACAGGGACAGGGTCGCCATGTCCAGTCGCCCGTCGTCGCCGGCCGCGCCGAGAGCGTCGTCGATCATCGTCCCCGCCTTGGCCAGATCGGTCACGGTGGCGGTCACTTCGTCGTAGACCTGGTACCCAGTACTGGCGGGATAAGCCTGTTGCAGAGACAATCCGGTCGTCTGCAAGTCCGACTTGACCACCCCGTCGCGCTCCAGAGTCTGTTGAACCCTGGTCGCAACGACGTTGTTCTCCGCCAGGGACTCGGCCGCGTGCGGCGCGGTCGTCGTCACTCCTATCCCGAGGGTCAGCGTGTCCGACTCGCCGTTGACGGTGCCTACCCCCGTGGTCGTGATGGTTCCGCCGCGGCCGGGGCTGACGGACGAGGCGAGGACTGCCGGCGTGGTGGCCTTGGTTCCCGTCGTTGCAGGCCGGGAGCCGCTACCGCCGCAGCCGGCCAGTCCGAGAGCCGACGCCGCACCCAAGGCGGCTGCGATGGTCAGGTACGCATGTTTTGTCATGCCCCTTCGACGGAGGAATACGTACCACTGGTTCCCGCTACTTCAGAACGAGCCGCGCGCTACGACCGCGCACGTGGACGCGTCGACGACCACGACGACGTGCGAGTGCGACGTCTCGTAGACGAATACCAGCGACGGGATCCCTGCGTACTCGATCGTCGTCTCCGATTCGGGAGAACTATTGGAAGCGACGCCGGCCGCGGCCGACGGGGCCGCGCACCGCTTCGAAAGGGCCGACGGCGCGAGCGCGGCGGGCGGTCGCGAGCGGAGGGTCTGGATCAGCGCTGACATGTTCGAGGAGGTGGCCGGTCCGTTCGTTCCGCCAGCCTCCACTCCTTGGAGCGGCGTCGCGGCGTTCGAGATTCCAGCCTGCGGGCTTCTCAGAACCGGGTTCGAGGTGGTCTTCGTGCCCGCCACGCCGCTCGCAGCGCTGCTCACCGCGGGGTGGTGATGGACCCGAGAGAGACCGAAGGCCAGCCCGGCAACCAGGATGACGGCGGCGGCGACCGCGGCGGTCGCGGCTGGCAGTCGGCTCCGGCGCCGACGCACTTCGGTCAGGTCTATGGGAGCCGAGTCGCCGCTCTCCTCCGCGGTGTCGAAGGCCGCCAGTGCCGCTTGGATCGCGGCTTCCCTCCGGCCCTCGGGAGCAACCCCCGGCGCGGCGGCCACGAGCTGGCGGGCCTGACGCCACCCCGCCAGCCGGGTTGCGCATTGCGGGCATGCGTCCGCGTGGACGGCGTCCGAAGCCTCCGCCGGTCCGTCCAGGAGCCCCGACAGCCTCTCGTCGTCGAGGTGCGGACCCAACGGGTTCTCCGGCCCCCCGGTCACAAGTCGCTCCTCGCCGGGGAAAGCATGGCGGCCAGAGAGGACCGACCTCGAGCGATGCGCGATCGAACCGTGCCGGGCGGCAGGTCGAGCACTTCGGCGATTTCGGCGTAGTCGAGCCCGCACAGGTCCCGGAGCACGACCGGAGCCCGGAATTCGACAGGGAGACCCATCAGGGCGGCGTCCACATCGGCTCGGTCCGCGACGCCTTCCGGATCCGGCGAGCCGGACGAGCCGGCGGCGAGAACGCGAACCGGACCGTCAGCCAGTTCGTCCAAGTCGACGCTGGGGCGACGCGACCGTCGCCTCAACTCATCGATGGAGGCGTTGACGGCAATTCGGTACGCCCAAGTGGCGAACCGGCTTCGCCCGTCGAAGCGGGGCAGACCTCGTACGACTGCGATCATCGCCTCCTGAGTCGCATCGGCCGCGTCAGCGTCGTTGCCCGTGAGACGCCGGCAGACGGCGAAGATGCGGTCATAGTTGTTGCGCAGTAGTACTTCGAGCGAGCCCCGGTCACCGTCGCGCGCTCTGGCAACCAACGCCTCGTCCTCGGGATCAGCCTGGTCATGTGCCGTGCCAACTGGGTCGCCCTCGATATGGAGAAGCGTAGCGATGCGGGTCTCACATGGATTGGACGGACCCGGAGGCATTTCCAGTTCCTTCGAGACAAATTACGGGGCGTCCCCTTGGGTCCTCGGCGCGGCACACATCGAGATCGCCTCTCCGTACATGAGGATCTTGTGGGCGCGCAGCACGCTGCGGCTCTTCCCCGCGAGCTCCGCCGCGATCTCGACAGCGCGGCCCACCACCGCATCCTCTGGTACCGCTTCTGTTGCGATGCCGGAAGCCACCGCTTCGGGGCCCGAATAGCGCCGACCCGTGAGGGCGGCGTCAGCCAGCGTTGCCGATGGCACATGGGCGGCGAGGACGGCATACATGGCGGGAGTCAGCGGCAGGCCGAGGTCGACCTCTGGCAGGCACCAATAGCCGCGGTCTTCGCGAACCACGACCTGGTCGTGCGCAGACGCCAACATGGCCCCGCCGGCGAACGCGTGGCCGTTGACCGCGGCCACCGTGTAGACGTCGAGGCCGAGCACCCGCCCCAACAGACGGTGGACGTCATCGAGGAAGCCGTGTGTGCCCTCGCCCGCTCCGAGCCAATCGAGGTCGAGGCCGTTGGAGAAAAACTTGCCGGCGCCGGTAGTGACGAGCGCGCACGGCCCGTCGACGGCCTCCACCTGGTCGAGGGCCGCATGCAGTGCGTCCACGGAACGACGGTTGAATCGGTTCTCACCGTCTGCCATGCGCAGCACCCGAACGGCGCCGTGGACTTCAAGGTCGATCATCGAGTCAAGTCTCGCCGATCCCGGCGGAAGCCGCGTAGGCGGGGGCGCCGCGGGTCGGATTGTGTGCAGTAACGCGTGTGACCTGACCGGCGCAACTGCACACAATCGGCCGGAAACACCGGTCAGGCGCGTCCCGAACGCCGCCCCGGCGCGCAGCTACGAACGAGTGCCCCGCCACGACGCGAATCGCGATCTGACTCCGCTCGCCGCCGGCTGACTTGAATCGGTCACCTCAGCCGGCCTGGGACCGGTGTGCCCCACCGCAGCGGGGGGCGCGGGCTTCACCGACGTCGGCTCCGCCAGAGCCGGCTCCCAGGAGACGACCCAGCCTGCGCCATTCATCCGGTAATCCTCGGTGTGGGTGGCGCAAAGGCGAAGGAGCCCGGGAAGGTTGTCCCGGATCATGGACGCCGCGGCGCGGCGATCGCAGTCGTCGACGCGACATCTGTCGGACGGGTCCATGTCCGATCCTCCCTCGTGCCTTTCGCAGGTGTGTCCCGACCTGGGATGATCCCGCTCGAAGCCTGTCGGCTGTCAGCTTACGGGCATGGCGAGGCCAGCCGTGCAGCGCCGCCTAGGACGAGCGCGGCGGCTGCTCGCCGGGACGCTACGAGTTGGCTTCGGGAGACAGGGCGGCCACGTGACGGTGGATCTCTTCGAGAAGATCGGTGTTGTTCTTCACGTTCTGGGTGAGGACCGTGTTGTCTGTAACCAGACCCTTGAGGTCCTCAGTGTTCTTTTCGGTGTGGAGGGCGATCTCCGACGAAATGGCGTCAGCTCGTTTGGCCGCGATCAACAGCGCGGCCGCCTGGACGCCGGCCAGCATGGACAGGAAAAGATTGAGCAGGATGTACGGATAGGGGTCGAATCCGTGCTTGCCGTGCTCGCCGCCCAAATAGAAGGCCGAGTTGGCGACGGCCCAAGCGATCATGATGCCGAAGAAACAGAACACAAAAGGCCAGGAGCCCATCACATTGCGCATGCGGTCCGCCGACCTCTCCCCCAACGTCAGATCGTCGCCGGAACGGACGCCGGGGTGCTTGTGCCAGTGGGTCTGCCATCCGATTGTTGCCACGCACGCGATCGTCGCATACGACGATTCACAGGCAGGCGATGGTCTCCGGCCGACAAAGTTGATCCCGACTTCGCACATTGTCACTGTGCCGACGCGGCTGTCGGTCCGGTCGGCCACGTGGTCGGCCCTAGACCTCATGCCGGCTTCAGCCGGCCAGCAGGCGCTTGGTCATCCAGGCTCCGCTTTGGGCGACCGCCTCGTCGGCTTCAGGCAAGATTCCCGCCAGGGCCTGGAACACGTGAAAGGCATCCGGCCACACCTCGCAGTCGACGGCGACGCCTGACAGGCGTGCCCGCTCGGCCAGGCGGGTGGCGTCGTCCAAGAGCACTTCCGCGTCCCCGACGTGGACCAGGAGCGGCGGCAACCCGGCCAGGTCCGCGTACTGAGGGCTTACCAGCGGGTTGCGCCACTCTCCCTCAGGTGCGTACCAAGTAGCTACTTCCGCCAGATGTGACGGGTCGATCATCGGGTCGGCGTCGACCCGGGTCCTCATCGAGTCTCCCGTGCCCGCCAGATCGGTCCACGGAGACACGAGATAAGCGCCCGCGGGCAGAGGACTTCCTGAATCGCGCAGGGCGACAAGCAGCGCCGCGGCGAGCCCTCCGCCCGCCGAGTCGCCCGCCACGATCACCTGGGAGGCATCCTCACCGGCGGGGCCGATCAGCCACTTGTACGCGGCCAAAGCGTCATCGACGGCAGCTGGAAAGGGGTGCTCGGGCGCGAGGCGGTAGTCGACGGCCAAGCCGCGGATCCCCGCCGCCAGACACAAAGAAGCAACCAGTCGGCGATGGGTGACGGGTGACCCTTCGAAGTACCCACCACCGTGGAGGTACAAGAGGGTGCCGTTGACGTCCGAGTCGCCTTCCGGATAGGTCCACTCGGCGGGCACGCCACCCGCGTCGACCGAGTCGTGGCGCATGCCTTCGACCGCAGGCAGACCGGCCATGGTGTCGGCGAAGGCTGCCCTGAGCTCCTCGACCCCAAGGGTCCGCTGGCCCGACACCTGCCGACGACCTTCCAGCATGAGCGCTTTGATCTCTTTCAGCTCTTGACTAGCCATAGCGCACTGTAGGACCTGCGTCGGCCCCGACGTGCATGTTCAAGTTCGGCGAGCCGCGGATCTCATCCGGTCCGGCGGTCCGAGGCCGATCGGCTCCCCGGCGCCGGATCGCCCGCTCTGGGTCGTGGCGGCTTCGACCGCGAGACGGTCGACGAGGTCGTTCATGGGGTCGCTGCCGTGGCCCTTGACCCAGCGGAACCGCAAGCCGTCCGGATCGGCGCGGTACGCCTCGATCAACGGCTCCCAAAGGTCACGGTTCTTGACCGGCTGCTTCTGGCTGTTCTTCCAGCCGTTCGCCAGCCATCCCCTCCACCAGCTGTCCCTGAAGCAGTTGACGACGTATGTCGAGTCGCTCACAATCTCGAGCGGCCGACCGAGGGCGCCGACCGCCTCCAGGGCCGCCTGGATCTCCATACGCTGGTTGGTCGTATGGGCGGCTGCACCGCTGCAGTACTCGCCTCCCGGCACGGCCCACGCCCAACCTCCGGGCCCCGGGTTACCGGAACAAGCGCCGTCGGTGTACACGATGGTGGGAGGTTGGTTCACCCTTCCAGCATGCCCGCTCACGGCTCGGTGCCCGCGGCTGCCGCGTCGGCCGCATACGGGCGGACGGCGGCCAGGAGGATCAGGGCCCCGACTCCGAGCGGTATGAGCATGAGCAGGAAGGCGTCACGCAACGCAAAGCCGCTGGCCAGATCGCTCGCCGAATGGGCGCCGTGGACGTGTCCACCGAAGGCGGTCGCGACCAGGCCGAAAGTCACCGGTCCCAGCGTGCTGCTGACCAGGGTCAGAAGCCCTTTGGCGGCCTCGGCCCGGCCGCGGATGTTGGCTCCCACGATGTCGACCCGGACCGCATCCAGGCAAGGCCCGGCCCCACCCAAGATGGTGGCGCCAACGAAGAGCAGGAACCCGGCGACGACTACCGAGCCGCTCAAGAGCGCTGCCGCGAACATGAAAGTCGCAGTCAGCTGGCAGGCAGAGGCGACCACCAGTCGGCGGCTTCCCCCACTAACCCTCGTCAAGCGGTCCCCGATCCGCCCGCCTACCAGGATCCCGGCGATCACGCCCACCGCCATCGCCGGGGCGAGGGCGTCTACGAACGCGTTCGACAGGCCGTATCGCTCGGTGATGAACAGAACCGCGAACGACGCCACCCCGGCGAAGAAGAAATTGCCGACCGAGTCCGCGGCGATGACCACCATGTTGGTACGGATGTGCAGAAGCGACCCGATGACCACCGGCAAGGGCGGGCCGGGCTCGCGCACCGGAGCGGGATCCTCGAGGGAGCGGGCCGCCAGAGCCACCAGTAGTCCGGCGGCCGCAAGCCACCAGAAGAGCCAGCGCCAGTCGAGCAGCCGCACGGCGAGGGCGCCGAGAAGGAAACACAGGGCGGTACCGACCGCTTGGCCGGCGTCGAGGGACGCCAGAGCCCGACCCCGGTCACGCGCCGAGTAAAGGTCGGCGGCCAGCGAAACCGCCACCGGCCGTGCGATTGTCGCCACCCCACCACTGATGATGCGCGCCGCGGCCAGCAAGACCAGCCCGGTGGCGAAGCCGACCAAACCCAGCGCAAAGCTCCAGATCACCAGGGCCACGACGACCACTACGGACCGGCGCCGACGGTCGACCAGGCCGCCTGCGGGCAAGGCGCACAAGGCGCCGGTGCCGCTCGCCAGTGATGCAACCAGACCGAGCTGAGCCGTCGTGATGTGCAAGTCCGAGCGCAAGGCGGGCGCGACCACACCGACAGCGGCTGCGTCGGCCTTGGCCAGGCCGACCACCAAAGCGATGATGAGGCCGTTGCGCCAGCGAGTTGTTTTCACCTTTCTCCCGATCGATCGGCGGCGGCGACAAGTGTGACCGCAAAAACGGGGTGGGCGCACCGACCGTCCCAAACGGCGCGAGCATGGTGGCGTGATATTCGACGGTTTTTCACACCAACTTCCCGATATCGATCCGGAGGAGACGGCCGAGTGGGTCGACTCATTCGACGCCATAGTCGACAGTCGGGGCAAGGCCAGGGCTCGATTCCTCCTCATGAAGCTCCTGGAAAGGGCCCGGGAAAACCAGGTCGGGTTCCCGGCCACGGTCTCGACGCCGTACGTCAACACCATCCCACCCGACCAGGAGCCGTGGTTCCCTGGCGACGACTACATCGAGCGTCGCATCCGGGCCTACGTGAGGTGGAACGCCGCCATCATGGTGGTCCGGGCCAACCACGCCGCCGAAGGAATCGGCGGTCACCTGGCTACTTACGCCAGCTCCGCCAGCTTGTACGAAGTCGGCTTCAACCACTTCTTCCGGGGCAAGGGCAACGGGCAAGCTGGCGACCAGGTGTTCTTCCAAGGCCACGCCGCTCCCGGAATATACGCCAGGGCCTACATGGAGGGCCGGCTCAGCGAAAAGCAGCTGTGGTTCTTCCGCAGGGAGCTGCAAGGACGCATGCCCGGCCCCGACGGAGAAGCCGGCCCAGGAGGGCTGTCGTCCTACCCCCACCCGCGTCTGATGCCCGACTTCTGGGAGTTCCCGACGGTCTCGATGGGCCTCGGCCCGCTCAACGCCATTTACCAAGCGCACTTCAACCGTTACTTGCACAACCGGCGCATCGTTGACACCTCGGGGAGCAGGGTTTGGTGCTATCTGGGCGACGGGGAATGCGACGAGCCGGAGACGCTCGGGGCGCTCTCCCTGGCGGGACGCGAGCAGCTCGACAACTTGACGTTCGTCGTCAACTGCAACCTGCAGCGGCTTGACGGCCCTGTGCGCGGAAATGGAAAGATCATCCAGGAGCTGGAGGCGACTTTCCGGGGCGCGGGCTGGAACGTCATCAAGGTCGTGTGGGGCAGCAAGTGGGATGAGCTTCTCGCGCGCGACGTCGACGGCGTGCTCCTCAACAAGATGAACACCTCCGTGGACGGCGAGTTTCAGAAGTACGCGACCGAGGACGGCGCCTACATCCGGGAGCACTTCTTCGGGCCCGACCCCCGGCTCCGAGCCTTGGTTGAGCACCTCTCTGACGACGACCTCCGCAACCTGCCCCGCGGCGGCCATGACTACCGCAAGCTGTACGCGGCGTACAAGGCCGCGACCGAGACGACCGGCCAGCCCACCGTGATCCTGGCGAAGACCATCAAGGGGTGGACCCTCGGGCCGGAAATCGAAGCGCGCAACTCGACCCACCAGATCAAGAAAATGACTCCCGTGCAGCTGAAGTTGCTCCGCGACCGTCTCTACCTGCAGGAGGAGATACCCGACTCGGCCTTGGAGAAAGGCGAGCCACCGTTCTTCTGCCCTTCACCGGACTCGGTCGAGTACCGGTACATGATCGAGCGCCG
>Ga0302325_10021067_pt1 | contig 13659 bp, 10 predicted proteins | sample Palsa_T0_2_FD_201948 | JGI IMG/M metagenome (GOLD analysis project Ga0302325, IMG submission 201948) | Peat permafrost microbial communities from Stordalen Mire near Abisko, Sweden - Palsa_T0_2 | ecosystem: Environmental > Terrestrial > Soil > Palsa > Peat permafrost | place: Sweden: Abisko... | reverse complement strand
CCCACGCTCCCTCGCAGGCTTGCCGTGGTCGACCCACTGGCCGAGGCCCAGCTACGGAAACTCAAGGAGAACTGCGCCGAGTTTGGCGTTCCGCTCTACGATCTGGACTCGGCCGAGCAAGGGATCGTCCACGTCATCGGGCCGGAGCTCGGCGTGACTCAGCCTGGCCGTACCATCGTCTGCGGCGACAGCCACACGTCGACCCACGGTGCTTTTGGAGCGCTTGCCTTCGGCATCGGTACGAGCGAGGTCGAGCATGTCCTCGCGACTCAGTGCCTGCTCCAGCGCAAGCCGAAGACGCTCGAGATGCGGGTCGACGGGGCGCTCCCGCGCGGGGTCGGCGCCAAGGACATCATCCTCGCTCTCATCGCGAAGATCGGCACGGGCGGCGCCACCGGGCACGTCATCGAGTACCGCGGAACCGCCATCGATGCCCTCGACATGGAAGAGCGCATGACGATCTGCAACATGTCGATCGAAGCCGGCGCGCGGGCCGGGATGATCGCCCCGAGCGAGACGACGTTCGAGTTTCTGCAGGGTCGAAGGTTCGCGCCGCACGGCGAGGCGTGGGCGGCGGCCGTCGCGCGCTGGCGAACGTTGAAGACAGACGCCGGGGCAAAATTCGATGCACAGGTGACACTCGACGCAAGCACACTCGAGCCGATGGTCACTTACGGCACGAACCCGGGCATGGGCATCCCGGTGAGTGGGCTCGTGCCGGGGCCCGACATGGCCGGGAGTGCAGCGGACCGCGCCGCGCTCGGGAAGGCTCTCGATTACATGGGGCTGGCCTCCGGGTCGCCCATCGCAGGGCAGCGGGTTGACGTCGTCTTCATCGGCTCGTGCACGAATTCACGCATCGGAGACCTGCGCGCCGCTGCGAGCATCCTGCGGGGCCGCAAGGTCGCCGCGGGTGTGCGCGTCCTCGTCGTGCCGGGGTCCAAGGCGATCAAGGCTCAGGCGGAGGCCGAAGGTCTCGACGTCGTCTTCCGGGACGCTGGCGCGGAGTGGCGCGAGGCCGGTTGTTCGATGTGCATTGCCATGAACGGCGATCAGCTGAGCCCAGGGCAGTACGCCGTCAGCACGAGCAATCGCAACTTCGAGGGGCGGCAGGGACGTGGGGGTCGAACCTTTCTCGCCTCACCGCTCACTGCGGCCGCGGCGGCCATCAGCGGCCGGGTGGTCGATCCCCGCACGTTGATGGGAGGTGTCTCGTGACCGTCGAAGCGAGGGTCCCGTTTACGACTCTGACCTCGACGTACGTCGTCCTCCCCGCCGACAACGTCGACACCGATCAGATTATCCCGGCGCGGTTTCTCAAGGTGACGGGCAAGCGCGGCCTCGGCGACAACGTCTTCGCCGACTGGCGGCTGCGCCCCGACGGCACGCCGAACCCGGACTTTCCTCTGAACCGGCCGGATGCTGTCGGGGCCCACATTCTCGTCGCCGGGGTCAACTTCGGCTGTGGGTCTTCGCGCGAGCACGCTCCGTGGGCTCTTGTCGGGTGGGGGCTACGGGCCATCGTGGCGCCTTCGTTCGCGGACATCTTCAAGCAGAACGCGATGAAAAATGGCCTTCTGCCTGTCGTGGTCGACGCAGATGTCCACGCCCGGCTCGTGGAGGGTCGTCATGTCGATCCGAAGGCTCGCATGACAATCGATCTGCCCGCGCAGACTCTGACCTTCGTCGCCGATCAGTCGACGCACTTCGACATCGATCCGTTTGCCAAGGAGTGCCTCGTCCACGGGATAGACGAGCTGGGTTATCTGCTCGACCGTGTCACGGACATCGAACGCTATGAAGCCAAGCACCCCTGAATCCAACTCCGTTCTCGTTTACGATACGACGCTTCGCGACGGTACACAGCGCGAGGGCATCAGCCTGTCGGCAGTGGACAAGATTCAGATCGCGCGTCTGCTCGATCGAATGGGGGTCGCGTTCATCGAGCTCGGGTGGCCCGGATCCAACCCGAAGGATGAGGAGGCGTTCGAGCGAGCGCGCGACGTCCAGTGGACGACGGCGAGCATCGCCGCGTTCGGTTCGACCCGGCGCGCCGGCGTCTCCCCCGGGGACGACCCTCAGGTCATCGCGCTCCTGGCCACGCGCGCGCCTGTCTGCACCATCTTCGGGAAGGCGTCGATTCTGCACGTACGCGACGTTCTCCGCATCAGTGCCGAAGAGAATCTTCGCATGATCGCCGAGACCGTGGGCTTCCTCGTGGAGAACGGCCGCAGAGTCATCTTCGACGCAGAACACTTCTTCGACGGGTATCGCGAGGACGCGGAGTTCGCGATGGAGACGCTGTGGGCCGCCGCGAAGGGCGGCGCCGAGACGATCGTCCTCTGCGACACGAACGGCGGTTCCGTACCCTGGGACGTGGAACCGCGCGTCCGTGCGGTGTCCAATGTTCTCAAGCGCCCCATCGGCATCCACTCGCACGAAGACGCGGGGTGCGGAGTCGCGAACGCGCTCGCCGCGGTGCGCGGCGGCGCGACGCACGTGCAAGGCACCATCAACGGGTACGGCGAGCGCTGCGGAAACGCGAACCTCTGCTCTATCATTCCGACACTCGAGCTCAAGATGGGGCGACGATGTCTTCGCGAGGGGTCCCTCGCAGAGCTGACGCATGTCGCCTGGCAGGTGGCCGAACTCGCGAACCTCGCCCCGGACGCTCATGCGCCGTACGTCGGTCGCAGCGCATTCGCGCACAAGGGGGGAGTCCACGTGGCGGCGATCCGTCGCAGCCCGCGCTCGTACGAGCACATCGACCCCGCGCTCGTCGGCAACCGCACGCGTGTCGTCGTGAGTGAGCTTTCCGGACGCGGCAACGTCCTGGCGAAGGCCGAGGAATACGACGTCGAGCTCGGGGCCGGGGCGCAAGCGGCGGTGCTTCGCGGCCTGAAGGAACGCGAGGCCCGCGGTTACACCTTCGAGGCGGCCGAGGCGTCCGTGGCGCTCATGATGCGACGCGAGGCACCGGACTACATCCCCCCGTTCGAGCTTGTCGACTACAAGGTCACCGTTGGACAGCGCGAGGGCGAGGAGCCCATCTCGGACGCCGCCATCAAGATCCGAGTCCGAGGCGAGATCGTGCATACCGCTGCGGAAGGGAACGGACCGGTCAGCGCACTCGACGCCGCACTTCGAAAGGCGCTCGTGGTCGCGTACCCGGAGATCAAGGGCATCCGGCTCGAGGATTACAAGGTCCGGATCCTCGACGGCGCCGTCGGTACTGCAGCGACGACACGCGTCATGATCGAAAGCGGTTTCGGCGAAGAGCGCTGGATGACTGTGGGGGCCTCGCCGAACGTGCTCGAAGCGACCTGGATCGCGCTTGCGGACGGCATCGAGTACGGGCTGGCGGTTGCGCATGCGGCGCGTGCTGCGGAGAAGGGCGCGGCGCAATGACGAAGGCCAGCGTGGTCATCCTCCCCGGGGATGGCATCGGTCCCGAGGTCGCCTTAGAGGGAAAGCGCGTGCTGGAGCGCGTCGCAGCCCGGTTCGGGCACGATTTCTCGTTCTCGGAGCATCTCATCGGCGGGGCTGCGATCGATGCGACGGGCGCACCACTCCCGGAAGACACATTGGCCGCATGCGAGCGCGCGGACGCGGTTCTGCTCGGTGCCGTCGGGGGCCCGAAGTGGGACGATCCCCGCGCCAAGGTACGGCCTGAACAGGGGCTGCTCGCGATCCGCCGGGCGCTCGGTCTCTACGCCAATCTCCGCCCGGTCCGCGTCCACCCCGCTCTTGCGTCGAGTTCGCCCATCAAGCCCGAGCGCGTCGAGGGCGTCGACATCCTCTTCATCCGCGAGCTTACCGGTGGCCTCTACTTCGGCAAGCCACGGTTCCGGGAGAAGGTCGGCGATCGGACGCGCGCGGTCGACACGCTCGAATACACCGACGAAGAGGTGCGCCGGGTGGTCAGCCTCGCGTTCCGCCTCGCCGCGGGCCGGCGCAAGCTCGTGACGTCCGTCGACAAGGCCAACGTGCTCGAGTCGTCGCGTCTGTGGCGCGAGGTTGCGATGGAGGTAGGGGCGGCGCACCCAGGCATCGCCCTCGAACATCAGCTGGTCGATTCGTGTGCAATGCGCCTCATTACGGCGCCCAAGTCGTTCGACGTCATCGTCACGGAGAACATGTTCGGTGACATTCTCACCGACGAGGCGTCCGTTCTCGCCGGCTCGCTCGGCCTCTTGCCAAGCGCCTCCCTCGGAGAGGGAAAGCGCGGCCTGTACGAGCCTATCCACGGCTCGGCGCCCGACATCGCCGGCAAGGGAATCGCGAATCCCCTCGGGACGATCGCCAGCACCGCCATGCTGCTCCGCCACTCTCTTGGTCTCGAGGAGGAGGCCCGCACGGTCGAGCGTGCGGTCGATGCAGCCATCGCGGCAGGCGCGCGAACCGCTGACATGGGTGGACCTGAGCGTATTTCGACGCGCGAGATGGGCGATGCCGTACGCGAACGAATCGGCTGAGCGGGCAGCCTCCCCTCGCCGCGCCGCTTTGCGAGAGGGCCTGATTGTGGCATCTTCCCGGTCCTTCGCAGGCGCGGAGGCGCGGAGATGAGTGGTGAGGTAGCCAAGCGGTTAGGCAACGGTTTGCAAAACCGTCATACGCGGGTTCGAATCCCGTCCTCACCTCCGGGAAGCACTTGCCCACGCCCCGGCATAGAACCTACGCTACCGGACCCACGAGGAGTTATGTCCATGCGGATTCCTTTGATCGCGGCGCTTTCGATTTTCGCAGTGGCCTGTGGCGGCAGCATTCCGCCACCCAATGACGAGTGGTCGGCAGCGCAGGCGGATGTAGGGCGAGCGGAGAGCGGCGGTGCCCCTGCGGTGCCCGATGCCAAGCTGCATCTGCAGCTTGCACAGGAGGACTTGCAGAAGTCCAAGGCACTCATGAACAATCAGGAGAACGAGCGTGCGGCGAGCCTGGTCGCTCTCGCCCGCGCCGAAGCGCAACTCGCGCTCAGCCTCGCAAGGGCAACGCAGGCACAGGGCGATGCTCAGCAGGCGCAACAAGACCTGCAAAAAGCCAAAGGGAACTGACAGTATCCGGAGGAGCGAATGAACTTTACTCGTCTTTCCATCATGATGGCGCCGCTGGTCGTGGCTGGGCTCGGTGCATGCGGCGGCGACCGCCCCCCCCCGAAGTCGTTGGTCGATGCGCGCAACGAGCTCGCAACCGCCAAGAACGGAATCGCCGCTCAGCTTGACCCTACCGACGTCCATGAGGCGGATCTCGCCCTTCAGAAGGCGGAGCGGGCATGGAGCAACGCGCCAGACGAGCCGAACACGCTCGACCTCGCAGTCATCGCCCAGCGCAAGGCACAGATCGCCGAGGCCGAAGCGGCCGTGCTGAAGGCGCAGCAAGACGCGGCGACCGCCAAACGCGACCTCCAGGTCGTGATGTCCTCGCAGCTCCAGTCGGCACGCGGGCAGCTCGACCAGACCAAGCAGGCGCTCAACAAGACGCAGGACCAGCTCCAGGCGGAGCAGCGCACCGCCGACGAGCAGAGGAAGAAGCTCGCGGACCTCGAGGCGAAGCTCAAGGACGCGCGCGACACGATCGCGAAGATCGCCGCCGTGAAGGACGACGACCGGGGGATGGTCATCACCCTTCAGGGCGAGGTTCTCTTTCCGACCGGCAAGTGGGAGCTGAAGGCCGGCGCCATGGCGAAGCTCGATCAGATCGCCGACGCCTTGCGCGGGAAAGAGCAGCCGATGGTGGTCTACGGCTTCACCGACAACGTCGGCACGCACGACAACAACATGGAGCTTTCGCAGAAGCGGGCAACGTCGGTTCGCGACTACCTCGCCTCCAAGGGAATCCCCCAGGATCTCATCACGGCCCAGGGCAAAGGCCCCGATGTGCCCATCTCGGACAACAACTCCGTCGAGGGCCGCGCCGCCAATCGGCGCGTCGAGATCGTCGTCCAGCCGAAGAAGTCTTGAGGTCAGAGATCGAGTTGAATTCCGATTTCGATCACCTGTCCCGGCGGGATGTTGAAATGCTGGTCCGCCCCGACTGAGTTTCGCTGCAAATAGCTGAAGATCGTCTCCGCGAATTGGCCCATTTTGCCTTTGTCGGTTGCCAGGAGCGACTCGCGACCGAGGTAGTAGGTGGCGTCCGCTGGGTCGATGGCGAGCCGGAGCAGGGGAGCCGCCTCTTTTACGATCACCGGCACGTCGGGATGCTCCATGAACCCGAACCTGGCGATGATCTGATGAAAGCCATCCCCGAGCGACTTCACCTCGAGCCTCCGATCGGGCGCCGCTTGCGGGACCGTCTCGGTCAGCACCGTGAGAAGCAGGACCTGCTCGTGGAGCGAGCGCTGTCGGTCGACGATATGGGCCAGGATCGGCGGTAAATTGGTGGTGCTGGACGACATGAAGATGGCCGTCCCCGGGACCCTCGCCGCTACGCGCGTGAGCAGACTCGAAAGCTTGTACTCGGGCAGGGCGCTGCGGCGCAGGTACTCCTCGAAGACGAGATTCCGCCCCTTGCTCCATATGAGCATCGCCGCGATGAATCCAACCCCGATGAGGACGGGCACCCATCCCCCGTCGAGGATCTTCACGGTGTTCGCGATGAAGAACGGTACGTCGAACGAGAGAAACAGCACGAGAATGCCGACGGCCACCGGCAGAGGCCACTTCCACGTGCGACGCATCACCACGAAGTAGACGATGGACGTGAGGACCATCGTCCCTGTGACGGCTATCCCGTACGCCGAGGCGAGGCGCTCGGACTTCTGGAAGCCAACGACCAGAAGAAGACAGCCGACCGCGAGCATCCAGTTGATCTGGGGAATGTAGATCTGCCCTTCGGTATGCGCGGCCGTGTGCGTTATCGTGACGCGCGGGAAGTACCCCAGTTGCATCGCCTGCCGGGTCAGCGAGAAGGCGCCGGAGATCAGCGCTTGCGACGCTATCACCGTCGCCACGCTCGACAGGCCGACCAGGGCCAGCGTGGCGCCGCCCGGGGGCACCATCGAGAAGAAGGGGTTCTCGCGTGCTGCCGTGTGGCGGACGACGAGCGCGCCCTGGCCGAAGTAGCAAAGGACGAGCGCCGGCATCGCCAGCGCGAGCCACGCGATGCGGATCGGGCGTATGCCGAAGTGGCCCATGTCCGCGTAGAGGGCTTCCCCGCCCGTGACCGCGAGGACGACGGAACCGAGAACCAGGAAGCCCGGCATCCCGTGAGCCGCGAAGTAGCGGACTGCGTGGTGAGGTGAGAGCGCGCCGAGGATCTCCGGATACCGGGCCACCTGATACGCCCCGAGGGCTCCGATCGTGGAGAACCAAACGAGCATGATCGGACCGAAGAGCGCGCCGACCGCACCCGTGCCGCGTCGCTGCACCAGAAAGAGCAAGACCAGGATCACGCAGGTGATAGGCAGCACCGCCGGGGCAAGGGACGGCTTTGCGACGGTCAGCCCTTCGATGGCGCTGAGCACCGAGATCGCGGGGGTGATCGTCCCATCCCCGTAGAGGAGCGCGGCTCCGACGACGACGATGAGAGCAACCGCGGAGATGCGGCGTCCTTGCATTCGGAGCGACTCGGGCACAATCGCCAGGAGGGCGAAGATCCCTCCCTCCCCCTGGTTGTCCGCGCGCATGACGAAGGCCAGGTACTTGACCGTGACGACCATCGTGAGAGCCCAGAAGATGAGCGAGAGAAGGCCGAAGACATCGCCGACGGACGCCTTCTCGGCGCCTCCGGCGTGCAGGCACTCCCGCAGGGTGTAGAGCGGGCTCGTCCCGATGTCGCCGAAGACGATGCCGAGAGCGCCGACGGTCAGAGCCGCGAGCGACCCCCCGGGGCCATGGGCCGCGCCCTTCGAGCGACCGGCCGGCGGCGCCTCCGGCGTAGCTTTGTCCATGAGCGACGGACTACCACCTTCTTGCCACGAACCTGCTACGAACGCCCTCGCGGAGAAAGACCGTGGCAAGCAAAGGACGCCCGTATCGAACGCTCGTCGTCGGCGGCTTCGAGATTCTCGTCGGCCGAGGGGACGGAGACAACGACGTGCTCACGTTCGAAGTCGCAGAGCCCGACGACCTGTGGCTGCACGTTGCCGGTGGCCGTCCGGGGAGCCACGTCGTCGTCAGAAACCAGGGCAACGCCGAGATCCCACGAAACGTCGTCGAGGCCGCCGCTTCCGCCGCCGCCTGGTATTCCAAGTCGAGGGATGCGGCCCGGGTCGAGGTGCACTTCTGTCGCGTCGCCGACGTGAGCAAGCCGCGTGGCGCCCCGAGCGGTCTCGTTCAGTTGGCGCGATGGAAGAGCGTGCATGTTGTCCCTCGGCGCCCCGCGACGGACAGCGGCTGAGTTCGCTCAGGGATGGGGCACCAGTCGGCGCACGCCTTCTCCGTCGGCCACGAGGACGACGTCCGCGCGTCCGACGAAGAGCCCTGTCTCGACGACTCCCGGGATTGTGCGGAGGGCGCGGTCGAGAGCCCCCGGGTCGTCGATGGGCCCCGTTGCCAAGTCGTAGATGAGGTTTCCCGCGTCCGTCCGCACGGGCGCGCCGTCCCCACGGGTGCGCAGAACGGGGTTGCCGAGCCGTGCGAGGTGCGCATGCGTCGTTCCGTGCGCGAACACGATCACTTCGATGGGCACGGGCCACTTTTCGCCGAGGCGATTCGACAGCTTGCTGACGTCAACGATGATGACGTTCCGTCGGGACGCGAAGTTGACGATCTTCTCGCGCGTGTGTGCGGCGCCACCGCCCTTGATGAGGTCGAGCTTCTCGGTGCTCACTTCGTCGGCGCCGTCGACGTTGACGTCGATGTCCCAGGGGCCTTCGTCGCCGAGGAGAGGGATGCCAACCGCTGCGGCCAGAGCGCGGGTCGATTCCGACGTCGGAACGCCCGTGACCCGCATGCCCGCGCGCACCCGCGCCCCGAGCTCCTCGACGAAGATCCGAGATGTCGTGCCGCTGCCGAGTCCCACGAGGCCCCGCTCGGGAAGCTCGCCAATCGCCGCCCGTGCCGCCAGCCGCTTCGCGTCATCGCCCATGGACCTGATTCTAGCGTCGGAGCCCTTCGAGCTGGGCGTTCATCTCTGCGCCCAGGACGAGCGACAGGCTCGTCAGGTAGAGCCACACGAGCAGCACGGCCACGGCCGCCAGGCTTCCGTAGTAGAGAGCGTAGTCCGCGATCGAAAGAGCGTACGCCTCGAAGACCCACGACACGAGAAGCCACGAGGCGACTGCCGTTGCTGCACCGGGCCACACGCGACGCCTGACCCCCGGCGGGTGCTCGACTGCGAAGCGGTAGAAGCCCGCAAGGAGGGCCATCCCGGCGGCGAGCAGGAGAGCCGCGGCGAGGATCTGCTCCTTCGGGGTCTGCAGTACCTTGTGAACCCGTCTCTTGAAGGCCCCCTTGGCCCGACTGGGGGCCGACGTCCGCGCCGCTGGACGATCGGTAGCGCGCGACGTGTTTGGCTGCCCGGACGCCTGGGGCTGGGCCGATGCCATCGAGGCCGGCGCGGGTGGGGCGGAGTCCTGTTCGTGGAAAGCCGCATCCAGTGTCATCAGGAGCCATGCAAGGACGCACGCTGCCAGAAGGCCGATGGCGACCCACGCGAGCGCGATCGCGCGCTGCTTCCACCATGACCGCCGGACCGCGCGAACGGCAATCTCGAAGACGTCCATCAGGTTGTGCAGGCCCGACGATGCCGTCCAGAGAAAGCCGATGACTCCGAGCGGGGCGATCGACGATGCGCTTCCGCCGGCGAGGCGCTCGAGCTCACTTCGCACCAGAGCCTCCGCCGTCCCGGGGACGACGTCGAGAAGAGGCCCGAGGAGCGCGTCGACGCCCCTGGTGCGCGCGACCCGACCGATGAGAAAGCCGACGAGGACCAGGAGAGGCATCAGGCTCAGGAAGAACCAGAACGCTATCGAGGCCGCAGCCTCGAACGCGTTGTGGGCGCGCAGCCCCTCCACGAACCGTCGCGCCAGCCGGAGGGCGCGGTGACGCAGCGTTGCGGTGGCGGGGAACGACGAGGCCGTCACTGCGAACCCCCAGGGTAGACCACCGGCGGGGCGGCCCCTATAGAAAGCAAGCATCTCCTTGCCCGCGCCGCCGATTCTTTTCACCGTCGAGTTTCGGAGGAAGATGGCCGAGCTTTCTCAGCTCGAGCGGCAGCAGTGGCTCGCGTCACTTGCCGCCCGCGTGCGCGACCAGTCCAAGGAAGACGCAGTTCTTGCCCAGGAATTGCGTGAGGTGGCGCGCGGCTGCCGTCTCCCGCTGGTGGACTCGATGAAACGGCAGATCGGGCCCATCGATCCCGAGCATCTGCGCGCGTTGCTCGAGGTTGCTCGCGAGCGATTCGTGCGACCCGAGGACATCGAGCGAAGCGGCGACGACACGCCTCTTCCCCTCGACGATCACGGATTGTCGACCATCAGTGCGCCCCATGCATACCTCCTCTCCTTTCGCCTGCTCGAACTCACCCAGGGCGACTCTCTCGTCGAACTCGGCTCGGGCTCTGGGTACGGAGCCGCACTGGCCGCATTCATCGTCGGGACCAAGGGAACGGTCATCACGTTCGAGATCGACGCCACGCTCCACGCACGGGCTCGGAGCAATCTGGCGACACACGACAACGTGACCGTCGTTCTCGGCGATGCGGTGACGAGCGCGCCCGCCTGGGGCGATGCGAGGAAAATCGTCGCGACCTTCGCGCTCGACACGATTCCGGAGACCTGGTTCGGTGAGCTGCCCGAGGGCGGCATGCTCGTCGCTCCCGTGGGGCCGCCCGATCGCGAGCAACGCCTCGTTCTCGCCGTGAAGCGCGGCGGACTCATCGAGACCACGGTTCACGGGGCCGTTCGCTACGTGAAGAACCGCTCCTCGCGGTGAGCGCTGGGCCGCCGATGGACCACATGGGCTCCATACCGGGCCTACGAAGCGTACTCATCGAGGGCGCCTCCCGCAGGGCAGTTTGATAGGGTCTGAGTTCTAGGCTCGATGCTCGCCCTCAGCGGCTTTCGTGGAACCAAACGCTTCATGGTCGAGGGGAACCTCGGCGAGGGAGGCATGGGCGTCGTACATCGAGTGCGCGACGTCGAGCGGGGTGAGGTCGTCGCGCTGAAGACGATGGCGCGCCTCGATCCGGGCGCGCTTCTCCGATTCAAGCGCGAGTTTCGGGCCCTCGCCGACATCAGTCACCCGAACGTGGTCGAGCTCTACGAGCTCTTCTCCGAAGGCAACTCCTGGTTTTTCACCATGGAGCTCGTCGACGGCTGGGATTTTCTCACCTGGGTCCATGCCTCCCTGTCGATGCCGCCGCCGCCCGCCGACGGGCGCTTCGGCTCTTCCGCTTTCGATCCAAACGCGAATACACCCACCCTGGTCGCGCCCACCGAACTTCATCACGCACTTCTCGAATCGGCTCCGATGCCTGTTGCAAGGTCATGGGCCTCCCCTCCGTCCAGACCTGTCGGTCGCCCGCAGTTCGCCGTTCGCGACGTTCCTCGCCTGCGGGCTGCCCTCCGCCAGCTTGCCGCCGGGGTCGTGGCCATTCATGCCGCGGGCAAACTCCATCGCGACATCAAACCATCGAACGTCATGGTTACGAGGAGCGGTCGAGTCGTCCTTCTCGATTTTGGCGTCGTCGGCGAGTACCAGGCGAGTCGTCAGTCCGTCCGAGTCGACGAGCCCATCGTCGGGACACCCGAGTACATGTCCCCCGAGCAGGCAGCCTTGCACCCTGCGACGCCCGCTTCGGACTGGTACGCCGTTGGCGTCATTCTCTTCGAGGCACTCACGAAGCGAATCCCGTTCGAAGGCGAAACGCGGAACCTGCTTCTCGCAAAACAGCAAGCGCTGAAGGTTCGGCCCTGCGATCTCGTCACGGGGATTCCCCCGGACCTCGACCAGCTCTGCGTGGACCTCCTGAATGTCGACCCGCACGCGCGGCCGAGAGGAGACGACGTCCTGCGCCGTCTCGAGGGAGAGACGACGCCCCCTGTATCGGCGGCAATCGAAACGCCCTTCGTCGGCCGGCGAAGGCAGCTCGATGAGCTGCACGCCGCGTTCGACGCATGCCGGTCCGGTCCCCCGGTCGTCGTGATGCTCCACGGACGTTCGGGCATGGGCAAGAGCGCGCTTGCGTCGCGGTTTCTCGCCGACGTATTGGAGCAGCCCGACACGCTGGTCCTGTCCGGCCGCTGCTACGAGCGGGAGTCGGTGCCGTTCAAGGCGGTGGATCAGGTCGTGGACGAGCTTAGCCGCTGGCTGGCGCGCATTCCCGAGGACGAAGCGTTCGCAATCGTCCCGCCGGGGATATATGCGCTCGCACATCTCTTTCCGGTTCTGAGAAACGTTCGCGGCCTCACCGACTCGCCCGACCGTGATGTCGACGTGGTCGATAGGCTCGAGTTGCGCCGCCGCGCGTTCGCCGCCCTGAAGGGCCTGCTATCGGCAATCGCGTCCCGGCACGCGCTTGTCGTCCATGTCGACGACCTTCAATGGGGCGACGCCGACAGCGTGCAGCTACTCGAGGCGATCCTCTCGGCCCCGGCGCCACGGCCGCTCATGCTCCTTTGCAGTCACCGCTCCGAGCTCGCCGCGTCCGGCCACGCCATCGCCGCGATGCGCATGGCCTGCGAGCGACTCGGCAGCGGCTGCGACTTACGAGACGTGAAGGTCGGCGAGCTCTCTCTCGGTGAGGCGCACCAGCTCGCACGCTCGCTCGTCCTTGCCGATGACGCCTCCACCGCGGACGTCATCGCAGCAGAGGCCAACGGTAGCCCGCTCTTCGTCGCCGAGCTTGCCCGCTGGGCCAGGGAGCGCCACGGGGTGGCACGGGGCCCCGAAGTCATCACGCTAGAGCAGGCCTTCCTCGCCCGGGTGGCGGAGCTCTCGGTGGAGGCTCGTGCTCTCCTCGCCACGATCAGCATTGCACGCGGCCCGCTCGAGCATGCGATCGCCGGGAAGGCAGCAGGCCTCGGCGGTCGCAGCCGTGCTGCGGCGATAGCGCTCCGCGGGGCTCGACTGGTGACCACGCGTGGCCTCGGTGACGAAGATGTACTCGAGGCTGCGCACGATCGAATCCGCGAGACGGTGGCCGCCAGCCTCGACGAGGGGGAGAGGCGCCTGGGGCATCTGGCCCTTGCCCGAGCTCTCGCAGCCTCCGACCGATCCGATCCCCACGCGGCTTTCGAGCATTTCAGGGCCGGTGGGGACGAAGAGAGCGCCCGCCGCTACGCCCTCGATGCCGCGGATGCTGCGGACCGGGCACTCGCCTTCCTCCGGGCGTCCGATCTCTACCGCGCCGCCATCGCACTCCGCGCCGGGCCCCCCGATGTTCTCCATGCCAAGCTCGGTGACGCGCTCGCCAACGCCGGGCGAAGCTCCGACGCCGCCGATGCCTACGCCGAGGCCGCCTCGCACGCGTCGGAGCGCGAGGCCCATGACCTGAGACGCACGGCTGCCGAGCACTATCTCAAGAGTGGTCGCGACGAGCGCGGCGTCGAGCTATTGCGTGGAGTGCTGGACGAAGTGGGGCTGCGCTATCCTGAGTCGACGGAGGCTGCGGCGGCGTCGCTGCTCTGGCACGAGGCGCGCGTGCGTATCGCGTCGCTGGTTCGTCGCGTTCGCCGGCCGCACAGTCTCTCGCCGCGCGATCTCGCGCGAATCGACG
>Ga0302325_10021062_pt1 | contig 13662 bp, 5 predicted proteins | sample Palsa_T0_2_FD_201948 | JGI IMG/M metagenome (GOLD analysis project Ga0302325, IMG submission 201948) | Peat permafrost microbial communities from Stordalen Mire near Abisko, Sweden - Palsa_T0_2 | ecosystem: Environmental > Terrestrial > Soil > Palsa > Peat permafrost | place: Sweden: Abisko... | reverse complement strand
AAAGCGATACCAGCCTACGCGTTTCTTCTTATTAGGAGAAATGTCGTAGGTTAACGTCTGCCCGTCCGCAAACCAACGGACGCGGGGAACATAGGGGTCGCCAGGCGGAGGTGCGGACGCCCTGATGACTGTATAGGTCGCAATCTCCGGCCCGTTCCCGGGTCGCGTTTCAGAGGTGGCGGGGCAGGTTCCGGGCACGCAGGGAGCTGGAGTAGAGAGGTCGGCGCGCAGAACCAGCTTCAGCAGGACTGCATTCCATCCTTTCTTCAGGTGAACTCGTCCGCTAACCTCATCCGTGCGCTTCTCGCGAATGTCCAGAACTTGATCCCCGTTTACCCAGGCTTGCCTCTGGTCAGGAACCTGATACCGCGGCGGCGGATCCCGGTAACCGGCTCCATCACGAGCCCCGCCAAAATAAAGGGTGAAGTTACCCTCCTCTGGCGAATACACGAAGGTGCATAAAAAATGGCTTGCCTTGGAAAGGTTCCCATTTGGCAGAACAAAGAAATTTTCAGAGACACCGAGCAGGCCCACCGGCCGCTTTTCCTGAATTTCTTCGAAGTACCCAAACTTTTGCGAAAAGGTGTACGGCTCCCATCGCAGAGACTTGCCCCCGCTTTCATATACCTCCGAAGCAAGCTCCCCATTTCGCGCCTTTTCTTCCAAACCCGCCGGCTCCCGTCCCTCCTCAAAAGGTCCGATATGCCACCAATACGGCCCGTAGGAGTAACGGACGACAGGCCATGTGGAATCGTCGAACTGGGTTTCATGCCACCCTAGCAAATCTCCTGGTTGCGGTCCCTCTTCCATGTACTTAAAGGTTCGAGCCTCGGGCCCGATGAGTTCCTCGGAGGCTGGGTAACGGAAGTCGCCCCACCGATTGTTCATGGTGGGTTGAATCTGAGAGGAAAATGGACCCTCAAGACGCAACGGCAGGGGCGGTGGACTGAGGGTCATTGCGGCTGTGAATTCTTTCCCGCCCTGTCTGAGTCGTATTCCCTTCGCACCTCCTGATTCATCAAGGCCGCGAATCGTGAATCCCTCCGGTGTCGCCTCGATTCCGCTTATTTCGGTCAAATTATCTTCCCAGACTTCGGCCCTTGTGGAACTAGGAGAGAAAACCAGTATGGCTCCCTGGTAGGGCGCCATAGCTAAACGGACTTCCGTCCTTTCACCTTGACGCTCGGTGCGATACTCCTTTTCGACCTTCCCCGCCAGCGGATCCCAAATCTCCAAGTCACCTACAGCCCGGAAGCTAACTGTGAGTCTGCGGTATTCCCCCTCTATGTTTACTAAGAAATAAACTTCCAGTTCCCCGATCTTCTGATGGGTGTAGTAGAGATTCCCCTCATTGCAAACCATGTCCGGGGTGAAGATCTCCGGGATAATCTCCGGCACGCGCTCAATGTCCTCCGGTACAAAGAAAGCCGTGCCCCGATTTCGATTTCGTCGCTCAATCGTCTCGGCGACGGATTGTTCCGGAACGATACCGAAAACATCGCTGATGAGGTCCCGAATTTCCGGGTCTTCCCGCCCGTTCTCCGCTGATCCGCTGGGCAGCCGTCCAAAAGCAATTACGGTTCCTCCCGCAGCCTGGAAATCCCTGATCTTTCGAAGAGTGGGAATCCGCACCGTGGTCATTGGAGGCAAAACTAAGACGCGAAACTCAAGATCGGAAACCTTTAGTTTCCCATCTTCGACCGTGGACCTCTCCAGGGAGTGATAATCAATAAAATCTAAATCTATTGTGTTTTGATATATCCGCCTTGCCAAATTCATCGTCATTTGCGCCGCTTCCTGGGCGTGCTGGTCGAAAGCGGGGAAGATGTCGTTGTCGCCAAACATCCCTGAAACTTTGCCTGCAATCCAGTTGGCATGAAAGGTCGTCAGAGGGTAGAGAACGGCCACCTCGGCACGGTGCACTCCCTGGCTCATGACATAGCTAAGCCGGCGCACGTAATCGCTAAAAACCTTAAAATATTGCCAGTACGGCTGGTAGAAAGCGACGCAGGGAGGGACCCATTCATACCAGCCTCCCATTAATGTGTAAACCCCCCCTTCCCGGGTGAACAAGTTACTTCCCCACGCGTAATTACCATTCGTCCAGGCCACGTTTTCTTCCTGGGTCATGCCCCATCCGGATGCCCAGTAAGCGCACACGCCTACCCTTTTCGTTGGGTAGAGGTGCGCGACTGAACTCGAAAGCTTGGCGTCAACAAAATGCCTTTCAGGTATGTTCTCTTGGCCTGGATCTTCGTTTCCAGTGACGTCAAACCAACGCGCGTAGCGGAAAAAGTCCCCATACTCATAAGTTTGTTCAAGCAGGTTCTCTCTGCCTTGGGTCGCGATGGTGACGTATTTCATTCCATGCCGGTGTAGCCACTCAGCAAAGGGCTTATAGAAATTCTCTTCCACAAGCGCGGACAGGGCGCCATAGTAATCGCAACGGATCTGGTCCGTCTTGGGACCAATGTCATGAAAGAGCGCAATCAAGTGAGGCGCGATGTCGTAACCTCGCTCTGACCGCACGTTCTCGGCTAGAGACCGACTATAAAACGCATTGCCCATGAGCATCCAACCCTCATCCGGCCCGTAGGCAACCAGAGTTTTGCCCAAAAACCCGGGCAGCCGCTTCGCATATTCCTCAAAATATATCTCCAGCCAGCGATCAGCAACCGCCCGATTCAAATAGTCCAGATCGTGCGGCTGGCTGGCGACGACGGCAACCAACCACCCCGCTTCCGGGGCGTTCCATCTCAGCGTGTGGTTATGTACGGCGTCCAGGAGGTCCCCTCGCGAGGAATAGTCGAGACCATCCTTCTGTTTCTTGTACGCCGCGGCAGAAAGGATATTCTCTGTTGGCGGAACCTCAATCTCGACCAGTTCGCGCCCTTGCGATTCTTTTTGATGGATCACCAATCGGTGCCCGACCAATTCCGGATTGGCTTCCTTGCGAAGGCGATCCTGAACGAATTGAAGACCCGTCCAATCTGAAAACCATGACCGAAGACCGAGTTGCTGTTGCGACTCCATGGTAAACCGTACGCGCTCCCACCACTCCTCAGTCCAATAGGGAGGATCGGAACGTAAAGGTTCGTTGTTAATGTAGCGGGGATAAAGAAACGTGCCAGCGAGGCCTTTGTCTTTCAGCTCTTCCAACTCCCATCGCATCTTTTCCTCTGTGAGGTGGCCAGCTTCCCACCACCAACAGTCGATCTCTCCGTACTCTGCCGATGGATTGCGGAACCCCTCCAGCAAAGTGTGCCGTGAGAAAGCTTGAGGATTACCTCCGCCCGTCGTTATGCCGCGCAAGGGTCCCATTCCGTTCAGGAACACGAGTGCTCCTCCACTCAGCACGGAATCTTTCAGGAACTCCCGGCGTGAAAGAAAGCGTCTCTTTTTCATCGAAGATATCCTTATCCTCAAACCGAAATGCTAACTAACTGCATCAACTTTGTGTTCTCAGTCGAGGGGGCCAAGATCTGGTGCATGGTGCTGCGCGGCAGCCCTAAAAGTCTTCGCAGGGTGCGCACACTCCAACGGCTGTAATGCTCTGGCCGCTGGCAGAAGAGGTTCTGCGTCCGCTGCACGACTTCCGGCCCATGTTCTACGGGCCGGCCCAAACGATGACCAGCACCGCACAAGACGCTGAGATTACCACGAAAATATGTTTCCCCGCAAGAACTTCGTATACTATTGGTGAACGAGGCAATTTCCTATGCCGCCAGGTACGCTCTTGCCCCTAGGCCGACCGACGCGTCACGCGGCGCGCGACCGATGTACGGGAATCTGAAAAAGCTTCCTGAACGATTTTCACGGTGGCTTCTCAACAAAACGCATCGAGAAGGGGTCTGCATCCCGCAGTTCCACAGGCAGGCGTACCGGGTTGTCGGCCAGTCTGCCCAGGTCAGGGTTACTCTTCCACACCAGGGCTTGCTCGAAGGAGTCCCATAAAGCTTCGAACAATCCATAGCTGTAAGGCCCGGCATCGCTTCGTTACTTGCATCCTGAATCTCGACGCAAATGCTACCGGTCGCCGACGTCGAGTAGTTCAGTATAGGCGCGGCCTTGGAACACCAGCGGCTTCGTTACTACCTCCCCGCCGCCCAGTCGAGCGGCCAGCGATACGAAGCCGTCCATGGCAGCTTGTAGCGGCGCAGATATGAGCGTCGCTCTCGCCCCGTGCTTTCCATGAAGTAGGCGAGGTCTGGTGAAGAATCCGATCGAAATTTTCGATAAATTAAAAGTTCGAATAATTACCAAGATCCCTATTGACAAAATAGGGAGTATTTCCAGTATTGTTCTGATTCAATCCTGCTGGTGATCTACCAACGGAGAACGCATTATGCTTACCCGAACCAGCCATCGATGTTCTCAAGGAGCGTTATCCGCGCCAACACACTGTTCTCTGCACTCGTGCCGTCGTGCCAATGATGTAAGGAAAAGTTGCTGAGAATTTCTCTGTAATAAGCCCGGGTTGTTGTTGCGTAGTTTCGGTGTTGGAATCACATCTGGCGTTGAATCCCATGTAGGTCGATTTTGTGGCTCTGTGCAGGAATCTGTTCAGATTCCTGCACAGAGCCTATTAATGTAGGTGGCACGGCGGGGCCAAATCAGGTTGTCAAAAGCACAAGTGACTACTTCTGTGAACTACTATAGACAACAACGTTGAATAAAGGTCACGTTTTTTCTATGCTGGAAGGTGCTGCCTCTGGTTGCAATCGAGCGTTAACATGGTAATTCGTAACTCTTCGCCTGATGGCGCGACGGATCTCGCTGAGGTCATTGCACATCAGATTGCTAGACGAGTTAGACAAGTGCGTACCGCGCGCGGAATGACGTTGGGGGAGCTTGCTTCGGTAACAGCGTTAAGCCCGGGCCTGCTTTCGAAAATTGAGAACTGTAACGTATCGCCGCCGATCGGCACGTTATCAAGGTTAGCTCGAGGTCTAGGTGTCTCTATAGGCGAGTTTTTTGACACAGGTGACCCCGACCCAGGTCGGGTCTACTTCCCTAAGGGTACGCGGCAAATAGTCTCTGGCCGTCGCACGTCCTTGAACTACGAATATGAGCTCCTCATATCAGCTCGAAAAAAACGTGACATGCAGCCGATGATCGTCTCCATTGACGGAAGATCATACAAATTTGGTCTGCAGGAACACCCTGGGGAACAATTTATGCTCATGTTGGAAGGCTCAATGGATTATATTGTCGGCGATAAACGCTATTCCGTTCTTCCGGACGATTGTCTATATTTCAATGCTCGACTTCCACATGGGCCTAAATTGAATAAAGCGCAGCGGGCGCGTTACCTGGTCGTCCACACCGGAACCTGATATGGGTGTTATCCGCACAGTGTTCCTAATATGATAAGAAACTCAGTGGCAAGAAACTCGGCGACGTCGTGTTGTCGACCTTGCAATGCTTACCTGTGTATATCCCCAAGGCCTCGATCTTCATGGAAAGGCGACGATCGTCCGTTGGCTAAAGTGCGAGAGTGTGCAGGTCGCCAAGACGAACTCTTGTTTTGAGATGGAAACGGACGAAGCGGGAGGTGCCCGCGCCCATTGACGGTGTACTCGCACGCATACTTGTCCTGCATCATCTTCATGAAGGTAGCTAATGAACACGTCGGGCGGACGCAGAACGTGCGGCGGAGCGCGAAGCCGCCAAGCGGCATCGTGAGCCGCGCGGCGCTAGCACTTCCTTCAGGACGTGGCCGCGGCGGGCGGGGGCGATGCGTGGCAACAACCAGCCTTCCGCTCGCCGAATATGTCCCGCCATCGAATGGAGCTTCTCCGGTTTTTGGCCGCACTGGAGCCCTGGGCCGGCAGCAGGAGAGCGTCCGAACCAGGGCGTCTGCCGAGGCCGTCCCCAGGTTTACGAACCGCCTTCACGTCGGGCATTTTGCCTTACCTCCGGCCAGTTGTCGGTGCGAAAAGGTGACGCGGGAAGTCCCGCCTTGTTATACAGATTACATGCCGGATTGCTCGCCCAGCCATACCGCACGGCCGCGGCGCGCAGGACATTCCGAGCGGCGCTGGAGACGACCACGGTATCCCCGGTGATCTCGGCTCTAGCCGGGACAAACTTCCGATCGTCGCCCGCGATCTCAAAAGCCCTTAAAGGCCCGCCTTTTGCCACCAGCCCTCCATCCACGTGCTTGAAATGCAGGCGAACGCTCGATCCTTCGATACTCATTGACTCATAAAGCGGCCCGGAATAGACGACCTTGCGGCCATAAACCAGCGCTTCGGCGGCGAGAGCCAGGCGGTGCGCAACATCTTGTTTATCAGCAGGATCTAAGTTGTTCGGGTCGCCTATATCGATGGTTACGGCCATAGCAGTATTTGGTAAGGAGAGGGTCATGAGTTGTGCCTCGCGCAATTCTGGATAACTACCGCTGGTACCAAGCCGGCTGCGGATATAGTTCGCATCGACATTCGCCAGTTGGACGAAAAGGAAGGGGAAGTCTCCAGCTCCCCACGCGCGACGCCAATCCTGAATCAAAGCGGGGAAAAGCTTCCGGTACTGATAACCCAGCCCCTGGTTGGCGTTGCTTTCTCCCTGATACCAGATGACGCCGGCAATCGTGTAAGGGATGAGCGGCGCAATCATGGCATTGTACAGTCCACTGGGCCGTTGCGGATTACTGCGCGGGTCAAATGGGATCTTGGGTGCCTGCGGAGCGGGCGTGCCTTCGACTTCCGCCTTTTCAGCCGCATTCTCCCAATCCACCAACTGGTGCAAGTACTGTTCGAAAAGCTGGGGGTAAGCGGTCACCTGCTGCGACGTGTGGTCGAGGAGAGGCCTGCTGTCGGGCAGGGCCGCGAGAACGGCCGGGTTCGCCCAAGCTTCCGCTGTGGTGGCGCTCCAGGCACTGTTGATGATTCCCACGGGGACGTGCAGCAAGTCGTGCAACTCCCGTCCAAAAAAATAAGGTACCGCAGAGAATTGCCCCACCGTATCCGGACTTGCCACTTCCCAGTGCCCTTCGGCGTCACGCTGCGCTAGCCGTGCAACACGTCTTTTCACCGTAAACATACGAATCATCGGGTAATGTGCCGACGCGATTTCCTGCTGGTAATTGGGCACACCGGTCGGATAATCCTCGGCCGGCCGCGGCGCCACCGGGAACTCCATATTCGATTGGCCGGAGTCTATCCAAACTTCACCCACTGCCACGTTATGAACAGTCACCGTGTTTGTTCCAGCAACAGTCATTTCCCATGGCCCGCCTGCCTTCAGAGGGCCGAGTTCCACCTGCCATTGTCCGGCGCGGTTGGCAGTACCGTTCGCATTGTGGTCACCCAGGGTTAGTGTAACGTGCTCGCCAGGATCGGCTGTACCCCAAACCGCCACTTTCTTGCCTTGTTGGAGCACGAGGTTATCGCCAAAAAGCGAGGGCAATTTCACCTCAGCAGATGCGGGCAAGTCGGCGACGATCAGGACGACAAGCGAGTAAACAAGGCACGCCCACCCAAGCCCCCAGTAGGAACTGGGCGCTAACCTCCAATGGCATTTTTCCTTCACGGCGGAATGCCGTTTGTACTTTGGCAGACCGGAGCAGACATTCAGAAGAGCTTTCATCGTCAGTTCCTTGAATTGGAATTGGACAATTTATCATTCACTGCAGAGGTGCACCGCAGAGGCGGTTCCGCCCTCCCTTATTTGCGTGTTGAAAGCTGCGCGTCCCGATACGGCAGCAACCGCACGGGGCCGATCAGTCCGTTCAAATCAATCACATCCATAAAGGGACCCGGACTGCTGAGAAAGACCCCGGTCAGATCCAGTAGTTCTAGGTAGCGTCGGAAGTCTGGCACTCCTCGCATTGTGCCGTCAGACGCGTTGGTTACGGTGATTTTCAAATGATTCCTGCCGGGTTTCAGGAATTTGGTCACATCGAGCGAGTACGGCTCCCACAGGCGAGTACCTGCCTTCTGTCCGTTCAACTGAATCTCGAGAGCCACCCCCACATCGCCACAATCCAACAGGATCTGGTTCCCCGCGAGCTGCGGCGCCAGGTCAAAATCTCTTTCGTAACTGGCGCTGCCTACGTAGTAGCTCAGACCGGTTCTTGTCCAACTTCCTAAGTGGTAATCGGTTTCTCCAGTTTCGAATCGGAGGAAGCTTTCCAATTCACTCACACCCGCCATCTTTAATGCCAGTACTTGCGGCTCCCGAAAATCCAAATTCGCGAGCCGGATGCGGCCGTTTTGCGGCATGACCTTCTTCCCGTTTACATACGCGGACCCGACAGTGAGTTTCGCGGGCAGCAGCAAGGCTTTTGTGCCCGCGGGCACTTCAACTCGGTACCAGAGCTCAGATTGTTTCTCTGTGATCTTCGCTGCCTGCTGCTTAGCAGCGATTTCCTCATCCGTGGTCGTCCAGGATGCTACCAAATCTTGTGCGGGTGCGCCCTGCGCGTCCATGAAACGCAGGTAGAACACTAACGCCAGCCCGCGGTCTGATCCCACGACTTTGACCAATACCTGATTCCAACCTTGCTTCAGTTGTACCTCGTTCTCATATCCGAATGGATCCCGGAGCTCGAAATATTGCGGGTTGGTGTGCCTGCCGAAGACCAGTTCCCCATTGACCCACAACTTGACATTCTTGCCCACGATTAGCGAAGTCAGGCGTTCATCCCGAGGCGCATAGATCCACGTTTCCGCGTACCCTACCGCGAAGTCGGTCGCGCTCGACCCCAGCGCTTTGCTGAGGTTCACCTCTGGTGATTCGGAATGATACCGGCGCCATCCCACCATGGCGCCGTGCGAGTCGGCGTATGTCGCATCAAGATCGATTTGATGTTCCGGAGGGTATGCCGCCGTAAAACCCGCACCGAAATCGGGGTTGGGAAAAGGACCTAGAACCCACCAGTCGCGGATCGTTGTTTTTTCAGGAGAAAGAGAGGCAAGCTCCCACGTCCGGTCGTTGTAACCACGTTCCGAGAAACCTGCCGCCAGCCCTTCACCCGCCGTTACAATTTTCTCCCGGGCGTACTTTACTTCAACGTACCTGTCTTCAACGGTGAATTTCCACCCTTCTGAAGGAAGAGACTGGGCGGTGAGCGGCTTTGAATTCGCTTCCTCGATGCGGAAGGGCTTGTCTGCTTGCTGGCCTTCGACGAAGAATTCGGAAGCGCCTGCAGGGACTCGGCCGTTCACTGTTACACCCCCTGACGGCTTCTCCTCCACGCGATAGTCCTCAAGATTAGTTCCGGAAATGCTCACGGTGGGAGGCTGGCTCTCAGTCGGCTTGAACACCACGTAGGTTGCGTCCCAGGGGCCGAAATCCAACCGGACCTCTGTGCGCCCCTGCTTTTGCCAATAGACGGCGTCGTGCCGTTCGCCGGTAGCAGGATCCCACAATTCCGGCTTTCCTTTGGCCGCGAGTGAAACTACAAGTTGACGCGAATGATCAAGGTCATTCACGATCCAATATAAGTCCTGCTGATCCTTGACCCGGTGCGAATAGATCAGCCGCTCGCTCGGTCCGCTGACCACTTTCAAATCAGCGGGAAGGTTTTCATTCAGCGGTTTCAGAATTCTCTCCACATTGCCAACGACAAAGTAGCTTTTGCCCCCGTGTGAATTCTCATTCTCGGCGACTCTTGTCCACCCCGGGTCCACGCCGAAAATGTGCTTGATGTCTTGTGCAATTGCCGGGTCATCCCTGCCCTCCTCACTGGAAGCCGACGGAAGTGCGCCGTATGCTACCACCAATCCTCCTTCATCAAAGAATTGGCGAATTCGCGCCAGAGCTTTGCGGCTGACCACTTTCATAGGCGGTAAAACCATCCCCCGGAAGGAGAGGCCGGCGATGCGCAGCGCACCTTGCTCCAGTTGCATACGCGCGAGATAGTAATCATCCACCGAATCATAGGTGCGCTGGTAGCCTGTCAGAGTTTCCATCAGGTCCAAGTAGGCCGTCTCAACAGTCGCGGCAAAATTGGTATTCCAAAGAATGGCGGGGTAGTATTCCAGCCCAAAACTCCCCCCCTCATAACCCGAATCCTTGATCTTGGAAGTCAGCGAAGGAATCGTGGCCGTCGACTGCAGCGACGTTGGCGGCTTATCCGTCACCTCACTGGAATTGAACAGGGGCTCCGAGTAAGCGAAGGTGGTGTCCTCTGGACGATAGAGGAGCAAGTCCACGACGTGACGCCCACCGCCGTTCATGTAACTGATGCGTCGAACATAATTGGTGTAGGACCGAAAGAACTTCCACCAGGGCTGAGAGATGAAGTCGTCGGGAGGGAAGTCAATGGAATTTTTGTCAAAGTAGAACTGTGGCGATAGTAGATCGATCCCCCAGACCCCCAGCAAATTCGTCGCATAGCGCTCTTTCTGGGGACTCAAATACGTCTCCGCGCCAAGGACGAGGGGCCCTTCGCACCAGTAGCGTTTCTTTTCGAAATCCGAGATCGACTCGTCTTCGACAAATTCACGGGGCGAGCGCGCGCGATTCCCGAGCGATTCCACTCCGGGCATTGTCAGAGGCCGCATCATCTGCATGTAATCGCCGCCATAGGCTGCGTCATATTGGAGGGATTCTGACCATCCCTGCGCCGTCATCTGCAAGCCATGCTGCTCACACCATTGGGCGATCTGGCCCCAGTACGAATCGTGATAGAGGTCGCTGATCACCCGCAGGTAATCAACCCGCACTTTCGGTGTGAGTTTTCCTCCCTCGTAGATCAGCAAGGGAAGGTACTTTTCCAGCTCATAACCCTTCTTCGCCCGGAACACACTGAACAGCGCCGGCGTCCACGCGATGTGGTTGCCATAATCGCCTTCGTTATCAACAAGCACGAAGTTGAACGTGTTGCCAAAATACTGCGGAAAATGCTGGTAATATGCCCCCAACGTCAGGTCGATAAATCTCGCCACGGCGGCCGGGTTCAATGGGTCGATACGTAATTTTTGAGCAGCACCGACAGTATTCTCCAGATAGAAAAACATAAGCCGCCAGTTGCCTTCCGGAAGCTCGACGGAAAAGTTTGAGCCGGAAATCGCACTGCTGAGGTCCACCAGGCTGTCGCCATCAATCTCATTCGGACCTTTGATTCTGCCCGCCACGGCGAGCACCGGGTGAGGTAGATCGCTGAAACGAGCGGTCCCGGGTCCGCCAAATTCGCGCGCCACGTATGTCAATCGCTTCATGTGGTACTCCGGGTGGCCCTCAAGCACGAGGCTCTGGTCGGGTGGATTCAACCACTGGTCGGAAGCATTGCCGTCTGGCCACGTGTTTTCGGCGTTCACCCCCACTTGAAAACCTTTCGCGTGCGCATACGCTAGGATCTCTCCCCAAAGCTTCCACCAGTCGTCGCTGAGGAATCTCACCCGCATATTAGGGAACGGGTAGACGATGACCCTTTTGACGCCTTGAGCCAACATCTCGTCGATCTGTCGTTTGGCTTCGTTTACGTCCGTCTGACCGTTCCAGGTCCAAAGGGGAATGAGGTCATAATCGTGAGGCGGATCCTCGAAACCTTCGTAGAGACTTTCCGTCGGACCCTGGTGGGTGCGAGCCGCTGCCGTGATTTTCGGGAAAACCCCGATCGCCAGGATTGCACCGAAAAGAAAGACCCTGTATGTAGTATTCATAACACCTCTCCCGCATCGCTGAAACGATTTTGGCGGAATTTGAGCAGCGAAATCGATGTAAACCTCGCGCACTTTGTATCACCCGACGCGTTTCATGTCAAGATAGAGTTTTCATATTGAGAATCTGTTTTTCCTGGGTCCGGCTTGATCGTAGTGCTGAGTATGGAAACTCCGGGGCGGATTCCCGGGCAAGGCGGCCATGATTCCGGGGTGAAGCCGGCCGCCGATCGGACGTCAAGCCGGCGACTTTGAGCCTCCCGTCGAATGTAACCGGATCGCCTTAGGAATGGCTGGGATGATGAATCTCTTCATGGGACACCACGAAGAACCACATGTTGCCCTCCATCTGTTCGCTGCAGTTCCTCACGGGCTTTATGCGGAAATCTTCCCAGATCCAAACCCAGACCCAATGTGGTTTGAACTTGCCCTGCGAGCAGCGGCGCATCAGGTGTGGGCTAATGTATGCTCTGCTGCCCGCCCTGGCATCTGCGCAAAGTTCAACGCGCGCCGCAATTGTTACTGCTCGGGGTCTCCGATCGCGTCCCCGGACGGGGAGTGGCGGAGTAGCTCGTCGCCGCTTGCTTGGAGCGCGGGAAACACACCGAGCGATGGTGATCTGCCTGTGTTTCTGTTGCAATGATAGACGTAAGTCCCTTTGCGGCAGCCTTGGCGTTCGTATAGGTACCGACGAAAAGAAAGTAGCGACCTCGCAATCTTGAGCAGATGTTCCGCAAAACAAGTGCTTCGTCGGCGATTGGGTACGGTGACGGCTACGGCTCTTCCAAATCCAACATGATGGGGCGCACCTGGAACCCGCGAGTGCGGATGGCGTCATACGCTAAGGTTGCAAAGAGCCACAAGCCGCCCGCAATCTTTGCCGGTGTTGAAAACCCGCAGCAAATGGCGAGACAGAACAGGGCACCAACTCCTGGCACCATGACATCGCTAACCACCTGTCCTTTTTGCCCTCTCGTCAAATAGAAGTGCTTGATAACTGCCAGATTGACCAACATATAACCGAAAAAAGCGGCCAGCGTAATTAGTTCTGCAATAAATTCATAACCCACCGCCAGTCCGCCCCCGAGCGTCAGTAGGCCGCACAGCCAGATATTGAACTGGGGAGTATTACGCTTAGGGTCGAGGTATGTGAACGCCTTGCGCGGCAGCACGCTGTCGCGGCCGAGCCCAAAAAGCAATCGGCTCGCACCCAATTGTACAGCGATGCCGCCGCTGGTCATGGCAATCACCACCACCAGGGTCATCGCGTAGAAAAGCAAATCACCTCCTACGCGTCGAGTAACGTCCATGAAGGCAGTGGCGGGGTCGTGAAATCCATTGTAATCCGGCCACACAATCTGGCTCAGATAGATGATCAGGCAAGAGAAGATTCCAATGAACACGCAGACGAGTACTAGGGCGAGCAAGATGTTGCGCCGTGGATTCTCGGCATCCTCGGCCATCGTGCTGATACTTTCGAATCCGACGTAGTTTAATGCCGCGAACGAGGTTCCCGCTACAATCGCATGCAGGCTAAACGTCTTCGGGTCATAAATTGGTTTGAATGAGAACACTCCCCAGAAACCGGCGTGGTGGAAAATATATCGAAGTGCCAGAAGGATGAAAGCCGCAAACACTCCGAACATGAAATAGAGCAGTATTTGATTGGCATGAGCGACAGAGCGAATTCCCAGCAAGTTTAGAGAAGTCATCACGGCGGACAAGGCAAATGCTAGCACCACATACGGGACATGGGGCAGGAGCCTCGCAGCGGTGAGGGATCCAAAAACGACGCAGAAAATAGGTATCAGCAGGTACTCAAGAAGCATGGCCGAACCAGCCAGAAATCCGAAGTGAGGGTTCAAGCTGCGCCCAACATAGGCGTATGCTGATCCGGCTGAGGGGTAAACAGCCGCCATACGCCCATAGCTAAGCGCCGTCAGCACCGTACCGATCATACCGAAAAGAAGGCTGATAGTAGCGTGGCCGCCAGAAAGTTTCAGTGCCAGTCCAAACACCGTTGCCGGAGCGATGGGGCTTAAGGCGATCAAGC
>Ga0302325_10021061_pt1 | contig 13663 bp, 19 predicted proteins | sample Palsa_T0_2_FD_201948 | JGI IMG/M metagenome (GOLD analysis project Ga0302325, IMG submission 201948) | Peat permafrost microbial communities from Stordalen Mire near Abisko, Sweden - Palsa_T0_2 | ecosystem: Environmental > Terrestrial > Soil > Palsa > Peat permafrost | place: Sweden: Abisko... | reverse complement strand
CCCGCGCGCAAGATCGATGTGCATCTAGAGAATCTGCAGGCGTGACCCCCTCTCGAAGGAGCAGGGCCCAATCTTCACTTCGACCCAATCGGCCGCGCTGAAGATCGGCAGCAACGTTGAGCAAAGCTTTTGCCTGGCGCGAAAGCAATTGCCATGTCGCCAAAGGCTCACAGCCCAGCGGACGGCACTGGCGAGGGTCGGGTGGGGGCTCGGTCCGCCACGTTTTTGGCTCTGCTAATGGAGAGGGGAAGCGAAGATGCTTGTTAAGAGCAAACTCGTGACAGGCGGGAAGGTTGTGGCGGCACAGTTCCAAAACGCCCCAGGTCCGCGCGTACTCGAGTATCGTTTCAGGTGGAGCATCAGAGAGTAATATAAATTCATCCAGAATTCCGCGCCCTTGCTGCTCTGCGTTGCTTCTGGTGACGATGGCATCACGGGCGACTTCTCCATCCAAAAGCCAGTGCTCGCCGGCGCGTATGCGCGCTGCATGTTTCCATACCAGATTGGCTTTATGCAATCGTACGTCGGTGACGTAGGTCCACTTGCGTCGAAGATCGATGGGACGGCTCAATCGGTTTGCGCCACGAGAATTCCGGACGGGGTCGAGCCGCGATCGCTGAAGTTTTTGATCGTCACGCAACGTCACGTCGACTTTCTTCCTCCGGCAGCTATCGTAGTACACAATCGAGCTGGAGTGGAAAGGACGGGTATCTAATTTATGAGTTGGACAGGCTGGCGAAAGCTCGCTGAAAAAGACGTCTGGTTCGATGACCATTTTGATTACGATGGACCAACCTGCTATGAATTGGCCATCCGGGGCCCGCGAGGCGGGCAACACACGACCGTGTATTGCGGTCATTCTCAGAATGAAGACAAGCGGATGCTGGACTATGGCAGCAACGGCTCGCACTTGAGTGAAATCATCGCCCAGCATCTAAAGGATGGATGGCATCTCTATTACCGTGGCTGGTGCTGTAACTCTAAGAAAGAAGCCGCAGCTATGGAGCGCAGAAGGTTGGACGAGCGGGACTACGATTGGAACATTCAGTTGAACTGTAATTGATCACCGCGGCTGCGGCGGTTCGGGCTTGTCCGCGCGCCATAGGCGCCACACGGCCTCCATCTCATCGTGGAAACCAAGATCGCCGGGATAGCGATGCGAATCCCGGATGAGGCGCGTAACGGTCAGCATGTCGTCTGCGATCGCGTCATCGACGCTCCAGAGATCCACCGGGTCCCATCCTCCGTTCTCCTCGGCATTGTGCCAGGCGAGCAGGAAATCGGCCACGCGGCGGGCCTGTCCGGTGCCCTGACGCGCCACCCGTAGCAGGCGCTCGAGGGCCTCCCAGGCCTGTTGCTGCTGCGGAGTCGAGAAGTCCATGCAGATTACCGTTCTTCCCTGCCCGAGGCTTTAGCTTTTAAAGCCAGAGGAAGACACGACGTCGGATGGATTGAAGACCTTGATGCCGGCATAGCGCGTAAACCCTGTACGGTCAAATGTAAGAATATCTCTGATGCCGTGGACCTGCATCGCGGCGACGAGCCTTGCATCGTGCGAAGTTTTACCCATTACCCCGTACTGCCGAACCAGAGCCTCCCACGCCTGATAGACGGCGGGGGTTTCCGGCAGAAAAGTGAATATGCTTTTTACTCTCTCCAATTCCGCGGCGGCCTGAGCCGGGTCCATGCCAAGGCCATTCTCTCCCAACGGGCGGGTCGCGACAGCCCACAGCTCAACCAGGTTTTGCGGGACGATATGGAGTTCATTTCCCTGCGCAGGAAGTAACTGGATCGCGCCGTCCGCGACGGCGTAAAGGGGGTGGTGAGGCTGAAGAGTGCGCAGCAGGACGCTCGTATCTACAAGCATCGCCTAAAAGCGGTCCGGATACATGCTCTCCCGGCTAACGGCTTCATCGCTTAAAAGCGGGGTCGTACGGTCGTGGCTTTCAGCCCATTCATGAAATTGGCGAGCCCATTCCTTCGGGTTGGTTTTCTGCAGGTGCGCGACCGAACCGGCAGGCTGCACATACTGGTCGGCCACATTCACCATCCATTGCTCGACGCTGAGACCGCGTATGTCCGCGGCTGCTTTGTATTCAGCTTCCTTTTCAGGGGGAAGATTAATCATCAACACCATGGGCAACTCCTGCTTCTCTTTCCAGCGTATAGGATATAGGCCCGGCTGTCACGTTTTGCAAAGCGGCCAAAGGGGTTACTTCCTTTTCCGTCCCCTGCCCCGCCGCTCGGCGCGCATCCGCTTCACCTCGTCGAGGTTTTTGAGGGAACGGGCGGCTTCAACAGCTTCCGAAAGCAGGACCGCGACGCCCGCCAGCATTTCGGGCGCCCAGCGGCGATCTTCGTAGGCGGTCTGAACGATCACTTCGATGAGGGCCACGATGATGTGCGTCTGGCTCGCGCCTTCCGCCGCCAGCTCGTCCACCACGGCCTGGAGCCGCTCGGCGTATTCAACCGTTTCAGTCATGGGGCCAGCGATAGCGGAATACCGGCCGGGTGTAAAGATGGCCCTACCTGCCGCCCTTGCCCCAATTGCAGGAGGCGTAAAGCAATTATCCCGCTAATGGATCTCTTTTTCAGCGTTCATGTTTTTCTCCTTCATGGATTTTGCGGGTTGCGAATGCAACCCGTTGCCACGTGGCGAACGTGGGGAGGCAAGGGCAGGCGGAAAACGAGAAAGATCGTCTGTCGTTATTGGGAAGGGACCCAAAAACGCAACGATCTCCTGCGACGTTTTGCGCTTGCGCGCGCCAGGGGCGAAGCCCCTTAGCAATTCGCGAAAGTGATCGTTACCGGATGGCCGGGACTTCATGGCCCGGTGCGCGTGAGCGCGTAGAGCCCGGTCCGCCCCGCGGGCGGATTCGCCGAGGGGGACAAGAGCAGCCCTTGAAAGGGAGCGCTGTCGATCTTAACGGCGGAGAGTTTGGTGGGAAGGCGGATAGCCAAGGTCGTCCCTGGCAGCCGCAGAAAAGCCGATAATGGCTTCGTGAAAATGTTGCGATAGGTCAGTCTTAATGCCTTCCCACTTGCCCTCGCGGACTATTGCCAAGAAATCGTGCCCGGCAAGCAACTGTATCCACCTTTTTGCCTGTTCCCCTATATCTGTAACTCTCGCGAGAGCGACGTCAGAAAAGAACAACGGCGCGACGAAACCAACATCGCCGTATTCATCAAAACTCGCCTGCAGTTGTTCCCGCGCTTCCCTCACTGGTGCTGAATCGTCGCTTACAACCTGAGCGGCCACGGCTTTACGGACTTCGGTGAAATTTATCAATTGCGCATGCAGCTTGGGGAGAGAGGCGTAGATTTTAATGTAGAGGTCTTTTTTTGTGTCCCACCGGCGTTGCCGATCCCACATCCGGTCTGCAATTTCGGACTTCACCCGTTCGGTTTCGCGGACTTGGTCAACGAGCTTTTGGATGTCCTGGTGAGTCGCTAGATTCTCGGCCTTTTTGGCGAGGTACTTGGCCAGGTAGTTCTGTGCCCAGAACATCCATAGCGAGCCTACGATCGCCATGCCCACTGCACCACTCAAAAATGGTGTCAAAAGCTGCCAGAACATTTTTCCGCCTTCTGTTGTAGAGTGTATCTCGTCCTACTGAGGAATGACCTTTCCTCGGCCGGGCAAATAGCGCAACATAAAGGAAGTTATGCGGCGCTGGTGGCCGGTAAGCTGGTGAAGCACGGGCCGGGCGGTAGGGAAAGCAGCAATGTGTGCGGGAACGATTAAAGAAAAGGTCCATTCCCTGCGAACGGGCTCTCACGCAGGGCCCGCCCTCTCCGGTTTCGCTGGCTTCGGACCGCGCCACAGCCGCCATACTGCGGAGATTTCTTCGCTAAATCCAAGCGCGTCCGGGTAGCTATGCGAATCCCGGATCAGACGCGTAACGGTCAGCATGTCGTCTGCGATCACGTCATCGACGTTCCAGAGATCCACCGGGTCCCATCCGCCGTTTTCCTCGGCGTTGTGCCATGCCAGCAAAAAATCTGCGACGCGGCGAGCCTGGCCGGTATCCTGACGGGCGATCCGTAGCAGACGTTCGAGGGCCTCCCAAGCTTGCCGTTCGTGAGGACTGGAGAAATCCATGAGGGGAACTTATTCGTGAGGAATTTCAACTTCGACATAGCTGCCCGGCGTAGCCGCATTCACCGCGTCAACGACGCGTTCCACGTGCGCTCGAAGGGCGGGCCATTGCGGAGTGCCGATCACCACGATGGCAATCCTCCGACCTTCAAGGTTCTGCTGATAGCGCATGTTTTTATCCGGCGTGACGAACACGTTGAACCCTGACTCTTCAGCGACGTTTAACAAGTCGCCGTTCCTGAGGGTATCCCATCCTTGCTGTGCGGCCGTTCTGACGCTATGACCCTTGAGAAACGGCCGGATGGGTACAGGCGTGGACTGATCGAAAAGAACGCGCATCAGTGATGCGCTGGGGCGGGCGTATCGAGACTGCGGGCGGCGAATTCGATAACGGCCTTCACCTGTTCGCGGTCAAGCCCGTCGAACCATTCCATGATGTCGTCGATGTTGGCTCCCGCTTCGATGTTTTCAAAGATGGCCGCCACCGGCATGCGGGTGCCGCGTAAAACCCATGCGCCGCTCACCTTACCGGGAACGCTTTCAACGGCGGGACATTGTGACCAATCAAGCGCTGCCATTGGATTGAACTCCTTTATTTAAGCCAATACTGCTCTTTTTCCAGCGTATAGGATATGGGACCGCCTGTCACGTTTGCAAGCGGCTCCCTTCCCTGCCCCCGCCCTGCACGTTAAGCTCTGGTGATGGACGAGGAACTGGAGCGATTCAAGCGCGACCTCAAGCTGCAGGAATACGCCGCTTCCATCGGATATGAGCTTGATGGGCAGGAGAGCTCGAAGCGGGAGCTCGTCATGCGCCGCGGCGGCGATAAAATCTCGATTCGGAAGGACGCGGACGGACACTACGTCTACTACTCGTTCCGCGACGAGAAGGACCATGGCACGATCATGGATTTCGTCATGCGCCGGCAAGGCAAGAATTTCGGGGAAGCCCGGAAGGTCTTGAGGATTTATACAGGCGCGGTCCGGCCGGCTTCCCTGCTCGTCTACCAGCATCTGGACCCTGCCCCCCGGTTTGACCGTAAAGCCGTCCAGATGGCCTGGGATGCGGCCAAGGAGCTCCGCTGGCATGATTATCTCGAGCAGGAGCGCCGCCTGCCCCGCCGGCTGCTCCTCTCGCCGCGGTTCCGGGGCCTGCGGGTCGATGCCCGCGGGAATGTTCTTTTCCCGCATTACGACGATGAGGGCTTGTGCGGCTTTGAAAAGCGCAACCGGAGTTTCAAAGGGTTCGCCGATCTCGGGGAAAAGGGCCTCTGGCTATCGGCTGCGGAGCCTACGGACGCGGCCCTGGTAGTGGGCGAAAGCGCGATCGACTGCATATCCCATGCCTGCCTGTTTCCCTCCCCTGCCCGCTACGCCTCGATCGCTGGCGGCATGAGCGAGAAACAACCGGTTCTGCTCGCCGCGGCGATTGCTGCCCTGCCGCCCGGCGCCGAGGTCGTCTGCATCACCCACGACGATGCGGACGGCAACCGGTATGCGGAAGTGATTCGGGAGGTTTCACTGGCGGGTCGTTTTCGCCTTCACCGTCCTTCAGCTGTCAAGGACTGGAACGACGTGCTGACTTCGGAGGGCGGCTTGCATTCTTTTCCTGCTGGCCCGTAGCGGTTTCAGTCGTATATTGGGAGTGTTTTGGTGGGAGTTTACGTGGTCTTGGCCTTCTGCTGGCCGTTCTGCGCTTTTTCCACAGGTTCGGGGGATGGTTAAAGAGAAGGATATATCTTTAAGGGTAAAAGGATAAAGGGCTGTAGGTTATTGATCGCGCATGATTTAGTTGCTTGACTCGCCAGTTATTCCTACCGAATCGATGGCACTCGCCAGTTATTCCTACCGTTAATCGCTTCACCCGCCAGCTAAACCTACTGAAATTGGGTGCCTGCTGGGCTGGGACGGCCCTTGCCGCCACTCAAACCTACCGGGTTTGGCGGTTGCCGCCAGCTATTCCTACCGATGTGGACTGTGGAAAAACCCTTGCCGCCAGCTATTCCTACCGCGACCTGCCGGCTGAACCTACCGGGATTCAGCGTGACTCGCCACCTATTCCTACCGTCTTTGAGCTGCTCTGCCGTTTATTGGCGGCTTTCACTTCGCGAACGAAGGCGCCAGAGGGCCAGATTTTAAAGATCACGTCGAGGAGCTTCTTCCGGGGCCCGGTGATGTCCCGGCGTTCGTAGGAGGAGAGGATTTCGCCCTTCGTCAGGTCCTTGAACGCCGTCTCCACGGCTTCTATCGCGGCCCGCTCGCGCGCGTAGGAGGTTAGGAGGCCGCTATCCCGCTTGATGGTGCTGTAGCGCATCTCAAAGGGCTTGGAGAGCTCGGCAAAGGTGTATTTGAGGACGAGCTGCTTGTGCAGCCAGCGGGCAAGCTGGGTGCTGTGGCTCATCATCCGGTGATAGTTGAACTGTCGGTAGGTGACCTGGTCGATGCTCCCCGTGACGAAGGGGTGAAACTGCGCGGCCCATTTGGCCTTGGGATCGTCTTTCAGCTTCTTCTGGGAAACCGCGATGAGCGAGGGCAGGTAAGCCGATATCGCCATCGCCTCCCCCTTCCCTTCGCTCTGGGCCCTGATTTCGATAATGGATTTGGAGAGGATTTCAAGGGCGAGATTGACTTCCTGGTAGGACCGGGCATGGCCGCGCTTGGCGAGCTCCTCGCGCAAGGCGTACATGCTGAACACGACGCCGCTACGGTAATTGGGCTTGTCGAAGAACCCGGCCTGCTGATCTGCGGCCAGCTTGCGGAGCGCGTCCTCGACGAGCTCCTCGTTCGCGCTCGGGTAGAAATCGCGCGGCCGGCTGTCCTGATCCTCGTCCTCGACCCGCGCGGGTGCGATAACCCGCGCGGGCGAGATAGTACAAGAGTAGCTGCGGCCCCTGTAATGAAACTCGGCCGTGTAGTTCTCCAGGAACCGGCCGCCTTCCCGCGCCTTGTTCATCGCCTGCCGGCTGACCGCATAGCGCGGCACGCTGTCCCAGAGGTCGATGGCGTTCGAGAATCTTTCCCGCTCATCCTCGGTGTTGGCGAGAAAATTCTGGAAAAGGCTGAGCTGCGCGTTTTCGAACTCGGTAGGTTTGGCTGGCGGGTGGAAAGATTCCTTGGGAGGGATGATCGCGGGAAGCTGGTCCTTGAGGATGTCTCCGGCGCTGACGAAGCCGCCGCGGTCTTTGTGGTTATTCACTCTGCCCTGCCCTGTTCCGTCATGTTCGAATCGCAGCGTTTAAAAGTCTATGCGGCTTGCTCCGGGTTTTCAAGTTGGCGCTTCAGAGCTTCGAGGCCAAATTCAAGGATCTGGCCGATCGTCCAGTTTTCTTTGTCGCGGTGCGCTTCATAGATCTCGTTGATGAGCGCCTGCGCATGTTCGCTGATTTTCGCGCTGAGCTGGATGTTGCGGCCCGTACGCCGGCGCCGGTCCAGCTTCTTGGCCGGTTTTTTCGGCGCGGGTTCGCGGCTGACGAGCCCGGCTTTCGCGGAGGCTTCCCGTATAGCCTCTACGGCCGCCTCCGGTTGCTTGACGGGCTGTTTGGGCGTGAAACCCGAGACATCGATCTCAGGAATGGCGGGAGCGGCAAGCTTGGCGCGTTCAGCCATTGACGGCCTCCTTCATCTCGGCTGGCCGGAGCGCGGCGACGACTTCCGAGGCGTATTCCCGGGCGTTCCGGATGGCCTGTTCGAGATTGGGCACATCCTTCGGATCGAGCGTTTCCAGGCTACCCCCGAAAGAGAACACCGCCTTGAACGGGGTGCGCTCATGCAGATGTTTGGAAAAACACGGAATATTATTTTCTATAACGCCTTGCTCGATGGCGCGGAACTCGCGCGGCTTGATGAGCGGGTTGGTGCGGGTCCACAAAACGTAATAGGGGATATGCCGGCGGGCCGCCCTCGCCTGTTGCCTCACTACATTGGCGGCGGTAATGGCCTGCTCGGCATCCAGCATGGACCCCTGGACTGGGATGATCACGAGATCCGCGCTGCTGATGGCAAGCCCCACCATCATCGAGGCGGTGCCTTCCAGATCGACGAGCACGAAGCCCGTCTTGGCGGCGGCGTTGTCGATTTCATCCAGGATCGTGGTTTCGGACGTGGCCTGAAGAACGGTGATGCCATCGGGTATCTTGGCGCGGCGGCTCCAGGACGCGATCGGTTTATTACGGTCCGCATCGATGATCGTCACGCTGGCCTTCGCGAGGGCGAGTTGCGTCGCAAGAATGACGGTTGACGTTGATTTTCCGACTCCCCCCTTAGGATTGGCAAAAACGATGGTTGGCATGCGGGTTTCTCCTAATGAAAAAACATGGTATCCCGGAAGCTTTCAGAAAGTCAATACGTTCCAGGAAGCATCCTGTATTCTGTAAGAACGCAGAAAGCTTTCGGAATACTACTAGCTTTCTGAAAGCTTTCTGTTATAGCAGAACATCTAAGGCCATCTGACGCCGCTCTTCATTTTCCTAGGGGCAGGGATATCACGGTCTCGAACCGTTCAAAATCATTTGTGATCGCTTGGGCTAGTTCCATGAGCTGGCGAAGCAGGTCCTGCGCGTCGCTACAGCTAATCTCCAACCGGCCTGCGGTGAGGCGTATCGTCGCAGGCAGGCCCTCAATCTGGCGCTCTGCGAGGTCCGGCGCCACGGGGATCACGATCCTGCGCACCGCAAAATCACGGCGGGCCCGGCCCAGTTCGGCCCCCAGACGCTCGCGGCGGCCGACATCAAGCGCATAATCGCCGCTGGAGGCAATCTTGCGAAGTTGGCGGAGCAGGGCAGGGCGGTCGATCAAGAACGTCCTGCCGGCCTGGTATCCGCCAAAGCGGCGCATCAGACGAATGGCGGTGCGCCGCTGGACGCCGAGCAGTTTTTCCAGCATTGCGCGGTCTACAACCGGCGTGGTAAGCTCTTCCAAAGCCTCCAAAGCCACCGTAACTCGTTGCAACCATTCAGCCGGGCGCGACATTTCAGTAGAAGCTTCTCTTCTTAATGTTATGTCACAATTGGGACACCTAGGTATCCCCCAGGAGCCAAAGGGCGTGGAGGTCACTTATGCGTCGTGGCCTTGCAAAGGATCACGCGGAAAGGCCCATGTTTGCCTCCAGGTGTTCTCAAGGACCTTCCATAACTCAGTCACATCGGGGGTAAGGCTTATCATCGGTCCGTCCATATAGGTCACTGTGGCAGGCATCAGACCAATGCGCATCCAATCTCCATCCTTTTCGCTTTTTCCCTGAACAAAAAACCCAAATGGCATGATGTCGGTGACTTTGAACTCGATCGAAGCCCCGAGTTCCGCTCCAGGATTATTTTCTTTCAGTAGGTGGAGATCGTGTAATTGGCTGCGAATAAGGTGTTTTATGTTATCGACGTTCTGACCGTCACGCCGCAACCGAAATCGTGCTCTCAAGAGGGGAGAATCCGGGTCCGTCAATAACACCCGCACATTCGCTCCGTTACTCAAGGCTATGCTGAAAGTCTCAATCATTCTGCCGGTGTTGAGAAAGTACGTCGTCTGCACCCGGAGTTCGGAGCCAAGGCCCGCCTCGCGCATCGTATCCTTGACCAAGTCGCTTTCCCATTTAGGGGCAATCGTGATGCCCCGCCGATTTGCTGCGCTCAGCGGAGCTTCTGGCGAGAATTGATTTAACGATTCCGACCTATATTCGCTTAGCGGCTCATAAGCGTGGCCCTTGCCAGTCCAAATTGTAATGATCACTCGGTCGTTCGCCCCAGGACCATCCGCTGCATAGAAGCGTTTGAGCGCCGCAGCCAAGGCTCCGGCCAGTTTCTTCCTAGCGTCCTCAAGAGCTGTCACACCGATTTCGTCATAGAACTCTTCGAGAACATCCTTCCCGCTAGTAGCCCTCTGCTGTCCACTGAACCGTCCATCGCGTTTGAGCCCGATCAGAAATCGAAGCAGCGGAACGCGCAATTCGCCCTGCATCAGGGGGTCACGGGAGAGCTTTTCAATTTGGGCGTCTACTTCCCGGTCAGTTGGGGCAGTTTGCTCGGTTTCGGTCAGTTTTTTTATAGGCATACACGTAAGGTAGGGGCCGTCACGGTGAGTACCCTAGCTTTCTAGTGTAAGAGATGGCCGCCAGTTGTGGGTAGTTGTTGCCACGGTCTCGTGTCTTTCTTCGACCATCGTCGCGTCTTCAAAGTGAGCCAGGTGAAGATTTGGGCAGACCTCAAAGGAGACGTTCTCAAGCATTGCGCCGGTGAAGTCCGCATCTTCAAGATCACAGTTTTTGAAGGTTACATCCTTTAGGGCGGCACCTCTGAACCTGGCTTGTCTCAAGTCTGAGAAATCGAAGTCGGTTCTGGTGATAGACGCTTTGGAAAAGTCGACGCCATCGAGATCAAGGGCATTGAACTTACGCCGTCCGGACCTTACGCCAAACTCTAGATGAAGACGGGCGCCAAAGCGACCGCCGCTCGCAACCCAGCGCTGATGCTGGAACAGCTCACGAGTTTGTGTCTGGGTCGGATCATCGACATGGGGGGCACACTCCCCAAAATCCTTTTTCAACCGCCTGGCAAGTGATTCTCGCGTCATCGGCATTGTTTGGCATAAGAGTCGCTGACTTGTCAAATCCGTAACTCCCCAAAACTCCCGGAACGGTACGTGAGGGTCTTGGTTATGCTGCGGGCGGCGGGCACCATGACTAATAACGAACAAGGAGTTGAACACATGGTGCTCTGTCACAACGATACGAATTGGCAGCTCGGCGGACCCCCGCGGGCGATGTTCGAATTGCGCCACCGTCGGTTCTTCGTGGAGCATGGGTGGCGGGCGGGGCTCCTGGCATATCGCGGCATCGAATTCGATAAATACGATACGCCCGCCGCAACATACCTGGTTTGCAGGGACGAGCACGGTGCGATCGCAGGGTCGGTTCGGCTATCGCCTACCGACCTTCCGTACATGCTACAGGAGAACTGGCCGGAGATGTGCGCCAAGCGCCCGCTGCCGGAAACCGCCGCGGCGTGGGAATTCACGCGCTTCGTAGTTGAGAGATCGCTGTCCGAAGAGATACGGAAATCGACTAAGGCCGAACTCGTAGCAGCACTCTTCGAATACGGGCTCATGAACGGCATCGAAGAAATGATCGGCGTCGCGCCACCCATCGTCTGGCGGCGTATTTTTGTTGAGGCCGGCTGTGCCCTTGAGTATCTCGGCCCGGAAAGATCCATCGGGACTGATATCTGCGTCGCTGGTTTGCTGCGGATCAATGCGGCGCAACTGGCGAAGGTGCGAATGACCACCGGGATTACAGGGCCGGTTCTGTTTCGCCCGAACAGCGATGGCGGGTCGCACCAAGGTGAGACCGCATGATGATGCTACCGACAAGAGAAGAGTGGCTGCAGGCGCTCGTGGGGAGCCTTCGCCCGGTCTTCAGTGAGACGGGCATCAATATTCCCACCAACATCCGCGTAGCCTGCGGATGGCCGCGCGTACGGGGCGGCACCAGTCGTCATGTGATCGGGCAGTGCTGGCCAACGGTCGTGAGCAAAGATGGCACCTCCGAGATTTTTGTGTCGCCCGTTCTTGACGACGGGGTGGAAGTCGGCGCCGTGCTCGTTCACGAGCTCATCCATGCCATCGATGATTGCCGGAATGGGCATCGCGCGGCGTTTCGGAAGATCGCGCTCGCAGTCGGCTTGGAGGGGCCGATGCGCTCCACAGTTGCGGGACCGTACCTGAGACAGCGTTTAAACGTTCTCTGCGCGAAGCTAGGTTCCTATCCGCATGCGTGCCTGGGCACGCCAATCAACAGTCCTAAACAAGCCGACCCCGCCATTGTCCCTTCGAGCGGTAAGTCGCAAGGGACGCGGCTTCGCAAAGTCGTATGTAACCGGCCGGATTGCGGCTACGCAATCTGGACGACGCGCAGGTGGCTCACTGTTGGAACGCCGTTGTGCGCGTGCGGCAGCATCATGCGGGAAAAGACCGCAGAGGCGGAGAGCGTTTAAACGCTCTCTGCCGAATTAGACGTCAGGCCGTCGCTGCATTCCCCGGCGCGGACCGGACCGGATTTGATTCACGAGACTCACGTTTTACCAAGAGAGGAAAGCCATGTTCGAAAAGCTAAAAGCTTTTGTAAATCGCCACATCAACGGGGCAGGGCAGGGGAGCGGGCAACCGCCTCCGACTGCAACCCCAACGCCCGCGCCGGCCGCTAAACCGTCCGACGCGCCCATCCAGGACATGCCCGGCCATATGCGCGGCGTTCTCGACGAGCTCTTTACGCACGGGCTCAAGGCGGCGGAGGAGGCCGATGAACTCAGCGAAAACCCAAGCCGGCGGGCAGTGCTGCAGGAATATGCGGTGGGGCGGGTCAGTTGCCTGTATCTCGGACCATTGGACCCCATCAACAACCCCGGCGATGCCGCGATCAAGGAGGCGATCGAGACGGCGAAAGCGCGGGAGCGCAAACTTGAAAACGATCTCCTGCGCGCCGCCGCGGCCCGTAATGAGGCGCAGCGCAATGTGCCGGCCGATCAGCCGCCACCCCGTCCGAGCCTGCTCGTCATGGTAATGGCGATCATCGGCTTCGCGCTCGCCTACGGCGCCAGCATCAATGAATTGCCGCTCTTCAAGGCCATTGACGATGACGTCCTGGCATTGATCTTTAGCATCATCATCGGCGGCGCACTTGGCTGCCTGTGCGTGTGCTCGATGTTCGGCCTCAAAGTTCACGATGCTAAGACATCGGCGACCTGGTCCCCCAAGCCGGACAATCCCGCCTGGCAGCTGATCGCCGGAATCGTCATGATCGCCGCCTTCGGCCTGGTGCGGTCCTACGCCGCCACCGGTCCGCGGGACTGGATGATTACCTTCGGGCTGATGGGCGTCGACCTGGCGGTGCTGATGTACGCCAAAGGCGAAGCGGCGCGCCATCGCCAGCGCGAGGATATCTGGGCGCAACGCTGCGACGCTAGGCACCACAAACTGCTGGCCGCCGAGATTAGCGAAGCGCAGCATGCCTTGATCGAGGCGGATTTCGAAAGGGCCAAGGCCGAGAGGCGGGCAGCGGAAGCCCGGCAGGAAGCGCGCCTGCGCTTCTGTTTCGACTTCGAGGCAATCGCGCGCGCCGCTATTGCCGCGATCGATGAAGGCTATTTCCGGGGTATCGACAAAGTGAATGGCCGTTTTGCGGCCGGGAAAGGACTAAACGATGAAACCAATAACGCTACTTTTAACGGGGCTGATTTTCGTAATCGGCCTCATAATCCTGATTTTGGCGCGGCAAACGGTCGTGCGGACGGCCCCACCACAGGAACATCTCGGAATGGTCATCGATAATTCGGCATCGCAGAACCTGAATTGCGAGGCCCTGCCCGTCATCGCGCTGGACGCGCTCTCCGGGATGCATATCGGCAAACGATCCAGGATCAGTATTTTTACCCTGGGATCACCCGTTTCGAGTTGGGAGCCGGTAAAGGCGATAGACATGGCGGCGCCGCGCAAGGGCGGGTCGATGTTCGGCGGTTCATTTACGGATGAGTTGAAGAAGGCCTGCGCGGGTTTCGCGCAGGTCGACTCCAGCAGTATTTTC
>Ga0302325_10021058_pt1 | contig 13664 bp, 13 predicted proteins | sample Palsa_T0_2_FD_201948 | JGI IMG/M metagenome (GOLD analysis project Ga0302325, IMG submission 201948) | Peat permafrost microbial communities from Stordalen Mire near Abisko, Sweden - Palsa_T0_2 | ecosystem: Environmental > Terrestrial > Soil > Palsa > Peat permafrost | place: Sweden: Abisko... | reverse complement strand
TTCTGGAAGAACGCGGTTATCGGGTAAGAAGATTTCGAAACTTGGAGTTGATTGGGAATTTCGACGGCGTGATGGAGGCCATATTCCATGCGCTTCAGGCAAGCGGATAGACACCCCTCACCCGCACTCGAGCAATTTGCAACACCGTGTTCTGCATCCCTCTCCCTCGAGGGGAGAGGGGAAATTCGATGCGTTGCGCCAAAGGCGCAGTTGTGCGAGCCAGGCTTAATCTTCTCCTCTCCCCTTGAGGGAGAGGGATGCCGTACGGGGTTTCGAAATCTGAAATGGCGCGGGTGAGGGGTGCTCTCGAAAGCAAATGCGCTATCCCTTCTCATACCTTTCCTTCAGCAACGCATACAGCGCCCGCGCCGTATTCGTCTCCGCGCCTTTGCGGCGGCCCGGTTTGGGGCGGTCGATCCAGGCGGGGATGTCGAGATGCACCCAGCTCTTCGCCTTCTCGACGAAACGATTGAGAAAGAGCGCCGCCGTGATGGCGCCGCCGAGGCTGTAGTCGGGGCTGTTGTTGAGATCGGCAATGGGACTCGCGATTGCCGAGTCGTAGCCGTGCCAGAGAGGCAGGCGCCACATCCAGTCGTGCTCGGCGCTCGCGTGCTTCATCAAATCGCCTGCAAGTTTTTCGTCGTCGGTGAAGAAAGGCGGCAGATCGAATCCGGTCGCCGCACGCGCGGCGCCGGTGAGTGTGGCGATATCGATGAGGAGTTCGGGCGCTTCGCTGTCGGCCTCCGTCAATGCGTCGGCGAGCACAAGACGCCCCTCCGCATCCGTATTGCCGATTTCGATCTTCAAGCCCTTGCGGCTGGGGATCACATCGCCGGGCCTATAGGCCGAACCAGAGACGGAATTTTCGACGGCCGGAATCAGCACGCGCAGGCGCAAATCCAGCTTTGCATCCATGACCATATGGGCGAGAGCGAGCACGGTCGCCGCACCCCCCATGTCCTTCTTCATCATCAGCATGCCGGCGGAGGTCTTGAGATCGAGCCCACCCGAATCGAAACACACGCCCTTGCCCACAAGCGTGACCTTCGGTGCGCCCGCGCGGCCCCAGCGCATGTCGATGAGGCGAGGCCGCCGCACCGAGGCGCGGCCGACCGTATGAACGAGCGGGTAATTCGCCTTCAGGAGCGCTTCGCCCACGATCAGCTCAATCTTCGCGCCGTGACGTTTGGCCAGGCCTTGCGCCGCCGCCGCGAGTTCTTCCGGGCCCATGTCGTTGGAGGGTGTCGTGATCAGGTCGCGGCCGAGAAACACGCCCTCGGCGATGCGCGAAACGTCTTCACCGTCGACGCCTTCGGGCAGGACGAGTTTCGGCTGCACGCGTGTCTGCGTGCGGTAGCGATCGAAAGCATAGAAGCCCAAAAGCCAGCCGAGTGCAGCGTGAGCGCCGCCGACATCTTCCGGCACATCCCCCAGCGCGTAGGTGCCGGCAGGAAGCGATTCCGAGAATTGGGCGAGCGCCAGCGGATCGCCGCCCTTGCCGAGCCCCAGCACGACCGAGCCGACTGCGCCCTTTGCATCGGGCACGGGCAACAATTCGCCGCTCCTGGCGACAAATCCCGCCTGCGACAGCCAATGCGAGTCGCGGGGGCCGCGCCGTGCCAGCCAGGCCTTGAGGTCCTTCTGCAAAACCGCGTGAAGCGGCACTGCATGTTTTGCACGTCTGACGAGGGCTGGATGCATACAGGAATCCTTTGCGCGATTGTGGGGGCGAACTTAAGAGTGGCGCTCCTCTTCCGCAATCGGAGCCCACCATGACCTATACGCTGATCGTCGGCACCAAGAACTGGTCGAGCTGGAGCCTCAGGCCCTACATGGCGCTGCGCCACATCGGCGTGACCTTCGGGGAAGAACTGATCCCGCTTCGTCGCGACACCACCAGCGCTGAGGTCCAGAAACGTTCGCGATCGGGGCGCGTGCCGCTGCTCGAAATCGATGAAGGGGGCGCGCATTACACGGTGTGGGACAGCCTTGCAATCTGCGAGACGCTGGCCGAGCGCCATCCGGAGGCGAAACTCTGGCCCGACGATGCGAAGGCGCGCGCGCTGGCGCGGTCCTATTCGGCGGAAATGCATGCGGGCTTTCCCGATTTGCGCGATCAGCTCACGATGGAATTTGCGCGCAAATTCGCGATGCCCGATTTGCGCGAGGCGACCGTGAGCCAGATCGCGCGCATCATTGCGGCCTGGGGCGATGCGCTCGCCGAGTACGGCGGCGCGGGCGGGTTTCTCTTCGGCCGATTCTCCGTCGCCGATTGCATGTATGCGCCGGTCGTTTCGCGCTTCCGCACCTATGGTGTGGCGCTTCCTGCGCCGCTCGAAGCTTATTGCGAAAGAATGATGGCGTTGCCTGCCATGGTCGATTGGGGTCGGGCGTCGAAGGCGGAAGTGGATGCCGGGCTGGCCTAATCCCTGTTGGCCTAACCCCGGCCGGCGCTGACGCCCATCTCGCGATAGAATCGCGCGGCTCCGGGATGAAGCGGCGCGGGCATGGTCCTGGTCGCGCTCTCCAGCCGGATCAGCCGGGCGCTCGGATGAGCCGCATCGAGAAGCGCGCGGTTGGCGGGATTAAATAGCGCCTTCGTCATGCCGTAGACGAGACCGGGCGACACCGCATCATTGACGATCAGGACGGCGTGCACGCCGACGGTCTCCGTTGCGCCGCGGCCGTTGGCATAGTCGTCCGCGGGAATCGTTTCCGCGGTCAGTCCCGGCTCTTCGGCGAGAAGGCGTTGGCGCCCAGCCCCGTCGATGGGGACGAGTCGCGCCTTGCCGCCGGCGATCAGGCTGCGGACGAGTTCGACGGGCGCGCCGCCCACGAAAAAGAACGCATCGATCTCGCCACGCTCGAGACTCTGGGCTGCCACCTCGGGCGGATCGTTGATCGCTTTCAGCCGCCACTCGGAAATGCGATACGCCGCGAGAACCTCATGTGCCGCGCTGGCCGTGCCGGAATCGGCGACGCCAAGTGCGACTCGCTTTCCCTTGAGGTCGGCGATTTTCTCGATATGCGCGGCCGTGGCCGCCACGACATGGACTTCTTCCGGGAACAGATCGGCAATCAGGCGCACATGGCTCTGTGGTCCGTCTTTGCGGAAATCGCCTTTTCCGGACACGGCTTCGGCAACGATATCGGATTGGGCGAGGGCGCCGTCGGTGCGGCCGGCATTGACGTCGAGGACGTTGGCAATCGAACCCGGGCTCGAACGAACGGACGCCACCAGGCCCGCAGGGCCGCAAACGCCGGCAAGGTCGCAGCGCGCGACCCCCGGAGGATGGCTGACAATTCCGGCGATCGCCTGACCGACCGGGAAATAGGTGCCGCCCGTCGATCCCGTCGCGAGCACGAAGGATACCCGCGAGGCCTGGGTCTGCGCCGAGCCCAGGGTTGCGACCCCAAAGCCCGCAAGCGCGAGGAGACTCGCGGCGAGGAAGGCGACCAAGGCGATGAATCGGCGTTTCATGGATGAATAGAACACACCTATTGCGTCAATATTTCGATGAACCAAAGGCGCGGTCGGCACAATCTCGGTAAAATGCTTAAACGTTTGTTGAGCGTTGCCCCTGCATGCTGGCCCTCGGATTTTGCCGAGGGCAAACCATGAATCACACTTTCGTCCGCACTGCCGCCATTGTCGTCTGCGCCGCCTGGGCCGCCAGTTGCGGTTCCGTTCTGGCGGCCGATCAGGCTGTTCCAGCCGGAAATCAACCGGCTACCAGCGCGCCGACGGCGACGCTCGAGGGTGAAATCGCGCGCGCGCATGATTTGCGAGTGAAAGGCTCCTACCAGGATGCCGCCAGAGCCCTTAGCCAGCTCATGCTGATAGCGCCCGACGATGCAAGGGTGGTGGGAGAATACGGCAAGGTTCTGGCCCAGGAAGGCCGCTCTGCGGATGCCGTGCCCTTCCTCGAGCGCGCGGTCCAGCTCCAGACAAACGACTGGACGCTGTATTCGGCGCTGGGCGTGGCCTACGACCAGTCCGACAATCACGCCAAGGCGCGCACGGCTTACGAGCATGCGCTGTCGCTGAAGCCTGGTGCTCCGGAAGTGCTCAATAATTATGGCGTCTCACGGATGCTTGCGGGCGATCTCGATGGCGCGCAGCGCTACCTGGCGCAAGCCGCGCAGGCAGGCGGCACCAATCCCAAGATCGCAGCCAATCTCGTACTCCTCGCCGGCATGCGGCCGACACGACTCATGACGGCCGCGCCGGAACGGCTTGCGGCCCAGGCACCGGCCTATGGCCCGCGTGAGGCCTTCGGCACGCCAAAACCGCTCGTCGTGATGCAAAGGGTACCTGTCGACCCCAAGGCGGGTCCGGTTGCGCGCCACACCCCGCCGAAGCATGTCCTGGCCCGGACGTTCGCGCACAAGCCGAAGCTTACAACTGCCAAACTCCGCCAGCGGCAAACCGCTGCCGTTGCCGCGCCCCTGCCCTCGCTGCGCACGGCGGCCGACGGGCAATAAGCCGTTTCCCTTTCATGCGTCATTCCGGCCGTCATTCTGGCCTTTGCGGGAATGGTACGCCAATTCGAGGACGAAAATCGCCTCAGTGATGGAACGTCGCCATCACCTTCATGATCGCCGGGCCCAGGATCACCACGAAGAGGCAGGGCAGGAAGAAAATGATCATTGGAACGGTCAGCTTCGCCGGCAGTGCTGCGGCCTTCTTTTCCGCTTCGTTCATCCGCATCTCACGGTTTTCCTGCGAGGTCACGCGCAGCGCCTGACCGAGCGGTGTGCCGTACTGTTCGGCCTGGTTGAGCGCCGACGCCACAGCCTTCACGCCGGGATGCCCGGTTCGCTTTGCAAGATTTTCGAAGGCCTGTGGGCGTTCGGGAAGGTAGGACAACTCGGCCGTGGTCAGCGCCAGCTCTTCAGCCAGCTCCGGGGATTGCGCACCGATTTCGGCAGCCACCTTGGTGAAGGCGGGCTCGATCGACATGCCGGATTCCACGCAGATCAGCATTAGGTCGAGCGCGTCCGGAAAGGCGCGCATGACCGACGCCTGGCGCTTCTGGACCATGTTCGAAATGAAGATGTCGGGCATATAGAAGCCGAACAGCGCCGCGCCGAACGCGGCCGCGAGCTTGGTCAGGCTCGCCCACGCAAAATGGGTCATGACGAAGAGATAAAACAGCGTCACGAGGAAAACGACCGGCGGCATCACGAAACGGAAAAACATGAAGGCGATCAGGGGCGCCTGACCGCGCCTGCCGGCGCGTGCAAGCTTTTCGCGCGTGCCTTCGGATTCGAGGATGTTCGACAGCTTCAGCCGCTCGACCGTGTGCTTCATGAATGAGACGGGTTCTGCCCTCAGAGGATTGCGCTTGTTAAGCGACGCGTGATGGCGCTGACGCAATTCCTCGCGGCGTTCGGAGACGGCCTTCATGCGGGCACCGAGCTTGTTGCGCTCGAGAAGCGGCAGCCCCAGCGTCACGACGGTCGCGAACGCAAATATCGCGACGATGGACGTGATCACGAAGCTCGGATCGAAAAGGAGGTTCAAGAAGCCGAGATTGTCCATGAGTCCCTCCTCAATGCTTGAAACTGATCATCTTGTGCATGACGAAGATGCCGACCGACATCCACACCACGCAGGCCAGCAGCATCAGATTGCCCATCTTGGTGATGAACAGCTGCTTGATGTAGTCCGGCGTCGAAAGATAGACCATCCCCATGACGGCGGGCGGCAGCGAGCCGATGATCATGGCGGAGGCCTTGGCCTCGGACGACATCGCCTGGATCTTTCCCTGCAGGCGCTTGCGGTCGCGCAGTACGTTCGCAAGATTGGTGAGCGCCTCGGAGAGGTTGCCGCCCGATTTCTGCTGCACCGTCATCACGATGGCGAAAAAGCTCACTTCGGAAGTGGGAATCCGCTCCAGCATGCGCTTCAGGCCCTGTTCGAGCGAAACGCCGATCTTCAGGCCTTCGCAGAGCGTGGCGAATTCCTGCGCCACAGGCACGGGCCCTTCCTTGGCGACGATCTTCAGGGCTTCGATCGTGGGCAGGCCGGATTTGACGCTGCGCACGATGACGTCGATGGCGGTCGCAAATCCGGCGGTGAACTTCTTCAGGCGACGTTTGCGCAGGAACGACAGCACCCAACGCGGCAGCCCGAAGCCCACAGCGAACCCGCCCAGCACAGTCACGAGCAAGGATTGATGGGTGATCATGCAGGCGCCGCAGGCGGCAAGTCCGGCGATCATGCAGATGATCCAGAATGTCCGCGGCGTGATCGCGAGACCGGCCTGTTCGAGCCGACGGCGCACGCTCGGACGCTTTTTCTGCTCGGCCTGCTGCTTTTCGATGTCCTTGAGCAACGCCTGGACGTTTTTCCGGCGCTGCTGGTTGGCGTCGGGCGCGGAACGCCCGCCAAGGCCGGTCGCTTTCTTGTCGCTAAGGGCGGCGACGCGCTTCTTCGAAGCGTCGCCTGCGCCCATAAAGGCGTATGCCACGCCGCCGAATCCGGCCGCGAAGAGTATCACCGTCAATGCGAAAATCGTGACGTTCATCGGGCGCCCTATTGCTGCAGAGCGTCGAGCGCTTCGGCCAGTTCGCGATCGACTCCGAAATAGCGCGCGCGCTCCCAGAAATTCGGCCGGACGATGCCGGTGCCCTTGTGCGTGCCGCGGATTCGTCCCGTTTCGTCCTCGCCGTCCATTTCGTAGACGAGCAGGTCCTGCGTGATCACAACGTCGCCTTCCGAGCCGACGACTTCCGTCACCTTGGTGATGCGGCGCGAACCGTCGCGCAGGCGTTCGGCCTGGATGATCACGTCGATTGAGCCCACGACCATCTCGCGGATCGTTTTCATCGGCAGCGCAAAGCCGCCCATGGTGATCATGGATTCGAGGCGCGAGATCGCTTCGCGGGGCGAATTGGCATGCAGCGTGCCCATCGAGCCGTCATGGCCCGTATTCATCGCCTGCAACAGGTCGAAGGCTTCCGGTCCGCGCACTTCGCCCACGATGATCCGCTCCGGACGCATGCGCAGACAGTTGCGCACGAGATCGCGCATGGTGATCTGGCCCTGGCCTTCGAGATTGGGCGGCCTCGTCTCGAGACGCACGACGTGGGGCTGCTGCAGCTGCAGTTCGGCCGCATCTTCGCAGGTGATGACCCGCTCTTCCGCGTCGATATAGGCGGTCATGCAGTTCAGCAGAGTCGTCTTTCCCGAACCGGTGCCGCCCGAGATGAGCACATTGCAGCGCGCGCGGCCGATGACGCTCAAGACGCGCGCGCCGGCCGTCGAGATGGAGCCGAAGCGGACGAGATCGTCGAGGGTCAGCTTGTCCTTGCGGAACTTGCGGATGGTGAGTGTGGGGCCGTCGAGCGCGAGAGGCGGCGCAATGACGTTGACGCGACTGCCGTCGAGCAGGCGCGCGTCGCAGATGGGCGAGCTTTCGTCGACGCGCCGGCCAACCTGGCTCACGATACGCTGGCAGATATTCATCAGCTGCGCATTGTCGCGGAAGCGGATGGGGGTAAGCTGGATCTTGCCGCCCACTTCGATGAAGACTCGGCTTGCGCCGTTGACCATGATGTCGGAGATGTCGTCGCGGGCCAGGAGCGGCTCGAGCGGGCCATAGCCCAAGACGTCGTTGCAGATGTCCTGCAGCAGGCTTTCCTGCTCGGCGATGGACATCACGACGGCTTTGATCGAGATGATTTCGTTGACGATGTCGCGAATTTCCTCGCGCGCGGATTCCGGATCGAGCTGAGCCAGCTGAGCAAGATCGATGGTGTCGATCAGAGCGCTGAAGATCGTGGTCTTGACCTGGTAATATTCCTCCGAGCGCGTATCGGCCACGCGTGCGACGGTTTTGGAAACGTTGAGCGGGGCCGAGGTGGATGGGGCGGCCGGCGGCGGCGCGCTTGCTTTCATCTCCGAAGAGGCAGGCGCGGGCATGGGTGGCGGCGTGCTGCGCACCACCACCGGCCGCGTCTCTTCTGAGGTGACCGAGCGTTTGCCGAACATCGTCAGGCCCGCTTACGGCCTTTGAGGAACGACAGAAACGGCAGAACACTCTTCTGACCTGCATCCTGGGCATGACGGCCGGTAACGAGTTCCGCGATCTGCCGGATGCCTTCGGATGTCGGCGAATTGGGCTTCGCCTGCATCAGCATCTGGGCATTGTTCGCGGCCGAGCCGTAAAGCGCCGGCTCGTAGGGAAGGATGACCGACGGCTCCAATCCGATTGTCGCCGCGAAGTCCTTCACGGGAATTTCCGGACGCCGGGGTTGGCCGACCTGGTTGAGGATGAGACGGGGCGGTGCGTCGTTGGGGCGGTTCTGCCTGACGAGATCGACGATCGCCTTGCCGTTTCTCAGGCTCGCGAGATCGGGCAGCGCCACAACCACGACGTCGTCGGAGGCGAGCAGAGTCTGGCGGACCCAGGGCGCCCACAGATGCGGCAGGTCGACGACGACGCAGGGCGTCATCCGGCGCACCGCATCGAGCACGGCCTCATAGGCGGTGGGCTCCGCATCGTAACCGCGATCGAGCATTGCGGGCGAGGAGAAGACCGAGAGATGTTCGCCGACCTTGATCAGAAGACGCTCCAGCAGCACGTCGTCCAGCCGTTCGGGTGCCGACAAGGCTTCGGCGACGCCCTGACCGGGCTCCTCGTTGAAATCGAGACCGCTCGTGCCGAAAGCGAGGTCGAGATCGACGATCGTCGTGTTGATCTCCAGATGTTCCGCGACGCACCAGCCGATATTGTGGGCGAGCGTCGAAGCGCCGACGCCGCCGCGGCAACCGACGACGCTTACGATGCGCCCGATGGGTGCGGCATCGGGATTGAGATAAAGCCCCGATATGACTTCGATGAGGTGGAGGGGATTGAGCGGAGCGACGAGGTATTCGCTGACGCCGCGGCGCATCAATTCGCGGTAGAGTTCCACATCGTTCACCCGACCGATCACGACAACCTTGGTCGCCGCATCGCAGACTTCGGCCAGACGCTCGATTTCCTCGACGGCCGTCTTGCCCTGAAGCCGCGTCTCGATGATGAGAAGATTGGGCGTGGCCTGCCCGGAATAGTGATCGAGCGCCGCCTGCAGACCGCCCAGTTCCACGGTGACGTGGGCCTTGGAGAGGCGCCGGTCGCTCGCCGCGCGTTGCAGTGCTGCGCCCGTATCGGGAAATTCGCAGAAGGCATGGATCGAGATGCGTGGTACGGGGCGCTCATGCGGCCGAGCGCCGAACGCGGCCTGCGACGATCCCAGTTCGGCCTTCGTCATGGCTACCTCTATCACTGGCCGACGTCGGACACGGCGCCCGACTGATCTTTGGTCTTTATCGTCGCGCTCGACTGGCCCAGTTCGTACTTGTTGAGCACCTGCATGCGCCGCGCCGCATCCGACGGTGCGAGACCGCGCGACTGGGCGAGGTCGCGGGGATCGGCGACCTGAGCCGCGATATCGTGCTGCACTGCGCAGCCGAAATTGGGCATCGGGGCGTTGTCCGCGGTGTCGGCGGCCTGGGTCGACCAATCCCCGCAGGCACCGGAGTTCGCCTGGTAGCTAATGTAGCCGAATTCGACGCGGCCGTCCGATGCCGCGTCATCCTGCGTACCCACCAGAATTCGCGAACGAGGCACGCCCAAATTCGCGAGCTGCTCTCCAAGCGCCGTGATGGTCCGCTGAGTATTCGGACCCGCCGGCGCGGTAATGCTGATGGCGCCGTTTCCGCGCGCGAGATAGTCGTCCACGAAAGCCGAGAGGCTTGCGACGTCGTCGGAAGAGAGTCTTCCATCATAGGCGAGTTTGAGAGAGCGGAAGCTCGGTTCGACCGTGATCGGGTGGTTGACGGCGCCGTCCTGCGGCACCATTTTTTGCTCGCTCGGAGAGGCGCAGCTTCCCGCCAGCATCACTGCCAGAAGGCAAGCCATGCGCACCAAATCGCGTGTGATCATGGCCAATCTCCTATTCTACGATGAAGCCGACCTTGCTGTCGCCGGCCGCCTTGAGGCCTTGCGGGTCGCTTTTGGTCGTCTTGTTCAGTTTTCCGAATGCAATCGTTTCGACGTCGCTGGGTGCGACGAAGCCGTCGGTCGGCGAGGCAAATTTCTTCTCGTTTGCGGGTTCGACGAGATAGGCGCTGACAATCACCACGAGTTCGGTTTCGTCGTTCTCGAAATCGCGGCTGCGGAAAAGTGCGCCCAGGACCGGCATGTCTTTCAGGCCGGGGAAAGCGTCGAGAACCTGCTTGTTGGTGTGCTGCAGAAGTCCCGCAATGGCGAAGCTGCCGCCCGAAGGCATTTCCACCGTGGTCTCGGCGCGGCGTACGTCGAGCGCCGGAATCGTGAGCGCGTTCGGCGTGCCGGCATTGAGCGTGTAGGAGCCGGTGTTGGTGAGTTCGCTCACCTCGGTGGAGAGTTGCAATGAGATGCGCCGGTCGCTCAGCACGATGGGCGTAAAGGAAAGGCCGACGCCGAACTGCTTGAACTGAACCGTGACGTTGCCCTGGTTGTCGACGCCGGCGGGAACCGGGAACTCGCCGCCGGCCAGGAATTTCGCCGTCTCGCCGGAGACTGCCGTCATGTTGGGCTCGGCCAGCGTGTGCATGAGCCCGACCTGATCGAGCGCGTTCAACGAGGCCTGAAACTTGTTTTGCGCCGTGCAGACGCCCGTGCCTGCGAGCGCCCCAATCGGATTCATGGCCGTGCTGCCAGTCGCGCACACCTGGCCGGCCTGGGCTCCGGAGAGTTCGCTGAGCGCGGTCCCGATCAATCCATAAGGGTTCGACGTCGAGAGGGCGATCGGAACGCCGTTCTGGATCGCGAGGGCGGCAAGATTGATCCCGAATTGCTTGGCGATCTGGCGCTGGACTTCGGCGATCCGCACTTTGAGCATCACCTGCTCGTGATCGCTGATCCTGAGCATGTTGACGATCTTGGTGGGATCGATCGCTTTGCCGGGGTCGCGAATGAATTGCGCGGCAAGATCCTGCGCGCGGGCCGCATCCTGTGCGCTGGCGACGCTGCCGGTGAGAACGATATTGTCGCTGAGGGCGGAGACCTTGACGTTCGAATCGCGGATGTCGGCGCGGATGGTCGTCGTAAGATCGCTCACATCGCGCTCGACGCGGATGTCGATCGACAGCAGCTGTCGGCCCTTGCCGTCGAAGAAAAAGGCATTCGTCTGTCCGATTTTCTGCGCCAGCAGGAAAATGCGCCGCGGCGTACGAACGACTGCGTCGACGATTGTCGGATCGGAGACGAGCACGTCGCGGGCATCGCTATCCAGCTGCACGACCGCCGCCTTGCCGAGTGCCAGCGTGATGCGTTCGGTCGTTGCCGAGCGCGCCGAAACGGTTATGAGGCGCGTTCCGGCGCCGTCGGAATCCGAACCCGCGCCGCAGGGCGCCGCGAAGGCGACGATGCCGGCCGAAAGGACGGCGAAGAAGAGAGTGCGGATCATGCCTCAGTCTCCCTGTGCGCCAGCGGCGTGGCCGACGCCGTAACCGATAACGGTCACGCTCGTGGGCGGCGCGTCGTCATCTGCAGAGGCAGCCTTGTGCGCGCCATTGTCTCCGAGCGCGCGCAGCGTCAGCGAAATCGTTCCGGTGGCCTGCGCCTGTTCCATTCTTTCGGATTGGCGCGGCGTCAGTTCGAGAGTCGCGGTCTTTGCAAGAACGACTTTCTGATCCTTGTCCTGGCGATAGGTCTGATCGACAGCCAGCACGCGCACGTCGTGAAATAGTGTCAGCGTGCCGAAGCGACGGGGCGAATCCGAGATCTGCACCGTCACCAGCACGTCGACGCGATCGTTGGGCAGAATGAATCCGCCGGCGCCGGTCTCCGTCGAGATACCGATCGAAACTGCGCGCATGCCCTGGGTGACCGTTGCAGCCAGAAAGCCCGCGCTTTCGGCATGTACGATCTTCGATGTCGTCAGGGGTTCGCCGGAAACAAGCGGTGCGCGGACGACCGCGCCCTGGATTATGCTCTTGATATCCGCACCCGTGTCGTGCGTGATAAAGCTCGAATCGACCGCAAATTTCGGCCATTGCTGCCAGCGCACGGAATCGGCGTTGAGTGCAGCACCCGCCTGAAGGTCGCTTGCGGCAACCAGAACCTCGCTGGTCATAGGCTTCGGGGGAGGGATTGCCGCCTTCACTTTTGCAGTACCGCCGCCCATCAGGCCACGCACAAGGAACGCCGCCGATACGGCCGCGATGAATGCCACGCCAAGTATCAGCACGCGCTGGGTGTTCATGGGTTCTGCTCCTTGAGCGTCGATCCCATCACGAAACCCTTTGGATTTACTTAATAAGATGCTTCACAAATACCGGAGCGACCGATTCTCAGCCCGCCATGCCCATCCGAAACACATCCGTATACGGAAGGATGGCGAAGGCGCCGGCAGCAAGCGCCGCGCCGTAGGGAATGCCGGCGCGCTCGTCGTGCAGCCGCATCAGCCAGTCCTGCTTGCCCAGCAGAGCGGGAAGGGGGACTTTACGAAAACTTAAGAGGGCGAGTGTGAGAAAGCCGCCGAAGACGGACGCGTAAAGCGCAAAATCCGCGAGATCGTGCACACCGAACCACAGCGCGGCGCACGCAAAGAGTTTGGCGTCGCCGCCGCCGACATAGCCGAGTGCAAAGAAGCAAAATCCGATCGCGAGACCCAAGACGCCCGCGAGCATATGCAGGCCCACCGACCCGACGCTCATTCCCGCCGTCAGCGCGAATACAACAAAGGCCGCGAGCAGGGCGACCTGAAGCAGATTTGGGATGGTGTAGCTTGCGAGATCCCAGCCGGCCGCCGCGATCAGGAGCGCCGGAAGCACCGCAAAAACGAGGACAGCGGAAATCACGCGGGTTCCATCCTCTGTGGAGCGGCCCTTCGAGAACGGAACGGCCGCCACGAGGGCGGCCGCCGTCTCGAATGACCGGCCGGGCGCTTAGACGGCGCTGGCGACCGAGCTGAACGTCTTGGACAGAGAGGTACCGACGGACTGCACGGCGCCGATGATGACGACCGCGATGCCCGCCGCGATCAGGCCGTATTCAATGGCCGTCGCGCCCGACTGATCCTTGAGAAAACGAGATACGAGATTTTTCATGTTAGTCTCCGCTTGTTTTGACACCCTAGGATGCCCAGCTGTCGCCGATTTCGAGCGGCGTCATGACGTGGACACGAACGAGAGAGTACGGCGATCGAATTAATAGGTACTTAAGCCCCAATCTCGGGAAATCGCGGAAATGTCCTGCAACGGCACGAAATGAGGGACATGGCGAGAATGCAATCGTTAACATTCGTCCCGCGTTAAGCAATCGTCTCGAATTCGTGCGACGACTGCGTTGAAATTCCCGGCTCGATCCCTGAATGGAAACACGCACCGTTTCGAGCCCGGATTAAATCTCTCTTTACGCCGTGAGCGATAGGGTGACGCGCACGCCGAAAGGATTCCCCATGTCACGTCTGGCTCTGTTCGCCGCCGCCTGCGTCCTCGCCGCTTCAAGCGGTGCAGAGGCGGCGAGCGTTTCGGTTGCGATGGACAATGTCGCGCTCGTCGCCTTCAGGCAGCCCGTCGCCACCGTCTATATCGGCAATCCCAGCATCGCCAGCCTCACCGTGATCGATTCCCGCCATGTCTTCGTGATGGGCAAGAGATTCGGGGCCACAAACCTGATCGC
>Ga0302325_10021056_pt1 | contig 13666 bp, 12 predicted proteins | sample Palsa_T0_2_FD_201948 | JGI IMG/M metagenome (GOLD analysis project Ga0302325, IMG submission 201948) | Peat permafrost microbial communities from Stordalen Mire near Abisko, Sweden - Palsa_T0_2 | ecosystem: Environmental > Terrestrial > Soil > Palsa > Peat permafrost | place: Sweden: Abisko... | reverse complement strand
GGGTTTGAGACGCTCGTGCCCTTCGTGGCCGTGAAGCTGTTCCACGCGTGCGAGACGGTGCCGGTCAACCCCCGCGACGACAACGCGACCCCGATCACACCGCATGCAAGCACGATCGCCGCGAGCAGCACGACGAGGTGTCCCAGCCTTCGGACCCGCTCGGGCCCGATGCGCGTGCGGCTCTCGAGCAGCATTAGTCGCGAGCCGGCGAACCACAGCGCGGCGAGTGACACGACGAGCACGGCGCCAAGCTCGGCGCCGGCGGTCTCGCGGCTGCCGAGCGGGACCAGCGCGGCCGTCAGATCGTGATCTACGAGCCCCATCACGAGTGGTGCCACAGTCGCCGCGACGGCGAGCCCGACCCACATCAGCGAGCGCAGCCGGGCGCCGCTGAGGGCCATCCCCGCCCCGACGCCGACGGCGAGCGCGAGCAGGCCGCCGCGCGAGTACGTCAAGACGATCGTCAGCAGCAATAACTCGATCGACAGCAGCGCAAGCAACCGGGTGCGCCTCGGAGCCGATCGATCCACCGTGATCGCAAGCGCTATCGGCACCGCCATCGCGAGCAGCAGCGCGAGCGCGTTCCAGTAGCCGAGCGGCTCCTGGAGCCGCGCGAACCCACCCGTCTGGTTGAGATTGAAGAGGCCGGCGACGTGCAGGCCGGGGATCAGCTTCTGCCCGAGACCGTAGACCGCGACCGCCAGCGCGACGAGCAGGAAGCCGCGCGCCACGAGTTCGACCGAGCCCACATACGACGCCCCCGCTGTGATCGCGAGCGCGAGCACCAGCACGTACGTGAGTACGCGGTTGAACTCGATCCAGGTCTGGTCAGGCGCAACGCTCCAGGCGAGCGTGATCGCGCTCCAGGCGGCGAATGCGACGAGCAGCGCGGTGGCGATGATCGCGCTACGCGGAGCAGCAAATCGCAACGTGCCCGTCCACACCAGGCCCACGGTGGCGGCGCCGGCGAGCACGGCGACAATTACCTGGATCCGGGCTCCCGCCGCCAATCCTGCCGCGCCGTGGTCGTATGCGGCGTACAGGAGCAGCAGCAACAGCGCCGACGTCAGCGCGATAGCCGCTCGTGGGGCCGAGGCTGCGGCGCGGGCCCGTGTGAGCCCTCCGCGACCGCCACCGGCGACGGCGGCGGGCATGGAGTGGACGCTCGACATCGCGGCGAAGCTAGCACGGGGGCGCTGATGGATCGCCCCAAAGTGCGGCGCGAGCAGCCCTCCGAACGGATTGGAGCGGAGTAAAATCAGAGGTACGAGACAAGCTCCAAACTCGAACGCTCGGATGTTCCGCACACGTCTTTCCGTCCGAGCCGTTTGCGAGGATTTGCTGTTACCCCCTCGGCCGCTACGGAGCCGAGTAAAGGACGCGGAATGAGCGGAAACAGAGGAGCAGGTAGGCATGGAACACACCCCGCAGACCCCCACCACAATCGACGCAAAGACTGGCGAAGGACTCTCGATCGGCCGGCGCTTCACGACGACCGGAGAGCATCCATTCGACGGCGTTGAGTGGGAATTGCGGGACGCCCGGATCGGTCACGGGGACAAGGTTTCGTTCGAGCAGCGCGAGGTCGAGTTCCCGAAGACGTGGTCCCAGAACGCGACCAACATCGTGGCTCAGAAGTACTTCCGCGGGCAGCCTTCTTCTCCCGCGCGCGAGCGCTCGGTCAAGCAGATGATCGGCCGCGTCGCGGGCACGATCGCGACTTGGGGCCGGGAGCGCGGCTACTTCGCCACCGACGAGGACGCAAACGCGTTCGAGGCGGAGCTGACGTACATCCTGCTGCACCAGATGGCGGCGTTCAACTCGCCCGTGTGGTTCAACGTCGGCTGGCATCCGGAGGGCAGCCCGAAGATGCAGGCGTCGGCCTGCTTCATCCTCTCGGTCGAGGATCAGATGGAGTCGATCCTCGACTGGAACACCAAGGAAGGGATCATTTTCCGCGGCGGCTCCGGTTCCGGGATCAACCTGTCGAAGATCCGTGGTTCGATGGAACCGCTCAGCCGCGGTGGCACGGCCTCGGGTCCGGTTTCATTCATGCGCGGAGCGGACTCGTGGGCGGGATCGATCAAGTCCGGCGGCGGTACGCGCCGCGCGGCGAAGATGGTCGTGCTCGATGTCGATCACCCAGACATCCGCGAGTTCATCTGGTGCAAGGCCAAGGAGGAGGACAAGGCCGAGGCGCTCCGCGATGCCGGCTTCGACATGTCGATTGATGGCGAGGGCTTCCACTCGATCCAGTATCAGAACGCCAACAACTCGGTGCGCGTGACCGATGAGTTCATGCGCGCGGTCGAGAACGACGAGGACTGGCACCTGATCGCACGGACCACTGGCCAGCCGATCGGGGATCCAGTCCCCGCGCGCGAGTTGATGCGGGAGATCTCCGAAGCCGCATGGCGCTGCGCGGACCCGGGCGTGCAGTACGACACGACGATCAACAATTGGCACACGTGCCCGGTCTCGGGCCGGATCAACGCATCTAATCCGTGCTCCGAGTACATGCACGTCGACGACTCGGCCTGCAACCTTGCATCGCTGAACCTGATGAAGTTCCGCCGCGCCGACGGGACGTTTGATGTCGAGTCGTTCGAGCACGCGGTCGAGATCGTGTTCCTGGCGCAGGAGATCATCGTCTCGCCTTCGAGCTATCCCACCGAGCAGATCGGGGTCAACGCGCGCGCGTTCCGCCAGCTGGGGCTCGGCTACGCGAACCTCGGCGCGTACCTGATGGCCGACGGGATGCCCTACGACTCCGACCAGGGTCGTGGGACGGCGGCCGCGATCACGGCGCTGATGACGGGCCGGGCGTACCTGGGCTCGGCGCGGATCGCGGCGGCGATCGGACCATACGACCGCTACGCCGAGAACCGCCAGGCTCACAACGCGGTCATGCGCATGCATCGCGACGCCGCTCACGCGATCGACGATCAGAAGTGCGACGACAGTGCGCTGCTGGCGGCGGCCCGCTCCGCGTGGGACGAGGCGGTCGTGGCCGGCGATCAGCACGGGTATCGGAACGCGCAGGCGACGGTACTCGCGCCGACCGGGACGATCAGCTTCCTGATGGACTGCGACACGACCGGAGTCGAGCCCGATTTCTCGCTGGTCAAATTCAAGGAGCTCGTCGGCGGCGGTCAGATGACGATCGTGAACCGCACCATCCCGCAGGCGCTGCAGAAGCTCGGCTACACCGATCAGCAGATCGAGCAGATCGAGGCTCACGTCAACGAGCACGGCACGATCATCGGCGCTCCCGAGCTCGCCGAGGAGCACCTGCCGGTGTTCGACGTTGCGGTCGGCGAGCGCGCAATCTCGCACATGGGCCACATCAAGATGATGGGCGCAGTGCAGCCGTTCATCTCGGGCGCGATCTCGAAGACCGTGAACCTGCCCCAGTCGGCGGCGGTCGAGGACATCGCCGACGCATACCTGCAGGCATGGCACCTCGGCGTCAAGGCGCTCGCGATCTATCGCGACGGTTCGAAGACCGCCCAGGCGCTGCGGACCGACGCCCAGAAAGACGCGCCGGCGCCGGCCGCAGGCCTGTCGGAGGCCGACCTCGACAATGCGGTCAAGGACGCACTCGCGAAGGCGCCACCAAGGCGGCGGCGGATGCCACGTGAGCGACAGTCGCTCACGCACAAGTTCTCGATCGGCGGGCACGAGGGATACATCACCGCCGGCATGTACGACGACGGGACAGTCGGCGAGATCTTCCTCACGGACATCGGCAAGGAGGGCTCGACGCTGCGCGGGATGATGAACTCGTTCGCGACCGCGATCTCGATCTCACTTCAGTACGGCGTGCCGCTCGAGACGCTCGTCCAGAAGTTCAGCTACATGCGCTTCGAGCCCGAGGGCATGACGAACAACCCCGAGATCCCGTTCGCGAAGTCGATGCCCGACTACATCATGCGTTGGCTCGCATCCCGGTTCCTCGACGTCGACGCGCAGGAGGAGCTCGGCATCCTCACGCCGGCGGTCCGTGCGCGCAAGCTCGCGCAGGACGCGGCAAGCTCGTACGCGAGCGACACTGCGGGGCCGGCGGGCGCGACTCCATCAGAGACGACTCGCGAGACCAACGGCGGTGGCTCCGCGGAGCCACGCGCGGCCAACGGCGGTGGCTCCGCGGAGCCACGCGCGGCGGCTTCGGCGCTCACCGACACTCCGCCCCCTCGTCCGGCAGTCGGCAAGGGCCTCGACCTCGGCCCCGCTTGCCAGCAATGCGGAGGGATGATGCAGCGCACGGGTAGCTGCTACACGTGCTCCAGCTGCGGGTTCAACACCGGCTGCGGGTGAGCTACAGGGGGCTGGTGCAGCGCTAGCGGGCGCTCCAGCCGGTCCAGCGTTCGACGTCAACCGCGAGGACAGCACCTGTGGCGCGTTGCTGCGGGTAGCGTTCGGTCAGGACCGCGATCGCCCGTTGCGCCTCCGGCTCTTCCGGGGCTAGCACGCGCCCACGGCCGTCGGCACGGACCCACCACAATGCAGTCCAGTCGGCGTCGTCGTAGTGATCGACAAGCAGCGCAACGGCGGGGTTCACGCTGACGTTGGCCAGCCGCCGCAATGCGGTCGTGCGCTTGGGCTTGGCGTCGACGACGCTGTAGACATGTTCGCCCTGCACCGCGAACACGATGGGCACCAGATGCGGCCGACCATTCGTGTCGGCGGTCGCGAGCCGGGCGACGCGCGCGGCGACGAACCGAGCGCGGGCCTCGGCGGTGCTCACGCCTCGCCGGTGAACTCGGCGATCGCCGACTCCCAACGCTCGAGCGCCCGCTCGAGAGGCCCAAGGCCCGTCGATGGGACCCAGTGCACGACGCGCCGAGCGCCACCGAGCCGCAAGCGCTCGAGCACAGCCGCGTCGGGCGGCACTCCCATCACCATCAGGTCGATCGGACGCTCGGCACGGGCACGCAGTTCCTTCGCGCGCTCAATGATGTCCGCGCCGTCGCGCCCGTAGTTGGGAAACCAGGCGTCGCCGAACGCGAGTACGCGCTCGAGCACCGTCGGCCCGTTGCCACCGACGAGCACCGGCGGATGCGGACGCTGAGCCGGCTTCGGCCACGACCAGACCCGCTCGAACTTGACGAACTCGCCGTCGTAGCTCGCTTCGTCCTGCGTCCAGATCGCTTTCATCGCGTCCACACGTTCTGCCATCAGACGCATGCGCGTACGGGGGTCGGTGCCGTGGTTGAGCATCTCCTCGCGATTCCAGCCGCCGCCAACCCCGAACTCGAAGCGGCCCCCCGAAAGGTCATCGATCGACGCCACCTCCTTCGCGGTGATGATCGGATCGCGCTCGACGACCAAACAGATGCCGCTACCAACGCGAAGCCTCGACGTGGCGGCGGCGGCCGCCGTGAGCGCAACGAACAGGTCGTACGTATGGATGTACTTTCGCGGCAGCTCCCCACCGCCGGGATAGGGGCTCTCGCGACTCGCCGGAATATGCGTGTGCTCGGCGAAGAACAGCGACTCGTGACCGCGATCCTCGACCAGACGCGCCACAGCGCCCGGACCGACGGCATCGTGCGTAGGGAAATATCCAATTCCGAAGTCCATTCGTTCGAGTCTAACCTCGGAGCGAACCGTTCAATCGGGGGACGGGTATCGTGCAGGGTCAATCCGAATGGAAACCTGGGAAGCGCTCACCTCACGGCGCAACGTGCGCCAATTCGCCCCCCGGCCGATCCCCGACGCGGATCTCGACCGGATCCTCGAGGCTGGCCGGCGCGCCCCGTCATCGCGTAACTGGCAGCCATGGGATTTCATCGTCGTCACAGACCGCGAGCAGCTGCGCGAGCTCGCGAACGTGTGGCGGGGCGGTGCTCACATCGCCGACTCGGCCGCCACGGTCGCGATCATCGTGCCGCGACTCACCGACGCTGGTCAGCGCGAGCGGGCGCAGTTCGACATCGGCCAGGCGACGATGTCGATGCTGATCGCTGCCGCGGACCTCGGGATCGGCTCAGGACATTCCGCCGTCGGCGACGAGGAGCTGGCGTGGAAGATCCTCGGCTTCCCAGAGGACCGGTTCGTCGCGTTCATGATCGATCTCGGCTATCCGGCGGACCGGCCGCTGAGGCCGATCCGCAATCCTGACCGCCGGCCGTTCGAGGCCGTCGTGCACCGGAACCGCTGGTAGGCACCGCCGGACCCGGCATCCGCTCGATGCCGCGCGCCGTTTCGTCCCGAGCCGGGAAGCTCAGGCCTTCGCAGCCTGCGTTTGCGGCGCGTGCGCCTCGCCTGGCAGTTCGTGCGGGACGTGCGGCTGCGGGACGTGCGGCTGCCAGCGCGAATGCGCCGGTTGGATGTCGCGCTTTGTGACGGTCAGGTAGCCGACCAGGACCACGAACACGATCAGCGCGAGGCCGCTCACGGTCCCGTCGCCGAGCCCGAGGCCGGTGATCGAGTGGGGCTTCGAGAACCAGTCGGCGAACGAGGCGCCGATCGGGCGAGTGATGACGTAGGCGGCCCAGAACGCCGCGATCGGATTCAGCCTGCCACGCCACCACGCGATCGCGGGAATCGAGATCACGACCGCGAACAGGACCGCCGAGTCGAAAAATCCGAGCTTCAACGACGTGGCCGTCATATCACCGGCGGCCGTGCCGAGGGCGAAGGTCGCGAGCACGGCGGCCCAGTAGTAGTTCTCGCGCCGGCGGGTCGTGATGCTGTGGATCGAGAGCGTGCGTTCGCTTCGGTACCAGAACACGAAGATCGCGGCGACGATCGCGGCGAACAGCGGCGTCGTGACCGTGTATGGGATGCCGGCGCCGTCGTGAACGCCGTCAGCCGCCATCGTCCCGAACACCGCCACCATCATCACCGCGAACCAGTACTGCGGCGCTTTGTACTCCCGTGAGCGCAGCTGCAGCCTGAACGCGAACGCCATTCCGAAGATCCCGATCGCACCGGCGATCGGAACGCTCTTCTCACCAAGGAAGTCCGACATCGCTTCACCCATGCCCGTCGTGAGCAGCTTCAGCACCCAGAAGATGAGCGTGATCTCGGGCACCTTCGCGGCCAGCGGTTCGATCACGGCGGACCGTCGCGTGAACACGCGCATCAGCTTTCCTTTCAAGGGGAGCGGGTTGTCGACTGCCCTGCCGGCGCATTCAAGGCTGGCGGGTGAATCTGAGCGTCGCCTTAATCCGTCGTATGAGTGTTTCCACACGTATATTCCTGCGCGTGAACGCCGTTCGGGCGAGCGGTCTGGTGAAGCGCTTCGAGACGACGTGTGCGGTCGATCACGTAGACCTCGAGCTCGGCGAGGGCGAGGTCAGGGGGCTGCTCGGACCCAACGGCGCGGGCAAGACGACGCTGCTGCGGTTGCTGTTCGGTCTGCTGCACGCCGACGAGGGCTCGGTCGAGCTGTTCGACCGCCCGCTCGGCGGCCCTGATTCGCTGCTTCCCGACGGCGTCGCCGGGTTCGTCGAGGATCCGAGCTTCTATCCGTACCTGTCGGGGAGGGTCAACCTCGAGCTGTTGGCGGAGCTCGACGGCACGTCCGGTGCCACCCGGGTGATCGACGACGCGCTCGAGCGGGTCGGGCTCGCCGACCGGGGTCACGATCGTGTCAGCGGCTACTCGACCGGTATGCGCCAGCGGCTCGGGATCGCCGCGGCGCTGCTGCGCTCGCCGCGGCTGCTGATGCTGGACGAGCCGACGGCCGGTCTGGACCCGGCCGGCGTGCGCGATATCAACGCGCTCGTCAGAACCCTGTCGCGTGACGGCGTCGCGGTGCTGTTGAGCAGTCATCAGATCGGCGAGGTCGACGAGGTCTGCGACAGCTTCACGGTGCTCCGTCGCGGCCGGGTCGTGTGGGAGGGGACCGCGGCGGAGCTCCGTTCGGAGGCCCCGGCTGCGGCCTATCGGATCCTCACGAGCGACGACGAGACCGTGCTTGGGATCGCGGGCGATCGAACCGGGGTTCACGCCGAGCCGTCATCCGACCTCGGCCTGAAGCTGACGATCGACGACGGTGAGCTCGATCCGTTCGTACTCGCGGTCGGCGCGGCCGGGATCGCGATCCGCCGGCTGGAGCTCCTGGTCAGCCCGCTCGAGTCGATGTTCTTCTCACTCACCGAGGACGGTCCGGGGCGGGACACCACCCCCGAGGCGACCGCGTGAACAACGTCTTCCGGACCGAGCGGCGCAAGCTGACCGCTCAGCTCTCGACCCGCATCCTGGCGCTGGTCATCGTCACGGGCCCGTTCCTGTTCGCGGCCGTGCTCAAGTTCCAGAGCGGCGTCCCGGGCGACACGCTGCTCGGTGTCTGGGTCCACAGCTCCGGATTCGCGATCTCGCTCGTGGTGCTGAGCTTCGCGGGGCAGTGGGGCTTCCCGATCATCGCCGGCGTCCTCGCGGGCGACCTGTTCTCCTCCGAGGACCGCTACGGGACCTGGAAGATGATCCTGACCCGCTCTCAGCGCCGCCGCGACGTGTTCGCCGGCAAGGTGCTCGCCGCCGCCGCGTTTTCGCTCGCGCTGCTGCTGCTGGCGACCATCTCGAGCCTGGTCGCCGGACTCGTGTTCACCGGCGCGCAGCCGCTCGTCGGACTGAACGGGATGTTGCTGTCGGCCGGGGACTGCCTGCTGTTCGTGCTGATCGCGTGGATCGTCAGCCTGCTGCCGCTGCTCGCGTTTACGAGTATCGCGGTGCTGTTCTCGGTCGCAACGCGGAACGGCATCCTCGGCGTGCTCGGCCCGTTGCTGGTCGCGCTCGCGATGCAGCTGCTGGCGCTGATCGGGAAAGGGGGCATCGTGCACGTGCTGCTGGTCGGCTCGGCGTTCGACGACTGGCATGGACTGCTGACCTCGCAGCGCTTCTACGGGCCGCTGATCGAAGGCAGCCTCGTCAGCGTCGTGTGGATCGCCGCCTGCCTCGGCGGCGCGTGGCTGATCCTCCGCCGCCGGGACTTCGCCGGCACCCCGGTTCCGCGGCGGCCCGGGTGGGCGACCGCGGTCCGCGTCGTGGCCGTGTCGGCCGCGGTGATTGCGGTCCTGGGCGTCGCCACCAACTGGGGCCCGGTCACGATCACCGCGCAGCGCCTCCAGCGCGCGTTCACGCCGACCTTCACCAACCTGACGCTGCTCCAGCAGCGGCAGCTGGGCCGTGCGGTCCCGCGCGGGGCGAAGCTCAACATCCTCACGACCTGCCAACGCCGGGCGGCCTCGAACGTGGGGCCCGGCGATGACTGGACCTGCACGCTCACGGTGCTGATCCCGCAGGCGGGCGCGAACCCGTTCAACCCGACCCCCGTCACCTACGACATGAGCGTCAAGTCCAACGGCTGTTACAAGGCCGAGGCACCGCCGGCGTTCGTCGGCAACCAGCTGATGCGTGACGCCCACGGCCAAGAAGTGGTGAACCCGCTATACACGATTTACGGCTGTTTCGATACGAGCTGAGGAGATCGCACACACACGACGAGGTCTTGCCACGCCGTGATCGCGCGCTCCTGAATCGCGCGAACGTCGAGCACCGGGCTCCAGCGATCGCCGATGTAGCTGGCGCCATGGAACGCAAGCCCGTACGAGCCGGCGATCCCGGGTAGCTCACCCTTGTTCCAGACCGAGCGCCGGTAGGGCTCGAACACGAACTCCTCGGGCCCCAGCGGCTGCCGCACGAAGGCCGAGCGTGGGCACCACGCGGTGCTGACCGCGCCGGTTCTGAACTGCTCGAATGCGTATGCGCCGTGGACTGACAGCAGCGCGACCCCGCCGGGCTCGAGCACCCGCGCGACCTCGGCAGCCCAGGCATCGCCCAGCCGCTCGTCGAGATGGCTGAAGACCGAGATCGAATACACGAGCTCGAAGCTGTGATCCGGAAACGGCAACGGCGGCGCAAAGCTCGACCGCTCCCATCGAAGCCCCGAACGATGGGCGCGCGCCCAGGCGATCGCCGCGCCGTCGACGTCTGCGCCGACGCATTCCGCCTCCGGGGCGAGCGCAGCGAAGTGCGGCAACACGCGCGCCGAGCCACAGCCGAGATCGAGCACCGAGCCCAACCGCTCGGGGGCGCGGCCGGCCAAGCGCAACCCGCCCGCCAGCTCCTGCGCCGCGGCGGCGCCACCGTCGAGGAATTCCGCGACGCCCGGCACGCCCGTGCGCGCGCGCAGCCGGCGCGGCGGGACCGGGATCTCGGTGTCCGCCCGGCCGATCGCGAGCGGGTCAGCCAACTCCCGGATCCGTCTCGCCGCCCAGCCGAATGGGAGCGGCGCCGCTGTGCGTGCACGCCTCACCGGGTCACCGGATTTCCTCCGACTGTCAGGATGGGGCGATCTTGGCAGACGTTGACACGACCGCGCTGCGCGACCTCTGCGAGCAGACGCTGCGGCAGAATTGGCGCGAGGGAACACGCAGCGCGGACGGTGTCGCGTTCGCCTACACATGCCCAAGTCCCGGGCACTACCCGTGGCAGTGGTACTGGGATTCGTGTTTCGCCGCGATCGCGTGGCGCCACTTCGAGCCCGGCCGCTCGCGCCGTGAGCTCGAGTCGCTGCTCGCCGCCCAGCGCGAGGACGGGTTCATCGGCCACACGATCTTCTGGAACACGCCGCTGCAGCTGACACGCCGGTTGACCTACAACGTGCTGTCGGCCGACGCGCCGATGACCGCCAGCATCCAGCCGCCGGCGCTCGCGTGGGCATGGCGGATCGCGGTCGGCGATCCGGCGGAGGTTCCCGGCATCGTGCGACACCACGAATGGCTTGCGGCCAACCGCGACCTCGACGGCGACGGCCTGATCTGGATCGTGCAGCCGGACGAGTCGGGGCTCGACGCGTCGACGCAGTTCGATGCGATCTGGGGACACCGCGCCCATGGGCGCCGTGGCTTCGTGCGGCTCGTGCGGAGCAACCGCCAGCTCGGCTTCGACCTTCGCAGGGTCGCCGCTGCCGGCGGCCCCGTCTGCTGCGAGGTCGTGACGAATGTGCTGTATTCGCTGTCGCGGAGCGCGCTCGGTCTCGAGTCGCTGACGCCTGCGATCGTTGCGCGCCTGTACGACGAGGACCGCGGCCTGTTCGGGCCGATCGCGCAGCCCGAGCCTGTGCACACGCCGGCAGTGACCTGGACAGCGCTCGCGCCGCTCGCGCTGCCGGACCTGCCGGAGGCGATCGGGCGCCGGCTCGTCGAGGAGCACCTGCTCGACCCCGACCGCTTCTGGCTGCCGATGGCGCCGCCGTCGGTGTCGGCCAGCGATCCGAGCTTCACACTGGACGACCGGGGACCACTCGGGTCGCGCCGCTACTGGCGCGGACCGACGTGGATCAACGCCGCCTGGATGCTGTGGCTCGGACTCGTTCGGCTCGGCTACTCAGAGCAGGCCGACGAGCTCGTGCGCCGGGTGTGCGCCCCGCTCGGAAGCGAGCATCTGCGCGAGTACTACCACTCGTACACGGGCGCGGGCATGGGCGCATCCGACTTCGCCTGGTCGGCGCTTGTGATCGACATGGTGGCGCGGGACCCCCGCGCGGCATCGAGCTACGTCGGCGGCTGAGCCGGTTCTACCTGCCGGCGCGCGCGTACGCCCGCGCCGAATTTCATCTTCGCTCACGCTACCGGAGTAACGTCAACTGCATGGATACCGACAACCTCACTGAAACCGGTCAGGCCGTCGAGCTGACCGACGCCGAGTGGCGCCAGCGGCTCACTCCAGAGCAGTACGACGTCCTCCGTAAGCACGGAACCGAGCACCCGTTCACGGGCGAGTATGTGAACGTCAAGGACGACGGCTTGTACCACTGCGCCGGCTGCGGCGCGCCGCTGTTCAGATCCGATGCGAAGTTCGACTCTGGCACGGGCTGGCCAAGCTTCTATGAGCCCGCCGTCGCCGAGAACGTCGGCCTGCGCACGGACCGGAGCCTGTTCATGTCCCGTACGGAGGTCTTCTGCAAGCGCTGCGGCGGCCACCTCGGGCACGTGTTTGACGACGGCCCAGCCCCCACCGGGCAGCGCTTCTGCATCAACTCGTGCGCACTCGACCTGACCCCCGGCCCCGCTGCTCAGGACTCGGGCGACGGCGGCGGCTCGGGCTCCTCCGGCGCCTGAGCGTGGCGGCGCTCGCGCACCCTCCACGCGACCAGGCCCACGACTAGCACCACTCCGAGCACGATCGCCGCGATCACGCCGTAGAGCGTGATCGCGTCGGCCGCGGTCTTGCCGCCGTAGTACCCGACCAGGCTGTACGTGGTCCCCCAAGTGATCCCGCCGAGCGCGTTCCAGAAGAAGAACTGCAAGAACTCCATCTCCTCGATGCCCGCGAACCACGCCGCCGCGATCCGCACGAGCGCGACCCAGCGAGCCAGGAACACTGCCTTGCCGCCGTGCTTGGCGAAGAACCGTTCTCCGGTCGCGATCAGCCGCCGGCGGTGCTTCTGGAACGGCCCCGGCGCCTCGAGCACCTGGCGGCCGATCGTGCGCCCGAGCAGGTAGCCGATGTTGTCGCCGACGATCGCCGACCCGCACCCGATCACGATCACGAGCCAGATCTGGAGCTTGCCCTGGCTCGCGAGCACCGCCGCGAGCACGAGCGCCGTCTCGCCCGGCGACGGCACTCCCAACGACTCGAGCCCGACGATCGCGGGCAGCGCATAGCCGAGTCCGCCCGAGACGGAGATCAGCGCGCCGAGCGCGAGCATCAGGGCTGGTTCCGGAGCACGGCCAGCAGCGACAGGCCGGCGACCAGCGTCCTGCCGCCCGCGAGCCATCGCGCCTCGAGGCGGAGCGGGCCCTCGAGCGCGCGGTTGAGCCATGCCGGCCCGAGATGAAGATCGCCAGTCTCGTCGCCGTTCGGATGCCGCCGTCGCCGGGCGATCCTGATCGCCGCAGCGGGCGCCAGCAGCAGGCTGTTGAACGAGGTGACGCGTTCCACGCGCCAGCCCGCCTCGGTTGCGGCGGCGCGCAGAGAACGCCGCGAATAGCGCCGGTAGTGGTGGTTTGCCTCGTCATGGCTCGACCACAGCGCCTGGTAGGCCGGCACGGTGACGAGCAGCCAGCCGCCCGGCTTACAGACCCTGCGCAGCTCCGTCAGCGCGAGCGCATCGTCGGCCGTGTGCTCGATCACGTCCAGGCACGTGATCAGATCGAACGTGTCGTCCTCCCACGGCAGCGCCTCGACCTGCCCGACCACGACCTCCCCGCACCCGCGCTCGCGGGCGATCTCGGCGGCTTCCTCGTTCAGCTCTACGCCACGGACGTCGCCGTAGCGCACCAGGTCGACCATCGTTCGGCCCGAGCCGCAGCCCGCGTCGAGCACGAGGGTGCCGGCGGGCAGGGGCAGCCGCTCGAGCTCGCTGGCGATGATCCGTCGGCGTCCCCGGTACCACCAGTGCTGCTCGTCGACGTTCAGCATCGCTTGCATCAAGCGCTCATCCACGGCGCTGATGCTGTCAGTTACGAGGCGCCCGCGGCTAGATGATCGCGACCGGGTCCTGATCAGGCGCCTGTGCCGACGGAAGCCGGAGCGTGAACCGGGCCCCACGCACATAGCTCTCGTCGAGGCTCAGCTCGCCGCCCATCCGCTCGGCGAGCTCGCGGCCGATCGCGAGCCCGAGCCCGAAGCCGGCCTCACCCCCCGTCTGCCGCCCGCGCTGGAAGCGCTCGAAGATCAGCGCGCGCTCCTGCGGTGGCACACCGGGACC